>Ga0209916_1000139_pt1 | contig 156381 bp, 136 predicted proteins | sample ThiBio_1000_plan_FD_183956 | JGI IMG/M metagenome (GOLD analysis project Ga0209916, IMG submission 183956) | Wastewater bioreactor microbial communities from Cape Town, South Africa - Thiocy_solids_2 (SPAdes) | ecosystem: Engineered > Bioreactor > Thiocyanate-remediating > Anaerobic-Aerobic ...
TCGGCAGGCTCAAGGACTGGCGGCGCATCCACACCCGCTACGACCGATGCGCCCATACCTTCATGTCAGCTATCTGCATCGCAGCAACCGTCATCTTCTGGCTCTGATCAATGAGTCCTGAGCCTAGCAAATCTATGATTCCAGTGTGGCTTAGGTTCAGAAGTTCGCTTGAAGAAGTCGCGGAGTAATGAAGCGAACTTCTGAACCACCACCTAGGCCCTCCTAAAATAAGTTGGTCGATAACTCATGTCGGCCAATTGCCTGCCGCAATCAAATCGGATTCGATCATGGCGTTCCACGCTCCCTGATTCGGAGCCGTATTCCCGCGCGCGGGTGCAGTTACTTGCGCGGGCGAGTGAGAGTGACGCCCATGGCTGAAGAAGCCTTTGCATTGTCGCCGATTTCGGCGAGCGCTGCGGTTCCTACCGAAGCCGATTATCACGCTATCCGCGAAGCTTTCATGGAAACCGCACGCGGGCGCTGGTTTCTGACGGAATACGCCAAGCGCAACCGTAACGCCGACACTGCCATGGTGCTGGAGGCGGTGGCGCGGATCGAGCAAAGTATTGGTGCGGTGCATCATGACACCGCGGCTTCGGCATCTTCTGAAGCCCTGCTGAAAGCAGCACTGGAGAAGGCACGAACGGCGATCCACCAGCAATTCAGCGAAACCGGATTCGACCACGCGCTGTTGCCATGGCGCAAAAGCGCCCGGGTCATTCGCGAGATCATCTGGGGTTTGCGCGAATCCGGAGCAGATCCCCGCATTTGCAACATCCTCGACGGGCAGGCCCGCGCCATCGAGGCGGCCTGCGATGACTTCCCGCTGAATGAAATTCGCGAACGGATATTTGCGGCTCTCGACACCGCAGTTTCGCAGGACCAAGAAGCCGCTCCGGTAACAGTCGAGGGCACAAGCAGCACTCACGCAGCTGGAGTCACGGCTGATCCAGTGCCCAACCCTGCGCAGGTTCTCGAACCCGAGCCGCAGCCTAAGGTTGCCGCTCCAGAGACTGTTGTTGTGGAAGCTGCTGCCTTGGCGACTATCGCCGAGCCCACCGCTGCAGAGACCAAAGTGGCTATGGAGGCGTCGGCTCCGGTGTCGTCCGAGACAGTTGCGCCCGACACCGCTCCTACCACGGACAGCGAACCTGAAGCCGTAGCCCTTGCCGAGGAAGCCGTAGAGCCCGAACCCATCGTGGCGGTTGCCGAACTGCCGCAAGCCGACCCGGTCCCGATGCCTGCCGCGCCCACTCCTGTGGCGGCAGCGCCGCGTTCGATCATGACGGCTTCGGCCTCGCAACCAGCCCCTCAGCCAATGGCCGAGCGCGAAGCTGACGAGATCCCCGCCATAACCACCGCGGCCAGCCTGCCACAGGTTGCTCCAGCCACCGAACCAGCGCTCGAAAGCACCGTGGCGGTCGAGGCGGAAGGCGGCGGCTCCGAAGATCTCTGGGCCGACATCGAAGCCGAAATCGCTCCGCTGCCGCCCTTCGACCCGCTGCATGAGGCCTCCCTTGGAGCAAGCCTGATCGCGCAGGGCGTTGTGGCGCGGCCGTCCAACGGCCGAGCGGATTTGCTTGCGCCAATCCGCCGTATGAGCCACGCCGAGCGGATCGCGTTTTTTAGCTAAACCACGCCCTCGCGGATCGCATCGGCATAGAGTCCAGCGTCAACATTGCCGCCGGACAGAACGATCACCACTATCTTGCCGCGCGCGTCCATCCGCCCGGCCAGCAGCGCTGCCAGCGCCACGCTGCCGCCCGGCTCGGTCACCAGCTTCAGTTCGCGAAACGCAAACGCCATCGCCCGCGTGACCTCGGCATCCGTCGCCGTGACGCCGCCAGCACCAAGTCCGTGGTTGATCGCGAATGTCAGTTCACCCGGCTCGGGCGCCATCAGGGCATCGCAGAAGGTGCGGTTCTGCGCATGATGCCGCTGACGCTGTCCGCCCGCAAACGACCGCGCATGGTCGTCATAACCATCCGGCTCGGCCGTGAGGAATTTCGCCTGCGGAAAGTGATGGTGGATCGCCAGTGCGATCCCCGCCATCAGCCCGCCGCCAGACGCCGGCGCGGACACAATGTCGGGAGCAACACCGAGCGCCCGCAGATCCTCCGCGATCTCGAGACCGACCGTACCCTGCCCCGCGATGATACGCGGATCGTCGAACGGCGGCACCAGCGTCGCGCCGCCCTCCGAAGCAATCTTTTGCGCGATCTCCTCGCGGCTCTCGTGATCGCGGTCATACAACACCACACGCGCGCCATAACTTTTGGTGCGCTCGCGCTTGAACACGGGTGCATCCGTCGGCATCACGATGGTCGCGGGAAGGCCGAGTAACTGCGCAGCAGCCGCGACACCCTGCGCATGATTGCCGGACGAGAACGCCACCACGCCTTTCGCACGATCCGCCTGCGGGATCAGCGACAGCCGGTTATAGGCGCCGCGGAATTTGAACGAGCCGGTCCGCTGTAGCACTTCTGGCTTGATGAACACGCGTGCGCCAGTCTGCGTATCAAGTGCGGGCGAATTTAATAGACGGGTTCTCACCGCAACCGGCGCAAGTACTGCGGCCGCAGCCTCGATATCGGCATAAACAGGCAAGGAAAGATGAGTCATGATCCCGTATTATCGCGGCGGGCCATGGCCGATCAAGGTGTGCAGATGATATCGCCGGCCAGATAGGTCGTCCCGGCATCGTTCGTATCGCGCTCAATAGAAAGCGTGGAAATGGTGGATCGGACCGTGATCATTGCTCAGTTGCAACCGGTCCGCATTGGCGATGGCGGCGCTGACGTAATCCTTCGCCTGCCCCACCGCAGTTTCAAGCCGCTCGCCCTTGGCCAGCCCTGCCGCAATCGCGGATGATAGCGTGCATCCAGTCCCGTGCACGTTTTTCGTATTCACCCGGGCAGCGGCGAAACGAGCCACCCGGTCTGCGGTGATGAGATAGTCGATGCTCTCGGACCCTTCGCCATGGCCGCCCTTGATGAGAACCGCGGGCACGCCGAACTTCAGGATACGCCTGCCCTGATCGGCAATCGCGTCTTCAGTTCTCGCCACCCGCTCATCAAGCAGCGCGGCGGCTTCCGGCAGGTTCGGCGTCACGATCGTGGCGCGTGGCATCAGCGTGGTGCGCATCGCCTCGATCGCGCCATCCGCCAGCAGACTATCGCCCGAGGTTGCGATCATCACCGGGTCGAGCACGACGTTTCTTGCTTGCCAGCGCGATAGCCGGTCCGCGATCGCTTCGATGATCGGCAGCGAGGCCGTCATGCCGATCTTGACCGCGGCAACCGGGAGATCGCTCATCACCGCGTCGATCTGGCTTTTGACAAAATCAGCCGGCGCTTCGTTGATGGCGGAAACGCCCTTCGTGTTCTGCGCCGTCAGCGCCGTGATGGCGGTCGTGCCGTACACGCCCAGCGCGGCAAACGTCTTCAAATCAGCCTGGATACCCGCGCCGCCGATCGTGTCGGAGCCCGCAATCGTCAGCGCAACCGGAAAAGCCATCGTCAAAACAGTCCTCTAACCACCGAAGCCAACACTATAGCTCCGATCAAACTTCCGCCAGTAATGAACCAAATGGCCATGGTCGGGGTTGTAGATGCATTCCTCACACTCGTTCCGGGAGAATCCCATGTATGGCAAAACCATTGGAGCTGCGGCCGCGATGCTCGCAGTGCTTGCGATAGCCTCGCCGGCCAGCGCCGAAATGATGACCATGAAACTCCACCTCACCGGCGCGAGTGAAGTGCCGCCGAACGACAGCAAAGGCACGGGCACCGCCGACATTACCTATGACACCGCCTCCAAAATGCTGACCTGGAAAGTGACCTATTCAGGCCTGAGCGGCCCGGCCACCATGGCCCATTTCCATGGTCCGGCGGAGCCCGGCAAGAACGCAGGCATCATGGTGCCGTTCAAGGATGTCGCGAGCGGAGCCCAAGGCAGCGCCAAACTGACAGACGCAGAGGCCGCCGCGCTGATGGATGGCAAGATGTATGTCAACGTCCACACCAAGGCCCACCCGGGCGGTGAAATCCGTGCCCAGGTGACAAAGTAGCGACTCTGGCCCTTGCGGCCGTGACGCTCCTCATGGCCGCACCAGTGCCTTCAGCCAGCGCAAGCCGAACAGCGCGCCGATGAGCGCGGCGTAGACCACGACTCCAACAATAACCAACACCAGCAGCGCGATCTCATCTCTTGCAGTGGGCAGCGTCGCGATCCAATGGGCCGAGGCGCGCGACGCGCTCCACAGCGCAGCGGCAAGCCCAATGCCCGCAGCAGCAAACTTCACAAGCGACTGTGCGAAGGCGCGATCCATCTCCAAAAGGCCGCGCCTGATCGCAAATCCCATCACCAGCAGCAGGTTGACCCATTGTCCAACCGCCGTCGCCAGCGCGAGGCCGATCTGCGCCAGCGATCCTACTAGCGCGAGTTTCAGTGAGAGGTTGACGGCAATACCCGTCAGCGCCGATTTCACAGGTGTTGCAGTGTCCTTGCGCGCATAGAAGGTCGCAACCGCGCTGCGGATCAACACGAACGGGATAAGGCCAACCGCATAAGCCGCAAGCGTCGCACCGGCCGCAGCGGCGTCAGCCTTGGTGAAAGCACCGCGCGCAAACATCGCACGCATAATGATGTCGGGTACCGTCAAGAACGCCGCAACGAACGGCACCGAAAACAGCAGCGTGAACTCGAAGGCGCGGCGCTGCGCCGCCATCGCGCCCATATGATCGTTCGCACTGATCCGCCGCGACATGTCCGGCAACAGCACGGTGCCGATGGCAATGCCAATCACACCGATCGGCAACTGATTGAGCCGGTCCGCATAATACAGCGCCGATAGCGCGCCGGAGGCGAGGAAGGTTGCGATGATGGTGTCCGCAAACAGCGCAATCTGCGTCCCCATCGAGCCGACCGTTGCAGGCCCCAGTGCGCGGAAGAACGCGACCACATCTTCATCGAACTTGATTTTCGCAAAGCGCGGCAACACGCCGGTGCGCGCCGCATCGCCCGCCAGCAGGAAATATTGCAGGAAGCCAGAAATCAGCACACCCCACGCCGCCGCGTGACCAGCGGTCGGAAAGAACGCGGCGAACGCCAACGTCATCATCATCGCGAGGTTGAGAAAGATCGACGCTGCCGCCGCACTCGCAAATCGCTGCATGACATTGAGGATGCCGCCATAGAGCGTGACGAGCGTAATCAGCAGCAGATACGGAAAGGTGATCCGGGTCAGCTCAATCGCCAGCTCTCGCTGGCTGGGGTCGTCCGAGAAGCCGGGTGCAAGCAGTGAGATCGCTTGCGGCATGAACAGCCACGCAATCACCAACAGCACGAGTTGGCTTGCAAACAGCAGAGTGAAAATGCGGTCCGCGAACAGTCCTGCTGACGCTGTGCCGCCTCGCCCCTGCACATGGGTGTAGGCGGGAATAAAGGCCGCATTGAACGCGCCTTCCGCGAAAATCGCCCGGAAGTGATTCGGCAGCCGCAGCGCGACGAAGAAGGCATCCGCCAGTGGGCCCGCGCCGAGAATCGCGGCCAGCATGATGTCGCGCGCGAACCCAGTCAGGCGCGACAACAGCGTATAACCGCCAACGGTGAAGATCCGGCCGAGCATCCGCCCGCTTCTAGCGCATCGGCCGCCGCCGCAAAATGGCTATGTCAGCTGGCGACAGCGTCGCGCACAGCCGAAATGATGCGATCCTGCGTCGCAGCGTCCAGGTAGGGATGCATCGGCAGGCTGATGCATTCCCGCGACAGCTTTTCGCAAACCGGCAGGCCGCCATCTGCGACCGGGAAATGCCGATAGGCTGTCTGCTGGTGCATCGACTTGGGATAATAGATCGCAGTCGGGACGCCCCTGGCTTTCAGCGCCTCGGCGAACTCCTCTCGGGTGCCGTCCTTGACGCGGATAGTGTACTGCGCCCAGACCGAGACATTGTCTTTCGGTACATTCGGCACGGCGACCACTCCATCAAGGTTTTTGGCGTAATAGCTGGCGACGCGGTTGCGGGCCTCGATCTCGTCGGGAAAGATTTTCAGCTTCTCGATCAGGATCGCCGCTTGCATGGTGTCAAGACGGCCGGTGAGGCCAAGGCGGATGTTGTCGTACTTCTCGCTGCCCTGCCCGTGCACGCGCACGCTGCGCAGCGCCTCGGCAAGCGAGGTATCATCGGTAAAGATCGCACCGCCGTCGCCGAAACAGCCAAGCGGTTTAGCCGGGAAGAAGCTGGTTGCGGTCGCAAGGCCAAAAGTGCCGAGCCGCTTGCCCTTGTAGGTCGCGCCAAAACCCTGCGCGGCGTCGTCGAGCACGAACAGGCCCTCTTCGGCAGCCACCGTGGCCACCGCATCGTGATCGGCGCTCTGCCCGAACAAGTCGACGGGGATGATGGCCTTCGGCTTCAACCCCGACTTGCGAGCGGTGGCGATGCCGCGCTTCAGCGAAGCGATATCGATATTGAAGGTCGTCTCGTCAACATCGACGAACACCGGCGTCGCACCGGTGAGCGCCACGACCTCGCCGGTCGCGCAGAACGTGAACGACGGCACCAGCACTGCATCGCCATGGCCGATCTTCTTGGCCATCAGCACCATCAACAGCGCGTCGGTGCCGCTCGCGCAGGCGACAACGTGCTTTGCCCCGCAAAACGCTGCGAGATCAGCTTCAAGTTTCGCAACCTCGGGGCCGCTGACGAACTGGCAATGCGTCAGCACACGGCCGACGGCCTCATCGATCGCAGGGCCAAGCCGGCGGCGCTGCGCGCCAAGATCGATAAACGCGACAGGATCGGGTCGTGGATTCATTGAATGTCACCAATCGGGAAAAGAAAAACGGAAGGGTATTACTTGGAAGCCGCACGCGGCTGAGGTGCCGCGACGGGCTTGGGCCGTGTCTCCAGGCACTTGATCGCGACTTCGAGGCTGGCGACACCTGCCTCGCCGGTGATTGCGGGCGTGCCCCCGGTCTTGATCGCGTTGACGAACGCCATCAGTTCGGCGCGCAGCGGCTCGTCATGGCCGACGGGCAGATGGCGCATCGAGTAGCTGCCATCACGCTGGAAGCCGAAGCACTCCGTCACCTGACGCGTCAGCAGATCGCCCTGGATATATTTGTTGCGCGTCGCGATAGTCGCGGTGCGCGCCTTGAACGGCGTCAGCCAGTTGGTGTTGATGTGGGCAAGCACGCCGGACTCTGTGCGGAACTGCAAGAGCGCGATGTCCTCGCGCTCCGCCACCGCACTGGTGAGCTGCGGCTGCACTTCAACGATATCGGATCCAGTGAACCAGCGGATAAGATCGATGTCGTGCACGGCGAGATCGATCACCACGCCGACATTCGACATGCGCGGCGGGAACGGGCCGACGCGGGTAATGGCGACAGACAGAATCTCCTCGCCCCTGATCGCTTCCTTGATTGTGGCGACAGCAGGATTGAAGCGCTCGACATGACCGACCATCAGCGTCAGGCCCTTCTTGCGGGCAGCGTCGATAATCTCGCGCCCCTCCGCGCCAGTGGTTGCGATGGGCTTTTCGACAAGAACGTGGGCGCCGTGAGCGATGCAGGCGAGCGACACGTCGCGATGCAGATGGGTTGGCGCTGCGATGGTGACCGCATCGACGCCGGCCGCAAGCAGTTCATCGACGGTCGCGAAGGTCGGGCAATCAACGAAGCCGGTGATGCGCGAACGGCTTTCGGCCAAAGGATCGGCGACACCTGCGAGTTTCACGCCAGGCAATTGCGCCAGGACACGCGCATGGTTGCTACCCATCACGCCCGCACCGATAACACCCACGCGCAAATCCCCGTTGCCGCGTGTCGAATTCTTCGAAGTCATTGATCTTTTACCCCTGAATCGCGGAACCCCGCGCCGTTTTCCTAGCACGGCAAAATCGCTCCGCCGACCCTCTGTGTCAGGTGTCAGAACACGTTTTGATGCAGAAAATGTCAGTCTTGCGGCGTGTTTGGGGCTGGAAAGCCTCCAAAACTCGTTAACGGCGGTAATCGTCCTCGATGCGGATGATGTCATCCTCGCCGAGGTAGCTGCCGGTCTGGACCTCGATCAGTTCCAGCGGGATTTTTCCCGGATTCTCCAGCCGATGGGTCGCGCCGATCGGGATGTAGACCGATTCATTCTCGTGGACGACCTTCTCGAAGTCATCGATCGTCACCCTGGCAGCACCCCGCACCACGATCCAGTGCTCGGAACGGTGATGATGCTTCTGCAGCGATAGCCGCTCGCCCGCCTTGACGATGATCCGCTTCACCTGATGCCGCTCGCCAGTATCGAGCGACTGATACGATCCCCACGGGCGATGCACCTTGAGGTGATCCTCCGTCACCTGCGGACGCACCTGCTTCAGCTTCGCGACGAGCCGTTTCAGCGCGCTCGGGTCCTTCTGGCGTGACACCAGCACCGCATCCTGCGTCGCCACCACCACGACATCGTCAACGCCTTCCAGCGCCACCAGTGTCTTGTCGGTGGAGACATTGCAATTCCTTGCGCCTTCGAACACCGCCGCGCCTTGTGCCGCGTTGCCGTCCGCGTCCTTGGGCGACAATTCCCACACCGCATGCCACGAGCCGACATCCGACCAGCCGCACGAGACGGGAATGACCGCCGCCCGCGAGGTCTTCTCCATCACCGCATAGTCGATCGACATCGGCACGGCGCGCACGAAAGCGTCTTCCTGCAAGGTCACGAAGCCGAGATCGCTACCCGCCTTCGCCACGGCCTCGCGCGCCGCAGCGGCGCTGGCAGCGTCGGTTTTCTCGTACTCATCGAGCAAAGCCCGCGCGCTGAACATGAAGTTGCCGCTGTTCCAGAGAAAGCCGTCGCGCACGTAAGCCGCCGCCGACACCTCGTCGGGCTTCTCGACGAAGTTCGCAACCAACGACACATCGCCTGCAATCTTGTCACCAGCCTGGATGTAGCCGTATTCCGTCGCCGCACGTTCGGGTTTGATGCCGAAGGTTACGATCTTCCCGGAGGCCGCGACCTCGACCGCCTGACGGCAAGCCGCGACAAAGGCCGCCTCGTCACCCACCACATGATCAGAGGCGAGCGCCAGCACCACGGCTTGAGGGTCGCGGGTTACCGCAAACGCTGCGCCCGCAGCAATCGCCGGGCCGGAATCCCTGCGGCACGGCTCCAGCAGAATGTCCGCATCGCGTTCGATCTCGGCAAGCTGCTCGCGCACCATGAAGCGATAGGCTGCGTTGGTAATGACGATCGGCCGGTCGAACAGCGTGCCATCACCGACTCGCGCGAGCGTGTCCTGGAACGTCGAGCGACCGCCGAACAGCGACAGAAACTGCTTCGGCCTGTTCTCGCGCGACGCGGGCCAGAGCCGCGTCCCCGCGCCGCCGCACATGATCAACGGAACGATACGTTTCGTCATCGGAAACTGCTTTCCTGAATCTTGTGCAATCAGACCCGGTGATACTCACGATACCATGTCACGAAGCGCGCAACGCCGTCAGCGAGCGGCGTGGAGGGATGAAAATCCACTTCCCGCTGCAGATCGTCGATATCGGCATAGGTGGCATAGACGTCGCCCGCCTGCATCGGCAGCAATTCCTTGCGCGCGGTGCACCCAAACTCCTTCTCAAGCGCCTCGACAAGATCCATCAGTTTTTCGGGCTGATTGTTGCCGATGTTGTAGATTCGCCATGGCGCGCGACTCGACGCGGGATCGGGATGCTGCGCATCCCATGATTCATTGGGTGTCGCCGGACACTGCGCAAGGCGCACTACCGCCTCCGTCACGTCGTCGATATAGGTGAAGTCCCGCATCATGTCGCCATTGTTGAACAGGCGGATCGGCTTTCCTTCCGTGATTGCCTTCGCGAACAGAAACATCGCCATGTCCGGGCGGCCCCATGGACCATACACCGTGAAAAAGCGCAGACCTGTCGCCGGCAACCCATAGAGATGGCTGTAGGAATGAGCCATCAACTCGTTGGCCTTCTTGCTCGCGGCATAGAGGCTGATCGGGTGATCGACATTGTCGTGCACCGAAAACGGCAGCTTGGTGTTTGCGCCATAGACTGAGGACGAAGATGCAAACAGGAGATGCCCGCAACCAAAGTGCCGGCAGCCCTCCAGCACGTTGGCGAACCCTTGAAGATTGGCGTCGATATAGACGGTCGGATGATCGATGGAATAGCGCACACCCGCCTGCGCGGCGAGATGAATCACGACCGGGAAGCGGTGGCGTTCAAATATGCTCCGGGCTGCAGCGCGGTCCGCCAAATCGATCTTTTCAAAGGAAAAGTTCGGGTCATTGCGCAGGATAGCGAGCCGGGCCTCCTTCAGGCTCGGATCGTAGTAATCGTTCACGCTGTCGAGCCCGACCACCCGATGGCCGCCCTGCAACAGACGTTGCGAAACATGGAAGCCGATAAACCCGGCCGCACCGGTTACGAGGATCGTTTGCTTGGACATTGATCTCAAACGGTTGACGGAAAAGATGGCGTCTTCACGGCTTTCCTATTGCTAGTTGCGGTGTAAAACCATACCACGCAGCGAAAATATACCCGTACCTCGGGTAAATTCACGATAGGTTTTCTTCACACGGCACACAGACCGGCTCCGATGCGCCCTGCTCTTTTTCTCATTATCCGCATCCTGATGTCGGCCGGGTTATTGTACCTGTCACTCCGCAACATTCAGTTCGACGCCTTGTGGGCACGTCTGAACAATTTCGACTTCGGCTGGTTTGCGTTCGCCATCCTGATGACCCTGTTTCAGATCACCCTCAGCGCCATCCGCTGGCGGGAGGTGACCCAGCGCTGCGACGCACCGTTGGACGACCTCCGCGCGATCAAATTCAACATGATCGGCACGTTCTTTAACCAGACCCTGCCCTCTTCCATTGGCGGCGACGCCATGCGGCTGTGGCTGCTCGGCCGCCTCGCAGGCTGGCGTGAAGCGACCTATTCGGTACTGGTGGACCGCGCCGTCGGCCTGATCGCGCTTGCGGTCATCATCGTCGGCAGCCTGCCATGGAGTTATCCGCTTATTACAAACCCGGATGGGCAAGTGGCGCTGGTTCTCATTGGTTCAGCGGCACTCGCTGCCAGCCTCGGGTTTCTTCTTATTGGAGCACTGTCCTGGCCATGGCTGAAAGGCTGGTGGCCGCTGCGGCACGTTCACGCCTGCGGCGAGATCGCCAACAAGGTTCTGTTCAATCTGAAATCAGGACCGATGGTGGCCGTGCTGTCGCTTGCGATCCACGTGCTCGCTGTCGTCATTGCCTGGTGCTGCGCGATGGCGATTCACGCGTCTGTGTCGTTCTGGCAGACATTTTTGCTAATCCCGCCGATTATGCTCATTACCATGCTGCCGATCTCGATCGCTGGATGGGGTGTGCGCGAGGCGTCGATGACAATCGCATTCGGTTACGCGGGTCTGATGACCAGCGAAGGCACCGTGGTGTCGATCCTGTTCGGAATCGTTTATTTCATCGTTGGCGCGATAGGCGGGCTGATCTGGGTATCGAGCCCGGAGAAACACGACAAGACAACAGCGATTCTGCCCCGGCTCGATTAGGACGGGGTGCTCTTTATCTCTGACGGCATCCCTGACTGCTTCATCCCTGATTGCTTCGGGCCCGGTTCACCAGCGACGTCGTGCTGTGTCCGGGAAGAATGTCGATCAGAACGACCTCGCCCCCATGCGCTGTCACGAACTCGTGCCCGACCACCTGTTCGCGAGTATAGTCGCCGCCCTTCACCAGCACGCTCGGCTTGACCTGATGGATCAACTCAAGCGGCGTATCCTCCTCGAAGATCACAACGAGGTCGACCGCCTCCAGTGCCGCCAGCACCTCGGCGCGGGCCAGTTCGGTCTGCACCGGGCGGCTCTCACCCTTCAACCGGCGCACCGAGGCATCGCTGTTGAGGCCGACCACCAGCCTGTCGCAGGTGGCACGGGCCTGCGTCAGCACCCGGACATGGCCGGGATGCAGAATGTCGAAGCAGCCATTGGTAAAGCCGATCCGCAAACCTTCGCGCCGCCAGTCATCGAGACGCGTATCGATTTCCTTCCAGCCCGAGACGATCTTCTCTTCCATCGTGAGTGAAGCATGAGGCAGAATTTTCTTGCGCAACTCAGCCTGTGTCACGCTTGCGGTGCCGCGCTTGCCGACAGCAACAGCTGCCGCAGCCGAAGCTGCGCGTACCGCGTCCTCTTCCGCCGCCCCACTGGCAAGTGCCAGTGCCAGCGCAGCCACCACGGTGTCGCCCGCGCCGGATACGTCGCGTACCTTCACCGGATAAGCCGGGACATGCAACACGTCGCCGTTCTTCGCCACCAGCGTCATGCCGTTCTCGCTTTGCGTGACAAGCATCGCATCACACCCCGCAATCCCGATGGCGTCGCGCGCGGCAACGCCGATTTCCTCCGGCGTACGGGCGCTGCTGCGGGTCGCCTCGGTGAACTCCTTGCGGTTCGGCGTCAAAATCGAGGCGCCATGATAGACCGCGAAATTCAGGTTCTTCGGGTCAACGATGGTGCGCTTGCCTGCTTGCCGCGCAGCATCGATCGTCTCACGGATCACACGGTGGGTGAGGACGCCCTTGGCGTAGTCGGATAACAGCACGATGTCAGCACGCGGCAACGCCTCCTTGATCACTGCGATCAGCTTCGCCTCGGTCTGGGGCGATGCGGCCTGCGCCACTTCCCAGTCCGCGCGCAGCATGTGCGTGGCATAGTGTTCCGACACGAAACGCACCTTGCGCGTCGTCGGCCGCGCGGGATCGATGATGAGATGTGCCTCGATGGCGGCCTCCTTCGCCAGTTCATTTTTCAGCGTTGCGCCTGACGGGTCCTCGCCGATCAGGCCGATGAAAATGCAGCGTCCGCCAAGCGCCGCGATGTTGCGCGCCACATTGCCCGCGCCGCCGACATTGAATTCGCTGCGCTGCGCCGCGATCACCGGTGCCGGCGCTTCGGGGGAAACACGTGATACTTCGCCGTAAACGAACTCATCCAGCATCAGGTCGCCGATGCACAGCACGGTCTGGCGCGACATCCGCTCCGACAGAATATCGAAATCAATCATGTATCACTCAACGATAGCGATCCGGACGATCGAGAAAATTCTTCACATAAGACGCAACTGAATCCTCAAGCGGCGCGAAGCCGCCATTATACCCGGCGCGACGCAAGTGTTCGCCATCGGCTTGTGTGAAATATTGGTAGCTGCCGCGAATCTGCTCGGGCATGTCGATATATTCGATGTTTTCTTTGGTGCCGAGCGCGGCATAAACCGACACGATCAGGTCGCGGAAACTGCGCGCATGACTGGTGCCGACATTGAAGATGCCGCTGACAGTCGGACTTCGCACCAGCCACATCACAACGCGCAACACGTCATCGACATAGATGAAGTCGCGCCGCTGGTCACCGTCAGCAATACCATCGCGATGCGACTTGAACAGCCGAATGGTCTTGCCTGCCTTGATGTCGTCGAAAGTTTTCGTCAGGACGCTCATCATCGCGCCCTTGTGGTACTCGTTTGGCCCGAACACGTTGAAGAATTTCAGCCCGGCCCATTGCGGCGGCAGTTTCTCGCCTTTCGCCACCCGCGTCGCCACCGCGACATCAAACAAATACTTGCTCCAGCCGTAGAGATTCATCGGCCGCAATGCTTTTAGCGCCTCGAGGCTGTTGTCGTCGCGGAAGCCCTGCTCACCATCGCCATAGGTCGCAGCCGATGAGGCATAGATAAAAGGCGTCGGGTTAGCGGTGCACCAGTCGAGCAGCCGCATCGACAGCCGATAATTGGTCTCGAACACGTGGTCGCCGTCGGTCGCGGTCGTTGCCGAGATCGCGCCCATATGGATGATGCCCGAAAGCCTGCGCCCGCGCAGCCAGGTCATCAATTCCTCTGGCGGCACAATGTCTACTATCTGCCGCTTGGCAAGATTGCGCCATTTGCCCTCGTCGCCGAGATGGTCAGACACCACAACATCCGTATGGCCTGCCTCGTTCAAGGCCGCGACAATATTGGAGCCGATAAAGCCTGCGCCCCCGGTCACCAGAAACATGGAGACATCCCGTTGTTGGCCATGGCCGCCTACTTTTCTCCAGGAACTACCGTCCTTGTCGCCTTATTCGATCCGCCGCCCCTCTCTGAAACGGCTTTTCGAACAAAACGCTTCTAGACGGCCTTTCGGGAAAGCGATACCCCGATCACCCATCTTTGGCAGTCCTCTCCTTTGAGAAATGAATCATAATTCAACCATAGGCGGTATCCGACCGGACCCGAGCCAGACCAGCCCGATTCTGGTCGTGCCCTATATGTGGATCGGCGATTTCGTCCGCGGACATACCGCCATCCGGCTGCTGAAAGAGCGCTGGCCGAACCGGCCGGTTGACCTTCTCAGCACAACATTGTGCGCACCTCTGGCGGACTATATGCCGGGCGTCCGGCAGGCCATCGTCTGTGATCTGCCACGTGGGCGTATCGGGCTGGGCCAGCAGCGGGAGCTGGCCGCGACCCTGCGCCAGCAAAATTACCAGACCGTGCTGATGATGCCGCGAACGTGGAAGTCAGCATTGGCACCAACGCTTGCCGGCATCCCGGAGCGCATCGGCTTTATCGGCGAGGCGCGGTTCGGCGTCGTTACCGACCTGCGCCGTGGCGAACGTGCCTTGCCGCGCATGGTCGACAAGATGGCGGCGCTAGCCCTACCCCCCAATGCCGTGCGCGAAGCGCGCGATTGGCTTCCACCGCAACTTGAGGTGCCAAAGACCGAGATCGCGGCATGGCGCAAGAAAAACAGCCTCGACGAAGGCCCTGCCATCGCGCTTGCGCCTGGCGCGGTCGGTCCCGCCAAGCGCTGGACTTATTACGCAGAAACAGCGCGTGAGTTGGCCCGGCGCGGTTTCGACGTCTGGGTCGTGGGCGGCCCCGGCGAGAAGGAGCAGGCCACCGAGATCGTCGCTACGGGGGGGCCGCGCGTGCGCGACCTCACCGGTACCGATTTGCGCAACGGCATCCTGGCGCTGGCAGCAGCAACGGAGGTGATTTCCAACGATTCCGGCCTGCTTCATGTCGCGGGCGCGATCGGTACGCCATCGATCGGTATCTTCGGACCGACCAGCCCCTATCACTGGGCGCCGCTAAACGGGTTGGCCGCCACCATGAAGCGAGCAACCAACCTGCCCTGTCAGCCGTGCCACAAGCCGGTCTGCACCGCCAACGACCATGCCTGCATGCGCGACATCACCGCTGACGAGGTGGTCGAGGCGGCGATGAAGGTGATCGCCGAGAAAATCCAGAATCATCCGGTGCCTGTATCGACTTAAGCCTTTCCAACCCGCCATTGCCGCACATAGTCCATCAAAGACGGCGTGAACGCCCCCTTGGCCCGGTAATCCATCCTTTTTCTTGGTAGAATGGATGCGCGGATCAGGTTTGCACATGATAAATGCGCTATACGCCTGCCTGTCTTTTACAATCATGGTGACCAGTGAGCCGAAATCCGATTGCAGATCACTTCCAGAATTCGCTCGCGGGGCTGACACGCGCTGTACAGAGTGAGGCGCTGCAGGCCACTGTGAGGGCCATCGCCAATACCATCGCTCAGGCTTTGCGCAACGGCAACAAACTCCTCCTGATCGGCAATGGAGGCAGCGCCGCCGACGCTCAGCATATCGCCGCCGAGATCGTCGGCCGCTACAAGCTGGAGCGCCCCGCCTGGGCCGCCATGGCGCTGACCACCGACACCTCGGCGCTCACCGCCATCGGCAACGATTACGGGATCGAGCAGATCTTCGCCCGCCAGGTGCGGGGTTTGGCACGACGAGGGGACATCCTGATCGCGATCACCACCTCGGGCCGCTCGCCAAACATTCTGGCCGCGCTGCATGTCGCGCGTGAACTCGGTGTCACCACCGTCGGCTTCACCGGCACCAAGGGCGAAAGCATGCGCTCGCTTTGCGATCTTCTGCTGGTCGCGCCGAGCGACGATACGCCGGTGATCCAGCAGATCCACATGGTCGCCGCTCACGCGATCTGCGATGATGTCGAGCGCTCAATGATGAGCGAGCCCGGCAAAGCATGAGCGAGGCTGCGCCCGAACTTCGCCCGGCGGCATTTCTCGATCGCGACGGCGTTCTCAATCACGACGACGGCTACATCGGCACGCACGAGCGCGTACGCTGGATGCCGAACGTCGCCGCCGCGATCCGGCGGCTCAATGAGGCAGGCTATTTCGTCTTCATTGTTAGCAATCAGTCCGGCGTGGCACGCGGTTTGTTCACCGAGGGTGACGTACACGCGCTCCATCAATGGATGCGCGAAGAACTGTCGCGCGACGGAGCGCGGATCGACGACATCCGCTATTGCCCCTATCACGTCGGTGGCAGCGTACCGGAATTCTGCGGCGACCATCCCTGGCGTAAGCCGAAGCCCGGCATGATCCTCGATCTGATCGTGCATTGGCCGGTCGATGCCGAGCGTAGTTTTGTGATCGGCGACAAGCCTTCCGACATGGATGCCGCGCGCGCCGCCAACATCGCAGGCTATCTGTTCGAAGGCGGCGATCTCGACGGCTTTGTCAAAGAGTGCTTGAGGCGACAAATCCATCGATAGGCGGAATCTGACTTCGCATTGATTCAAAAGCCGCCAGAACTTCTGTCACCGAAGGCGGTGCGCCTTTAGAACCGGCGGTTACCATCGGTCCCTTGCCCAGTGGCGCAGCCGGCATCGGCTTGATGGCTCCAAGCATTCCTACGCGAGGCACGCCAAGTGCCGCCGCCAGATGAAGTAGGCCCGTGTCGACACCGATCACAAAATCCGCGGCAGCGATCAAACGGGCTGTCGCGTTGAGGGGTTTTCGCTCTGGCACAAACGCATGGGGCACAGCGGCCGCAATCCGTTCACTGCGCTCCCGTTCGACTTGCGTTCCCCATGGCAAGGCAACAACGTGGCCTTGCGATGCGAGCGCCTGACCGAAAGCAATCCAGTCCTGCTCCGGCCATTCCTTGCGGATGTCGGCAGTCGCATGCAGCAGAATGCCGTAGGGCTTCTCCGATTCCATGCGCAGGTTATTGCGATTCAAGCCATAGTCGATCTCGCCATCGACCTCGTAACCGAGTGCCGCCGCGGTCAATTGGCGCGTACGGGCAATCGGATGCTGGTCACGCGAGATACAGTGGCAGACATCATAAAAACGCGAGGCCAGCGGCTCCCGGATACTGCGCGGATCGTATCCGTGACGAAGGCCGCGAGCCAGGCGCGAGATGACCGCCGAACGGATAGTCCCCTGTGTGTCAACAATCAGATCGTAGTTCCGCGCGCGAAGATTGCACAGGCTCTCCCTGGCCTCCTTCCATGCTGTGAGCTCGAGCAACTGCGAACGCCAGCGCCGCGTCGCGACCTCTATCACTTCATCGACGCCGGGATGCAGGCGAACCAATGGTGCAAACGCTTCCTCGACCACCCATGTAATCCGCGCGTCCGGATAGCGCCGCCGCGCGTCCGTCATTGCCGGCATCTGATGCACGACATCGCCAAGCGAGGAGGTTTTCACAACAAGGATGGTCTTCATCGAAGAGGTTCAGTTTCGAACAATGGTCTTACGGTTTGGAAACCATAAAGCAGTTTCCCGGAGGAAAAGCCACGAAATCGGCCATCAAGGCCGCAGGTTTAATACTTCCATTCCCCTGTTGCGCGACACCATAGGTGTCAACCGAAGGGTGCCGCGATGTGCGGCTCATGATGGAAGCGCTTATGACCGTTCTCGTCACCGGCGGTGCCGGTTATATCGGCAGCCACACCGTTCTTGCTCTGGTCGAATCCGGCGCGAGCGTGGTGGTGATCGATAACCTCTCCACCGGCTTCTCGACGGCGCTGCCGGAGAGTGTGCCGCTGTTCATTGGTGATGCCGCCGACGAGAACCTCGTGGAGGGCGTAATCATCTCGCACGGCGTTACCTCGATCATACATTTCGCAGGCTCCGTGGTGGTGCCGGATTCGATGCGGGATCCGCTCGCCTACTATCGCAACAATACCATGACCACGCGCAACCTGCTCAATGCCGCGATCAAGGGCCAGGTGAAGAATTTCATCTTCTCGTCCACGGCCGCCGTCTACGGCAATCCGGAGCAGATGCCGGTGCCGGAGATCGCACCAACGCGGCCGCTATCTCCCTACGGCTCCTCGAAGCTGATGACCGAGATCATGCTGCATGATGTCGCGACCGCGCATGATCTAAATTATGTCGTGCTGCGCTACTTCAACGTCGCGGGCGCCGACCCGCAGGCGCGCATCGGGCTGCAGACCGTCGGAGCCACGCATCTTCTCAAGATCGCAGTCGAAGCCGCCACCGGCCAACGTGCCAAGATCGATGTGTTCGGGATCGACTATCCCACACCAGATGGAAGCTGTATCCGCGATTTTATCCACGTCAGCGATCTTGCGCAGGCGCATCTGTCTGCATTGTCCTATCTCACCCAGGGCGGCGACTCGGTGACGCTGAATTGCGGCTATGGCCGCGGCTATTCCGTGCTGGAAACCATCGAAGCCGTCCGTCGGGTGTCCGGCCGCAATTTCGCGGTTCAGATGAGCCCGCGGCGGCCCGGCGACATCATGACCATGATCGCCGATACCACCCGGATCAATGCGATGCTCGACTGGACACCGCGCTACGACGACCTGGACACCATTGCCACCCATGCCCTGGCCTGGGAGGAAAAGCTGCTCCAGGACCGCCTCGTCAACCGGCGGGATGCGGTTCCGGCCTGAGTTTCAAGCCTTGTTTTATCTTGAAAACCCCCGCCATTGCGGGCAATGAGACGCATGTTTCATTGCAGCGCGACATGGGAATGAGCAAGGCTCCCCGCAAAATCACCGATGACCCCTATGGCGCAGCCGGGCTGATCAAGCGGCTGGTGGCCGAACAGGGCCTCGCCTATTGGCGCCGTTACGCGCTCGCCTTCGGCATGATGGGGTTGTCCGCAGCCGCGACTGCAGGCTCCGCCTATCTGCTCGGGCAAGTCATCAACCAGGCCTACGTCAATCGCAGCATCTCGGGCATCGTTACCCTGTCCGCGATCATTATCGCGCTGTTCACCATCAAGGGCGCGGCGACTTACGGGCAGGCCGTGATCATGTCGCGGATCAGCAACGCCATTCTCGCCAACAATCAGCGCAGGCTGTTCGCCAAGCTGATGCGCGAGAATGTGGCATTCTATTCGGAACGCCACTCCTCCGAATTTCTCGCCCGTCTCTCGGCCGGCGCATCCGCCGTCACGCAGGTGCTGGCATTGCTCGTCACCTCGCTCGGGCGTGATCTCCTGTCATTGATCGGTCTCTTGGTGGTGATGGTCGTGCAGGACCCGATCATGTCGCTATTGAGCTTCGTGGTCGCACCGCCTGCGTTTCTGTTCATTCGCACGCTCGTCAAGCGCATCCGTCATCTCGCGCACGACCAGTTTACCGGTACCACGAACATCATGGAGACGGTGCAGGAGTCGCTGCAGGGTATCCGCACCGTGAAAGCCTTCACGCTCGAGGAAGCGATGCAGGCCCGCGTCAACAAGAGCATCGCCGACGTCGAAGGCTATTCCAACACGATGGCGCGGGTCTCCAACCGCTCTGGCCCGTTAATGGAAATACTGGGCGGCGTCGCCATCGCGAGCGCGCTGATGTATGGCGGCTACCGCGTGGTCGCGACCGACGCTGCCCCCGGCCAGTTCGTCTCCTTCATCACTGCCTTCCTGCTCGCCTACGAGCCCGCCAAGCGGCTCGCGCGCCTCAACATCGACCTCAACGGGCTTCTTGTCGGCGCCCGGAAACTGCTGGAAATCATCGACAGCCCCGCGTCGGAGCCGAACGACGACAACAAACCGCCGCTGCAACTCACGCAAGGCCGTGTCGAACTGCGCGATGTGACCTTCTCCTATCGCGTCGACGAACCGGTGCTGAAACGAATGAGTTTCGTCGCAGAGCCCGGCCAGACAACGGCGCTGGTCGGCCCCTCGGGTGGCGGCAAGTCCACCGTGCTGGCGCTGCTGCTGCGGCTCTACGAAGTGGATCGCGGTGCCATCGTTATCGACGACCAGATCATCTCCGACTGCTCACGTGCGTCGCTGCGCCAGCAGACCGCCTATGTCGGGCAGGACGTCTACCTGTTCCGTGGCAGCGTCCGCGAGAACATCGCCTTTGGCCGCATCGGCGTGACCGAGGATGAGATCATCGCCGCCGCAAAGATGGCGTTTGCGCACGACTTCATCATGAGCTTTCCGCAGGGCTACGATACGCCGGTCGGCGAGCACGGCACGCAACTATCGGGCGGCCAGCGCCAGCGCATCGCCATCGCCCGCGCGCTGGTGAAGAACGCGCCGATCATCCTGCTGGACGAGGCCACCGCCGCGCTCGATTCGGAATCGGAGAAATACGTGCAGGAGGCGATCGGCCACCTCCGCCAGGGCCGCACCACCATCGTCATCGCGCACCGGCTTCACACCATCATGCATGCGGACCGCATTCTTGTGATCGAAGGCGGCGAGATCGTCGAAACCGGCCAGCATGACGAACTGCTGCGCGCCAACGGGCGCTACGCCTCGTTCTTCCGCCTGCAGCAGCGCGAGGAACACAACGTCACTCCGCTTGCCGCCAACGCCTAGGTTTTTCCGAGAGACATCCCATGAGCCTGCCAGAGACCGTGATCCCCGCGCTTGACTATCCGATGCTGCCGGTTGCCGGCACGGCGAAGAAATTCCCCGTGCGGCGCATCTGGTGCGTCGGGCGCAATTTCCTCGAGCACATCCGCGAACTCGGCAATGACGAGCGAAATCCGCCGTTCTTCTTCGCCAAACACGCCGACATGATCGTGCCAAGCGGCGCGACCATCCCCTTCCCCGGCCTCACCAGGGATTGCCAGCACGAGGTCGAGATGATCGTGGCGCTGAAATCCGGGGCTGCGAATATCGCGCCCGAGGCCGCGCTCGATCACGTTTACGGCTACGGCGTCTCCATCGACCTCACCCGCCGCGATTTGCAGATGGCCTCGCGCAAGAAGGAGCAGCCCTGGGAGATCGGCAAGTCGTTCGACAATTCGGCGCCCTGCGGCGCGCTGCGCGCGGCCTCCGAGATCGGCCATCCTGCCAACGGCAAGATCTGGCTCAACGTCAACGGCAAGGAACGCCAGATCGGCGACCTCAACCAGATGATCTGGAACGTGCCGGAAATCATCGCGCGGCTGTCGCTGCAGGTGACGCTCGGCGCCGGTGACCTCATCATGACCGGCACGCCGAAAGGCGTGGCGGCGATTGCGCCCGGCGACCGCATCGAATGCGGCGTCGAGGGGCTGGAGCCGTTGTCGGTCAATATCGCCTGAGGCGAAGGCGCCGCCGCTCACCAATGAACGTGCTGGCTCGGCACGATGAAGGAGGTTTGCGTCGGTGCGATCTCGGGGCGGGTGAAATAGTAATAGCCCGCCAGCATCACCGCGAGCAGCACAACCATGCTGCCGATATCGATGAGGCGTCTGGCACACCAGCCCGAGTCGCTTCGGCGAGGGTCTCGGAAGGGTTCGATCCGCATCGCTCAGCACTCCCAAGGGGGGCCATGATAACAATGCAAGGCTACACCCGCGGTTCCATGTGCGTCCGCAGCAAAATGCAGGACCGACAGGGGTTTTTGATCGCCCGGCCCTAACGGGCATCGCGCAACACCGTGTTGGCCTTGCCGCTCTCGACCATGTCGATCACCAGAAGCCTCACCGTGTCCTTACCGGTGTTGGTGCCGAAGTGCCACTGGCCGACCGCCTCGACGATGAAATCGCCGGGCCTGAAATCGTCGCTTCTGCCGGTGTCGTTGTTGGTGACGCGGAGATGGCCCGCCTGCACATAGGCGTAGCGCGGAAACGGATGCCTGTGCACCGGCAGCACCGCGCCGGGCGCGATCTCGTAAGCAGAGACGACGACCTGCGCATCCTTTTGCGGCAGCACGATCGGCTGGCCGCTCGATGTCGTCGTGGCCGACGCCACCGGGCGGACGATAACGGGCTTCGCGGCCACGTCCGCGCGCGGGCTTTCGGCGCGGCACGGCGACGCTGCCAACGCGGCGGCGGCAATAACGGCAGTCAATGCAATGTGCGTCATCGGCAGTCCCCATCTGTGCCAGTCCAGGCCAAAGCCGTTAACCGATACCACGGCGCGCCACGCAGCGAAGGCACCGCCCGGCCCGTTCGCACCAAAACAAACCGGCGCCGAACCATCACGCACGCGTCATCCGCCCTGTTGTTAGAGACGCGGGCGCGTCATCGTCTCATGCGCGCTCGGGGCGACGGCCCCATTCGCGCCGGAAAAATTCCTGCGCCCAATGAGGGCGCGCGGAACGCCGGATGCGCTCAACGCATCCGCAGCCTCGTGCGCAAATATAAAAAGCACACGAGCATAGTCACCACGGTCACGCCGCCTCATCCGGCGTTCCGCACGCAATGGTTTTAACGGCTTGCTGCGTGTCAGAACCCCCGGTGTCCGATGCTGAGTGCACCACCGTTACGTGGACTTACGGTCTCCACCGCCGCCCTTGTGAGAACGGCAACGTCGTCCAGCCATCCGTGGCGCGGGCCGCCGCGCCGGGATCACACGCCTTGGGCCGTACGCGCCCGATGCCGCCGTCACGACAGGCGAAATAAAAAGGCCCGGAGCTTTTTAAGCTGCCGCGCCCGTTCAATCGCCCGCGCATCGAACACCGTGCGCGTCCACCGCATCCCGCCCCGCGCATCGTGACGATCGCGAAACGCCCCTCAATCATGGGGCGGGACAGACACATCATAGGCGAGATTTGAAGAGCGGGGATAAGTCCGCGCGGAAAATTTATCGCCCCCGACCACGCGATTATCTGCGCCATGTCGAGCCAATTCCATAACGGATCGGCCATGTCACCGGCACGGCGCGCCGGCAACGCGCGGGCGGCGCGTTACCGCCGTCGCCACCGGCATGGCCAATCGCGGCCATGGATACGGCCAAGGCCCCACTCGGCTGCCAGCCACGGGGGAATTGTCACGTCCTGCGCCCCGTAGTTGATCACCGGCACCACCGGGCCGCCGCAGGGATCGACCCTGTCATCCTGAGGGCGATAACGATATCGTGGAACGATATAAGAATCCCAATAAGGACGATCCGGCCTGATCACGACGATGGGCCGCCGCTCACGAACAACCCGGGCATCCTGCGCTTGAGCTGCGACACTGAGCGCCCCCAGGCTGCCCAGCACCACGGCTGTTCCGAGAGCAAACGCTACGGTCATTGTTCTCATGGCTCGACCTCCTGTTGCAAATCCAGCCTGGTGTCCTGAATCCGAAGCTCGCCTGAAGGACTCGCGGCGAAAAATGAAGCGAACTTCTGAACTACCACACTAGACCCAACCACAGCGAAGGTGAACGGCCTCTCGTCTTTGCGGTGCATCATGAGTACGCCACCTTCGGAAACCACCTCTCCCCTTCGGCGTCATGTCGAGCCGATTCCAGCCGAGGCTTTTTGACTTCTTTCTGAACCATCATGCGCGGGCATAGCCGTTCGAAGAACGGCGTCGCTTCCGCTCGCCTTAGCCGTTCGAAGAACGGCGTCGCTTCCGCTCGCCTGTGACCCGCATCCATGAAAAAACAAGAGCCGTTTCAAAAAGATGGGTTGCCGGGTCATAAGGGCGTTCACGCCCGTCCTCGACGGGCTATCCCCGGCAATGACAGGTTTCGTTTCCATCACAACCGAAACCGCTCCGAGCCACCCCCGCCCGCACAGCAAAAAGCCCCGCCATTTCTGACGAGGCCCCTGAACGTCTGCGTTTCAGTACATCCGTGAAACGAGGCGTGAAACTCTAAAAGCGCATCCCGGTCCATCCGCGGTGACGGCGCTTTTTGAATCCCTGCATAGCGCCGGCGTCATCGCATCAGGATGACGGCAGGCGGCCGATGATTGGCTTAGAGAAGCTGGAGATTTTCCGCGCTGGTCTTGCCGCGCATCTTGTCAGTCTTGGCTTCGAACTCAACCTTCTGCCCTTCGGCGAGGTTGGACAGGCCTGCACGCTCGACCGCGCTGATGTGAACGAACACATCGTTGCCGCCGTCATTCGGGGCGATAAATCCAAAACCCTTCTGGCTGTTAAACCACTTCACTGTACCTTGAGCCATTTGTCTCTGTCTTTCCTAAAGGCGCGCGATGGCGCATTTCGCGCACCATTGCGCGAAGCATCCAATTTTCAGCATCGTCTTTGGGAAAGGAGCCTGGCGGCGCGTTAACAAAAGAAGGGGCCAGCAATCGAATATGGGCGCTGCATAGCACGGCCTTCGCCAAAGCCAAAGGGCTCAATTGTGGCCGTTGGGAGACGGTTTGTCGCGTCCGGCGGGCTAACCGGTCCAAAATGAATCAAAAGCCCCGGGTTGCTCCGGGGCCTTTGCGTTCTCTGAGTCGTCATGCGCCGGCATAGCCGTTCGAAGAACGGCGCCGCTTCCGCGCGCCTGTGGCCCGCGCATCCATCCTCTTCAAAAGATGGATGGCCGGATCAAGTCCGGCCATGACGCATTGTGCCCAACGGCTTTCCGCCGTGCGGCTACGATCAATATCGATAATGCGCGGCCTTGAACGGACCTTCCTGCTTCACGCCGATATAGTCGGCCTGGTCCTTGCGCAGTTCGGTGAGCTTGACGCCGATCTTGGCGAGGTGCAGCCGCGCCACCTTCTCGTCGAGCGCCTTCGGCAGCACGTAGACTTCCTTCTTGTACTTGCCGTCCTTGTTGTGGGCCCACAGCTCGATCTGCGCCAGCGTCTGGTTGGTGAACGACGCCGACATCACGAAGGATGGGTGGCCCATCGCGTTGCCGAGGTTCACGAGGCGGCCTTCCGACAGCATGATGATGCGGTGGCCATCGGCGAAAGTGATCTCGTCGACCTGCGGCTTGATGTTGGTCCACTTCAGGTTCTTCAAGCTTGCGATCTGGATCTCGTTGTCGAAGTGGCCGATGTTGCAGACGATGGCGCGATCCTTCATCGCGCGCATGTGGTCGAGGGTGATGATGTCCTTGTTGCCGGTCGCGGTGACGAAGATGTCAGCCTGCGGCGCGGCTTCTTCCATGGTCACGACCTGATAGCCTTCCATCGCCGCCTGCAGTGCGCAGATCGGATCAATCTCGGACACCATCACGCGGCAGCCGGCCTGACGCAGCGACGCCGCCGAGCCCTTGCCGACATCCCCGAAGCCCGCGACCATCGCCACCTTGCCCGACATCATCACGTCGGTGCCGCGGCGGATGCCGTCGACCAGCGACTCCCGACAACCATAAAGATTGTCGAACTTCGACTTGGTGACAGAGTCGTTGACGTTGATGGCAGGCCACAAGAGCGTGCCGGCCTTCTGCATCTCGTACAGGCGATGCACGCCCGTGGTGGTTTCCTCGGAAACGCCCTTGATGCTGTCGGCAATCGCCTTGAAGTAGCCCTTCGGTTTCTCCTTGAGCTGCTTCTTCAAGAGTGCGAAGAACACTTCTTCTTCCTCCGAGCCCGGCTTGTCGAGGAATGCAGCGTCGCCGTTCTCGGCGCGCAGGCCGAGGTGGACGTACATCGTGGCGTCGCCGCCGTCGTCGAGGATCATGTTCGGATGACCACCACCATGCCAGTCGAACAGCTTGGCGGTGTAGTCCCAGTAGTCCTTCAGCGTCTCGCCCTTCACCGCGAACACCGGAATGCCGGCGGCGGCAATCGCGGCGGCGGCGTGGTCCTGCGTCGAATAGATGTTGCACGACACCCAGCGGATGTCGGCGCCGAGCGCCTTCAGCGTGTCGATGAGAACGCCGGTCTGGATCGTCATGTGCAGCGAGCCCGCGATGCGCGCGCCCTTCAACGGCTGCTTCGGGCCGTATTCCTCGCGCGTCGCCATCAGGCCCGGCATTTCGGTCTCGGCGAGCGAGAGTTCCTTGCGGCCGAAATCAGCCAGGCCGATGTCGGCGACGATGTAGTCGGTGCCGGCAGCCGGCTTCTTCGCGGTAGCGGTGGTCATGTGTGTGTTCCTGTCTGTGTCATGTCATTCCGGGGCGTGAGCGCAGCGAGCGCACCCGGAATCTGGAAGTTCGGGATTCCGGGTCTGCGCGCGACGAGCGCGCATCCCGGAATGACGTCGTGAAAAATCAAACCGCCTTCTTCAGCGCGTCGGCGAGGTCGGTCTTCTCCCAGGAGAAGCCGCCGTCCTTGTCCGGCGCGCGGCCGAAATGACCGTAGGCCGCGGTCCGCGCGTAGATCGGCTTGTTGAGGTCGAGGTGCTTGCGGATGCCGCGCGGCGTGAGGTCCATAGACTCGGCCACCGCCTTCTCGAGCTTGTCCTCGGACACTTTGCCGGTGCCGTGGGTGTCGATGTAGATCGACAGCGGACGCGCAACGCCGATCGCGTAGGCCAGTTGCAGCGTGCATTTGTCGGCGAGGCCCGCCGCGACGACGTTCTTGGCGAGGTAGCGCGCGGCGTAAGCCGCCGAGCGATCCACCTTGGTGGAGTCCTTGCCGGAGAATGCGCCGCCGCCATGCGGAGCCGCGCCGCCATAAGTGTCGACGATGATCTTGCGGCCAGTGAGGCCGGTGTCGCCGTCAGGCCCGCCGATGAAGAACTTGCCGGTCGGGTTGATGTGCCAGATCGTCTTGTCGGTGATCCAGCCTTCTGGCAGCGCCTTGCGCACGTAAGGCTCGACGCGCTCGCGCACCTGCTTCGAGGTCATGTCCTCGATGAGGTGCTGGTGCGAAACCACGATCTCGCGCGCGCCGACCGGCTTGCCGTTCTCGTATTGCACGGTGACCTGGCTCTTGGAATCGGGGCCGAGCACCTTCTCGGTGCCGGCATGGCGCGCTTCTGAAATCAGGCGCAGGATCTTGTGCGCATAGTGCAGCGGCGCCGGCATCAATTCCGGCGTCTCGTTGGTGGCGTAGCCGAACATGATGCCCTGGTCGCCCGCGCCCTCTTCGCGGTTGGTCGGCTGCTGGGCGTCAACGCCCTGCGCGATGTCGGCGGACTGTTCATGCAGCAGGATGTCGATATCGGCGGTCTTCCAGTGGAAGCCGTCCTGCTCGTAGCCGATGTCCTTGATCGCGTCGCGGATGACCTGCTCAAGCTGCTCCTTCGGCACGCTCGGGCCGCGCGTCTCGCCCGCGATCACCACCTTGTTGGTGGTGGCGAGCGTTTCGCAGGCAGCGCGGATCTGCCACGGATCGAGACCCTGCCTGGGGCCTTCGCGGAAAAACAGATCAACGATTTCGTCCGAGATGCGGTCGCAGACCTTGTCCGGATGGCCTTCGGAGACGGATTCAGAGGTGAACAGATAGGACGAACGCATCTTGTCTTCCTTCGATTTTGGCTGGCGGTTGTTTGGGAAATTCCTTGGGAGGCGTCAATCGCGCCGTCGCGAAATGACGTAAGATTCATCGTAAAACCACAATCCGTTATGCCGCCGCAGCACCTCGCGCGTGGCTTCGAGATAACGGCCACTTTCGGTGATGCCAGCGAGCCGTTCGTCCTCGATCTGGGCGACATAGACCGCCGCGTTCCAGGCCGCGAAAGCGGTCGAGGAGCCGATCGCGCCGGTGACCTCGTTGGGCAGGGCTTCCATATCATACCGGAAAATCGAGCGGTTATCGGCATAGGCGTTAAAGTTAAGCTCGCGCCCGCTTGATCCGAGTTCGTATTTTACCGCCCGCAAGACCTCGTGGCGATCGACGGAGAACGGGTTCTCGTCGGGCCAGACCGACTGGATGATCTCCATCCCGGGGTCTTGCCCGTGGGAATGGATGCCGATCAGCCGCCCGCCGGGACGCAATGAGCGCGCCAGAGGGCCGATGATGCGCTTGGCGCGGAAGTTCAGCGACGACTTCGCCCGGTAGGGCTGCGAGGCGATCACGAGGTCGAAATTCGCCTCCACCTTGCCCGCGCGCGGGATCACCGAATCCAGCATGAAGCGGTGATCGTTGCGATAGATCACGATGGCGACCGGCCGCTCATAGACCGGCATGCCCGAGCGCGGCGAGACATTCGCACGCCAGTTCTCTTCCAGGAACGGCTCCAGTTCGCCGATCTGCGCCTCGAACTCGCCGGAGGAAGACCCGGTCAGCACCACTTCCTTCCAGATCGTGGCGGCGGCGGCCGCGGCCGACCTGGGCGTCAGCCACGGCGCCTCGGCGTAGTTCATGTTGGTCAGCACGAACACGGTCGCGGGGTGCTCGAACAGCCGGTCCGGCACCTTGTCGAGCGTCAGCTTGACGTCCTCGAAGCTGATCTCCTTGCCCGCCACATAGAACGGCATGTGCGGAAAGCGGACGTGCATCGCGCGCATCACCCGCGACAGCACGGTGCCGTCGCCCACCCCGGCGTCGAACACACGCAATGCCGGCGGGCTGGGGTGGATGCTCCCAAGCTCCAGCGCCACCCGTTGGGCGATGACGCGCTTCTCGCTGCAAGTGTGGACGAACAGCAAATATTTCTGCCGGTTCTCGAAGAAGCGGAAGTTGCCTGCAGGGTCGCGCTTTTCCAGCGGCGGCTCCGGCAGCCGCCGCGCCGGGGTTCCATCGGTCATGAAAGCGCGAATTCGTTCCAGCGTGTCGACGGTAATCCGCTTGTTTTCGCGCAGCCGGGTGACGAGCTTGCCGTCGTTGACCGCGCGGCGGCCGAACGTCGATTCCGCCAGGCCCGCCTGGCGGCAATAGTCTGAAATCTCAGCTAAAAGAGCTTCGTTCTTCATAAGGCCGTGCGGGAAGTTTTAGTGGGCAGAATGACGCTTTATCAGCTTCCTATCATCATCTGCCCATAGGCGAAACCCAGCTAGCCGAGATTCTTTGAGAAATCCTGATTTTTCAGGACAGGGTCGCAAGAGTGGGCATGGCGTTTGTGAAGCTCGGCGGCAGATCGCGGCCCACCTTTTACGATGGCAGGTTCTGTTGATCGCCCGCGCCTGCCCGCATCTTTCCGGCGGACACAGCACAATGGAGCGATCGATCGAACCGAAGCCCGTGCCGTTTCGGCATGAAGCCACGAACTTCAGGCCCTTATGGCTCCAGCGCGACCTGCAAGCCCTCGTCGCCTTCGACATGAACGTAACGCGACCCGATCGGCCGGCCGCGGCCGCTCGCCACCGTGACAATGTCTTCCAGGGGAGCCGCGCGAACATCCGCTTCAGGACGGGACAAGACAAGATCGGCGTGGAATAGCCCCTCCGATTCAAGACCGGTCGCGTCAATGCCGAGGGTCGCCAGAGTGGTCAGGGTGTTTTCAAATTCTTCCGCATCGCGGAAGCGGCGCTGGATGAATGTAGCGCCGCCAAGGCGTTCGGTCACAAAGCCGCGCTTCGCGAATGCCGCAGCCAAAGGTTCAAATGGGAACATCCGCAACACGAAGGAGATGATCCACGGACGCCTCTCGGTCGCGTCGAGGATCTTGCTGAACGTTTTCTCGGTCACGTAGCCGATACAGCCCGTCGACATGATGACATCAGCGGAGCTGATGATATGTGCGCCTTCGGCCGAAAGATCGCCGGTTTCAAGATCGGCAACAACGCCCTGCTCAAGAAGTCCGACGCCTGTCGCATACCTGATTGCGGGAGCTGATATGTCGAGCCCGATAAACCGAGCCAGACCACCATCGGGCCAGGACGCATAAAAGTTGCGATCAAGCTGTACCAGGGTCTCGGAACTGATCGCCCGCATCTCGCGCCGGGCATAGCGATGACGCAGGCCGGTAAACGTCAAGGGAAACCGATGCACTGCCGCGTTGATGCCATATGAACAACCGACATCCAGCACGGTCGGCCTGACACCGGTCATCGAAGTTTTGGCTGACAGAATTTGACGCACGACCGGCTCAGCCACATCGGGGATCATGTAGTCCAAGTCCCCGAGGACGGAGAAATAAGCTCTTGGATCGTCCAAATCATAAATTTCGTCAAAAACAGCTTTCGCTCGATTGATACGTAAAAAGTCCATCCGCAACCCGACACCTCCGTTTCAATTCAGCAACTCAGCAAGTCGACAGTCCTTGTCTGGATGAGTGCGCGCACGCTTATTGCAGATATTGGCCGACACATAAACCCATGCATTTTTCGATTTTATTTCCAAATCGAAATGTCACATCAGACATCACTGATGACATCCTGGATCGCGCAGACGGATCAATGCTCCCGACGGGAATTGTTCGGGTCCCTGACATTGTCGAAGGTCGCAAACTCCTTGTTCACGTTCTCTCCGTTCACAGCCTCGACCTTGCGCATGTAGATGTTCTGCACGACCTCGCGGCTGCGCCGGTCGATGGCGAACGGCCCGCGCGGGCTGTCCCACGATGCGCCCTTCATCGCCTTGAGAAGCCCCTCGCCACCCGTATGCCCGCCGGTTACCCGCAGCGCCTCGCAGATCAGGTGCGTGCCGTCATAACCGCTCACCGCCATCGCGCCCGGCATCTCGCCATAGGCCGCGCGATAGGCTTCGACGAACAGCCGGTTTGCGCGCGAGGGATGCGCGGCCGAATAGAAATGCGCGGTCACGATTCCCAAGGCGGCCGGCCCGAGATTCTTCAGGGTTGAATCATCGGTGAGGTCGCCCGTCGCAATCAGCTTGATGCCCTCTTGCGCGAAGCCCTGTCCGGCGACGGCATCGAGCACCTGGCGTGTCTGCCAGGGCGCGATAAACAGAAACACCGCGTCGGGCTTTGCCTGCTTGATCTGCGCCAGAGATGGGCCAAGATCGGCGTCGGACAGCGGGATTCTGTATTCGTCGCTCACCGTGCGCTCATCACCAACAAATGCCCTGGAGAATTCATTCAGCGCATCATTGCCCGGCGCATAGTCGGAAATCAGCGCGGCGACGTTGTGGATGCCGCTCTTCGCCGCCCACTTGCCGAGTGTCGCGGCGGACTGAGCGAGCGTCGCACCGCTACGCACGATGAAAGGCGAGCGGGTGGTAATGAGCGAGGTTTGTGCGCCCATGACCACTTCGGGGATTTTCACATTGGTCGCGAAGGGCGCCGCGGCGGGCGAGGTGCCGAAACCCGCCAGCACATCAACCTTGTCTTCCTCGACGAGACTTTTGACGGCATCGCGGGTGTAATCGGGATTACCTTCATCATCGCGAACCATCACCTCGATCCGCGTGCCTTCGATGGTGTCACCGTTCTGTTCGAGATAGAGCCGCATCGCATTGTCGATCTGCTTGCCGGTTTCGGCAAGCGGCCCTGTCAGCGGCAGCACGAGGCCGATCTTCAGGGTCGGCTCGGCCGCAACCGCAGGCTGCGCCGCCATCGCCAGCATAGCAAACACAACGCAGAGGATACGCCGCAGCGGAGCCGCCATCGCGCTCAATCCTTGAACACCACCGTTTTGCGGCCATTGAGGATGACGCGATCCTCCAGATGATAGCGCAGGCCGCGCGCCAGCACTTGCCGTTCGATATCCGCACCCTTGCGTACCAGAATCCCGGGTGGATCACGGTGGCTGATGCGCTCCACATCCTGCTCGATGATCGGCCCTTCATCGAGATCGCCAGTGACGTAATGCGCGGTCGCGCCGATCAGTTTCACGCCGCGCGCATGCGCTTGATGGTAGGGCTTGGCGCCTTTGAAGCCCGGCAGGAACGAATGATGGATGTTGATGCAGCGGCCCGACAGCTTGGCGGCAAGATCATCGGAGAGCACCTGCATGTAGCGTGCGAGCACGACGAGATCGGTTTTCGTCTCCTGCACCAGCTTCCAGATCTGCGCTTCCTGCTCCGCCTTGGTCTCGCGTGTCACTGGCAGATAATGGAATGGGATGTCGCCGAACTCAATGCCCGCATAGGTCTCCCGCGGATGATTGGAAACAATCGCGGTCGGCACCATCGGCAAATCGGTGTAGCGCCAGCGGTAGAGCAGATCGGCGAGACAATGGGTCGATTTCGACACCATCAGCATGACGCGCTGATGTTCGCCGCGATCGCGCAACTGCCATGTCATGTTGAACGGCACCGCGATGGCGCCGAACCCGCCGCGCAGCGTCGCGAGGTCGGAGGAGCCATCCACCGTGTTGAACGTCACGCGCATGAAGAAGCGGCCGGTTTCGGTGTCGTCGAACTGCTGGGCGTCAAGGATGTTCTGTCCACTGGCGAACAGGAAAGTCGACACCGCCGAGACGATTCCAGGGCGGTTGGCGCAGGACAGGGTCAGGACGAATTGCTGGGCAAGCATGGGAAATCTGATCTTGAGGGTAAGGACAGCCCTGCTCTAGCATCCGCCTCCCCTTGCGCCAATCCTGCCGGGGCCGACATGATGAAATGCTATGACAATCTGACCCCAGCCCGCGAGGCATCATGACCGGTAAATTAAGCGGATACCGCATCCTCATTCTGGAGACCCGCGAGGAAGCCCGGTTCTCCCGCCTGCTGCAGGAACAGGGCGCGGACGTGGTCCAGTGCCCGATGTTCACCATCGAGGACACGCCCGATCAGGCCGCGGTCGGCGGCTGGATCAAGGGCGCGATTGATGCGCCGCTGGATGACCTCGTGCTGATGACCGGTGAAGGCGTGCGGCGGCTGATGGCTGCGGCGAGCCGGATGGGGGCGGAGAAGGAATTCATTGCCGCGCTTGCGGGGCCGCGCAAATACGCGCGCGGACCCAAGCCGGTGAGCGCGCTGCGCCAGATCGGTCTTGTCGCCGAAACGGTGGTCGAGCCGCCGACCACGGAAGGCATCATCGCCACGCTGTCCCGGGCCACTTTGAAGGGCCACCGCGTTGGCCTGCAGCTTTACCCGGAGAAGGATCACGGTCCCCTGCTCGCCGCGGTGCGCGATGCGGGTGCGACACCCGTTCCGGTCACGCCTTACGTTTACGACACACGCGCGGCACACCCGAACATCACCGCCGCCATCACCGAGATCGTCGCAGGGCGCATCGATGCCGTCGCGCTCACGAGTTCGGGTCAGGTCCGGGGGCTGGTCGAGGCGGCGCGCGCGCAGGGAAGCGAGGAGCAGTTGAGGCTCGGGCTCGCGCAGACCCCGGTCGCCTCGATCGGCCCGGTCGTCTCCAATGAGCTGAAAGCCTATGGCCTGCAGACCGACATTTCTCCCGCCGGGGACGCTTTCTTCATGAAGCCGCTGATTCAGGCCATCATCGCACGGCTGACGCGAACGCCGCAGCGCTGAGATCCGCGATTCTGTAAAGAGGCTTGCGGCGACAAGGCTGTGGATGAGGCGGCGAATCCGTCATTGCCGGCGGACAACGGCAGAACAATTTGGCAACCTGCGCGTTGGAGTGAACGCAGCCAGGAAACCGGACACGGAGCCGCATCATGACCTCCGCTCAGACTGCCACCAAAACCGTTGCAACCACGGCTTCATTCGATGAGCAGTTACGGCAGGCCCGCGCACTGGTGGGCGAGGGACGCAGGCTCCTGCATATGGCGAACCGCGACCTGCGCACCGGCACCATTCTGGTTCGCCGCAGCCATCAGCGCCTCACCGACACCGAAGCCTATTTCCGCCGAACACTGGAGCGGTGAGAAACGGCACGATTTAAACAGCATCGGTCACTCGTCATGCCTCGCTTTATGCCGGGCATCTACGTCCGAGCGCAGCTTAGATTTATGATTTATCCGGAATTGTCATGCGCGGACTTGAGCGGCGCACCCAATGCGGCTCCAGATCCATTTGAGAGGATAATGACTTTTAAACGTGAGAAAGAACTGCACTCATATACCACGGAGTGCAGTTCTTTGAAGGTGAAGCCAATTGACCGAAATGTCAGGGCTTCATGATGTCGCCATCATAAAGCATCCGGTAGTGTTGTTGCCCGCCAGCCCTGAAATGGTCGAAACCGTTTTGGAGAAATGCCGAAAGCACGTTCGCACCAACAAGGAAAATGAACAATCCCGTGATAATTGGCTTAGCCTTCAACTTCAGGATCGCGCCTGAGGGCAATATTTCGCTCGCGTCCAAAGACGGCCTCATCGCGTAGAAAGCCAGCATGAACACACAATACATACCTGCGGCCGTGGCTACGAGGAATGTCCAGCTATACATATGAAGGCCGAATACGGCCGACCCTGTCGGGACACTGTCGGGCGGAGCTTTGACGAATAGAAACAACAAGCTGATCAAGCTACAGATCAGCGCCCCAACTGCGCTGAGAACGTAGTTCCAGGGGCTGAATCCGAGCCAAATATTAAGAAGCAGACCTCCCCCGAAAATCATCAGGGAAACGCGGATCAGATTGCAGAACGCGCAAGGAAGTTCCCCCCAGGCCAGCTGAAAATAGAATGCCGCAAGCAGGGTAACACTTATCCCGAGCAAGGCCGCGAGATCGAGCATCTTCAGATCATTCTCTTGCAATGTCATCACCATGATCCCAATTCACGAAGTTGCGGAAGATGGTTGCTGCCGTGAATCACAGTCCATGTCGCGACGAGCAGCGCGCACAGAAACCATAGCCCGCGCGCAATTTGCTGATTGCGAAGCGACATTAGCGCCGCCACGAAACCAACAAGAACAGGAATAAACCCAATATGCATTTTTTGATCACCCCCCTATCTGTAGCGTCAGCTTAACTTGCCGTTTTTATATCGCAGCCATCATAAGACGATCTGACGATTTATATCGTATACATTTATATCGTAGCCATCTTGGAGCTGTCGGACTGTCGAGAATCCGCCATTCAATAAATAGCATCCGCCTTTCTTCACGCGCCGCGATCGCACTGCCCCGCCGACAGGTCGATGACTGCTTCGAACCGCAAGATTGGCTTGTCACCGCTCCGGTCTTCGAATGTCATTCACCTTCGACAGATTGGCGCACGAACTGCGTCGAAACCACGCGATTTTTGTGCGGTGCCACCGCTCACCATACTGAGCGGCGAGCATTCCTCTGCGCAGACAGTGTTATGGACATGCGGACGCGAATCTTCCGTGGTGAAGTTATCAGCGGTTAACAGCTTCGCCTTCGCCAGCGTCGAGGCGTTCATTATCGCGTCTTCCGGCACATTTGATTTCGATGAAGTACATAAGCCGTAACGGCACAGATCCGGCTCGCCGCAGCCATCAGCGCCTCACCGACACCGAAGCCTATTTCCGCCGGACGCTGGAGCGCTGAGGATTGCTCCAAGCCAGCGGCTCGTCATGCCCTACTTTATGCGGGGCATCCACGTCTTAGAAATCTCCATTCAGCGAAGAAAGACGCGGGTGGCGGAGGCAAAAGGGCGTTCACGCCCGTCTGGGCGGGCCATGCCCGGCCATGACGAATGAGAGAGTTCGCGAAAATCGACTCCGGACTTCACCCGCTATTGCGCAATCCTGCCGAGATGCCGTTGATCGTGATCTGGATGCCACGCAGCACCTGCGGGTCTTCATTCTTGGAACGATAGGCCTTGAGAAATTCGACCTGCACGTGGTTGAGCGGATCAAGATAGGGAAAGCGGTGGCGGATCGAGCGTTCCAGCAGCGGGTTGTGCCCGAGCAGCCGGTCCTGCTCCATGATCTTCAACAGCCAGCCGATCGAGCCTTGCCACTCGGCGCGAATGCGCTGGAAGATGGTGTCGCGCAGCGTCTTGTCCGGCACCAGTTCGGCATAGCGCGAGGCGACCGCGATGCTGCTCTTGGACAGCACCATGTCCATGTTCGACAACAGCATCCGGAAGAATGGCCACTCGCGATAGAGTTCGCGCAGGAAGGCAAGGCCCTTGTCCGGGTTCTTGCCGACCCATTCGCTGACCGCGCTGCCAAAACCGTACCAGCCCGGCAGCATCAGACGGCATTGCGCCCATGAGAACACCCACGGGATCGCACGCAGGTTCTCGATCCGCCGCGCCTTGCTGCGCGAGGATGGGCGGCTGCCGATATTGAGCGTCGAGATTTCGTTGATGACGGTCGAGGCCCAGAAATAGTCCTCGAACCCCTCCGTCTCGTAGACCAGGCTGCGATAGGAGGCAAAGGCGAGCGCCGACAATTCCTCCATCGCCGCGAGGTACTCCTGACGCGGCGCCGAATGCTGCGGCTGCAACAAACTTGCTTCAAGCGTCGCGGCAGCAAGGATTTCCAGATTTTGCCGCCCGACCTCGGGGTTGGTGTATTTCGACGAGATGATCTCGCCCTGCTCGGTGATGCGGATCTGCCCGTTCACCGCGCCGCCTGGCTGCGCCAGCACCGCCTCGTAGCTCGGACCGCCGCCGCGGCCGACCGAGCCGCCGCGGCCGTGGAACAGCCGCAGCCGCACATTATGCTTCTCGAACACCTCAACGAGGCTGATCTCCGCCTTGTACAATTCCCAGCCGGAGGTGACAAAGCCGCCATCCTTGTTGCTGTCGGAATAGCCGAGCATCACCTCCTGAAGGCCGCCGCGGCTATCGACCAGACAGCGATATTCGGGCAGCGACAGCGCGCGATCCATGATGCCCGCGCAGTTTCGCAAATCCTCGATGGTCTCGAACAATGGCACCAGGTTGACATGGCTGTCGCCGCTCGGATCGATCAGTCCGACCTCCTTCAGCAGCACCGCGAGTTCGAGCAGATCGGAGATGCCCTTCGACATCGACACGATGCTCTGCGGAATGCACTGCCGCCCGAATCGCGCATGAGCCTCGGCGGCGGCGCGCAGCACCGCGAGCTCCCCTGCGGTCTCCTCGCCATAACTTGCAAATGGGGAAATCAGTGGCCGCGCGGTGTGCAGCTCGCGCACCAGGAGCGCGCAGCGTTCATCTTCCGACAGATTAAGGTAATTCGTGCCCGGCGCCACCGCCTCGAACAATTCCGCGATGGTCCGTTCATGCACCGCCGAATTCTGCCGCAGATCAAGGCTCGCAAGATGAAAACCGAAGCAATCCACTGCCCGCCGCAGGCGCCGCAGACGGCCGCGCGCGATCACACCCGAACCGTTCTCGATCAGCGAATGGTTGATGATGTCCAGATCGGCGTTCAGTTCTTCGACGCTGCCATAAGGCGCCACATCGTCGCCTGCCCGGCCACCGGTACGAACGCCAAACACGTTCGCGGTCGCCTTCAGCCGGGAATAGATACCGTTAACGGCGCGGCGATAAGGCTCGCGGCCGCGATGCGCGGACACTGACGGCGACCGCTCATTGAGCGCCTTCAACTCATCCGTCACCCTTATGATGTCGACAGCAAGCGACAATTCGCCATAGAGTTTCTGTAATTCGTCCAGATAGAAATTCAGCACACACTCGCACTGCATCTGCAGCGTGCCGCACAAGACATCGGCGGTGACGAACGGGTTGCCATCGCGATCGCCACCGATCCAGCTTCCCATCTTCAGGAACGAGGCCAGCTCCTTTTCGTCCGTGCCGTCGGCACCGAGGCGGTCTTCCAGCAGGTTCAACAGCCGCGGCAGTTGCTTGAGGAAGGTATAATCGTAGAACGACAGGCCGTTCTGCACTTCGTCGAGCACGGTGAGCTTGGTCCGGCGCAACAGGTTGGTCTGCCACAGCGTCAGCACGCAGCGGCGAAGCTGTTCATCATTGTCCGCGAGTTCCTCCGCCGTCAGTTGCGTACGGTCACGCTCCTCAAGCAGCGCTGCGATTTCCATTTCGCGGTCGATGGTGCTCTTGCGGCGCACTTCTGTCGGATGCGCGGTCAGCACCGGACTGACCAGCGCGCCGTCGAAGAAATCGCGAAGCTGCCGCGCAGAAAAACCTGCCTTGCGGGCGCGCTCCACAGTGCCCGCGAGCGTCGTTGCGGCGGTGGCAAGGCCCGCGCCGCTCTGGATGCGGGTCTGGCGGATGTGGTTCTGGTCCTCGGCAATGTTGGCGAGGTGGGAAAAATAGCTGAAGGCGCGCACGATGCGCACGGTCTCGGCGATGGAACGGCCGTCCAGCATCGCCTCGAGTTCATGGCGAGCGCCGATATCCTCGTCGCGGTGGAAGCGGATCGACGCCTGACGAATGCCCTCGACCAGATCGAAAACGTCGTCCCCCTCCTGGTCGCGAACCGTATCGCCCAGAATCCGGCCAAGCAGGCGAATTTCCGCGCGCAACTGGGCATCCGCCTGCGACGATGGCGCGTCAGGCTCCCGGCTGGAGGGCTCGCTGGAAAGAGGCTTTCGCTCGAAGGCCGAAACGTCGGATGCCATTGTATGCGCTTTCAAAAACTGCTTTCGACTTTCGTCGCAATTTTTGCAGAGCAGCGCAAGATCGTTTCATATTCTGGAAGCGCCTGCGTGGCAGCTGGTCCCGCGAAAATGCAGGGTCTTAGCCCCTTCGCGGCTCGTTCCGGGTTCTCCCGGACTTTTTCGTTGTCGTGGGCTGCGTGAGGCTCACCGGATCGGAGGCTGGAAACGTATCCCGCAACCCCTCGTCGAGTTCCATTATCATGCGACAATCGTCCAGCATGGCCGCGTACAGACTGTCCGCATACTTGTCATACGGAGCCGGGTCGAATTTACCGTCCATCTCAAGCTCTCCATCCACACAGAAAACCCTCCTTTACAAGCAATGCGCGACGCCAGAGGATGTTCCGGCGAGCAAAATCGACCCTTGCATGACACCCATCTCATCTCTGAAATGGCCACCTTGCAGCGGTCATTTCGATTCCCCCTGCCGTTTGGTTGCTGTAGAGAACGCGAAACCCCGGGCACGGAGCCTGGCGGCGACTGCGTGAGACATGGCGGCACCGATCTCGAAACTGTATCTGGAAGCGCCGCGCCGCTTGCGCGCACTGGTCCGGGCGCGTGAATCGAGCCTGATCGTTCTCGCCGCCATCGTCGGCGTCCTCGGCGGCCTTTTCGTTGCGCTGATGAGCCATGCCGTCGGTCTGCTGCATGAGGTTCTTTTCAACATCCCCCACGGTGAACGGCTGTCGTCGCAATCGGCGCTGGAGCCGATGCGCGCGGTGATCATGCCGACCCTGGGCGGCCTCCTGTTTGGCTTGTCGTTACTCGCCCTGCATCGCTGGCGGCCCGGCCGGGAAGTCGACCCGATCGAGGCCAATGCCCTGCATGGCGGCAAGATGTCGCTCCGCGGCAGCATCATTGTCGCCTTGCAAACGATCTGGTCGAGCGGCGTCGGGGCATCGGTCGGCACCGAGGCCGGCTATACCCAGATATCGAGCGGCACCGCCTCCGTACTCGGGCAGGCGTTTCATCTGCGCCGCTCCGACCAGCGCATCCTTGTCGGGTGCGGCTGTGCTGCCGCTATCGCAGGCGCGTTCGGCGCGCCGCTGGCGGGCGCGTTCTACGCTTTTGAACTCATTATCAGCGGCTACACACCCGCAAGTCTTGCCCCGATCGGCGTGGCCTCTGTCATCGGCTATGCCGTGGCCCACCAGCTTGCACCAACCGTCCCCGGCATCATCCTCAGTCAGGTCGGAACGATCACAAGTCAGGACATTGTGATCGCCGTGGTGCTCGGGTTTCTCTGCGCACTGGCCGGCATCGCGGTGATGCGCGCGGTGGCGGTATGGGACTCGGTGATGTCCCGCTCGCGGATATGGCTGCCGTTGCGGCCGACCATCGGCGGCTTCATCATGGGACTGTTCGCACTGCAGGCCCCGCAGGTGATGTCCTCTGGCCATGGCGCGCTGCATACGACCAATGTGGTCACGCTGCCGGTGTTGATGGTTGCATTCCTGTTCGCACTCAAAATCCTGGCTTCGGTGGTCTCTCTCGGCACCGGCTTTCGCGGCGGCCTGTTCTTCTCCTCGCTGCTTAGCGGCGCGCTCGGCGGCCACCTGTTCGCGGCTGCCATGAACGCACTGATCCCGACGCTGCATCTCGATGTCAGCGTCTACGCCGTGATCGGCATGAGCGCGTTCTCCGCTTCGGTGGTCGGCGGCCCGCTCACCATGGCCTTCATCGCGCTGGAGACCACCGGCAATCTCTGGCTGACAACCGCCGTGCTGATCGCTGTCATCATCTCGACCCAGGTCACGCGTGAACTGTTCGGTTACTCCTTCGCGACCTGGCGCTTTCACCTGCGCGGCGAAACCATCCGCAGCGCCGCCGACATCGGATGGATTCGTGATCTCACGGTCGGCCGCATGATGCGTGGCGACGTTACCACCGTGCCGGTGACCATGCCGGTCGATACCTTCCGCGAGCGTTACCCGCTCGGCTCGAAAACCCAGGTGGTCGCGGTCGATTCCGGGCAGAGATATGCGGGCATCGTTTTCATCGCCGATGCCCACGCGCCGCTCGATACGCCCGCAGACACGATCGGCGACATCATCCGCTATCCCGGCAGTTGCCTGCTGCCCGAGATGAACGTGCAGGACGCCGTGGCAGCATTCGACCGCGCCGAGGCGGAATCGCTCGCGGTGATCGACGATGCCGATAGCCGCCACGTCATCGGCCTTTTAACGGAAGCACATGCGTTGCGCCGCTACGCCGAGGAAACAGAACGCCATCGCCGTCATTCAATCGGCGAGGCATAAAAAATCCGCGCGAACGCCTTGCGTCGCGCGGATCGTCACGATGGAACCGATGTCCGTTAGTGGGCGGGAGCGGCCGACGCGGAATGCTGATGCACCCCGGCAGCAACCTTCGGCGCGCGATGGTGACGACCACGAAGCGCCGCCAGAATCTGGCTCATCGTCCGTGCCTCAAGACGCGGCGACTTGTCCATGTTGAAATGGTTGATGTTCGGATCGCTGGACAGATTGACGTTCGCGATCGCCGCACGGGAGCCGGGGCCGCGCACTGCGAGACCGCCCACCATGCCGTAATAATTTACCACGCGGGCGACGTTGGACGGAATCACCTGAGTGCCGGGCGGGCCGTAATTGACGATCAGCGCGACCTTCGCACCCTGCCGCTGCATGATGTTAGCCATCTGGGTCGAAGCCTGACCGCCGAGCGAATGGCCGACGATGATGATCGGCCCCTTGCCTGCCTTGTAAATCTTCGCTGCCTCGATTGCGAGACCAGGCGCTTCGCTGTGATTGGCGACCGTCACCGGAATGTGGCGGCGGGACAATTCAGCCGCGTAATTATCGAGGCCGGTCGAGAATACGTTCGCAAGACCCTTGAGCAAATACACATGGCCCGGCGCCGCCTGCGCGCCCGCCGGCGCGAAAATCAATCCGATTAAAAAAACAATCGCCAACCCGAAACTGCGCATCACCCACCGTCGCAAAAAGAGGTTAATCCCAACGCGGCCACTTAAAATAGCCGACGGGCGGAAATCAAGCCGGACCCCGGCGTTCCCCCACATGATCGCTGTTATGACCATGCCTGTTGCATAATTCTCTCACTTGGGAACCAAATCGGCCCGGCCTTGCGGTGGCAAGGTAACGCCCTGCGGGTGGCTTTCAGCGCCGGAGTATGGGATAGAGCCCCCGTTTTTCATTCGATACCCTTTTGGGCAGAGCAGGACGACCGTGCTTCTTCTGGCGAGCAAGATTATCTGGGCCATCGGCGTGGTCGGGTGGTTTGTCATCCGCCTGCCGCATGACCGCCGCTCGAAGCGCACGCCGAAAGCTCGCCAGGCTTCAGGGCTGCGCGAAAAACTCCTGCTCAGCTCCTCGACCACCGGGCTCGGCATTCTGCCCGCTCTCTACGTGTTCGGCCACGCCTTCCGCTTCGCCGATTATCCGCTGCACCTGCTTCAGGTCGTGATCGGCGGCGGTATTTTCGCGCTGGCACTATGGATGTTCTATCGCACCCACAAGGATCTGGGCCGCAACTGGTCTGTCACCCTCGAAGTCCGCCAGCAGCACCGGCTCGTGACCGGTGGCGTTTACAACCGCGTTCGCCATCCGATGTACGCGGCGTTCTGGCTATGGGCCCTGGCACAGGCATTTCTGCTGCCGAACTGGATCGCCGGCCCGGCCGGCCTCATCGGCTTCGGCATCCTGTTCTTCATGCGCATCGGCCGCGAGGAGCAGATGATGATCGACACCTTCGGTGACGAATACCGCACCTATATGCAACGCACCGCGCGCGTGGTGCCGGGCATCTACTGATCGGTGGGAGTGACCGTCAGCCGCTCGGGGTTTTGCAGCGTCTCGCGCACGGCACCGAGAAAACGCCCGATCTGATAGGCATCCGCAAGCCTGTGATCGGCACGCATGAACAGCGGCATCACGCGAATCTCGGCCGGTGCGCCGTTACGCATCACCAGTTTTCTTTCCACCGGCCCCAATGTCAGGTTGATCGAGTCGCTGCCATCGGCAAAACGGCTCGGCTTGTAGCTGCGCATCGGCGGCGAACCTGCATGCGACAGGTCGTTCACCATGGCGCTGCCGCCGCGCAATTCATCGAGACGGCTCACCGCAGGCAGATGGAGGTGGCGGTCGAGGAATCCGTAGAAGCGCATCATCTGGCGAAACCAGAACGCCGGCACCTTGCGCATCCGCTGAAGATCGCGGTCGCGGCCGCCGTTGCCGCGCGCGGCCTCCAGCAACCGCCGCCAGACCTCCGCAGCAATCTCCTCGATGCTTTTTTTATCCGGCGATGTCACCAGCAGCAGGTCGATTTCGTTGGCCTTGCGATGGAAGAACGCCATGCGAATGCCGATGTCGCGAAAGCGGTAGATGTGACGTCCGACCACGCGGGTATTCATCTCGGGAAATTGCGCGAGTGCAAGGCCGGTGGCGCGGATCAGGGCATGGGCCGTGGTCAGGATGGTGCCGCCTGCGCGATTCTTCTCTCGAAGAAACGCAAGCAGTGCATCGGCTTCGAACTCGGTGCCTATCACGATCACCGGATCGACATGGCTCGCTTTCGGCGCATGCAGGTAATAGCGGTTGTAGAGCGGAATTTCCGCGTTCGACAGCGGGCGGCTCACCAGAGGCCACTTCATCGCTGCACGACCCTCACGCCTGCGTCGCCGCGCTCTGGCTCATCACCAGATCGACGATCGCGGCGGGCGAACGGAAATGCGCCGGCCCGACATGTTCGCCGCCGAGCTTGATGCCGTACCGTTCCTCGATTTGAAAGATCACGTCGATCAAGAGCAGTGAATCCAGAAGCCCCTCGTCGAGCAGATCGGTATCGAGCGCGAGGCCGGGATGGTTCGGGCAGCGCGATGCCACGAACTTCAGAATATCGGCCTCGACCTGTGTCCGCTCCGGCGTCATCTTCACTCGATCTCCATTCAGTGCCCGCGCAATTGCGAGGCCTCTCATAGCCTAATTTCAGCGGAAAGTACCGCCTCAGCCGGCCGGCAGCAGCCGGCTCAGGGCGGCCCGGTCCACCTTGTAGCCGGATGTCAAAGGAAGCTCGTCCAGAATCTCGACATGCACGGGAATTTTATAGGACGGCAATTCGCGCTGACAGGTTGCACGGAGGCTCGCAAGATCGACCGCCACCCCGCCCTGCAGCGCCACGAACAGCGCAAAGCGGGTTTCCCCGGCATGAAGCATCGGCAGCGCCACCGCGCGGACGCCCGGAAACGCCGCCTCCACCACGCTTTCGATTTCAGCCGGGTGAACGCGATAGCCCTGCACCTTCACCAAGAGGTTCGCCCGACCTTCGATATAGAAATAGCCGTCGGCATCGGCGCGGGCGAGATCACCGGTGCGCAGCCATCCCCCGCTTAATGCTTCCACGCTCGCGGCGTCATCCTGCCAGTAACCGAGCATGACGTTGGGCCCGCGCGCACACAGCATCCCGGCTTCACCCTGCGGCAAGGCCCGGTTGGAGTCATCCAGAACCGCGAGCTCGACGCCCGACAGTGCCCTGCCGATCGAGCCTTCGCGAACATGAAGCTGATCCGGCGGCAACACCGCTAGCCGCGCGGCTGCCTCCGACTGGCCGTACATCACGTAGAACGCGGCGGGCGCGATCAGCTCCGCCATTCGCACCGACAGATCGTGGCGCAATCCGCCGCCCGCAACCGACATGTAGCGCAGCTTGGGCATCGTCTGCTCGCCGAGGCGGCCATACTTCATCAGCATGCCGTAGACTTCCGGCACCGCTGAAAAACTCGTGGCATCGAACCTGGCGATGGCCTGCGGGATCGTCGCCGGAAACATCAGTGCCCCTGCGAACACCATGGTCGCGCCCGCCAGAATGTGCGTCTGCAGGATCGAATTGCCGAATGCATGGCAGAACGGCAGCAATACCAGCGCGCGCTCGTTCGCCGTGATTGGCAAGTCCTGCAGAATCGAGCGGGTGTTGGACAGGAGATTGCCGTGACTCAGCATCACACTCTTTGGCAAACCCGTCGAGCCCGATGTGAACAGCAGCATCGCAAGATCGCCGCGCCCACGTTCAGGAGCCGGCCGCTGAATGCCGTCTGCCGATTTCGCAATCAGCGTCACCGTCGTGGCCGCCTCGCCGGCGACGCTTTTTGGGGCGATCAGGACATCAGGTCGGCAAGCGTCCTCGATCTGCTTGAGCCGCATTGGCTCGAGCGCAACCGGAAGCGGCACGACGACGCAATCCGCGAGCAGCGTGCCATAATAAGCCGCGACGTATTCCGGTGAATTCGCAAGCTTCAGGGCGACGCGCGCACCATGCGCGTGACCAGGGCGGCTGCACAGATAGAGGCGCACGCTCTCGGCCGCGCGCAGCAGCCAGCCATAGGTGAAGGTGCCCTTCTCCGTCTCGATCGCCGGATGATCGCCGCGTGCCCGCGCGACATCAAAGAACGCAAGACCGAGGTTGGCAGCTTCCTCCAGCGGCGGCACGTCGCGCAGCCTGTCGTCCGCTGCCACATGCGCGGGCGTCTCATCGTCGCCGAATTGCAGGATAACCGTATCCATCACGTCTCACGCCGGGAACGGCGCAACCCTTGCCACATCACAGCGCCGCACGATAGATGCCAAGCGCATCGGCCTGTGTCATCTCGCGTGGATTGTTGATCAGCAGACGCGTCTGCTTCATCGCATCTTCCGCCAGCGCGTCGAGATCGAAGTCAGTGATGCCGACATCACGCAGCCGCGTCGGCAGACCGAGCTCAACAGGTAGTTCCGCCAGCCATTCGACCAATGATGCCGCGCCATCCCCGCCACCCGGTACGAGGATTTCGGCAATCTCGGCATAATACGCCTCGGCGGCTGGTGTATTAAATCGCAGCACCTGCGGCAGCACCAGCGAATTGGACAGCCCATGCGCGACATGGAAGCGTGCGCCAACCGGATAGGCCAGTGCGTGAACAGCCGCGACCGGCGCATTCGCAAAGGCCATGCCCGCGAGCATCGCGCCGAACAGCATGTTGTGCCGCGCTTCGATATTCGCACCATCACGGCAGACAACGCGAATATTGCCGCCGAGCAGCCGCAACGCCTCGCGTGCCAAGACGTCCGACATCGGGTTCTTCAGCCGCTTGCTGGTGTAGGCCTCGATGGCGTGCACCATTGCGTCGATGCCGGTCGCAGCGGTGACATGCGCAGGCAAACCGAGCGTCAATTCCGCATCGAGCACGGCCCAGTCCGGCAACAAGACCGGAGAGACCACGCCCTTCTTCTCGTTCTCGCCTGTCGTCACAATGGAGATCGGTGTCACCTCCGATCCGGTGCCCGCCGTGGTCGGCGCCAGCACCAGTGGCAGGCGTTTCCCTTTCACCATGCCAACGCCGTAGATATCCGCGAGCCTCTCGTCGCTCTGCCCCAGCAGCGCCACGAGTTTCGCCACATCCATCGAACTGCCGCCGCCGATGGCGACAATGCCATCGGCTTTCGCCGCACGCGCCATCGCAACGGCGCGCTCGATCACGTCGACCGGCGGATCGGACTCGACCTCGGAAAAGACCGTGACGGCAACGCCTGCGCGCCCGAGCCCCCTCAATCCGGCCTGCAACAGTCCCGCTTTCATCACGCCGGGGTCGGTGACGAGAAGCACCGAACGGCAACCAAGCGCCTTGACCAGTTCACCGATGCGCGCGGAAGCGCCCGGCTCCATCAACAGCGATCTGGTCGATTGAAACGTAAAGCCCGGCATCGCGGCTCCGGATCGATTTGCAGCAGATTGTTCAGCCGCCGTCGCGAAGGGTCAAGACGACTTCATTCCAATCGCTCGGCCTTGCGTCGGGCTGCAATCGGAAAAGCCTGAGCGTCACGACGACAAACTGAAATGGCCGATGGCGCAAAATATCACGCGGAGAATCGACTTCCATTCAACCGCCATGCCTTTGGGAGACAGCTCGCTTGCGCGGTCTCAACCGGCGGAAACAGATCACAAGAGAGTTTAGCAGAAATCAGGTGTCGAGACGGGCAACGACGACGAGCCGCTTGACGTGCTGTTTCTTGTAGGCCTGAAGGAAGGCGTTGTAGTTTCTGAACGAAACGCAACCGTTGGAATCGCCATTCGGCCCGAGCATGTAGGTGTGCGCAAGAAGCCCCGTCCGCCCGTACACGTTGCTGTCCACCGGTGTCAGGCGAATTGCCTCGACGCCGTGAAACAGCGATTCGCGTAGCTTGAGGTCATACGTTGCTGGCGGCGTGGCACCCCGCATCCGTTCATTGACGTAGCGCGGATCGTCGAGCCGGCTGCCAAGACCGGAATGCGCCTCAAGCTTGGTGCCGTCCGGCATATAAACGGTGCGCGCCGAAATATCATAGACGGCGGTATAGGGGTCGTAGCGGCCGCCGATGCGGCTCGCGCCATTGCTGAAGATGCCGCCGTCCGGCGAGGCGTAAGCCAGCGTGGTGTTGGCCGGACGCAGCTTGCCGAACAGGCGTTCGAAGATCGAAGGCTGCTTGGCAGGTTCGGCGAGGGCGACGTCCTTGTTTTCCCGCGTCGCATCCTGGCGCGAGGGTCCATTCTTTGCGATCTCGACGGACGGACGCGGCAACGGTAGCGGCACGGCTGCTTCCGCGACCTCCGGTGCGACATCGTCAGACGGTGTCACAGACGCGGTTGCGGCCACATCGATCGTGGCCTGCTTCGGGGCGGGTTCAGGTGCAACGGCCGCCCATCGGTCCTCAAATGCGATCCCTGCCCAACGCTCCTCGAACGCGTAGGGCTGGTTAAAGGAGGTCGCCGGACCCAGCGGAGAGGTAGCATCCAGCAGGGCGGCGTATTGTTTCGGAAAGGCGGTCGGGGCGGGAACGGTGGTGGCGAGATCGAACGGCGGAATCGATTGGGGCGGAAGGGCCGCCTTGCCGAGACTCGCGTTCAAAATCCAGAGGCAGGACAGGCCGCCGCCAGCCAGCAGGATGCCGCCAACGAAGGTCTGCCGGATCGCCTTGCGGGCACGCATCTCGCGCTCAGGCGCGCGCGAAGGTACAGGCCTGCGTGGGCGTGATTTCATCTGCCTCGTGGTATGCACTACGTCCCCCGGGCCCCCTTTGTGCATGTGGTGCACACATGCACGTGAACCATTCAAATGCGGATTTGTCGTGACCGCAACCCCGTATTTGCGGAGATTGCCCCATGATCTGCCGATGACCATTATGCGGGTTTTAGTTAAATGCGGATTAAATGCCGCAAGAGAGCGAAGACGCCATATCGGCAGAGATCCGCGCGGGCCCGGTCTCAGGCCAAAGGCCCGATATCACAATCGCCGGAACCTTCATAACAAATTGAAAACATTGACGGTTTGGTGGGCGATGTAGGGCTCGAACCTACGACCCGCTGATTAAGAGTCAGCTGCTCTACCAACTGAGCTAATCGCCCGGCTCCGACCGGATTCAATGTCCGTGGAAGAGGCGTCGTTTAGCAAAGGCCTCTCCTGATGTCCAGCAAAGGCCAGCATGATTTTGTTCGTAAAATCATGCTCTCGGTCCGGGGCTGTGGATGATCGGCCGCCGCCACGGTGCGCCCGCCCCTGCCCTGGGCCACAAGCCGCCGAAACTGGCGGCTTCACGATACGAACCCTCATTAGTCGCGATCCGCTCCTTACAGGATTCCGAGCATGCGCGGCAGCCACAGCGATATTTCCGGAATGAACGTCACCGCCACGAGGAACATCAGCATCGTCAGCAGCCATGGCCAGACTGCGATGGTCAGTTCGGTAATACCCATCTTGGCGATGCCAGACGCGACATAGAGATTGAGGCCGACCGGAGGGTGACACATGCCGACTTCCATGTTCACCACCATCAGGATGCCAAGATGCACCGGATGGATGCCAAGTTTCACCGCGATCGGAAACAGCAGCGGCGCTGTGATCAGGACGATGGAGCTTGCCTCCATGACATTGCCCGCGACCAGCAACAGCACGTTGACGAAGATCAGGAACGTCACCCAGTTCACGCCGTTGCCGATAATCCAGGACGTCAACTGCTGCGGAATCTGCTCACTCGTCATCAGGAACGAGAACAGCACCGCGTTGGTGATAATGTAGAGAATCATCGCGCTCATGTTGGCTGAACCGAGCAGCACGCGCGGCACATCCTTCAACGTCATGTCCTTGTAGACAAACACCGCGATGAAGAACGCATAGACCGCGCTCATCGCCGCCGCCTCGGTCGGCGTGAACCAGCCCGCATAGATGCCGCCGAGCACGATGATGATCAGCAAGAGGCCCCAGATGCATTCGCGGAACGTCTTGATGCGCTCGGCCCAGCCTGCCCGCGGAAGCCGCGGATAATCATTCTTCCAGGCCCGATAGAACGTGGTCACGCCGAGCAAGGTCGCCAACATCAGTCCGGGGATGACGCCCGCCATGAACAACTGCCCGACCGACGCCGACAGCACGCGCTCGCCGTGCGGGCCAAGCGCGACGCTGCCGCCGGTCGCAACAGAATAAATCACCATGACGATCGAAGGCGGGATCAGAATGCCGAGCGCGCCCGAAGTCGTGATGACGCCCGCGCCAAAGCGCTTCGGGTAACCCTGCTCTATCATCGCCGGCAGCAGGATCGAGCCGATCGCGATCACGGTTGCCGGCGACGAGCCGGAGATCGCCGCGAACAGCGCGCATGCCATGACGCCTGCGAGCCCCAGACCACCATACCAATGGCCGACCATCGAGGTGGCGAATCTGATCATGCGTCTTGCAACGCCGCCATGGGTCAGGAAGTTGCCCGCGAGAATGAAGAACGGGATCGCCATGATCTCGAAATTCTCGATGCCCGTGAACAGCTTCAGCGCTACTGATTCGATCGGCACCGTCGTCATGACGAACAGGAACGTCAGCACCGTCAGACCAAGCGCGATCGAAATCGGCATGCCGGTCAGCATCAATGCGATGAGAAGAAGGAAGATGAAAAGCGTGCTCATCGCTGGCCCTCCGGCGTTGGGCCGACCGCATCATCGACGTCGATTCCCTCGACATGCGAATGATCGTGATGCGGCAGTTCTCCGGTCCGCCAATAGGCAAAGGCGACCTGCAGAAAACGGAAACACATCAAATAGGAACCGAGAGGAATGCACAGATAGACGATCCAGCTCGGCCATTCGAGATCCGGCGTGGTCTGGTCGGTCAGGCTGAGGCCATAGACGAATTTCGCACCCATCGTGCCGACCACACCGGTGAACAGCGCGCCGCACAGAAGACCGAAAAGGATGGTGGCTTTGCGCGGCTTCGGCGGCAGCTTGATAACCAGAACGTCGACGCCGACGTGAATGCCGGTGCGCACGCCGTAGGCGGCGCCGAATTTTGCCATCCACACGAACATGTAAATGCACAATTCCTGCGCCCAGGACATGTGGATCTGATGCAGGTAGGGGTAGAGAAATGAGACGCCTGAGCCATAGCGATGCACAACCGCGATAAAAATAATGACGGTCGCCGCTCCTATCAGAAAGGTAATCAGGATCTCCTCGAGTCGATCGAGGACTCTCAAGAACAGCCCCACGCAGCCCCCCCCGGTACCGGTTGTCGATCCGGCTTACCGCCGGCTATCCCCTAATACGATACAATCTCGCGCCCGCCAGCAAGCAAAAGCGGCCCGGCTTGGCGCCGGGCCGCTGGACTTCTCACATCATTTTGCAGATGCGGACGCTTCCTTGCGAAATTCGGCGATCAGGTCCTTGCCGACACGGCTGCCGACCTCGTCCGCAACCGGATCGAGCACCTTGCGCCAAGCCGCGGTTTCTTCCGGCGTCAGCGTGTAGAAGGTGGTGGTACCGGCCTTCTTCATCGCTGCCAGCGCATCGTCGTTTTCCTTCTGGGCGATATCATTCGCGTAGGTGGTGGAATCCGCCATCGCCTTCTCCAGCTGGCCGCGCACATCGGCCGGCAAGCCATCCCAGAACTTCTTGTTCACGATCACCGCGTAGCCAAGATAGCCGTGGTTGGAGAGCGTGGCGTGCTTCTGCACCTCGTTCATCTTCTGGGTGTACATGTTGGACGGCGGATTTTCGGTGCCGTCAACAACGCCGGTCTGCAACGCCTGATAGACTTCCGAGAACGCCATGACCTGCGGAATCGAACCCAGAGCGCGCATCTGCGCTTCAAGCACCTTCGAGGACTGGATCCGCATCTTCAGGCCGCGGAAGTCCTCCGGCTTGTGCAGCGGCTTGTTGGCGCTCATGATCTTGAAGCCGTTATCCCAATAGGCCAGCCCCTTGATGCCCTTCGGCTCAAGCTTGGCGAGCAGCTTCTTGCCGACTTCACCGTGCGTAACGCGGTTGAGCGCTGCCTTGTCCGGCATGATGTAGGGAATGTCGAAAACCTCGAATTCCTTCACACCGAGCGGGCCGAACTTTGCCAGCGACGGCGCCAGCATCTGCACCGCGCCGAGCTGCAGCGCCTCGACTTCTTCCTTGTCCTTGTAGAGCTGCGAGTTCGGGTAAACCTCGACCTTGACCTTGCCGTTGGTGTACTTTTCCGCGAGTTCCTTGAACTTCTCGGCGCCCTTGCCCTTCGGCGTTTCCGGCGCAACAACGTGGCTGAACTTGATGACGATCTGCGGCGTCTGCGCGTTGACCGGTCCAACCATGAAAGCAGCGGCAATCGAAGCTGCGGCGATAACGATTTTCCTCATAGACGTACTACCTCCCAGGCCCATAGAAATCTTGACAGCTTTTTTTGATAGCGGATCGCAGCCGACCATTACAGATAATGCCGGTCACGCCTATTGATCCTTCGCAGGAATACGACACAATAGAGAAATAAAAAAAGCGGCGCAGGACGCCGCTTTTTTGCATTCGTGAACTCTGGTGTGTCAGCTTGCCGCAGCCGCCGGCGCCTCGCGCTGCCGGCGCGATATAATCTTGTTGAGCGCGCTCAGATACGCCTTCGCCGAAGCAACCAGCGTATCCGGATCGGAGCCGCGCGCCGTCACCGAGCGGCCGTCCTGCGAAAGCCTGACCGACACCTCCGCCTGCGCGTCGGTCCCGGCCGTGACCGCGTGAACCTGATACAACTCCAGCTTGGCCTCGTGCGGCACCAGCGCCTTGACGGCGTTGAACACCGCATCCACCGGCCCGTTGCCCTCAGCCTCGTCGATCCGCACCTTGCCCTCGACCTCAACCTTCATGGTGGCGCGCTGCGGACCGTTGGTGCCCGCGATCACCGTCAGCGACACCAGACGCAGACGGTCATGCGTCTGCGCCAGCTCCTGATCAACCAGCGCCTCGATGTCCTCATCATAGATTTCCTTCTTGCGGTCGGCGAGCGCCTTGAAGCGCACAAAGGCGTCCTGCAGCTGGTTGTCGGCGAGCTCGTAGCCCAGTTCCTTCAGCTTGTGCTGGAAGGCGTGTCGGCCGGAATGCTTGCCCATCACCAGCGAGGTCTGCTTTACGCCGACGCTTTCGGGCGTCATGATCTCGTAGGTCTGCGCGTTCTTCAAAACCCCGTCCTGATGAATGCCGCTTTCATGCGCGAACGCATTCCGGCCGACGATCGCCTTGTTGTACTGCACAGGAAACGAGGTCGCCGCCGACACCACCTTCGAGGCGCGGGTCAGCGCCGTCGACTCGACGTTGCACCAATAGGGCATCACATCGCCGCGGGTCTTGATCGCCATCACGACCTCTTCCAGCGCGGCGTTGCCGGCGCGCTCGCCAATGCCGTTGATGGTGCACTCGATCTGCCGCGCACCGCCCTCGACGCCCGCCAGCGAGTTCGCCACCGCGAGCCCCAGATCGTCATGACAATGCACCGAGAATACCGCCTTGCCGGAGTTCGGCACCCGCTCGCGGATGGTCTTGAACATCCGGCGATATTCCTCCGGCACCGCATAGCCCACAGTGTCGGGCAAGTTGATCGTGGTCGCACCGGCCTTGATCGCGGTCTCGACGCAGCGGCACAGATACTCGATCGGCGTGCGGGTCGAATCCATCGCCGACCATTCGACGTCACCCACCAGATTGCGCGCCTGCGCCACCGTCGCGGTGATGATGTCGAGCACGTCCTCCTCGCTTTTGCGCATCTGGTGCGCCAGATGGATCGGCGAGGTCGAGACGAAGGTGTGGATGCGGCCGCGCTTGGCATGACGCACGGCTTCGCCCGCGCGCGCAATGTCGGCGGGAATGGCCCGGGCAAGGCCGGCGATCACCGCGTTCCTGGTTTGCCGCGCGATCTCGGCGACCGCCTCGAAATCGCCGACCGAGGCGATCGGAAAGCCGGCCTCGATGATGTCGACACCCATGGTGTCGAGCATCTCCGCGACCTCCAGCTTCTCCTCGTGGGTCATGGTGGCGCCGGGGCATTGTTCGCCGTCACGCAGGGTGGTGTCGAAAATGACGACGCGGTCCTTGCCGGACATGGTGGGGCTGGTCATGAAATGATTCCTTTGGTCAGGGCGCCGGCGGGCTCAAACCAGACAGGCGCAATTGGGAGATCAAGGCTTCTTCACGGTCCCCTGAGTGCCCAGGCTGCATGCCCAGACGGCCCTCAGGGGCGGATAAGAAGCAGAAGCCCGCCAAGAAGCGAGGCGCGGAACTGCGGAGCGGCAGCCGGGCGCACTTTGAGACCGGCGGCCAGAACCGCCCTTCCCTGCGCTGCGTAGATGCTTGCACTCGACATTGGTCGCCTTGACTGCTTCCGGTGGCGCATCATCCGCCCAAATCCTTGAGGCTTGGTTGCGGCCGCCATCCGGGGCTTGTTTTAGACGATTTGACGGCCGCCGCAACGCCAAAAAACGTCAGGTGCCCTGTCCATTCGATGCATCAGATACGGCACTAACTCTTCCGTGCGGGCCCGTGCGGCACGGCCCGGCGGCCCGAACCTTCCTTCTCCAACTGCTCCTTGGCCTTCTTCAACTCGGCTGGCGAGGCCTCCGGCTTGGCGGGAAACGCAAGGCCAAGCTTCTCCATCGCATCGACAATCACCGAACTGATGACGAGGCGCGCGAACCATTTGTGATCAGCCGGGACCACGAACCATGGCGCATGTTTTGTCGAGGTATGGCGCAGCAAATCCTGGTAAGCAGCCTGATACTTGTTCCACAATTTCCGCTCGGCCAGATCCTGCGCGGAGAATTTCCAGTTCTTGGCGGGCTGATCGAGCCGGTCAAGAAACCGCCGGCGCTGCTCCTCCCTGGAGACGTTGAGAAAGAATTTCAGGATCACCGTCCCGTTGCGGGTGAGGTATTTTTCGATCGCCGAAATATCCTCGAACCGCTCGCGCCAGATGCTTTTCGTAACAAGCCTCGGCGGAATCCTTTCTTTCGCCAGCACCTCGGGATGCACGCGCACCACCAGCAGCTCCTCATAATAGGAGCGGTTGAAAATGCCGATTCGCCCGCGCTCCGGCAACGCAATGAGATTCCGCCACATGAAGTCGTGGTCGAGTTCCTTCGCGGACGGCTGCTTGAAGGAAAAAACCTGGCACCCCTGCGGGTTGACCCCCGACATCACGTGCTCGACGGCACTGTCCTTGCCCGCCGCATCCATACCCTGAAAGATCAGCAGCACGGACCAGCGGTCATGCGCATAGAGCTTCTCCTGCAGATCGCGCAGCCGATTGCTGCTCGCCGCAAGCAAGTCCTTGGCGTCACCCTTGTCGAGATTGCCGCGTTCATCAGTCTTGTGCGAGTGAAGATGAAATTCTTTCGTGCCGTCAATCCTGAAGGGATCGACGTAAGGCGACAGATCCACCTTTGACGCCTTGCCGTCCTTCTTGCCGTCCTTCTTGCCGTTCTTCTTGTTGGCCATTGCATGCTCCGCGCTGCGGACTAACGCTATATGACCCTGGAAAGGTCCACCAGCATCGCTTTTAATACCTCGCCATGTTAACGATCGTACACATGAGCACGCCTGCCATCGCCTTCGATCATGTCACAAAAGATTTCGGCGATGGGCGCATTCGCGCAGTGGACGACGTGTCGCTGCGGATCGCCGAAGGTGAATTCCTTGCCATCGTCGGCGCCTCAGGGTCGGGCAAGACAACGCTGTTGCGGATGTCCAATCGCCTGCTCGATCCCGACGCCGGCACCATCGCCATTCACGGCGAGAACACACAGACAGCCGATCCCATCGCACTGCGGCGAAGCATCGGATACGTCTTCCAGAGCGCGGCGCTGTTTCCCCACATGAGCGTCGCGCAAAACATCGGCATCACGCCGAGGCTGCTCAATCATCCCGCTGCGAACATCGCCGAGCGCGTCGATGAACTGATGGACATGGTTCAACTCGACCGCGCACAGTATCGCGACCGGATGCCCGGTGATCTGTCCGGCGGCCAGCGCCAGCGCGTCGGCCTCGCCCGCGCACTCGCGGCGAATCCGAAAATTGTCCTGATGGACGAGCCGTTCGGAGCGCTCGATCCTCTGACCCGCGATGCGCTCGGCACTGACTATAAATCGCTGCACAAAAAACTCGGCCTTACCACGGTGATGATCACCCACGATATGGCCGAAGCCTTGCTGCTCGCGGACCGCGTGGCCGTGATGCATTCCGGCAAGATCGTCGCGCGTGGCAACGCCGCCGAGCTTGAGCGATCCGGCGACTCTTACGTGCGCGACCTGTTGCGCACGCCACGCCGCCACGCCGAGCAGTTGCGATGTCTTCTGTCCGGCACGAAGCCATGACGCTCGACCCGCGCTGGCACGAGGCGTGGGCCCGTCTGCCCGATTATCTCGGCAATCATGTTCGCGTCAGCCTCACAGCACTGGCGATCGGCCTCGCCATAAGCCTGCCGCTGGCACTGGCGGCGCGGCGACGACCCGTGCTGCGAAACACACTCCTTGCGCTTGCCAGCATTGTGCAGACCATTCCGGGGCTGGCGCTGCTCGCTTTGTTCTATCCGCTACTGCTGGCACTGGCACAGTTGTCATTGCAATGGTTCGGGTTTGAGTTTTCCGCGTTCGGATTCCTGCCAGCGGTACTGGCGCTGGCGCTCTATAGCGTGCTGCCGGTGCTGCGAAACACGGTTACCGGCCTGCAAGGCATCGACCCGGCCATTCTCGAAGCTGCCGACGGTGTCGGAATGACACCGGGGCAGAAACTGAGGATGGTCGAACTGCCGCTGGCACTGCCGGTCATCATGGCCGGCATCCGTACCGCCGCGGTTTGGGTGATCGGCACCGCCACACTGTCGACGCCGATCGGCCAGACCAGCCTCGGTAATTACATTTTCGCGGGCCTGCAGACGCAGAACTGGGTATTCGTGCTGTTCGGCTGTGCCGCCGCTGCGTTGCTCGCCATCGCAGTCGACCAGTTGCTTGCCCTGATCGAAAACGGACTCGCGCGGCAACGCCGCTGGCGCGTGGGGCTTGGGATTGCCGGGCTGGCCGCGCTGGTTGCGGCCACACTCATACCCTCCATGGCGCGGGGGAAGGCCAGCATCATCGTCGGTGCGAAAACATTCACCGAGCAATATGTACTGGCCTCATTGATGGCGCAGCGGCTCGATGCAGCCGGGCTATCCGCCTCCACGCGCGAGGGCCTGGGCTCCAATGTGATTTTCGAGGCGCTCGCCTCGGACGATATCGACGTCTATGTCGATTATTCCGGCACACTCTGGCTGAATCAGTTGAAGCAGACCACAACACCACCTCGCGAGCAGTTGCTGACGGAGCTGGGAAAGATACTGGCCGACAAATATGGCGTCACACTGGCCGGCACGCTTGGCTTTGAGAATGCCTACGCATTGGTGATGCCAAGGAAACGCGCCAGCGCACTCGGCATCCATTCGATTGCCGATCTTGCCGCGCATTCTGGGCAAATGTCGATTGCGGGGGATTACGAATTCTTTTCGCGGCCAGAATGGACGAGTCTGAAAGAAGCCTACGGCCTGCACTTTCGCGAGCAGCGGCAGATGCAGCCGGATTTCATGTATGCGGCGGTGGCATCGGGCAACGTCGATGTCATCGCGGGCTATACCAGCGACGGCCTGATCGCAAAATACGATCTTGCCGTTCTGGATGATCCTCGCCACGCCATCCCTCCCTATGATGCAGTGATCCTGCTGTCGCCCCGCCGCGCCAATGACAACAGGGTGAAGGCGGCGCTCGCGCCGCTGAAAGATGCGATCGGCATCGCCACGATGCGCGCGGCCAATCTGCGCGCCAGCGGCAATGATGCAGCGAGCTCGCCGCAAGCCGTGGCGCGGTGGCTATGGAGCCAAATCGAGCCGCCTTAACGACCGAACAGACCGACGATCGTGCCGACACCCTTGGCATGACCCCTGAGCTTTTCCATCAGCTCATCGCGGGTCAGGCCGGGTGGCAATGCGCCGGGTTCGAGATCCGTCGCGATCAGGCTGAAATTGTAATGATGCAGTCCGGTGTTCGCTGGCGGACATGGGCCCAGATAGAAGTTGAGGCCCGCCGTATTCTTGCCGCCGACAAACTTGTCGGATGGCTGTCCAACATCACCTTCTGCAAAACTGCGACGATCGGGTGCGATGCCGTAAGCAACCCAATGATAGACCCCCAGTCCCTTGCCGCCATCAGGGTCATAAACCACGAAGGCGAAGCTCTTTGTGCCCTCGGGCGGATCGTTCCACGCAAAGGCAGGCGACACGTTCTCGCCGACACAATTCGGGTTCGCCTTGAGGGCACCGGCATGCTTGACCGGCAGCTTTCCGCCATCGCTGAAATTCGATGACGTCAAAACCAGGGGAGCGGCAAATGACGCAACCGGCGCGCCCAGAAACAGAACACTTGCAACCGCGCAATATCCAGCAAACCTGAAGCCAGTCATACCAGCCTCCCGTGTTATTTCGGGAGGATAAAATGCAAAGCGCGCGGCAGCCAAGCCACCGCGCGCTCACATTGAGTTTATGGAATAAACCTAAGCTCTGAGTCCTCGGCTGTTAGTTCTTGGCCTTGTCGACCAGTGCGCCCTTCTTGATCCATGGCATCATGTCGCGCAGACGCGCGCCGACTTCCTCGATCTGGTGCGCGTTGTTGTGCGCGCGGGTCGCCTTGAACGAAGGCTGGTTGACCTTGTTCTCCAGCATCCAGTCGCGCGCGAAGCGGCCGGACTGAATGTCATCGAGAATGCGCTTCATCTCCGCCTTGGTCTCCGAGGTGATGACGCGCGGGCCCGACCGGTACTCGCCGTATTCAGCGGTGTTGGAGATCGAATAGTTCATGTTGGCGATACCGCCTTCATAGATCAGGTCGACGATCAGCTTCATCTCGTGCAGGCACTCGAAGTACGCCATCTCTGGTGCGTAGCCCGCTTCCACCAGCGTCTCGAAGCCGGCGCGGATCAATTCGACGGTGCCGCCGCAGAGCACGGCCTGCTCGCCAAACAGGTCGGTTTCGGTTTCCTCGCGGAATGAAGTCTCAATGATGCCCGCACGGCCGCCGCCGATAGCGGACGCATAGGACAGGCCGAGATCATGGGCGTTGCCCGAGGAATCCTTGTGGATCGCGATCAGGCACGGCACGCCGCCGCCGCGCTGATATTCGCCGCGCACGGTGTGGCCGGGGCCCTTCGGCGCGACCATCAGCACGTCGAGATCGGCGCGCGGCTCGATCAGGTTGAAGTGGACGTTGAGGCCATGAGCGAACAAGAGCGCCGCGCCCTTCTTCATGTTGCCATGCAGATGCTCGCAATAGATGTCGGCCTGCAGTTCGTCGGGCGTCAGCATCATCATGACGTCGGCCCACTTCGCAGCCTCCGCCACGTCCATCACCTTGAAGCTCGCGGCTTCCGCCTTCTTCGCGGAGGCCGAGCCCTTGCGCAGCGCAATCGCGACGTCCTTGACGCCGGAATCCTTCAGGTTCAGCGCGTGAGCATGACCCTGGCTGCCATAGCCGATGATGCAGACCTTCTTGCCCTTGATGAGGTTCAAATCGGCGTCGCGATCGTAATAAACTCGCATGGTGCTTTCCTTGTGGATGTGGAGCTTTCAGGCTCGAAACAGGCCCTTCAGGACCGGACGGCCCTTGAAATTCCCGGGTTGTCTAATGCATTTTGAGGGGAAGTAAAATCAGGTTTTAGCGCAGGCGGGCCTTCACATGCCGTCCGGGCCGCGGGCGATGGCGGCAACCCCGGTGCGCGCCACCTCGACGAGACCGAGCGGCGCCATCAACGCCACGAACTGGCTGATCTTTTCGCTGGCGCCGGTAATTTCAAACACGAAGCTCTCGATGGTCGCGTCGATCACACGGGCCCGAAACGCATCCGCGAGCCGCAGCGCCTCAACGCGGGCATCGCCCGCGCCTCTCACCTTGACCATCGCCAGCTCACGCTCGATGGAGCGGCCGGTCAACGTCATGTCGACCACACGATAGACCGGAACCATGCGGTCGAGCTGGTTCTTGATCTGCTGGATCACCATCGGGGTGCCGGTAGTAACGATCGTGATGCGCGACTTGTGCTTGTCACGTTCGGTCTCCGACACCGTCAGGCTTTCGATGTTGTAGCCGCGCCCCGAGAACAGGCCGATAACACGCGCCAGCACGCCAGGCTCGTTCTGCACCAGAACCGAGAGCGTATGCGTCTCGTTCGGGTCGTGCCTCTCCTCGATGAAATAGGCCGAGGCCGGCTGTTCATTCGTCTGCTTGTCCATCGCGTCCATACCAGTGCCTTTTTAAACCAGGGCTTTGCCGCCGGCGAATGCCGCTGCGGTCGCTTCGTCGTTGGCTTCCGCAGGCAGAAGCATCTCGTTATGTGCCTTGCCCGACGGAATCATCGGGAAGCAGTTTTCCAGCGTCGCAACGCGGCAATCGAAGATCACCGGCTTCTTCACCTTGATCATCTCCTCGATCGCACCATCGAGATCGGCCGGCTTCATCACCTGCATGCCGACGCCTCCATAGGCTTCCGCAAGCTTGACGAAATCCGGCAGCGCTTCGGAGTAGGAGTTCGACAGCCGATTGCCGTGCAGCAACTGCTGCCACTGGCGCACCATGCCCATGTACTGGTTGTTGAGGATGAAGATCTTCACTGGCAGATCAAACTGAATTGCCGTGGACATCTCTTGCAGCATCATCTGGATCGAGGCATCGCCCGCGATGTCGATGACAAGGCTCTCAGGATGCGCGACCTGCACGCCGATCGCGGATGGGAAACCGTAGCCCATGGTGCCAAGGCCGCCGGAGGTCATCCAGCGATTGGGTTGCTCGAAACCGTAGAACTGCGCTGCCCACATCTGATGCTGGCCCACTTCTGTGGTGATGTAAGTGTCGCGATTCTTGGTCGCCTCATACAGGCGCTGGATCGCATATTGCGGCAGGATCACATCGTTGTTCTTCCTGAAGGCCAGCGAATTGCGCGCGCGCCATTTTGCGATCTGAGCCCACCACGGCTTCAGATCCGGCCGCTTGGCCCCGGCCTTGAGGCCATCCAGAAGATCGGCCAGCACATTGGCCACGTCGCCGATGATCGGGACATCGACACGGATGTTCTTGTTGATCGACGAAGGATCGATGTCGATATGAATCTTCTTCGAGTTTGGCGAGAACGCATCCGGCCTCCCCGTGACGCGGTCGTCGAAGCGCGCGCCGATGCACAACATGACGTCGCAATCATGCATCGCCATGTTGGCTTCGTAGGTGCCGTGCATGCCGAGCATGCCGAGCCAGTTCTTACCGGACGCGGGATAGGCGCCAAGCCCCATCAGCGTCGAGGTGATCGGAGAATTGGTCGTCCCGACCAGTTCGCGCAGCAGGCGCGTTGCTTCAAGGCCGGAGTTGATGACGCCGCCGCCGGAATAGATCACCGGCCGCTTGGCGGAGGCCAGCAGTGCAACCGCTTTGCGGATCTGCGCGGCATCGCCCTTCACGCGTGGCGTATAGGACACATGGACATCGTTCTTGCGGCGCGGATGATAGGTCCCGGTCGCAAACTGCACATCCTTCGGAATGTCGACGACGACCGGGCCTGGGCGGCCCGTGGTTGCGACATAGAAAGCTTCGTGCAGGATCTTGGCGAGATCGTTGACATCGCGCACCAACCAGTTGTGCTTGGTACAGGGTCGCGTGATGCCGACCGTGTCGCACTCCTGAAACGCGTCGTTGCCGATCAGATGCGTCGGAACCTGTCCGGTAATGCAGACCAGCGGAATCGAATCCATCATCGCGTCGGTCAGCGCTGTGACCATGTTGGTCGCGCCTGGCCCCGACGTGACCAGCGCCACGCCCGGCCTGCCCGTCGAACGCGCATAGCCTTCGGCGGCGTGGCCCGCGCCTTGCTCGTGGCGGACGAGGATGTGCTGGACGGCGTCCTGCTGGAAAATCTCGTCATAGATCGGCAGCACCGCGCCACCCGGATAACCGAAAATGTGCTGGATGCCGTGATCCTTCAGCGCTTGCACGACCATTGCCGCGCCGGTCATCTGCCGGGATTCAGTTTTCTTCGTCTCACTCATCTTTCGCTCCGCTGCGCTTCAAAGCGCCGTCTTGGATCACCTGGACAGGTAATAAAAAAGGCCCCCGAGAGGACCCTGTGCACACCGCCTGTTCTGGGTCGCGTCAGCTCCCCCCGGCGATGCGCCCAGGTACGACTACGACAATAAGAACATTTGTAATTTTATTGCGCATAGACCGATTTCTATTTCCAAAGGTTGCGCGCCTTATAGACCTCTCCGGGGGGATGTCAAGGCTGCCCTCTGGCCCACTATAATCACCGATCCGGCCTCGGCAGAATGTTGAAACACGCATGGGAGCCTTTCAAACCGGATTGGTTCTTCCGCCCGAAGGTCCCAGCCTGGTCTCTAGCCACGTCCGCGCAGCATCGGGGGCAACCCATTCAAACTCCGGCAACTGGTGTCTAAACCAGGTAAACTGGCGCTTGGCATAGTGGCGGGTATCGATCTGGCCAATGGCGATGGCCTCCTGGCGGGACAGATCGCCCGCAAGGTAGCGGATCAGCGCCGGAACGCCATGAGCTTTCATGGCCGGCAACAGCGGATCGAGCCCGCGGCTCCCAAGCGTCCGCGCCTCCTCCGGAGCGCCGCGCTCCATCATCGATTCAAAGCGGTGATCGATCCGCTCGTAAACTTCCTTGCGATCCGGTGCGAGAAACAGCGCCACCACCCCCCGCGGCGGCAGCAGCGGCGGCAGGCCATGCGCATGCCATTCCGCCAGCGGACGGCCGGTGGCTTCGACCACTTCCAGTGCGCGAGCAATGCGCACCCGGTCACGCGGCCTCAAGCGCGCTGCAGCTTCCGGATCGCGCCGCGCCAGTTCCTTATGGAGTGCCTCGGGACCATCCTGTTCCAGCCGCTCGCGGACAGCTTGACGGACAACACCCGGCACCGGCGGCACATTGGAGAGACCGCGGGTCAGCGCCTTGAAGTAAAGCCCGGTCCCACCGATGAAAATCGGCAGCCTTCCGCTCGCCTGCGTCTCCGCCAAAACCGCCGTCGCGTCGGTGACCCACGCCCCCGCTGAATAATTCACCGCAGCATCGACGTGCCCATAGAGCCGGTGCGGAACGCGCGCCTCTTCCGCGATCGTTGGCCGTGCGGTGAGTACCCGCAGATCACGATAGACCTGCATCGAATCGGTATTGATGACGGTACCGTGTGCAGCCTCGGCCAGATCGAGCGCCAGCGCCGACTTGCCGCTCGCGGTCGGCCCTGCGATAAGCACCGCCTTCACTTCATTCCGGTCCGAAGTCATGTCCCTCGTCGCCACCCTGATCTGCAATCCCGCGCAGCCATCGCTCGATAGCACGGTGCTGGAAGCCGTGCGCGCGATATTGCCAAAGTCCTCGCTCGGCGAATGGCTCGATGCAGGCATTGCCGCCGACATTCCGTTCGAGAGCGAGGAGTCTCCACGGGCCATCGCCGACCATCTGCACGATGCCCTGCAGAGAATCCCGGTCGACGTTGTGGTGCAGCCGCGCCTTGCACGCCGCAAGAAGCTGCTGCTTGCCGACATGGACTCCACCATGATCGGCCAGGAATGCATCGACGAACTCGCGGCGTTCGCGAACCTGAAGGAACATGTCGCGGCGATCACCGAGCGCGCGATGCGGGGCGAGATCGAATTCGAGCCGGCGCTACGCGAACGTGTCGCGCTGCTCAACGGCCTGCCGGTCAGTATCGCCGAGGAGGTGTTCACCAAGCACATCACACTGACGCCCGGCGGCCCTGCGCTCGTGAAAACCATGCGCGCGAACGGCGCGCATACTTGTCTCGTCTCGGGCGGCTTCACGCTGTTCACCGAGCGCGTCGCTGCTGCGATCGGCTTTCAGGAAAACCGCGCCAATACTCTCGTTGTCGAAGACGGCAAGCTCGCAGGCCGGGTGCAGGAGCCGATCCTCGGCCGCGCGGCGAAACTCGCCACGCTGATCGATTTACTGGAAACCTTTGAGTTGGACGATATTGATACGCTCGTGGTCGGCGACGGCGCCAACGATCTCGCGATGATCGAAAAAGCAGGCCTCGGCATCGCCTATCACGCCAAGCCCGCGCTTGCGGCGGTCGCCAGCGCGCGGATCGACCATGGTGATCTCACCGCACTCCTTTATGCGCAGGGTTATCACCGCCACGAATTCGTGACGGAGTAGCACCGAATATTTTCACTTCGTCATCCCCGGCCATAGCAGTCGCAGACTGCGTAAATTCGTCTGCGGTGCCGGCATCCACGTCTTTGGAATATCGAAGAAGGCGTGGATGGCCGGGACAAGCCGGCCATGACAAGAGGATAAAACCGCGCTCTAATTCACGCTGAGCGCGACGAAGCGCAGTTCCCCCTCGGTATTCGATACCAGGAGCAGGATCGACTTCTTGCCGTCCTTCCTGAACTGGTCGATGCGCCTGTTGACGTCGGCGGGTGAATTCACCGCCTCCTGCGCAACCTCGACGATCACATCACCCGCGGAGAGGCGCCGTTCCGCCGCGTCCGAATCGCGATCAACACCGACGATGACGACACCCTTGACCTTGTCCTTGATCTTGTAGCGCGCGCGCAGATCCTTGGAGATCGCAGCGAGATCGAGCCCCAGCGCCTTCTGCGTCACCGTCTTGTCCAGTTTCGGCGTCGGCGCCTTCAACGAAGCCTCGACCGGCTTGTCGCCGTCGTCGAGACGGCCGAGCGTCACTTTATGCGTTTCTTCCTGACCCTTGCGGATCAGCACGACATCGACGGTCTTGCCGACTGGCGTATCCGCCACAGCGCGCGGCAGATCCTTCATCTCGCGGATCGTCCTGCCATCGAAGGATGTGATGACGTCGCCAGCCTCGATACCGGCAGGCTTGGCAGGTCCCTTGTCGTCGACGCCCGCGACCAGCGCGCCGCGCGGCGGCTTGATGCCGAGGCTGTCGGCGATCTCGTCAGTCACCTGCTGGATTCGCACACCGAGCCACCCACGGCGCACTTCCTTGTACTGCCGCAGCTGGTTGACGATGCCGACCACGGTGTTCGATGGCACCGCGAAGCCGATACCGATCGAGCCCCCCGACGGCGAAATGATCGCGGTGTTGACGCCGACAACCTCGCCATCGAGGTTGAAGAGTGGCCCGCCCGAATTGCCACGATTAATCGCGGCGTCGGTCTGGATGTAGTTGTCGTAGGGCCCGGAGTTGATATCGCGATTGCGCGCCGAGACGATGCCCGCCGTCACCGTGCCCCCCAAGCTGAACGGATTGCCGATCGCGATCACCCATTCGCCGAGCCGCAGCTTATCGGAGTTGCCGAACTTCACCGCCGTCAGCTTCTTCTCCGGCGGCTGGAATTTCAGCACGGCAAGGTCGCTTTTCTTGTCGCGCCCCACAAGCTCGGCCTTGATCTTGGTACCGTCGTTGAGAATGACGTTGATCTCGTCAGCATCTGCAATGACGTGATTGTTGGTGACGACAATGCCGCTGGCATCGATGATGAAACCCGAGCCGAGCGAATTGACCTTGTGCTGTCCCCTGTCGCCGCGACGGTTCTTGAAGAAATCGTCGAATAATTCATTGAAAGGGGAATCCGGCGGCAGTTTTGGATTGGCCTTGTTGCGGCCGTCCTTCTGGGGGGTCGCTTCCTCACCTTTCTCGTCCCGGCCATTGACGGTCTGCGACGTGGAGATATTGACGACGGCGTCGATCACCTTCTCCGCAACATCGGCGATGCCGTCAGGACCACGCGCGAACGCAGGCTGAGAGGCGCCGGCAGCCATCATGAGAAAACCACCCGCGACGGCAAGCGGAAGCAGGCGTTTCAATCGCACAGGCGCGTGGAACATCGAAAAACGTCTCCTGGGAAGCAAAATGCCATCAGAGCCGAGACTGCGCCCGGCCTTCTTGATCCGCAAGCGTATCAATGCGGCGAATAAGGCAAAATACCGGCGCCCGGCTCACAGGCCGTAACGCATGAACCAGATCAGCAACAGCCCCCCCACTGCAACCGAAAGACCGGTGATGCGCAACAGGTTCTCGGAATGCTCGAGGGCAGCCTCCATCGCGCGGCGCATCGCCTGAGGAAATGCCGCGAAGGTCAAGCCTTCGATGACGCAGAGGACGCCAAAACCAATCAGCAGCTCTTTCATGACAGGATTTCACCAGAGACCCGAGCAAAGGGAAATCCCGTTGACGAGATAAATTGTGTTTATCTTGGCGCCGCTGCCCCCGAGGAAGTCCCATTGACCGAGTTGAAGAACCGGAAGAACTCAGAATCCGGCCTCAGCACGAAACGAGTATCGTTGTTCTTCAGGCTGGTCTCGTAGGCGCTCATGGCCCGGTAGAACGCGAAGAACTGCGGATCCTTGGAATAGGCCTCGGCAAATATCCGGTTACGCTCGCCATCGCCCTCGCCGCGGGTCTTGTCCGCCTGCGAATTGGCGTCAGCCACGATGACAGTTGCCTCGCGGTCGGCCTTGGACTTGATCTCCTGCGCCTTCTGTCCGCCCTGAGCGCGGAACTCGGCGGCCTCGCGTTGACGCTCGGTCTGCATGCGCTGATACACCGCCTGGCTGTTCTGATCCGGCAGGTCGGCGCGACGAATACGCACGTCCACAACCTGGATGCCATAGGCGCCCGTCTGCTTGTCGAGTTGATCACGAATGCGGCCCATCAGTTCCTCACGCTCGTCACGCACCACCTGAATGAACGTGACCTCGCCCAGTACGCGGCGCAGCGCCGCGTTCAGCAACGCGGTCAACTGAAGGTTGGCGGCCGAAATGGAGCCGACGCTCTGATAGAAGCGCAACGCATCCTTGATACGGTAGCGTGCGAAGGCATCCACTACCAGACGCTTCTGGTCGGAAGCGATGATTTCCTGCGAGGGATTCTCCAGGTCGAGAATCCGGTTGTCGATTCGAATAACCGTGTCGATGAACGGCGCCTTGAAGTGCAGGCCTGGATCGGTGATCGGAGCACCCACCGGCGCGCCGAGCCGAACCACCAGCGCCTGTTCGGTCTGCTGGACGGTGAAAATCGAACTGTAGCCGACGATAATCAGCAACAATAGAACGACGAGGGCAACGACACCCGACAGTCCGCTTTTCATTTGCTTGCTCCGGTCTGCGAGGCTGGTGCGGCCGGCGTTTTGCGGCTTAGTTCATTAAGCGGCAGATACGGCACCACGCCCTGTCCCGACGAACCTGGGTCAAGAATGACCTTGTCCGCCGGTCCGAGTACATGCTCCATGGTTTCGAGATAGATGCGCTGTCGCGTCACTTCCGGCGCCTTCTTGTATTCATCGTAAACACTGAGGAATCGCGAGGCTTGGCCCTTGGCCTCCGCCACTGTCTGCTCCTTGTAGCCCTGCGCCTGCTGCAACACCTGAGCGGCGCGGCCGCGCGCATCGGGGACCACGCGGTTGGCGTAGGTCTGCGCCTCGTTCTGCAAGCGCTCGAGGTCGGCGCGCGCCGCTTGCACGTCACGGAACGAGTCGATCACCTGTTGTGGCGGATCGACCTTCTGCATCTGCACCTGCTGGATCAGGATGCCGGCGCCGTAGTTGTCAAGCGTCTTCTGCATCAACTGATGCACCGCGCTTTCGATGGTGTTACGGGCGCCGGTCAGGATCGGCTGGATGTCCGAGCGGCCGATGACTTCGCGCATCGCACTCTCGGCTACCGCCTTCACCGTGCCTTCCGGGTTCTGGATATTGAACAGGAATTTGCCGACGCCATCCGGCGCGATGCGCCACAGCACCGTGAAGTCGACGTCGACAATATTCTCGTCGCCGGTCAGCATCAGGCTTTCTTCGGGCACGTCACGCACGACACGCCCGCGGTGCGAACCGTCCCCGCTGACCGTCATGCCGATATTGAGCGTGGAGACGCGCAGCGCCTTCGGCAGCAGCACGGTCTCGATCGGATATGGCATATGATAGTTCAGGCCGGGCTGTACTGTGCGTACATGCTTACCGAAGCGCAGCACCACACCGAGTTCGTCGGGTTGCACGCGGAAGAAACCGGACAATAGCCAGATCGCAATGCCCGCAAGGACAATGAGAGCGATGCCCATACCGCTCATATGGCCGCCCGGCAGCAACTGCTGAATCCGGTCCTGGCCACGGCGCAGGAGGTCTTCAAGATCAGACGGCTTGGGCCCCTGCGATTGCGGACCTGGGCCCCAGGGCCCCTTTGGGCCGGGACCCCATGGACTTCCGCCTTGATTCTTCCAGGCCATCAGCAAGCTCCTTCGCGCCGTCTCGCGGCTGCGACCGGTTTATAAGAGACGCAGGGCCGCGGTACAACGCGGCCCTGCGCAGTTTCTAGCAGCTAATCCGCGCGCCGAAATTGTCAATGCAAACATTGACAAGCGGGGTTAACGAGAGAGTGCGCGAGCATATGTCGCATAGGAAAAATCCACGCTGTCATCCGGCGTGCGTGCAGGCTGGCTGCGCGCCACATCCCGCCATTCCGCCATCTCGAACCGTAAGAACGTGTCTCCGTCTGGCTCGGCATGAACATGTGTGATCTCCAAACGGGTCGCGCGCGGCATCCATTGCCGGAAAATCTCGGCCCCGCCGATAACCATGATTTCCGAGCCTCCCCGCCGCAGGATATCGCCCAGCGCAATCTCGTGAGCAGCCTCAAGCGACGGGGCCACCACCACGCCCGCCGCGCGAAAACCGGCATCGTGCGTGACCACGATGTTGGTGCGCTTCGGCAGCGGCCCGCCAATCGAAAGAAACGTCTTGCGGCCCATGATGACAGGCTTGTTCAGGGTCAGTTGCTTGAAGCGTTGCAGATCGGAGCGCAGACGCCAGGGCATCGTGTTGCCGCGGCCGATCACGCCATTGTCGGCAACGGCGACGATGAAGACGATGTCAGGAGCAGTTCGCAGCCCGGTCACACCGCGACCTCGGCCTTGATGTGCGGATGCGGATCGTAGTTCTCGAGTTTGAAATCCTCATAACGGAAACCGAAGATATCCCGCACCGCCGGATTGATGCTGACAGTCGGCAGCGCACGCGGCGTCCGCGTCAGTTGCAGGCGGGCCTGCTCCAGATGGTTGGAATACAGATGCGCGTCGCCAAGCGTATGGATGAACTCACCGGGCTCGAGATCCGTCACCTGCGCGATCATCATGGTCAGCAGCGCGTAGGACGCAATGTTGAACGGCACACCGAGAAACACATCGGCCGAACGCTGATAGAGCTGGCACGATAGCCTGCCGTTCGCGACATAGAACTGAAACAGGCAATGACACGGCGGTAGCGCCATGTGATCGACATCAGCCGGATTCCATGCGCTGACAATCAGCCGCCGCGAATCCGGCGTGGTGCGGATCATGCGGATGAGGTTTGCGATCTGGTCGATGCTGCGCCCGTCCGGCGCCTGCCACGAGCGCCACTGTTTGCCGTAGACCGGGCCAAGATCGCCGTTGGCGTCCGCCCACTCGTCCCAGATGGTGACACCATTGTTCTGCAGATAGCGCACGTTGGTGTCGCCGGCGAGAAACCACAACAGCTCGTGGACGATCGCCTTGAACGGCAGCTTCTTGGTCGTCGTCATCGGGAAACCGGAGGCGAGATTGAAGCGCATCTGATGGCCGAACACCGACAGCGTGCCCGTGCCGGTGCGATCGCCTTTCCGTGCGCCGTCGCTCAAAATCCGCTCAAGCAGGTCGTGGTATTGGTGCATGGCCGTTATCTATGTCGTCCGGGCGGAACGGACCACATCCGGAGCCGAATCAACAGCCACTTTCCCGCGTTGTCCCATCAAAAAGTAGGCGTCGTCTCCCCCGCCCGGAAGCCTGTCGACGATCAGACAAAGCCCATGAAGCCGAGAAAACCCGCCGCCGCGAGCGGCCACAGCGGATTGATGCGGGTTCCCGCCGCGAGTAGCGCCGTGGCGAGGGTCACAAGCACCGCGGCCAGCGATGTGTCGACCGTGATTGCAAGCACATAGCCACCGGCGGCCATCAGCCCGATCGAAACCGGTACGAACGACGCCTGAATGATGGTCGGCCAGAACGAATGGCTCGCACGCTGGAAAAAATTTGCCACGAAATAGGCGAGCACGCCCGCAGGACCGCACATCGCAAACGTCGTCAGGGCTGCGCCCGGAAGCCCTGCGACCTGATAGCCGATCAGTGTCACGATCAGCACATTCGGTCCGGGGGAGAACTGGGCAATGGCGAACATGTCGGCAAACTGCGCGTCTGTCAGCCAGTGATTCACGTCGACGGCGACACGATGCATCTCGGGAAGGGTGGCATTGGCGCCGCCAACCGCAAGCAGTGACATCAAACCGAACGTCCACAACAGATTGAGATAGGTGCCAAGTCCTGGATTCATGCCGCCACACGCTTACGCCAGAGATAGGTCACTGCAAGACTGAGGGGCAGCGCGATCAGCAGCACCACCACAAGCGGCGCCTGCCAGAGCCCGACCGCGACAAACACCGCGACCATTGATCCGATTTCAATCGGGTTTTTCCGCTTCAGCAGAGGCACCATCATGCGGACCGTGACCGCGAGGAACAACCCCACGGCGGCACAGGCGATGCCACTCAGGGTCCGCTGCAGCAGCGGCAGATTCCCCGCATGAGAGTAAAGGACACCGAGCGTCGTGACGATCAGCGACGGAGGCAGCAACAATCCGAGAAATGCCGCGAGACTTCCGGCGAAGCCGCGAAACCTGCCGCCGAAGACAATCGCCAGATTGACGATATTGGCACCCGGCAGCAGCTGGCACAGCGCAAAAGCTTCGTTGAACTCGTCCGGCGTCATCCAGCGGTGCTGGTCGACGATTGCGCGGCGCGCCCAGACCAGTACGCCGCCGAAACCGGCCAGCGACATTTTCGAGAAGGCCAGAAACAATTCAAGCAACCCGGGCGGCTCGAAGGCGAGACCGCGGGCTGCCGTATCGGAGGACGGCGCAGGCTGGTCCATGGTTTTGATTCAGGCCATGAGGAAGGAAGATAGCGTCGGGACACCATTTAGATGTGTCGTATCGCTCGGCCAAATCTTTTCCGGCGGTGTAACGCTTTCTCCCTTCAACTTTTCGCGGGCACACGGTCTTGCCGGACCAGAACGGGGCCGATGCCCCATGAAGGTCCCTCAAGAATGCCTGCCGCGGGGGCTGTTTTCGGCAACCGTTGCCGCTTATATTGAGCGTGCCGGTTCGCCGGCTATGGAAATAAATGGCCGTCGCAATAAACCATTCGGACCCGGGGGCAGCACCCGGCGCCTCCACCCAAGTTCCGCAGAGCGGAATTTCGGCGGGGGCGAAACAGGATCGACGAGGGTGTAAAGGGCGTGTTTTTTCCCGGTATTGTTCCGCCGTTATCGGGCTTCTCAATAGTTGCAAACGACAACTATGCTCCGGTTGCTCAGGCTGCGTAACGCAGTCTGAAATACCGACTTAAAGTCCTGATGGATTAAGCCCCGTCAGGCGGGGTTCGGAGGCACCTGGCAACAGAAGCCTCCACTTCATCTCTCCGATCAATTGATTTTTCAGTGTGCCGTTCCAGCACGGGTAGCGGCGCCAATTTAGGCACCTTCTTGTCCTCGCCATGCAACAAGGCTGCTGACGCAGCCCACTGAAGCAGTTAGTCTGGCGTGAAAGGGTTTGTTCACGAAAATGAGTGACCAACGCCACCTTCCAGCGCCGACGGACTTGCTAACCACCATCCGCATGGAACAAAAGTGCGAGTCGGCTCCTCTCCCACCGGCACGTGACCCTTCGATGTTTTGACAGGACCGACCGATGGCTACCGATGTGATCCGTTATGATGTTCTGACCCGCGATGCACTGCGCGGCGTCCTGCGGCGCGTGCTCAGTGACGCCGCCGAAATCGGACTGCCTGGAGACCACCACTTCTACATCACCTTCCTCTCCACCGCCGAGGGCGTAAAACTGTCGCCGCGGCTGCTGTCGCAGTATCCGCAGGAGATGACGGTAATCCTCCAGCACCAGTTCTGGGATCTGGTCGTGACCGAGGATCATTTCGAGGTTGGCTTGTCGTTCGGCGGAATCCCCGAGCGGCTGGTGGTACCGTTCAGCGCCATCACCCGCTTCTTCGATCCGTCCGTGCAGTTCGGATTGCAGTTCGAGACAGCGGAAGGCACGGCGGGCGAAATCGAACCTGTCGCGGCCGAGGTCGAGAAGACCGCCCCTCCCGCCACGCCGGACTCGCCCGACAATCCGGATGATGACGGCGGCGGCGGCGACCACCCGCACGAAGGCGCGCAGGTGGTGCGGCTGGACCGCTTCCGCAAGAAATAATAACGCCTCCAATCGAGAGTCTCGTCTGCCTGCGCGGCATGGCTCAAGGCCGCCGCTTTCGGCATACTCATGTTCGAAAGACGGACCCAAGATGACACCATGCGTCCGTCGTGATTGGCACGAGGGCGAACATGGCACAGAGAAAAACCACCCGCACCGAAACCGACACCTTCGGACCAATCGAGGTCGCCGCCGACCGATATTGGGGCGCGCAGACCGAGCGCTCGCGTAACAATTTCAAGATCGGCGCCGAGCACATGCCGCTGCCGCTGATCCACGCGCTCGCCATCGTCAAGCTCGCCGCCGCGCAGACCAATCTTGAACTCAAGCTCATCGACAAAACACTCGCCGATGCCATCATCGCTGCCGCACGGGAGATCATCGACGGCAAGCTCGACGATCACTTCCCGCTGGTGGTGTGGCAGACCGGCTCCGGCACGCAAACCAACATGAATCTCAACGAGGTCATCTCCAACCGCGCCAATGAGATGCTCGGTTCTGAACGCGGCACCAAGAAACCGGTGCATCCCAACGATCATGTCAATATGAGCCAGTCGTCCAACGACTCCTTCCCGACCGCGATGCATATCGCCGCGGCCCAGCAGATCGCCCACGATCTGATTCCGGCGCTGGAGGAATTGCTCGGCGCGCTGCGCACCAAGCAGAAGGAATTTTCCTCGATCGTGAAGATCGGCCGCACTCATACCCAGGACGCGACGCCGCTTACGCTCGGACAGGAGTTCTCGGGCTATGCCGCACAGGTCGAAAGCGGCATCGCACGCATCAAGGAAAGCGCGAAAAGTCTCTATCCTCTCGCCCAAGGCGGCACTGCCGTCGGCACCGGCCTGAATGCGAAACCGGAATTCGCGGCGCTGTTCGCCAAACATGCAGCTGCCATCACCGGACTTCCGTTCGTCACCGCGCCCAACAAGTTCGAGGCACTCGCTTCCAACGACGCCTATGTCTACGTTCACGGCGCCATCAACGCGACCGCGACCGGCCTGTTCAAGATCGCCAACGACATCCGCCTGCTCGGCTCCGGTCCGCGCTCGGGCCTCGGCGAACTGATCCTGCCGGAGAACGAGCCCGGCTCCTCGATCATGCCCGGCAAGGTCAATCCGACGCAGTGCGAAGCCATGACGATGGTGTGCTGTCAGATCTTCGGCAATCACACGACGCTCACCACCGCAGGCAGCCAGGGGCATTTCGAACTCAACGTCTACAAGCCTGTGATGGTCTACGGGATGCTGACATCGATCCGCCTGATGGCGGATGCGTCACGCTCATTCAATAAAAATTGTGTGATCGGAATCCGCGCCGACGAGAAACGGATCGGGGACTTGATGCAGCGCTCGCTGATGCTCGTGACCGCGCTCGCGCCGAAAATCGGATATGACAACGCTGCGAAAATCGCCAAGACGGCTCACGCCAACGGCACGACACTGAAAGAAGAGGCGCTGAAACTCGGATTTGTCACCGCAGATGAATTTGATTCCATCGTGCGGCCGGAACAGATGACAAATTCCGGGAAGTGAAACACACGTCTGGCACTTGGCATACACAATACCTTTCGCTGTGTTTCATCAGGCTTTCGTCTAAAGACGTAGCGTTATGCGGCTACCGCTCCTATGATGTGTTTGCTACGAGCGAAGACAGAGCAGGTCTTCGTCAGCGGGACTTGTGGTCTTGGCGATTTTGATATTGATGCTGTCTGATCTGCGAGTGGCAGGTTTGTTTTCTGCAATCACGAGATTCCTGTGGGCGATCTGATCAATCTAAAGAGATTCAAGAAACGCCGGGAACGCGAACGGGCCAACGTGGAGGCAAGCAGTCAACGCACAAAGCATGGGCTCACAAAAGCCGAAAAGAACAACCAACGTGCGCTCGAACAGCGCACCGAGACGTTTCTCAACCAACACCTACGCGATGACGGAAAGTCTTCATGAAGTCCCCTGTCGTTAAACGCTCCATTGTTGTCGCCGGTCACAAGACCAGTGTCAGTCTGGAAGAAGCCTTCTGGAATGGCATGAAGGAAATCTCATCGGCACGGGGCATGACATTGTCCGAGCTGGTCGGCGAGATCGATGGCCAGCGCAAACAGGGTAATCTCTCGTCGGCGATCCGGTTGTTCGTGCTCGATCATTACCGCTCGATGGCACAGAGTTCTTCGGCGTCAAACGACGCGCATGATCCCGCGCGCGAACCGGTGATGGATAGCCAGGCTGCCGAGTAAGCGGCTACGGGAATCCGTAGGCCGTCTTCGCAATATCTGACTCATCGCTCAAGAGCTCACCGAATATCGCGGCAGCCGCTGCCGGCTGCGATGTAACGGTCTCGACCATTCAGATCGATCGCCGGGGCAAGATCATCGTCCGGGACGCCATGTCGTTCCCGCCTGACGACTGACGCATTCTGACAATACCCCTCGCACGTTAAAACGTCGTGGCAGGCGCAGGAGAGCGGCGCGGCCGCAGCGTACCTGGCGCGGGCTTGATATCGATCGGTGGCGGCAGCGGAGAAAGTTGTGCACCAGCCGGTGGGGGATGCGCACGGGGCAGATGTGGTGCTGCCTTCCGCCTGCGCGGATCGGCGTCTGGAATCTTCACATCGGCGGGTGGCAGCGCCTGCTCGGGTTGCGCAGGGGGGGGGCTTGCCGGCGCGAGCTTCACCGGCGGCAATGCGCCCAGCTTCTCCAATGCGTCGAGGCGTTGCGTTTCCCGCTCGATGGCCCGCAGCGACAGCCAGGACGACAGTGCCGCGACATCGACATCACGCTGCATCCGGTCTGCGCTGCCACGAAGGAAGATCTGGATATCCGGCGCATCCTTCATCGCGCCAGACATCGCCTTCAACCCGATCCGCAGGTCGCCCTGATCGCCCGGAATATCGTAACTGCCAGAGATCGTGGCGCGGGCTGCGTCGGATTGGAAAACCGCCGGATCGGCATGCACACGTGCATACTTGATGACAAACGGCATCTCCACGAAGGCCACCGGAAGCGGTGCACGGTCGAGTGCTGACGCCACAACCGATTCCATCGCGTTCCTCGCGGCGGGGTCATCCGACGCCTTTTCTGCAGCGTCAAAGGCTGCGACATCGAGTGCCGGAAGCTGCGCATTGGTCAACGTCAACACGCCGTTTCCCGACAGCGCGTTGCGCAGCGCGGCTCCACTGCGTCCCCGCGTCGCCAGCGTCATCCGCACCGACGCCTTGCCCGGCGGCAGTTGCAGCCCACGATATCTCAACGCGGACGCGTCGGCCTGCTCCAGCTTGAGGCTGGCATCGATCGTGGTTTCGGACGGGCTGCGCTTGATTGCAGCAGAAAGCGTTGCCGCACCGCCGCCGACAACAGCTTTCACATTATCAAAAGAGATCGACGCCGCGTCCCCCCGCACCGTGCCACTGACCGCCCCCGTTTCCATGCCGCCGGGCAGCATCGCTTTCTCTGCTTTCACAGCCACCGACCCGCGCCAGCCGATCAGACCATGTGCAAGCGGGTCTGTCGCGGCGCGATCGTCAGCGCCAAGCATCAGCGCCGTCAGCCCCTGCATGTCGAGCGCATCCGTCTCGATGTTGCCGGTGAGATTTTGTTCCCCCTGACGCGACACGGACAGGTTGCCCTTCACCGGCGCCGCACCGAGCTTGCCTGAGAAATTCTCCAGTGAAAAAGCACCGTCCGTCGCGACAAGGCGGGAGGACAGCTCGCTGACCGCCTGCTGCGGCTTCAGCCACGGCGCAAGCGCCGCGCGGCGAACATTGAGGTCGAACACCTGCTTCTTTGGCTGATCCGTGATGGATGACAGACTTGCCTGCAACGGTGCGATCTCGTGACCGAGGATTTTTGCCTTGGCGAGATCGAGACCGACATGCATCGCGAAGCCGCCCTTCTCTCGCCATGCGCCGATCCCGCGCATCACATCTGCAAGGTCATCGAAATCCACCTGCTCCGAGTGCAGCGTGGCGTCGATCCGCTTGCCGGCACGCTCAATGCGGCCCGCGATCTGGTTGCCGCCGAGGTCCAGCTTCATCCTATCAAGAATGAGGCGACCGTTGCCGAGCGCCATCGTCGCCGCAAGATGAAGCGGCGTCCGCGCGCGGCGCGCCGTATCAGATTTGCCGAATGCCCAGTCAGCGAAACCCCGCGCATCGCTGGTTTTCACGTCAAGCGGCCCGGAAAAATGCTCCCCCCCCTCGCCCGCCTGCATCTGGCCATTCAGCGCAAATTGCGCGTCGCCGGGGCCGCTGAAGCCAAGTCTGGTGATGGTCCACGCATCTGTCGTCCCTTCAAGATCGGCCGACAGCGCACTGAGCGTTTGCCGGGCGAGCGTAAGGCGGTCCGTGGCCACTTCGATCCGCGAAGGCCATGGCAAAGCCGGCAGCGCTGACCGTGCCTCCGCCAGAAAATCCACAGGTGCCCTGCCCTGTGCTGCTTTGGTCTCGCCAAGAGCACGGTCGAGATCGAGTTGGGTGGCTGAGAGCTTCACGCGCAGCTTTGCCGGCTTGAAGGACAGCTTGCCATCTCCCGACAACTTCACGCCGGTCGCCTCGGCGCCATAAAGGATGTCACCTTGCGTGAAGATCGCGCCGGATGGATCGAGCGTGGTGCGCGCGGTGACCCGCCACGGCATTTCGGACGCTGCCGCAAGCGTCAGCACGCCTTCAAAATGAGGCACACGCTTATCGAACGTCAGCGCGCCGTCGAGCGACGAGGTCACCGCGCCGGCCTGTGTGGGGTCGAGATCGAGGCGCAGCCGTATCGGTTCGCCTTCGGTCGCCCTGGATAGTACAAGCCGGAATGGCTGTCGCACGCCCCGCAGCAGAAAATGGCCTTCGCCGCGCAGATTGCCGCCGAGTGAGCGGACGTCACCGCTAAAGCTGAGGCCTTCAAGATTGAAGCCGGAACCACTCGCCGCGTCATGCAACGCGACACGGCCAGACAGATCGAGCCTGTCGATCGCAACTGCGCCGAAATTGAATTCGCCCTTCGACGGCGCGATGATGCGTCCGTGCTTATCGAGACCGATATCGAACGCAAGGCCATCCATCGACAATTGCGTCGCGCGCCATTCGCCACGCAGCAGCGAGCCGAGGCTGAACTCAACATCCAGCTTGTCGGCGCGCAGTTTCGTCGGGTCTTTTGGTGCGCCGACCGAGAGCTTGTGCAGCCGCAGGATCGGCGCCGGCAGCAGCCGTGCGTCCAGCGCGCCCTCGACACGCACTGGCGCGCCAACCACGCGCGCGGCCTCCGCCTCGAATTGCGGCTTGTACTTATTCCAATCGACGAACAGCGGCGCCGCCAGCGCCGCAACCAGCGCCATGATCGCGGCGATCGCCAATCCGAGCAGCGTCGTCTGCAACGTGGACTCCGCGGAAAAGCAGCGCGGTCAATCTCGCCGCGCCTCAACCGCCGCCATCATAGAGAAAGTTATGGCGGACTCACAACGCCGGAAAAAGTTCACGCCGACGGGATGATTTTGCCGGGGTTGAAAATATTCTGTGGATCGAGCGCGACTTTCACCGCGCGCATTGCCTCAATGGCCTCAGGCCCCAATTCGGGAACAAGGTATGCCTGCTTGCCCTGCCCGATGCCATGCTCGCCGGTGCAGGTGCCGTCCATGCGGTGTGCCCGCTCAGCCAACCGATGCACGAACTCGTGCCCACGCTGCACTTCATCGGGATCGTTGACATCGCACAGCATCAGGCAGTGGAAATTGCCATCACCAACATGGCCGACGATTGGCGCAATCAGCTTAAATCGATCGATGTCGTGCTCCGTTTCGCTCACGCAGTCGGCCAGCCGCGAAATCGGCACGCAGACGTCGGTCGACATTGGCCGCGAGCCGGGCCGGATCGCCGCTGCCGCCCAATAGGCGTCATGCCGCGCCTGCCACAGCTTGGTGCGGTCTTCCGCGCGCGTGGTCCACTCGAATGCACTGCCGCCGCAATCCTTCGCGATCTCGGCGAACGCAGCCGATTGCTCGGCGACCTCGGCTTCGCTGCCGTGAAACTCCAGCAGCAAAAGCGGGGTCTGCGGCAAACTCAGTTTCGAATAGGCATTGCAGGCGGCGACCTGCGCAGCATTGAGCAGTTCGATCCGCGCCAGCGGAATGCCCGTCTGGATCGCCAGAATGGTGGCGTCGCACGCGCCTTTGACGCTGCCGAACGAGCAGGACGCCGCGGCGATGCTCTGCGGAATGCCGCGCAGCCGCAAGGTCATCTCGCAAATAATGCCGAGCGTGCCTTCCGCGCCGATGAATAAGTGCGTGAGGTCATATCCGGCCGAGGATTTTTTCGCGCGCGTGCCGGTGGTGATGATCTCGCCGTCCCCGCGCACCACTTTCAACGCCAGCACATTGTCGCGAATGGTGCCGTAGCGCACCGCATTGGTGCCAGAGGCGCGGGTCGAGGCCATGCCGCCGAGGGTTGCGTCCGCGCCCGGATCGATCGGGAAGAACAGTCCCTGATCGCGCAAGTTCTCGTTGAGCGTCTTGCGGGTGATACCAGGCTCGATCACGCAGTCGAGATCTTCCGCATGCACCGCGAGAAGGTGGTTCATCTCGCGCAGATCGAGGCAGATGCCACCCGCCGGTGCGTTCACCTGCCCCTCCAGCGAGGTTCCCGCGCCGAATGGAATGATCGGCGCGTGGTAGTGCGCGCAAATGCGCACCGCGTCCTGAATGTCGGCGGCGCTGCGCGCGAGCACCACCGCATCGGGCAGTTGCGGCGCGATCCATGTGGTGGTGTGGGTATGCTGTTCGCGCTGAGCCTGCGAGGTGAAGAAGTCGCGCTTGAAGCGCGTGGCGAGAGCTTCAAACGCGTTGCTCAGGGTCTGCGGCGAAAGCCGCGGTGCCGTCGTGGTGCTCAAGGCCTGCGTCCTGCAAAAGAGTGCGCAACCGTCGCAAACGAAAACCGGCCGGTCAAGCTGACCGGCCGGCTCACCACTTCTCTCTTCTCTATTCTCTTCTCTATCAGGCCCTGATGCTTACGCTACACCGTCGGTCGCCCGCCACGCATCAGGCCAATCAGCGCCGAAACCGCGAACAGCACAATGGCGACAAAGAACACGATCTTGGCGATTTCGATCGACGCGCCGGCAATGCCGCCAAAGCCCAGCAGGCCGGCAACCAGCGCGATGATGAGAAACGTCACAACCCAGCTCAACATGGTAGTCTCCTTGTGTCGGATCGGAAGTCGTCGCTCCCTTTGCAAAACCAATCCGGGACGGGTTTGGAAGTTCCGGGCCGCGCCAGCCGCCAGAACCGCTAAAAAATAACATTTTCAGGGAACAAACAGCTTCCGGGACAGCATGCCGACGCCTTCTGTACGTGATCGCGTGGAACGCCTATATCTGGACATATCCCTGATTAAGAAGGCTCCCTTTCGCGCTCCCGCGGTGCCATCGTGGGCCAATCGATTCGCATGACTGAACCTGTCCGCCGACCTTTTGCCGATGCCCCCGCCCACCAGCCTGCCGCTGGGGGCATTGCTGCGCGTGCGCGGGCCGCGGCGGCTTCGCAATATTTGACCGCGCTCAATCCCGAGCAGCGCGAGGCGGTGGAGACGCTGGACGGGCCCGTGCTGGTGCTGGCGGGTGCCGGCACCGGCAAAACCCGCGTGCTCACCTCGCGGATTGCCCATATCCTCAGCCAGGGTCGCGCCCAGCCGTTCGAGATTCTGTCGGTGACCTTCACCAACAAGGCTGCGCGCGAGATGAAGCACCGGCTCGGCGAGATGCTCGGCCAGACGGTCGAAGGCATGCCATGGCTTGGCACCTTCCACGCCATCGCCGGCCGCATCCTGCGCGTGCATGCCGAACTTGCGCAGTTGAAGTCCAACTTCACTGTGCTCGATGTCGACGACCAGATCCGCCTTCTGAAACAATTGCTGCAGGCGGACGGCATTGACGACAAGCGCTGGCCTGCGCGGATGCTGGCCGGCCTGATCGACGGCTGGAAGAACCGGGGGTTGACGCCCTCACAAGTCCCGTCCGGTGAGGCGTCGGTGTTCGGCAACGGTCGCGGCGGCAAGCTCTATGCCGCCTATCAGGAGCGGCTGAAGATTCTCAACGCCGCCGATTTCGGTGATCTGTTGCTGGAAAACATCCGCATCTTCCGCGAGCACCCCGACGTGCTGCGGCAATATCAACACCGCTTCAAATACATTCTGGTGGACGAATACCAGGACACCAACGTCGCGCAGTATCTGTGGCTGCGGCTGCTGGCGCAGGCACCGTCACCTGTCATTCCGGGGCGCACCGAAGGTGCGAACCCGGAATCTTCGGGGCAACCACTTCCGGATTCCGGGTCTGCGTCTGCGGCGCATCCCGGAATGACCAAGCGCAAAAACATCTGCTGCGTCGGCGACGATGATCAATCAATCTATGGCTGGCGCGGCGCGGAGGTCGACAACATCCTGCGCTTCGAGCACGACTTCCCGGGCGCGAAGGTCGTGCGGCTGGAGCGCAACTACCGTTCTACTGGTCACATCCTCGCCGCCGCCTCGCACCTGATCGCGCACAATGAAGGCCGCCTCGGCAAGACGCTGCGTACCGAGGATGTTGATGGCGAGAAAGTCACTGTCACCGGCGCGTGGGATTCGGAGGAAGAAGCGCGCTCGGTCGGCGAGGAGATCGAGCAGCTGCAGCGCGCGGGACAAAAGCTCAACGAGATCGCCATTCTGGTGCGCGCCTCGTTCCAGATGCGCGAGTTTGAAGACCGCTTCGTCACCCTCGGCCTGCCCTACCGTGTCATCGGCGGCCCGCGATTCTACGAGCGCGCCGAAATTCGCGACGCGCTCGCCTACCTGCGCGTCATCAATTCACCCGCCGACGATCTTGCCTTCGAGCGCATTGTCAACACACCGAAGCGCGGACTTGGCGACGCAACCGTGCAGCTGCTGCACGACATCGCGCGCAAGCGCCGCATTCCGCTGACCGAAGCGGCGCGCGCCGTCATCGAGACCGACGAGTTAAAGCCCAAGGCGCGCGGTAGTCTGCGCAATCTCCTGGCAAGCTTTGACCGCTGGATCGCGCAGCGCGAGATCATTCCCCACACCGAACTGGTCGAAATCGTGCTCGATGAAAGCGGCTATACCGAGATGTGGCAAAAGGACCGCTCGGCTGACGCCGCAGGCCGGCTGGAGAACCTGAAAGAGCTTGTGCGCTCAATGGAGGAATTCGAGAACCTGCACGGCTTCCTCGAACACATCTCGCTGGTCATGGATCGCGAGGGTGGTGCCGACGAGGATGCAGTATCGGTGATGACGCTGCACTCCGCCAAGGGCCTCGAATTCGACAACGTATTTCTCCCCGGCTGGGAGGAAGGCTTGTTTCCGCATCAGCGTGCGCTTGACGAACAGGGCCGCGCCGGCCTGGAAGAAGAGCGCCGCCTCGCCCATGTCGGCATCACCCGCGCGCGCAGGCGGGCGAAGATCTATTTCGCCACCAATCGCCGCATCCACGGCTCATGGACGACCACCATTCCCTCACGCTTCCTCGACGAATTGCCCGCGGACCATGTTGAGATCGCCGAATCCAAGGGCGGCTCCGGATGGGGCGGTGCCGGCGGCTTCGGCTCCTCACGCTTTGACAATTTGGAATCGTTCGGTTCGGGCTATTCGACGCCAGGCTGGCAGCGCGCCCAGTCCAATCGCAGCCGCGGCGGCTTTAATGAAGCCGGCACGCGATACAATGCGGGCGGACGTGGCCGCAAGCCACTCACCATCGAGGGCGAACTGGTTGCGAAATCGACCGGCAGCGAATCTGAATTCGGCACCGGCGAGCGCGTTTTTCATGAGAAATTCGGCTATGGCCGCGTCGCCCGCGTGGACGGCAACAAGCTCACCATCGCTTTCGACAAGGCCGGCGAGAAGAAGGTGATCGACAGCTTCGTAACGCGGGCCTGAGCAGTGGAGAGAACGCGCCGTGGATCCAGAGATCCTTAATCAGGTTGCAGAGCGCATTGTTGACGACATTCACAATGATCCACACCAATTCCAGCCACTTCGCCGAAGAGAATTCTGGAGCCGATCCGAAGGCTGGCCCGATCGCCTAAAGAATTATCAATGGCCAACAGGCACGGAATTCCGTCCCGCGTCTGCGAATGCGGAAGCAATTTCCGAGCGTGTGCTTAGCTTTGTCAAAAGCTATCAGGAAAACCCCACAAAGCTGACGGATGCAGATTTCGCCAATATCGCCAAAGCAGTTTTTAACTGGGGAGGGGTTGGGAAAAACTCAGATAAGAACCATCAATTAGGCGCGCAAGCGAGAGCTGTTATTGAAAGTGCGTTAGCAGGTGAACGCCTCAATAGTGCGCCGATGAGTTCAAGCTGGACCAAACTTGCGGCGTTTGCGAGCCACGGCCAAGAAATACCTCACCCTCAGATTATATTTGACAGCAGGGTTGCGAACTCGCTGGCGACCCGCCTCGAACGTTTGGCAAGCGATCTGAACCCCACAATATTGGCGCAGTTTCGAGATGAATTAGGTTACATCTCGGGCCGAGGCGGGAGTCGCAAAAGCGAAAAAATCAAACAGATTCGGAGCCAACAGGGATGGCGAATTCATCGATACGATGAGGCAGCAACGAAACGTTGGTGGAAAGCTCATTTTCTTGCGGGCGAACTTGTGCAGAAGATGAGGGTATCTCTCAATCAAAACTTTGCCCATTTTGGACACATGCCATCCTGGAAAGATGATGGCGCCGGCGAATGGACGACACGCGGCGTCGAAATGGTTCTATTTATGGATGGGTACTAATATGGAACGAAATTCGATGATCTGCACCGTCTGTGCTCGCGACGGCATCGAAGCCAGCGAGATCGACACACAGATTATCAAAGGCAGCGGTGAGGCACATTATCCCGCCCTCGTCTGCACGCGCTGCTTCTCTCTTGGTAGAATTACCCGCGCGACATGTGGTAACTACTCGAAATTTCCAGCCGGCGAGAAGAAGGTGATCGACAGCTTCGTAACGCGGGCCAAAGGCGCTTCAAAACCACCTGCCCACCCTTGTTTCAGCCTGCACGAGCCTCTATGTGTCCGCGATCCGCTCTCCGCGAACCCCGCTCCTGCATGCCAGCCATCATCACCGTCTCCAACCTGACCAAAACCTATGCGTCAGGCTTCACCGCGCTGAAAGGCATCAACCTGGAAATTCGCCAGGGCGAGATCTTCGCGCTGCTTGGACCGAACGGCGCAGGCAAGACCACCCTCATCAGCACGATCTGCGGTCTTGCAATGGCGAGCGAAGGCACCGTCACCATCGGCGGCCACGATAGCGTCACTGATTACCGCGCCGCACGCGAGATGATCGGCCTGGTGCCGCAGGAATTGCATACCGACGCGTGGGAAACCCCGATGGCGACCGCTGCTTTCAGCCGCGGCCTGTTCGGCAAACCAAAGAATGCTCCGCTGATCGAGAAAGTTCTGAAGGACCTCGCATTGTGGGACAAGCGCAAGAGCCAGATCATCACGCTGTCCGGCGGCATGAAGCGCCGCGTGATGATCGCCAAGGCGCTCGCCCATGAACCGCAGATACTGTTTCTCGACGAACCGACTGCGGGTGTCGATGTAGAACTCCGCAAATCGATGTGGCAGGTGGTGCGCGAATTGCGCGATTCCGGTGTCACCATCATCCTCACCACGCATTACATCGAGGAAGCCGAAGAGATGGCCGACCGCGTTGGCGTCATCAACAAGGGCGAGATCGTGCTCGTCGAGGACAAGGCCACGCTGATGCGCAAACTCGGCCGCAAGCAACTGACACTGCATTTCAATGAGCCGGTCGCCGAATTGCCAGTCTCGCTCGCCAACTACCCGCTCGAGCTTTCGGAAGATCGCAAGGAACTGACCTACACCTACGACACCAAGAGTGAACGCTCCGGCATCACCACGCTATTGAACGATCTGCGCGCCTCCGGTCTCAACTTCAACGACCTCAACACGACGCAATCCTCGCTCGAGGAGATTTTCGTCAATCTGGTGCACAGCGCATGAATCTTTACGCCGTCATCGCCATCTACAAGTTTGAAATGGCGCGCACCTTCCGCACGCTGTTGCAGAGCGTCGTCTCGCCGGTGATTTCCACCTCGCTGTATTTTGTCGTGTTCGGCTCAGCAATCGGCTCACGGATTCCCGAAATCCACGGCGTCAGCTATGGCGCATTCATCGTGCCCGGCCTCATCATGCTCTCGGTACTGACGCAAAGCATCGCCAACGCGTCGTTCGGCATCTATTTCCCGAAATTCACGGGCACCGTGTATGAGTTGTTGTCGGCGCCTGTCTCGGCCTTTGAGGCAGTGCTGGGCTATGTCGGCGCGGCCGCGACGAAATCCATCGTGCTCGGCCTCATCATTCTGGCGACCGCCGCGCTGTTCGTGCCCTTGAGAATCGCACATCCGGTCTGGATGCTGGCCTTCCTCGTGCTGACCGCGGTCACTTTCAGCCTGTTTGGCTTCATCATCGGCATCTGGGCGGACGGCTTCGAGAAGTTGCAGGCGATCCCGCTGCTGGTAGTGACACCGCTGACCTTTCTTGGCGGCAGCTTTTATTCAATCAACATGCTGCCGCCGGCCTGGCGCTTCATCACACTGTTCAACCCGGTGGTCTATCTCATCAGCGGCTTCCGCTGGAGTTTCACCGAGATCGCCGATGTCAGCGTCCATCTCAGTCTCGGAATGATCCTGGTCTTCCTGGTTCTCAGCATGGGCGTGATCTGGTGGATCTTCAAAACCGGCTATCGCCTTAAAAGGTAAGGCGATCTTCCCCGGGACCGGCGGCGGAACCGACGTCGTCCGCCGCTGTCGGACTTAAGTACTGTGCGCTCCACTATGCCTTTGTGCTAAGACAATCTGTCGCACATCGCTTGTGGAGGCTCGTCATGAAGTTTCTCCTCCTTGTGCCGTTCATCGGCCTGCTCTGGGTCCCATTCTACAACACCCACGACCCTGTCCTCTTCGGCTTTCCGTTTTTCTACTGGTATCAGCTCGCCTGGGTCCCCGTGACCTCCCTGCTGATCTGGCTCGTCTATCGCTCCATGCCACGCGACGAAGCCTGAACCATTTCTCGAAGTCACGGATAGACCCATGAGCACCCATATCGACTGGACGGCAGCGGCCGTATTCACTTTCTTCTTTCTCCTCGTCACCGTCATGGGATTCATGGCGGCCAACTGGAAACGCGGCGACGTTTCCAGCCACCTCGACGAATGGGGTCTCGGCGGACGCCAGTTTGGCACCTGGATCACCTGGTTTCTGGTCGGCGGCGACTTCTACACCGCGTACACTGTGATTGCTGTTCCGGCAGTCGTGTACGCCGTCGGCGCCTATGGTTTCTTTGCTCTTCCCTACACGATCATCGTCTACCCGATCGTGTTCGTCATCATGCCGCTGATCTGGAACAACGCGCACAAGCACGGCCACGTCACTGCGGCCGATGTCGTGCGCGGGACTTCGGGATCGCGGGCGCTCGAACTCGCGGTCGCGCTCACCGGCATCATCGCGACCATGCCCTATATCGCCCTGCAACTCGTCGGCTTGGGCGCAGTCATCCAGGCGATGGGGCTGACCGGTGAAATCCCGATCGTTGCGGCCTTCGTCATTCTGGCGCTGTACACTTACAGTTCCGGGCTTCGCGCGCCCGCACTGATCGCCTTCGTCAAGGACATCATGATCTACATCGTGGTGCTGGTAGCGGTTGTGATTGTTCCGGCCAGGGTTGGCGGCTACGGCGCCGTGTTCGACGCGGCGAACAACGCCTTCGCCGCCAAAGGCGGCGCCACCGGACTCACGCTGAAACCGGCGCAGATCCTGCCCTACGCGTCGTTGGCTCTTGGCTCGGCACTGGCTGCGTTCATGTATCCGCACACGCTGACCGGCGTGTTCGCCTCGAAGTCGGCTGACACCATCCGCAAGAACGCGGTGCTGCTGCCAGCCTACACGCTGCTGCTCGGCTTGATCGCATTGCTCGGCTATATGGCGTACGCGGCGAATGTAAAGGTCGCATCCGCCACGGATGTCGTGCCGGCCCTTTTCAATGCACTCTTCCCGTCGTGGTTTGCCGGCTTCGCCTTCGCCGCCATCGGCATCGGCGCGCTGGTCCCTGCCGCGGTGATGAGCATCGGCGCAGCCAATCTCTTCACCCGCAATGTGTGGAAGACGTTCATCAATCCGAGCATCGACCATCCGGGTGAAGCCCAGGTCGCCAAGATCACATCACTGGTGGTCAAGGTCGGCGCACTGGCGTTCATTCTGTTCCTGCCAACGAAGTTCGCGCTGGATCTGCAATTGCTTGGAGGCCTCTGGATTCTCCAGACCTTCCCGGCGGTGGTGTTCGGCCTGAAAACCAACTGGTTCCGCCCAAGCGCGCTGCTGCTTGGCTGGGCCAGCGGCATCGGCTGGGGGTCATGGGTCGCCTTCAATCACGGCCAGGGCCTCAAGCCGCTCGCGTCACTGGTCTTCGATGGCACGACCTATACGTTCTACGTCGGTCTTGGCGCCGCGATCCTGAATGTCATCGTCGTGATCGTGGTGAGCGCCATTCTCTCGATCGCGACTCCTAAAACTGCGACGCCGACACCGATCTGATCGTCAGCGACATGTCATCAAAACAAAACGGAGCCGGCTCAGCCGACTCCGCTCTTGTTTGGCTCATCCCGCTCAGTAGCGGTGACGGCGATGATGATAGTGGCGGCTGCGATAATGACGCCGATGGTGATAGTGCCGATTGGGTCTGCCGATCACGCCATTGACGGCACCGACCGCACCGCCGACACCGGCGCCGATCGCACCACCCACAACGCCGCCGACCGGGCCCGCCGCACGATTGCCGCGATACGCGCCTTCTTCAGCGCCACCGATGATGCCTTGCGCATGCCCGGCCAGCGGTGCTGCGAGCAACATCAGAAGCGCCAGGGCTGAAGCCCATGCGAAAGTTCGGTGTGATGGCTGAACAGCGGGGGTGATTTCTTTCATTTCTGGCTCTCATGTTGAAAGTGACAAATCATCGACGCGATCCTAACGCCGCGGCCCACCAAAAGTTTCACGCAAACGTTAGAGCGGTTAACGGATCGTTCTGTTGCACAGTGCGTTTCCACCCCACATTTGTCGCCGCTGGAAAAAGCCATCTTCAGCACTTAAGTCCCGAATTGTATCGGCCACATGGCGGGCCGCTGGAGATCGGTAACATGCGTAAATTGGTCATCCCTGTTGCAGCGCTGTTCATGGCGGCCAGCGCGTCGATGGCGCGTGCTGCGGTCGATATCGAGGTCAACAAGGACATCCAGCAGATGACCGTCTCGGTCGATGGACAGGCGCTCTATCGCTGGCCGGTGTCGAGCGGCAATCCCACGCATGAGACGCCGAACGGAAAATTCCAGACCTTCCGTATGGAAGAAAACCATTTTTCGAAGGAGTTCGACGATGCGCCGATGCCGCATTCGATCTTCTTCACCAGGCAGGGTCACGCCATTCACGGCACCGATTCCGTCAGGAGCCTCGGTGTGCCGGTCTCGCACGGCTGCGTGAGACTGTCGCGCGCCAATGCCACGACGCTGTGGTATCTGGTCAAGCAAGAAGGCCTGCTGAAAACGACGGTGCACCTCACGGGTTCGTCACGCGTGGCGCTCGCGCGCAACCCGCGCAACGTCGCCAGCCGTGGCGGCACCCTCGATGCCGACGCCAGCGCGAGGGCGGGCGAGCCTCTGAACACCGTGCCATCCGGTGCGATGTACGATCGCCCGAGCGACGATTCTTATCAACAGGTCCAGCGTCAGCCTTATTATTATAATTACGGCAACAACAGCGGATATGGCCGCCGCATGTCGGCCCCTGATCCGCGCGATCCGACCCGGCGCATCTATATCGATCCGCGCTACAGCCGCGGCTACGACAACAACGATTACGCCCAGAGCGAGGGCCAGCGTTATTATCAGCGCCGCACCTATCAGACCCGGCCGCTGTTCGGTGACGAAGACGATTGACGCCTGAAGCGCTCAAACAGCCGGATCAATTATCGCCGTCACGCAGGCGGCGATACACAGCCCCCAACACGTTGGAATAGTCGTCGGTCCACACCCATTCGCCCGGCGTCGGCGCCGTACGCTCCCACAGACCATCAAACGCCAGACCGCCGACATCCCCCGGCTGACGCGCGGACACCACGACATTCGTGGTGTAGATGTATTCGGCGTCACGGCCGCTGTCCTCATTGTAGACCCAGCTCATCAGCCCGTTGACGTCGGCGATACCGACCACGACGCTCGCCAGTTCCAGATGCCGGTTGGAGACGTGCATCACGACCGCGCCGCCCGGCGCAAGCTTGGCCTTGTAGATCGCCATCGCCTCCCGCGTCGCCAGATGAATCGGAATCGCATCCGAGGAATACGCGTCCACAATAATCAGATCATAGGCGGCATCAGGCTCGCGCGCGAAGGTCAGCCGCGCATCGCCGATCACCGGCTGGATGTCCGGCATACAGACGGAGAGATAGGTGAAGTATTTCGGGTTGCGCGCGGTATCGACCATGGTCTGGTCGATCTCGAAGAACTTCCATGTCTCGTCGGGCTTCGACTGACAGGCGAGCGTGCCCGCACCAAGGCCGATTGCCGCAACCCGCAGCGGCGCGCCCTTGCGTGCACGGATCGCCGCAATCGCGCGGCCGATGCCGCCGTCATTATGATAGTAGCTGATAGGCTCCGGCCTGCCGGTCACCCGCGCGCCGTCGGCGTTGAGGAATTTCTCTGCACCATGGATCGTCGTGCCGTGCATCAGCACATGATAGGTTCCGCCCGGCGTCACCACGATCTTGTGCACGCCGAAAAAGCTGCGCACCGTCTCCACACGCCCCTCATCCAGCGGATAGACTCGCACCAGCACGAGCCCCAGCGCCACCAGCACTGCGAACTGGAGGCGGTCGAGTCGCATCGCCACAGCCAGCAGCGCTGCAATTGCAGCCAGCGAGCCGATCGCCCAGACGCGCCAGCTTTCGAGAAAGAGTTCTGCTGCATCCGCGCGATATGCCACCGCAATCAGGATCAGCGCCGTCATCACGGCTGCGAGCCAAAGCAGCATCGCGCCGCGCCGCGAGGGCTGCCACGGGCGGCACAGTGCCGCGAGCGCCAGCAGAATCGGGTATTCCGCGATCCATGAGAACGTGAACGGCGCAACCAGTCCCGCGAACAGCCCGCCGATCATGCCACCGAACGACAGCGCCACATAGAATCCTGTGAGATAGCGCGCCGGCGGACGGGTGCGCGCCAATTCGCCATGGGACGCCATCGCAATAATGAAGAAGCAAAGCTGATGCCCGCCAAGCGTCAGCAACAGGTTCTGCTCGCCGCCAACCGCCAATAGCAGCACGACACCTGCAATCGCGAGCGGCTGCAGCTTCAGCATCCATGCGTGCGGCAGCAGCGGCCGCGACTGGAACACCAGCACCCAGGTCAGCAGATAGAGCGACAGCGGCAACACCCACAACAGCGGCGCCGCAGCGACGTCGGTCGAGATATGGGCAGTGACGGCGATCAGCAGTCCGGAGGGAACGGCAGCGAGGAATACCCACCGCCCCCATTGCGGCCATGTCGGCGCGGGCGCAGCCTCGCCGCCATCGCGCAAGGCAATGGCGATTGGCGGCGCGCGCAACAGCAACATTCCGCAGGAGCCAATCAGCAGGATCAGCAGTCCGTAGCCGGCAGTCCACAGCAGGTTCTGCGTGTGCAGCGTCAGCATCGGTTCCAGCAGCACCGGATAGGACAACAGTGCGAGGAAGCTGCCGATGTTCGATGAGGCATAGAGGAAATACGGGTCTGGGCCATCGGGATGTCCGGTGCGCACGAACCAGGCCTGCAGCATCGGATTGTTGGCGGCCAGTGCGAAGAACGGCAAGCCGATCGAGGCCACGAACAGGCCGAGCAGCCAGACGGCGTAGCCACTGGCGGGTGGTTCGGCCCAGCCACTGGAGATCGACAGTGGCAGGAACGCGAAGGCTATCGCCAGCAACACAAGATGGACCACAACCGGAACGGTGCGGCTTCTCAGCGTCATCAGCACATGCGCGTAGGCGTAACCGCCGAGCAGCAGCGACTGGAAGAACACCATCGCGACTGACCATACCGCAGGCGATCCGCCAAGCCGCGGCAATACCATTTTCGTGAATAAGGGCTGCACAGAAAACAGCAGCAACGCGCTCAGGAAAATCGTCGCGGTATAGACCGCAAGCACAACACGGTTGCGCGCGGCGGGTAATGCCGCATCGGCCGGTGACAGGGAGGTCATGACAACTCCGCAAGCGGCCGCAAGGCCGGAAGCGTCCGGAAACGGCATTTCCTCCAGTGGACCATAGCGAACATGAACGGACAATAACGGCCCCGCAACCATCCCCAGCGAGAGAAATCGCTCGCCTGGGGGAAGGCACGCATTTAAGAAGGCCGGATGTCACGGTACGACGCGATCATCATCGGCGCCGGCCATAATGGCCTCACCTGCGCGGCTTATCTCGCGATGAACGGCCTCATGGTCAAAATCGTCGAGCGGCGCGAGGTCGTGGGCGGAGCAGCGGTGACAGAGGAGTTTCACCCCGGCTTCCGCAATTCGGTGGCGGCCTACACCGTGAGCCTGCTGCATCCGCGCGTGATCGACGAGTTGAATCTCGCCCGCCATGGCCTGCGCATCGTCGAGCGCCGCGCGCAGAATTTTCTTCCTTCCCCCGATGGCCGCTATCTCCTCGCCGGCGAGGGGCGCACCCATCAATTGATCGCAAAGTTGAGCGAGCGCGATGCGCTGCGGATCGATGCCTTCAACCGCGAACTTGAGATCGTCGCCGACGTATTGCGGCAGTTCCTGCTGCGCGCGCCACCCAACATCACGGAAGGATTCTCGCTTAACACCCTGCGCGAAGCCTTCAATGCGCTGGAGAGCGGCAACATTCTGCGCAGGTTGTCGTTGGAGCATCAGCAGTTGTTGCTTGACCTGTTCACGCTCTCGGCCGGCGAAATGCTGGACGACTGGTTCGAGAGCGACCTTGTCAAGGCACTGTTCGGCTTCGACGCCATCGTCGGGCATTATGCGAGCCCTTATGCGGCGGGCTCCGCCTATGTGATGCTGCATCATGCCTTCGGCGAGGTGAACGGCCGCAAGGGGCTGTGGGGCCACGCCATCGGCGGCATGGGCGCGATCACGCAGGCGATGGCGGCGGCCGCCCGTAGCCACGGCGTGGAGATCGAAACCGAAGCCGGTGTTCGCGAGGTACTGGTAGAAAGCGGCCGTGCCATCGGCGTCACGCTGGAGAACGGCGAAACGCTGCGCGGGCGTTATGTCATCTCCAACGTCAATCCGACGCTGCTTTACACGCGGCTCGTGCCGCAGGCCGCATTACCCGCACCATTCGCCTCGCGCATCGCGAAATATCGCAACGGCTCCGGCACCTTTCGGATGAATGTGGCACTCTCCGCGCTGCCCTCCTTCACTGCGCTGCCCGGCATGGGCGATCACCTCACCAGCGGCATCATCCTCGCGCCGTCGCTCGCCTATATGGATCGGGCCTATCACGACGCACGGCAACATGGCTGGAGCCGCGAGCCGGTGGTGGAAATGCTGATCCCGTCCACGCTCGATGACAGTTTGAGTCCACCAGATGCGCATGTCGCGAGTCTGTTCTGCCAGCACGTCGCACCGGACCTTCCGGATGGTCGATCATGGGACGATCACCGCGAGGAGGTCGCCAACCTGATGATCGCAACCGTGGACCGCTATGCGCCCGGCTTCGGCCGCAGCGTGATCGCCCGCCAGATCCTTTCGCCGCTCGACCTCGAACGGCAGTTCGGATTGATCGGCGGCGACATCTTTCACGGCAAGCTGACGCTGAACCAGTTGTTTTCGGCGCGCCCGCTGCTCGGCCATGCTGACTATCGCGGACCACTGAAAGGACTCTACCATTGCGGCTCAGGCGCCCACCCCGGTGGGGGTGTCACCGGCGCGCCGGGCTACAACGCCGCCCAGACCATCCTGCGCGACCATCAGGGGATATTCGCGTAAGGAGCGTTGTGGAAAAGCTGTGCACAAGCCGGTGGGAAGCTGGGGACAGGTGGTGGAGCCTGTGCTGAAAACACCCGCTCTTGAAGATAGTTAGGAGATACCCGGGATGGCAACCGAGAAAATAAAAGGCCCTGCCTCGTATTTTCCTTCCATTGAGAAGACATACGGCGAGCCAATAAGCCACTGGCTAACGATTCTCGATGGCATGAGGGAGAAAAGGCACATGGCGGTGGTTGCGGTCCTCAAGTCAATACACAGGATGGGCCATGGACATGCCAACGCCCTGGTTGCCTACCATCGCGCACAGAATGCAACCTGACTGTATGTGAGAATCCCGATCGCTTACGCGTCAGCCTTAAGCGTTTCCGGGCGGCGGCTCCTCGCGGTGCCGGAGTGGGTCGGCAGCCTCGTCGTGGCCACTGCGGCTGCTGAAAAACATCAAAGCCATCAGCCCGCAGCCAATGGCAAGAGAGAAGAACGTACCGAGGCCGAGCGCGATCCAGCCGTGCTTGCCCATCTCGACGCCGCTGCTGGCGTTCCAGACCTCAATGGCCCACACGCCGGTGCCGACCAGCAGGACTGCCAGGGCGAGAACGACGAGGATCCTGCCCAGACTCAAATTACCCATGGTCATCATCCCTTCGATTGTTCCTACACTCTTTAACATCTATCCTTGATGCATCAAATTCAAACAGCTCAACCAATAACGGATATGTGACCGCGTGCTGGAGAAGAACTTCCTGCGGGGCATATGGTCTCGTATGCGCAAGATATTTTCCGATTCACGGGCCGGCTCGCACTTGATGGCAATATCCTGTAGGCATCATGCCCACGCCGGACCCGCCACCACTCCGGCGGACTTCCACATTCCCTTATTTGAGCTTTCATGGATCCTTCTGCAACGCCCCTCGCCCCGACCCATCACGCCAGCTGCAGCGCCGGGAACGAGGCCAGCGCCAACCGCATCGCCGCCGCCCTGTCTGAAGTCCTCGACAACGACGAGGTCGTCGTCGCCGCCTTCGAGCAGCCAGGCAGCAACGACTGGAACATCTCGCTCTATTTCGAGACGCCCCCCGATCAGGCCGCCATCCGCGCTGTGGTAGCGCAGATTGCCGGCGACGCAACTGCCGCTGCGCTCATCTTCGACACCGTGGAAGCCAAGGACTGGGTCAAGGCAAGCCTTGCCGATCTCGTGCCCGTCAGCGCCGGGCGTTTCGTCGTTCATGGCCATCATGACCGCAACCGGATCCCGCCGAACAAGCTGCGAATCGAGATCGAGGCGGCGCTTGCGTTCGGAACCGGCCATCACGGCACTACACGCGGCTGCCTCATGCTGCTTGACCGGGTCCTGTGCCGATCCACACCCCGCCGCGTGCTCGACCTCGGCACCGGCACCGGTGTGCTGGCGATCGCAGCCGCCAAGGCGCTGCGCCGGAACATTCTCGCCAGCGATATCGACGCCCGCTCGGTGATCGTCGCAAAGGAAAATGCCGCACTCAACGGCGTCGGACAGCATGTGGAGGCCATCCACGCGATCGGCTTCGGCTCGCCGCGCTTTGCAGAAGCGGGGCCGTTCGACCTCGTGCTGGCCAATATCCTCGCCAACCCGCTGCGCAAGCTTGCAGCACCCATGACGCAGCATCTGGCACCATCTGCTTTCGTGATTCTGTCCGGTCTGCTGCCGCCTCATGCGCGAGGCGTCGTCGCGGCCTACCGCGGTCAGGGGCTGCGGCTGATCCGCCGCTATGAACTCGATGGCTGGGCCAGCTTGCTGATGCAGCGGATTGCCTAGGATTCGCGCGTCCGTTTCGGCGTCACATCACTCTCGGTATAACCGATATTGCGGGCATCACGCTGCAAGCGTGCTTCCGTGAGCCGGTCGAGCAAGTCCACGATCAGGCCGCGCCGCTTGGCGACCATGCCAAACAGCGCGCCTTCCTCGTTCGAAACCGGGGGCAACCTGTCCGGCGATCGCTTTTCAAATCCGAAAGATCGCATTTTCAACCTCCTCGCCCGGTTGAACACTCCCCTGCCGGCACTTTCCCGGCTAGTGAGTGAAACGCGCGGACGCCGCTAACGGTTCCTGCGCTCGCCTTCTGCGCGGGCCGTGTTAATTTACAGCGCATGGCTCGTGCCAAATTCCGCTTGGAAGGTTGCTGATGTTTGAGGCCCGGTTTCAAAATTTCGACGAGCCCGAAGGAGGCACCGCGCTTTCGGCACGTCTGGCGGCTTTCCGCGAGGAAATCGTGCAGCGGGGCCTAGCTGGCTTCATTGTTCCACGCGGCGACAGCCAGCAGAACGAGTATGTCGCGCCGTGCGAGGAGCGTCTCGCCTGGCTGAGCGGCTTCACCGGCTCGGCCGGGCTCGCGATAGTGACGATCCGCGATGCAGGTCTGTTTGTCGACGGGCGCTATACGTTGCAGGCTGCCCAGCAAGTGGACGCTACAGCGTGGAGCATCGAGTCCCTGACCGATCCGCCGCCGGAACAATGGCTGACGCAGCACATCAAGACCGGCGAGCGCTTTGGTTTCGACCCATGGCTGCACACCACGGCGGCGGCCGAACGGCTCGCGGCGGCATGCGAGAAGGCCGGCGCGGAGCTTGTCGCGGTGGACGACAATCCAGTGGATGCGATCTGGAGCGAGCGCCCGGCTCCGCCACTCGGCCAGGTGACGGTGCATGCGCTTGCTCTTGCGGGAGAGAACGAGCCCGACAAGCTTTCCCGTATCCGCGCCGAGATGACACGGCTCGGCCTCGATGCGCTGGTGCTGTCCGATTCGCACGCGGTGGCATGGACCTTCAATATCCGCGGCGCGGACGTGGCGCACACGCCGCTGCCTCTATCCTACGCTCTGCTGCCGAAAGATGGCACACCCACGATCTTCATCGATTCCCGCAAGCTTTCGAACGAAGCGCGCGCACATCTTGCCAATCACTCGAACATCGCCGGGCCAGATGCGCTGCTTTCCGCGCTCGCCACCGTTTCCCGAAACAGCGCCGCCGTCGGCCTCGACAGCGCCACCGCCGCCGACGTATTGAGCCGCACGATCAAGGACGCAGGCGGCATCGTCCGGCGCGTTGCCGATCCGGTCACCCAACTCAAGGCGATCAAGAACACCACCGAGATTTCCGGCTCCCGCACAGCACATCGCCGCGACGGCGCGGCACTGGCGCGCTTCCTCGCCTGGATTGACCACGAGACGCAAAACGGCACGCTGACGGAAATCGATGCCGTTGAAGCGCTGGAGACCTTTCGCCGCGACACCGGCGCACTAAGGGATGTCTCGTTCCCCACTATCTCGGGCACGGGGCCGAATGGAGCCATCGTCCACTACCGCGTCACCCGCAAGAGCAACCGCCGGATCAAGCCAGGTGATCTGCTGCTGATTGATTCCGGCGCGCAATACGAGGACGGCACCACCGACGTAACCCGCACCATCGCCATTGGCGAACCGACCGCCGAAATGCGAGATCGCTTCACCCGCGTGCTGCGCGGCCATATCGCAGTTGCGAGCGCGATCTTCCCCGACGGCACCCATGGTGCTCAACTCGACACGCTGGCACGGCAATTTCTCTGGCAGGTCGGCCTTGATTTCGAACACGGCACCGGCCATGGCGTCGGCAGCTATCTCTCCGTACACGAGGGACCCGCGCGCATCTCCAAGCTCGGCCATGTGCCGCTGCGCCGAGGCATGATTCTCTCCAACGAACCCGGCTATTACAAGACCGGCGCCTACGGCATCCGGATCGAGAACCTCGAACTGATTGTGGACGCGAAAATCAACGGCGCGGAAAAGCCGATGGATGCCTTCGAGACGCTGACACTCGCGCCGATCGACCGCCGGTTGATCGATATCGCACAGTTAAGCACGCAAGAACGCACCTGGATCGATGATTACCATGCCCGCGTACGCCGGGAGATTAAGCCGCTGGTCGATGACGAAGCCACAAAGGTGTGGCTCGATGCTGCGACCGCGCCGCTCGGCTGAAACATCACATGCGTCATTGCCGGCATAGCCCGCCGCAGACGGGCGTGAACGCCCTTTTGACCCGGCAATCCATCTTCGTCTGAAAAGATGGACGCGCGGATCAAGTCCGCGCATGGCAAATCGAGAAGACTCTTCGGTCAACCTTCCGTCAACTTCAGCCACTCATCCTCGGTGAGCACCGCGACGCCCAGTTCACGCGCCTTGGTGAGCTTGGAGCCCGCTTCCTCGCCCGCGACCACGTAGTCGGTCTTCTTCGACACCGAGCCGGAAACTTTTGCGCCCAGCCGCTCGGCCTGCGCCTTGGCCTCTTCGCGGGTGAATTTCGTCAGCGAGCCGGTGAAAACGACGGTTTTCCCGGCGACGGCGGAACCGATGCGCGCCTGTTCGGCTGGCAGCACCTCGATCTCAGCGAGCAGTTCGTCCAACGCCTTGACGTTGCGCTTCTCCGCAAAGAATTCCACCACCGCATTAGCCACGATGTCGCCGATGCCGCCGATATTATTCAGATCGGCATAGGCCTCCGACGTGTTGTCGCCTTCCGTTTGCGCCGCGGCAGCCTCCGCCATTGCTGCGCGCAGGTTTTCGATGCTGTCGTAATGACGCGCCAGCAGCTTGGCATTGCCTTCGCCGACATGGCGGATGCCGAGTGCAAAGATCAACCGATTGAGTTCGATCCGGCGCCGCGCATCGATCGCGGCGAACAGATTACGCACCGACGTCTCACCATAACCCTCGCGATCCTTGAGCTTGCCGGACGCATGCGCATCTCGCTTCTCGAGGGTGAAGATATCGACAGGATGCTTGATCAACCCGCCATCGTAGAATTCGTGGATCTGCTTGTCACCGAGGCCTTCGATGTCGAAGGCAAGCCGCGAGACAAAATGTTTGAGACCCTCAACCGCCTGCGCCGGGCAGATCAGCGCGCCGGTGCAGCGACGCACGGCCTCGCCTTCCTCTCGCACTGCATGACTGCCACAGATCGGGCATTTATGCGGAAAGGAATACGGCGTCGAATGTTTCGGCCGCTTCTCCATCACCACACTGACGACCTGCGGGATCACGTCGCCCGCGCGCTGGATCACCACGGTGTCGCCCTCGCGGATGTCCTTGCGGGCGATCTCGTCCTCGTTGTGCAACGTCGCATTCTGCACCACGACGCCGCCGACCGTCACCGGCGTCAGCCGCGCCACCGGCGTCAGCGCGCCGGTGCGGCCGACCTGGATGTCGATCTTCTCCAGCACGGTGGTCGCCTGCTCGGCTGCGAACTTGTGCGCGATTGCCCAGCGCGGGCTGCGCGAGATAAACCCCAATCGATTCTGCCAGTCGAGTCGATCAACCTTGTAGACCACGCCGTCGATATCATACGACAACGTGGCGCGTTCGGTCTCGGTCTCGCGGTAGTATGTCAGCAGCGCCTCGACATCGCGACACGGCGTCATGCGCGGATTGACGACGAAACCCGCCTTGCCGAGCCACTTCACCATCTCGAACTGCGTCGGAGCGGGCATTTCGCTCATCTCGCCCCAGGCATAGGCGAAGAACTTCAGCGGCCGCGAGGCGGTCACTTCGACGTTCTTCTGCCGCAGCGAGCCGGCGGCGGAATTTCGCGGATTGGCGAAGATGGTGTCGTCCGCCTCGGCCTGCTTCTTGTTCAGCGCGAGGAAATCCTCGCGCAGCATGTAGACTTCGCCGCGCACCTCGCAGATGGCCGGGATGTTCTTTCCCTTCAGCTTATGCGGCACGTCCCTAATGGTGCGGACGTTGGCGGTGACGTCCTCGCCCTCAAAGCCATCGCCGCGCGTTGCGGCATTGACGAGCTCACCATTTTCATAGCGGAGCGACAAAGACAGCCCATCGATCTTCGGCTCGGCGACAATCGCAAGCGGCTCGCCGGCGCCAAGATTCAGGAAACGCCGCACGCGCGTGGCGAATTCCGCGACATCCTCGTCGCTGAAGGCATTGCCGAGCGAGAGCATCGGCACGGCGTGACGAATTTTCCCAAACGCACGCGAGGGCTGCGCGCCGACCTTCTGCGATGGTGAATCCTTCGCCACCAGCTCGGGAAAACGTTCCTCGATGGCGTTGAGGCGCAGGCGCAGCCTGTCGTAGTCCGCGTCCGAGATCGTCGGTGCGTCGTTCTGATAATAGCGCTCGTCGTGCATCGAGATTTCAAGCGCAAGACGCGTCAATTCGACCTTGGCTTGTGCCTTGGTGAGGTTTTCGACCGGTGTTACCACCTTTTTTGCCTTAACAGCCATCGGCAACCTTTACGCCGTCGCAGCCTTCAGCAACTGCTCCGCCGCCGCGCGGGCCTCGCGGGTGATCTCCGCGCCCGCCAGCATGCGGGCGATTTCCTCGCGGCGATGTTCCTTCACGAGCGGCGCGACACGGGTCGCGACCCGCTTGCCCTTGTCGAGCGCTTCCTTCGATATCAGGAGATGCTGGTCTGCGCGCGCGGCCACCTGCGGCGCGTGTGTCACCGCCATCACCTGCACTTTCTCGGCCAGCCGTGCGAGCCGCGCGCCGATCGCATCCGCCACTGCTCCGCCGACGCCGGTATCGATTTCATCGAACACCAAGGTCGGCGCGGAGCCGCGATCCGACAGCACCACTTTCAGCGCCAACAGGAAGCGTGACAGCTCGCCGCCGGACGCGACCTTCATCAATGGCCCCGGCTTGGTACCCGGATTGGTCTGCACCCAGAACTGGACGCGGTCGAATCCCTGCGGCCCCGGCGATTGCGGCTCGCTCTCGATCTGGGTCGAGAACTTGGCGCGCTCTAGCTTGAGTGGCGCCAATTCGGCATTGACGGCCTTGTTCAATTTCACTGTCGCTCTGATCCGCTCCGCCGAAAGTTTCTCCGCAGCCTCCAGATAGGCGGCATCCGCCGCGTTCGCTTCCTTCTCCAGAACCTTCAACCTGTCCGCGCCCGCATCGATCAACCCGACATCGGCCCGAAATTTCTGCGCGAGCACCGCGAGATCGTCCACTGGCGTCGAATACTTTCGCGACGCCGCGCGCAGCGCGAACAGCCGCTCCTCGATCCGCTCCAGTTCGGCGGGATCGTAGTCGGCGGCATCGATCGCAGCATTGAGATTCTGCTCGGCGACGGCGAGCGAATTCAGCGCAGCGTCCATCGCCTTGACGGCCTCCTCGACGAGCCTCGACGCACTGGCGACGCGGCGCTCCAGCCGCCGCACAGCCGCCGCCAGTGACGTCACCGGCGACTGCGGCCCGGCGACGGCCGCGAGCGCATCGCGCAAATCCCCGGAAACCTTCTCGCCCTGCATCATCGCGGTGCGGCGTTCGGCGAGATGGGTTTCTTCGCCCTCCTCCGGCGCAAGCTTCATCAACTCCTCGGAGGCATGGCGCAGATAATCGACATCGCGCGCGGCACGTTCCATGCCTACACGGTGCTCTTCGAGCGTATCGCGCGTGGTGCGGCGTGCGTCCCACAGCGCCTCGACACTGCTGACGCTGTCATCGAGCCCGGCGAAGGCATCGAGCAGACGGCGGTGCGTCGCGGCATCGACCAGCGCACGCTCGTCATGCTGGCCGTGAATCTCGACCAGCGTCGCGCCGATGGCTTTCAGGGTCTGGATGCTGACGGGCTGGTCATTGAGGAAGCCACGGGTGCGACCGTCCGCGAGTTGCACGCGGCGCAGGATCATCTCCCCGGAATCCGAATCATCAAGCCCATTGTCGCGCAGGATAGCGAAGGCCGGATGCCTCTTTGGCAGGTCGAACACTGCCGTCACCTGGCCCTGCTCGACGCCATGGCGCACCAGGCTCGAATCGCCACGCCCGCCGAGCGCCAGCGCAAATGCATCGAGAAGAATGGATTTTCCTGCGCCGGTCTCGCCGGTCAGCACGGCAAGCCCCCTGGCGAAATCAATATCGAGCCGCTCGATCAGGACGATGTCGCGGATCGAAAGGCGGGCCAGCATTGCGGTGAAATCCTATCCGAGGCCAAACTTCTTGAAGGCCTTACTGATGTAGGAGCCTTTGTTTTCATGAGGCTCGACGCCGCCCGACTTTACAAGATTGTAGGCGTCTTTGTACCAGCGGCTGTCTGGAAAGTTGTGGCCAAGCACGGCAGCGGCGGTCTGCGCCTCACTGACCACGCCGATCGCCATATAGGCTTCCGTCAGGCGCGCCAGCGCTTCCTCGACATGGCGGGTGGTCTGGTACTGCGTCACCACCACCTTGAAGCGATTGATCGCGCCGGTGTAGTCGCGCTTGTCCATGTAATAGCGGCCGATGGTCATCTCGCGGCCGGCGAGCTGGTCGCGCGCGCCTTCGATCTTCTTCTTGGCGGTGGTCGCATACTCCGAGCTCGGATATTTGCGAATCACCTCTTCCAGCGCGGCGATGGCTTTCTCGGTGCGACCCTGGTCGCGGCTGACGTCGGGGATCTGGTCGTAGTTCGACACCGCCACGAGATATTGCGCATAGGCCGCATCCGGGCTGCCGGGATGCAGGCTGATGTAGCGGTTGGCGGAAGCGATGCATTCGTCGTAATCGCCGGCCTCGTAAGAAGCATAGGCCGACATCAGCAGCGATTTACGCGCCCAGTCCGAATACGGATGCTGGCGGTCGACCTCTTCGAATTTCTTGATGGCGCCCTTGCGGTCGTTCTTCTCGTTCAGCAGGAACAGGCCCTCGTTGTAGAGCTTGTCGGCAGGCTGATCGACGAAGGTCTCGTCTTTGGCGAAGAATTTGTCCCACAAATTGCCTGTGCCGCAGCCACCCAGCGGCGCCGCGAGCACAACCACGCCCATCGCAAAGCAAAGCCGGCGACCCAGCCGGTCGAAAAAGGGCCGCTTGGGCGAATGGCGCAGAGGCGTCGTCATGTGTTTCGCAAGACCTGACTAAATCGATCAGAATGGAAAACCTGCCCGGCCTGGCCGGAACCCTAAGCCCGCATTCCCGCCGGCTTATGTAGCTGAAATCGCGTTCCTGACCAACCGGATAGGGAGACATTTCGCCCGCATTAAGGCGATTGTCACAAGGCCCAAGGCGGTCTGGATAAGACGCCCGCGCCCGAGGGCGTCAGGACACAGGCATCAGGAGACGTCGGGCGCAAAGGCCGGCGCGACCATGCCGCCGCCGAGCATACTACCAACCGCATCCGACACAGAAGCACGGGCGCGGCGCGCCGCAACCGGCTCGGCCTCGACCACCCGCCAGGCATGGCGATCGGCCATCAGTGCCGTCAGAACAGCATGATTGAGCTTGTGGCCGCCGCGAACTGAGCGATATAGGCCGATCAAGGCCAGACCCGAGAGGGTCAGATCGCCGATCACATCCAGCACCTTGTGGCGGACGCATTCGTCAGCGTAACGTAAGCCTTCGGTATTGAGGAGACGATCCTCGTCGAACACCACGGAATTGGCGAAGGATGCCCCGCGGGCATAACCGGCCTTCCAGAGTTGGGCCACGTCCTTCATACAGCCGAAGGTGCGCGCGCGAGCGATGTCGCGGCGGAAGGCGTCTGGCGTCAAATCAAAATTGTAAGCCTGACGGCCGATCAGCGGATTGGCAAAATCGATCTCGACCTCGGCGCGGAAACCGTTTGCGTAAGGCCGCAACTCGCCGAACGACTGGCCAAGCGTGACCTGAATCGGCTTCAGAACCTCAATAAAGCGGGAAGGCGCCGACTGCTCGACGATGCCCGCACGGTCAATCGCCGCGACGAATGCCGCGGCGCTGCCATCCATGATCGGAATTTCAGGACCATCGACTTCGATGGTGGCGTTGTCCACGCCCATGCCGCGCAGGGCGGCAAGCACATGCTCGGCGGTGGACACCACGGCGCCAGCCTTGTCGCCCAGCACGGTCGCGAAGGCTGTGGCGGAAACGGATGCAGCCAGCGCGCGAACCACGCGCTCGGTACCATCAGCATCTGTGCGGATAAAAATGAAACCAGCATCGACGTCTGCCGGCCCGAGAACCAGATTGACGAGAGCCCCCGAATGAACGCCAACGCCCGTCAACGAGACGTGCGAACGGAGCGTCTTTTGCCGGCTGAATTTCATCCCCGCCTTCACCTAATTTAACAGACTCAGGAACTGCAAACGCGATACCGAAATCCCCGCAGGTTTCGATTTCGCGGCATGGAGGCCAGAAAACTGGCCAGTGATTCCCGAAGTCCCCCCAACGTGGTCAGGACCTTACTCATTGTGGCGGACAGCGCTACTCACGGTTGTTTACCGATTGTTACCCCAAAGGCGCCGCATCTGACGCGCGATCCTGCCACAATTGGTTTGGCGAACCCAAATCAAAATCAGCCTCATTCACAAACTATTCTCATTGTAAATCAAAATGTTGTGAGCAGGCCATTGCCCTACCCTTGTCCCTCAAAAAAATGCCCCGGCGGTGAGCCGGGGCATTTGTAGACACAGATTGTTACAAGGATCAGTTGGCCTGCCGCCGCAGAAACGCCGGGATATCCAGGTGATCATCCACAGCTGCGGCCGCGGGCTGAGCCGGACGGCCGTGCTGGTCGAGACCTTGGGGCGCTGGGCGGCGTCCGTACTCGGACACCGGCTCGCCCATGTTCGCCGGATTTGAGCGTTGCGGCTTACGCTCGGGCAGCGGCGGCATCTGCGGCATGGCGGGACCAGAGGCGCGAGCGGCGATCGGAGCCTCATGCTCCTCGTCACGGCGGCCGAGGCCGACATTGGCGAGGCGCTGCAGCAGCGAAGTCCGGGTCTTCTGCGGATGCTCCTCCTTCATGTCGCCGCGAGCCTTGCGAATCTCGTTCTGGGCCGGCATCGGCAACTCATCGAAATTCGGCATGCGCGGCGCACGCAGCGGCACTCGCTCGGCCGATGGTGGAATGAATGCCGCGGCCGGGGCTAGCTCGTTCAGTTCCATCGGCTCTTCCTTTTCGGGGAACAGCGAAGGCTTCGGCGGGATCGGACGGATGCTGACATCGCCATAGGACGCAGCCGCCAGTGCGGCGGGCGGCGCAGGCGACACGGCTTCGGCGATCGCGGCGAGCGCGGCGCGGTCGATCTGCTCGGCCGTCGGGCGGGCAGCTGGTGCGTGTGCAGCAACCGGGGGAGCCGCAGTTTCGATCTTCTGCATCCGCTCGGCCACGCGCAGGTTGTCGGCACGCAGGCGCGCGGTGAGTTCGGCAAGGCGGTTTTCCGGGCTGCCCGTCGAGGCCGCAGCCGCAGGGGCTGCAACAGGCACCGCCTTGGTCGCGACTTCCTTGTCGATGCCCGTGGCAACCACCGAAACGCGGATCAGGCCGTCGAGTTGCTCGTCGAAAGTCGCGCCGACGATGATGTTGGCGTCGGCATCGACTTCCTCGCGAATACGGGTCGCGGCTTCATCGACTTCGAACAGCGTGAGGTCCTTGCCGCCGGTAATCGAAACGAGAAGGCCACGCGCACCCCTCATCGAGGAATCGTCGATCAACGGATTGGCGATCGCGGCTTCGGCGGCAGCAAGCGCGCGCTTTTCGCCGGTCGACTCGCCGGTGCCCATCATCGCCTTGCCCATCTCCTTCATCACCGCGCGGACGTCGGCGAAGTCCAGATTGATGAGGCCTTCCTTGACCATCAGGTCAGTGATGCAGGCGACGCCTGAATACAGCACCTGATCGGCCATCGCGAAGGCATCGGCGAAGGTGGTCTTTTCGTTGGCCACCCGGAACAGGTTCTGATTCGGGATGATGAGAAGCGTGTCCACCACCTTCTGCAGCTCGACAATACCGTGCTCGGCCGTGCGCATGCGGCGCTGGCCTTCGAAATGGAACGGCTTGGTGACGACGCCGACGGTCAGGATGCCCATCTCTCGCGCGGTCGCTGCGATCACCGGAGCAGCGCCGGTGCCAGTGCCGCCGCCCATGCCGGCGGTGACGAACACCATGTTCGCGCCTGACAAATGATCCTTGATCTCGTCGATCACTTCCTGCGCTGCGGCTGCGCCGACATCCGGCTGCGAACCTGCACCGAGGCCCTGCGTCACCTGCGTGCCCATCTGCACGAGACGCTCGGCCTTGGACATCGTCAGCGCCTGCGCGTCGGTATTGGCGACGACGAAGTCGACGCCCTCGAGGCCAGCCGTGATCATGTTGTTGACGGCGTTGCCCCCCGCGCCGCCGACGCCGAACACGGTGATTCGCGGCTTCAACTCGCGAATGTCGGGTTTTTGAAGATTGATGGTCATGGGATGCCTCTCGTTACGCGTGCGCGCTGTCACTTCGGCGCAGCGCCGAAGACGTTGATGGAAGGAAGTCGTTCGGTGTCATCAGAAGCCTTCGCGAAGCCATCGTCCGACCTTTCCGAAATAGCCGTTGGTCCCTGTCATAAGGTGCCGCGTGGTCCGCGGTTCGGTGTATTCGAGTTGTGCGAATTGCGGATAGACGAGAAGGCCCGCCGGCACTGCGAAGGAGGCGCCCTTCGCCTCGCCTGGCACCTTGCCGAAACCAAGGGGGCGACCGATGCGCACGGGGCGACCGAGGATGCGGCTTGCAAGATCCGGAAGGCCGGTGAGTTGCGATGCGCCGCCGGTCAACACGACCTGTGCGCGAGGTTCGCCTGCAAACGGGGACTGTGCCAACCGATCGCGGACCATCTCGAAAATCTCCTCGACCCGCTGCTTGACGATGTTTGCAATCGTCGCACGGGTGACAATCTGCGGCGCATCGCGCTCGTAGTCGTCCACAGCCGGAACACTCAGCGTCTCGCGCGCGTCGACGCCACCGGTCAGCACCGTGCCATATAACGTCTTGATTCGCTCGGCATCTGCAATGCAGACTCCGAGTCCGCGTGCCAGATCCATGGTGACGTGCTGGCCACCGAGAGCGAAGCCGGAGGCATACACGAATTGCCCGCCGGAATAGGTCGCAATGGTTGTCGTCCCCGCACCCATATCGACCACCGCGGCGCCAAGGTCCGCCTCATCATCAGTCAGCACGGCCAGGCCCGCGACGTAAGGCGCAGCCGCCATGGCCTCGACGTTGAGATGGCAACGCTCGACGACGAGCATCAGATTACGCGCCGCTGAGATGTCAGCTGTGACGACGTTCATATCGACGCCGAAATGATGGGCGACCATGCCGCGCGGATCGCGCACGCCTCTCACGCCATCGAGCGAATAACCGACCGGCAGGGTGTGGAGAACGGTCCGCCCCTCCCCGGTTGCATGATGCATGCCGGCGCAGACGATACGGTCAATATCTGATTGCGTGACCGCCCCCTGACGCAAGTCGGCAGCCGCTTCCATCAACTGTCCGCTGAGGCGACCCGACGACATCGACAGCAGAACCGATTCGACTCGGACTCGCGCCATTCGCTCAGCCAGCGCGACCGCATGGCGGACGGCATGCTCGCATTCGTTGAGGTCGGACACCGCGCCGGCCTTGATGCCGCGCGACTGGATATGACTCATGCCGATCAGTTCGATCGCATGGGTACGGCCGTGCAGCGTCTCGCTCGGCGGGCAGGGCTTCAGCCGCGCGATCAGGCAGGCGATCTTGCTCGATCCGACGTCGAGCGCGGCCACCAGCGCCGTCTTGTTCGGTGGCAGCTGCCGCGTCTTCGGAGTCTGGCCATAATCGAAGCCGCTCATGCGTCACCTGCCTTGCGCTTCGGCTTGCTGGCGGCAATCGCGTCCGTGCGGGTCTTGGCGGCATCTTCCGACAGCCGCACCGTTACCCGATCGGGCAGGCGCAGATCGATTGAGGTGATGTCGCGAGAGAGCAGTTGCTCGTCGCTGTCGAGCTTGACCAGCGTGGCAAGCGCCGCCTCGGTGCCGATCTCCGGCAGCCGCACGTCCATACCGTTGGTCAGGCGCAGGTTCCAGCGCCGATCGCCAACGAGAATAATGGCGCGGGTCTGGTTACGGATATTCGGGTAATTCGCCAGCAGATCGAGGAACGCATGGGCACGCTCCTGCGCCCCCTCGCCCACCACCAGCGGCAGGAGGTTGAAGCGGTTGGCGACATAGGGCTCAAGCACGGTGCCGTCTTCGGCGATCACGGACAGGCGACCCTCCTGCTGCCATAGCGCGTAGGGCTTGCGCTCGGTGATGTCGATCTGGAGACGGCCGGGATAGAGCTTCTGCACGGTCGCGTCCGCGATCCACGGATCACCCTTGAGCCGGTCACGGACCGTCGCGGCATCGAGGAACAAGAGCGAGGAGCGGCCATTGACGCCGCCGACCGCGAGAATTTCATCCTGGGTCAATTGCTTACGGCCGGAAATGGCCACTGAGGTGATACGGAAACCGACCGCATTGGCCAGCGCGTTGCGGGTATCCTGGAACGCGGTGACGACATTGTCGGCATGACCGCCTTTAATCACGCCGAACATGCCCGCGCCGACCAGCAAGACAACCGTCGCGGCGGCACCGACGCCGCGCGGCAGGCGGCGTTCCAGTTTGGCGAAAAAGCCGTTGGGATTTTCCTCACGCTCCGGCTCGAACACATAACGGCGCGTCGAGATCGCGGCATTACGGGACAGGACGGCAGCCTTCCGCGCGGGGGCAGAACGCTGCTGCGTCTGTCTCACCGATCGAGAGAGGCGTCCTCCACCATCCATTGAACCAACTCGTCAAATGCAACGCCCGCATATCCTGCAAGCTCTGGAACAAGTGACGTCTCGGTCATGCCGGGCTGGGTATTCACCTCAAGGCAGACGAGTCCCCCCGTCCCCTCGATGCGATCGTCATAGCGGAAGTCCGCCCTACTCACACCCCGGCAGCCAAGCGACACATGCGCGGCCAGCGTCAACCTTCGGACTTCCTGGTAAACAAAGGGTAAAATAGGTGCGGGCAGAACGTGTTTTGATGCGCCTTTTGAATACTTTGCCTCGTAATCATAGAATTTCAGCAGAGGAACAATTTCCGTGACCTCGCTGGCCTCGCCCTTGATGACGGCGCAGGTCAATTCCCGCCCCGCGACGTATCTCTCCACCAGCAGGCGGTCGCCATGGGACCAGTCGTCCCGAAACAACTCCTGCGGCGGGCGGGCATGCTCCTCGGTGACGATGAAAACTCCAACGCTGGAGCCATCCGCAACCGGCTTGATGACGTAAGGCGGCGCCATCACGTGTCCCTCGGCAATTTCGGCACGCGACAGAGTAATTCCCTCCGCGACAGGCACACCCGCCGTCGCCATCACCGTCTTGGCGAGGTCCTTCTGCATGGCAAGCGACGACGCCAGTACGCCGGAATGAGTGTAGGGAATGCCGATCGTCTCCAGTACGCCCTGAATGGTGCCGTCTTCACCAGGCCGTCCGTGCAGCGCCATGAAGGCGACATCCGGCTTCAGCGTAGCAAGTACGGTTGCGATGTCGCGCTGCACGTCGACGCGCGTCACACGGTATCCCCTGTTCTCAAGCGCCGCGGCGCAAGCTGCGCCGGATCGCAACGAGACTTCCCGTTCCGAGGACCATCCGCCCATCAGGACGGCGACGTGTTTGGATGCAGCCATTGTCACTCCTTGATCGCTCCTCACTACGCTGATTTGCGAAAGCGACCAAGGGGCGGCAGCAGGCGCGAGGGGTTCGCGCGCGCGCATTCCGCATGTAGATTGGGTTTATTCGACTCCACCCCGCGGGCCACAACACAACTGGCAGGATACCGGTTTCCATCATGATCAGAACCTGGCTCGAACTGCCGCCGATCGGCATTTTTCTGACACTCGCCGCACTGTATTTCGGCGTGGTCATCGCCCTGCGCATTCTTATTTTCTGCCCGCCGCTCAGCCGCCCGATGCAATCGCTAAACGGCATCGTGGCGCCGTTCTTCAACGCCTCCGCCATCCTGTTCGCTCTGCTCGCAGGCTTCCTCGCCAACGACATTGCCGACCGCAGCCGGCAGGCCTACCAGGCGGTACAGACCGAGGCCGGCGAACTGCGCAATGTGTACACGTTGAGCGTCGCGGCACTCGCCGACATGGCCGCGATCCGCGAGGCATTGAAAACCTATGCGACATCCGTGACCGTCGACGAATGGCCCGCAATGACGGAGGGTCACGGCTCCGCGCGCACCTCGGCCGCCTATGACCAATTGCTGCGCAAGATCAGCGATCCCAGCATTGCGAAATCCTCCGGCGGCGCGGTCCATGCCGCACTTCTGAACGCGGCGGTACGCGCCGGCAACGCACGCACCGAGCGCCTCGCGATCGCCTCCGACCACACCAACGATCTGAAATGGATCGTGGTGATCGTACTCGGCCTGATCACTGAAATCTCCATCGCGCTGGTTCATCTCGAGCGGCGGCGCGCGATGACGACCGCGCTCATCGTCTTTGCGAGCGCCGCGGTCATCACGCTTAGCCTGGTGGCATTTCAGGAATATCCGTTCTACGGCGCATTCCATCTCTCGCCCGCGCCGATTGTCGAGACGATCCGCGTGCTGGGTGGGTAGCCACTCCACGGCCACCGCGGAGCCAATACTGCCGGTCGTTCAGTAATATCCGACCGTAGCGCCGCCATCGACAGCAATGGCCGTGCCCTGGATATGCCGCCCTTTCTCCGAGCAGAGAAACAACGCAAGCGCGGAAATGTCCTGCGCCGTTGCGAGACGGCGGATTCCATCCTTCATCAACGCCTCCTGTTTCAACTGCTCCACCGGCTTTCCCGATGCCTTCGAACGCATCTCGATCAACTGGTAGAAACGTTCGGTTTCGGTTGCGCCGGGATGAATGACATTGACGTTGACGTCGTCCTTCTTGCCCTGCTGCGACAGGCCCTTGGAAAAATTGCCCATTGCAGCATTGACTGAACCGCCGATGGTAAAGTCTGCGCCCGGAGAATGAGCGGCCACACCGCTGATGTTGATGACATTACCATGCGCCGCCGCCAGCATAGGCCAGAACAGCCGACACATCCGCACACAGGCGAAGAACTTCAACGCATAGCCGTCCATCCAAGCGTTATCCGGCAATTCGACGAAATTGCCAGCTCGTGTCGCCCCGGCAGAATTCACCAGAACGTCGCACCGATTGAATTCGGCCTTCACTGCCTCGAACGCCTTTTGGCAGCCTTCAAGCGTGCGCAGATCAGTCGTGATCGCAAGTGGCGCCAGGCCCGCCGCGCCAATGATCTTTACCGCGTCTGCCAGATGAGCTTCCGACGATGAGATAATAGCTGTCTGAGCCCCTTGCCGTGCGAAATCCACAGCAATCTCACGGCCGATGCCGCGGCTTCCACCAGTGACGACAACAACCTCGCCTTCGAATTCGCCGGGCATCGTCTTTCCTTTCCCAGTCGTACACCCCGCCGCCGCACCGGCATTCCCTCGGCCGTTACGCCACGCCGATCCGCTTGATTTCCCAGTGCAGATCAATGCCGGAATGCGCCTTGACGCGCTGGCGCACCGTCTCGCCCAGCGTCTCGATATCGCTGGCCGTGGCATCGCCGGTGTTGATCAGGAAGTTACAGTGCATTTCCGACACCTGCGCGCCGCCGACACGGAAGCCGCGCAGGCCCGCCGCATCGATCAACTTCCATGAGCTGTGACCCGGCGGATTCTGGAAGGTCGAACCGCCGGTTTTCTCGCGGATCGGCTGCGCCGTCTCGCGATGCTGCTGCACCTCGTTCATGCGCGCGCGGATTTGCTCCGGATCGGCAATGATCCCGCGGTACAGCGCCGAGGTGAAGATGATCGATGGATCGACGCCATGGCTGCGGTAGACGAACTTCATCTCCGCATTGCTGAACGTCACCTTGTCTCCGTTGCGCATCACACCATGCGCTTCGACCAAGACATCCTTTGTCTCGCCGCCGTTCGCGCCTGCGTTCATGCGCAGCGCGCCGCCGATCGATCCCGGAATGCCGAAATAGAATTCGAGTCCGCTGATATTCGCTGCAGCCGCTGCTTCCGCCACGCGCTTGTCGAGCGCCGCGGTGCCCGCGCGCACCGTATCGCCTTCCGTCACGACCTCGCCGAAGCCCCGCGGCGACAAGCGGACCACGATGCCCTCCACACCGCCGTCGCGAACGATCAGGTTCGAGCCAACGCCAATGATGTAGACCGGAATATCTGCTGGAAGATGCTTGAGGAAATATGCAAGGTCGTCCTCGTCGGCGGGCGTAAACAGAATCTGCGCCGGACCGCCGACACGAAACCATGTCAGTGGCCCCAGCGGTTCATTGGCAAGCAGGCGCCCGCGCAAATCGGGCATTGCAGTTTTTAGATCGGAAGTTATGTCTGCAAACATCAGTAGAGCCAAGAACGGTATTCGGGGTTGGAGTCTTTCATGTCTTCAAACAGCCAAACCATCCGATCGACAAACCATGTTTTGGCGAGCATCACGATCACCACACTCAGCAAGGTTACGGCAGCATCATGCTGCCACAGTCCCCACATCATCGACAACGTAGCTGCCACGGCGATCACCGAGGCGAGACGCGGCACTGTGCAATGCCGTGCAGGAACATCCTGACGCTTCAGGCCAGTCCATATCCGCTCGCCCAGCACGGCTTTCGAGGCCCAATTATCGGTTGAGCGCGGCGGAGGAAACGCACGCGGGTTGACGATCAGCCAAAGGATCACGACCGCAATCGGAAGCAGTGACCACCATCCGACCAAGTGAGCGCTCCACACCGCCATTATCAACATCGGAAAAGCCGCATAGCGCGTCCACACGCTCCACGGATTGGCATGCCGGCGCCAGGTTTCATCGCTGAGAACAGCCATACCCATTCTCCCTCACGGTTCATTCGCGCTATTTATCCAGCGCCTTGAGCTCACCCGGCAGCGCGTAGGCCCATTGCGAGATGCTGCCCGCGCCGAGGCAGACGACGAAATCACCCGGCTGCGCAATGCGGCGCACGATGGAAGCCAATTGTGACGCGCCTTCCAGCGGAATCACTTCGCGATGGCCATGCGCACGCAGGCCGAGCACGAACGAATCACGATCAATGCCGGCAATCGGTGCCTCACCTGCGGGATAGACATCGGCTACCACCACAATATCAGCATCATTGAAGCAAGTGCAGAATTCCTCGAACAGCGATTGCAGCCGCGTGAAGCGATGCGGTTGCACCACCGCGATTACCCTGCCCTTCGTCGAATCACGCGCCGCTTTCAGCACCGCCGCGATCTCCACCGGATGGTGACCGTAATCATCGATCACCGTGACACCGTTCCATTCGCCGGTGCGGGTAAATCGCCGCTTCACCCCACCAAAGCCCGCCAGCGCCTCGCGGATGGTCTCATCCGACATGCCAACCTCATAAGCGACCGCAATCGCGGCGGTCGCATTGAGCGCATTGTGGCGGCCCGGCATCGGCAACACGAGATCGGAAATGACGTGCGCCGCATCCGCCTTGCGGTGACGGATCTCGACTTTGAACTTCGAGCCGCCCGTAAATGGCTGCAGGTCCACCAGTCGCGCATCGGCCTGCGGATTTTCGCCGTAGGTGATGATGCGGCGATCCTCGATCTTGCCGACCAGCGCCTGCACCACGGCGTGATCAATACACATCACCGCGAAACCGTAGAACGGTACACCTTCCACAAAATGCCGGAACGCCTCCTGTACCGCCTCGAAAGTCTTGAAATGATCAAGATGCTCGGGATCGACATTGGTGACAATCGCGACGTCGACCGGCAATTTCAGGAAAGTGCCGTCGCTCTCGTCTGCCTCGACCACCATCCACTCGCCTTCGCCAAGGCGTGCATTGGTGCCGTAGGCGTTGATGATACCGCCATTGATGACGGTCGGATCGAAATTGCCCGCATCGAGCAGCGTCGCGACCAGCGATGTCGTAGTGGTCTTGCCGTGGGTTCCGGCAATGGCGATGCAGCTTTTCAGCCGCATCAGTTCGGCGAGCATTTCCGCCCGACGCACCACCGGAATACGCTGCGCGCGCGCCGCCATCAGTTCGGGATTGTCGCGCTTGATCGCCGTGGAGACGACCAGCACATCCGCGCCGTTAACGTTCTCCGCCTTGTGGCCAACCGAGACCTTGATGCTCTTGTCGCGCAGCCGCACCACATTGGCGTTCTCGGCAACGTCCGACCCCTGCACGGTATAACCGAGGTTGCATAGCACCTCGGCAATGCCGCTCATGCCAATACCGCCGATACCGACGAAGTGAATGGGTCCGATTTCGCGCGGTAGCCTCATGCAAATATCCTTGTCATATCCTCTTGGATGCCTCGCTTCGGCGGCCCCTGACAAGGGCTAAATCAGCACCGAGACGTTAGATTCCCGCGACTTTCACGACCAGATCGGCCAGCCGGTCGGCGGCATCAAGTCGCCCCGCCGTGCGAGCATTCGCGGCCATATCCGCTAGCCGCTGCGGTTCGGCCACCAGCGCCGAAATTTCGGAGGCAAGGCGATGCGGCGTAAATTCAGATTGCGAAATCCTGATCGCACCGCCTACGTCCGCGAGCACGCCCGCATTGGCGAACTGATCCTGATCGATCGCGCCGGGGAGCGGGACGAGGATCGAAGGCCTTCCGATGGCAGCGAGTTCGGCCACGGTGCCCGCACCCGAGCGCGACACCACGAGATGGCTCGCAGCCAGCCGCGCCGGAAGATCGCTGTAGAATGGCGCCAGTTCGGCCTGAATCTTGAGGCGCTCATAAATCGCGCGAACGCGCGGCATGTCTTCCTCGCGCACCTGCTGGATCAGCGACAGCCTGTTCCACAGCGCAGGCTCCAATTGCTCGATGGCGCCGGGCACGATGTCCGACATCACGCGCGCGCCCTGGCTGCCGCCGACCACCAGCAGGCGGAACGGCCCCGCCGTCTCCGGCGCCTTGAACGGCACTGCAGCCGCGGCCAGAATATTCGAGCGCATCGGCGTGCCAGTAGTCGTCGCCTTGGGCGCGAGCGCAGGATCGCGATCCAGCACGCCGGGCAGCGAGGTCGCAATCGCATTGACGCGCGACGACAGCAGGCGGTTGGCGCGACCGAGTACTGCGTTGGAATCGTGAATGAGGGAGGGCACGCCGAGCATCCTCGCCACTATCAACGGCGGCAGCGTCGGGTAACCGCCGAAACCTACCACAGCGGCAGGTTTCAGTTTACGAATCAACATCGCCGCCTTGACGGCACCCGCCGACAGCATCGCCATTGTGCGTGCAAGCGACAGCGGACTGCGGCCGCGCACGGTCTCGCTCGGCACCACGTCGATCATGTCATTGGAAAACAGACCACTATAGCGCACGGCGCGCTCGTCGGTGACGAGGCGCACGCGATAGCCGCGTTTCATCAGCACAGCACCCAGCGCCTCGGCGGGAAACAGATGCCCCCCGGTACCGCCAGCAGCGAGCAATATGAGAGGAGCGTCCATCATCGCACTATCATATCATATCGCGCGCTCAGGCGTAGGCGCGGACCGCACTGGCTGCGCCCATCGAATCCGTCTCGACGCTCGGCCGCTGCCGTGTCAGCGCCAGTAACATGCCGATGCCATAGGCCAACGATACCATCGACGAACCACCGTAGGAGATGAACGGCAACGTCATACCCTTCGCCGGCATCAGGTGCAGGTTCACCGCCATGTTGATGCAGGCCTGCGTGCCGAACATGATGGCAAGGCCCGACGCTGCAAAGCGCGTGAACAGATCTTCGCTCGCATAGGCGCGCGACAAAGAGCGCAGCACGATGAAGGCAAACAGCGCAAGCAGCGCAAGACACAACACGATGCCAAATTCTTCTGCGCCGACGGCGAAGACGAAGTCGGTATGACTGTCCGGCAGCAACCGCTTCACGGTGCCCTCACCCGGCCCCTGCCCGAACCAGCCGCCCTGCATGAAGGAATCAGCGGCGAGGTCGACCTGGAAGGTGTCGCCGGAGGCCGGATTCATGAATCGCTGGATGCGCGCGGCGACGTGCGGCACCGTGAGGTAGGCTGTAAACAGCCCGACCGACGATATGCCGACCAAGCCGAACACCCACACCATCCGCATGCCGGCGATGAAGAACAGCGCACCCCACACGGTCGCCATCAGCATGGTCTGGCCGAAATCCGGCTCGAGCACGAGGAGCGTCAGCAACATGACGAGTAGCGCTAGCGCCATCGAGGTTGCGGGCATTTCCGGGCGACGCGTCGATTCCGCGAACAGCCACGACACAACGACAACAAAGGCGGGCTTGGCAGCCTCGGAAGCCTGAATGTTGACGCCGATGATGGTGATCCAGCGCCGCGCGCCCTTCACCTCGGGGCCGAACAGAAGTGTCGCCACAATCAGCGTCATGCTCAGCGCCAGCACGATCAACGCGCTGCGGCGTACGTGCTTGGGTGACAGGAACGATGTTCCGATCATCACGATGATTGACGGCACCAGGAATAGGACGTGACGGTTAAAGAAATGAAACGGATCGAGTCCGATGCGGGTCGCGACGGGCGGGCTCGCTGCGAGCGACAGGATTACGCCTGCCAGGATCAACGCCATGATCGCCGCGAGCAGCAGCTTGTCGACGGTCCACCACCACTCACTCAGTGGCGTGCGTTGTTCGCGTGACATCATGGCGGCGGTCCCCGGCGGTTATCCGCCATTGGTCGCCGATCATGGTTTCGGGACGGTTAACGAGGTGTGAAAACTTTTACGGCTTCACCGGGGCGACGCTATCCAGCGCCATCACCAGTTTTCGAAAATGGTCGCCGCGCACCTCGAAATTCGGAAACTGGTCGAACGAGGCGCAAGCTGGCGACAGCAGCACCACGGCCTGTCCGCCCGCCGCTTCCGCGTCGCGCGCCGCATGCGGCACGGCAACCTCGAGCGTGCCGGACATCTCCTGTGGCACACCTTCGAGAGTCCTGGAGAATTCCTGCGCCGCCTCGCCGATCAGATAGGCTTTGCGGATGCGCGGGAAGAACTCACGCAGGGATTCGATGCCGCCGCTTTTCGGCTTGCCGCCTGCGATCCAGTAGATGTCGTTGAAGGACGACAGCGCGCGGCCCGCCGCATCGGCATTGGTGCCCTTGGAGTCATTGACGAACAGCACGTCACCCTTGCGCCCGACCTGCTCCATGCGGTGTGCGAGTCCCGGAAAACTGCGCAGGCCTCGCTGCACCACATCGAACGGCACGCCGAGCGCAAGCACTGCGCTCGCCGCACAAGCCGCGTTCTGCGCGTTGTGCCGCCCGCGCAGTGAGCCGATGTTATGCAGGTCAGCCAGCTTTGCAGTACTGCCTATCGACCCACGCACGATAGTTTCGCCGTCAAGAAACACGCCATTCTCTAGCCTACGTTGTACCGAGACGGTGACCACATGCTTTCCTGCATGTTCCGCATTGCGCGCAGCCTTGGCGCTGAAATCATCATCGACGCCAACAATTGCGGTACCCCCCCGCTGCACGCCGACGACAAGACGCTCCTTCACTTCGGCATAATTCTCGATACTGCCGTGACGATCAATATGATCTTCCGTAACATTGAGCAGAATGCCGACACTGGGATCGAGCGACGGCGTGAGGTCAATCTGATAGGACGACATCTCGATGACGTGCACGCGATGCGCGGCAGGCGGCTCCAGCGACAAGATTGCAGTGCCGATATTGCCGCCCATCTGCACGTCGAATCCAGCCTGGCGCATCAGATGCGCCGTCAACGCCGTGGTCGTAGACTTGCCGTTGGTGCCGGTGATGGCGACGAACGGTGAACCCGGCGCATGTCGACGCCGCTCGCGGCAGAACAGTTCGACATCTCCGATAACTTCGATGCCGGCCTTATGCGCCATCCCGACACTCCAGTGCGGAGCGGGATGAGTCAGCGGCACGCCCGGAGTCAGAATGAGAGCTGCGAAATTCTCCCACGTTACGCTGCGCAGATCGGCCGTGATGAAACCCGCCTTCGCGGCCTGCGCCAGCCGCTCAAGGCTGTCGTCGCCCGCGACGACCTCTGCGCCCCCCGCCTTCAACGCATGGCAACTGGCAAGCCCCGAACCGCCTAGGCCGAACACGGCGACGGTTTGACCGGTAAAGGAGGTGATGGGGATCATGAGTTCACCGCAACTTCAGCGTTGACAGGCCGGCGAGCGCAAGCATTACCGCAATGATCCAGAAGCGGATCACGATCTGCGGTTCGGTCCAGCCCTTCTGCTCGTAATGATGATGAATCGGCGCCATCCGGAAAATACGCTTGCCGGTCAGCTTGAAGGACGCCACCTGCACGATCACCGACAGCGCCTCGAACACGAACAGGCCACCGATCACCGCGAGCACGATCTCGTGCTTTACCGCGACTGCGATGCTGCCGATCATGCCGCCAAGCGCAAGCGAGCCGGTGTCACCCATGAAGATCGAGGCCGGTGGCGCGTTGAACCAGAGAAAGCCAAGACCCGCGCCGAGCACCGCGCCACAAAGCACCGCGAGTTCGCCGGTGCCCGCGACGTAGCGGATCTGCAGATATTCGGAGAACACCGCGTTGCCGACGAGGTACGAGATCATGCCGAAACTCGCAGCCGCGATCATCACCGGCACAATAGCGAGGCCGTCGAGACCGTCGGTCAGGTTCACCGCGTTGCCTGCACCGACGATAATGAAGCCGCCGAAAACGACGTAGAACCAACCGAGGTTGACCGCGAAGTCCTTGGCGAACGGGATGCCAAGTTGCGTCACCGAGGAATCGCGCGCCGACCAGACAATTGCCGCGCAAGCAAGCAGCGCAATCAGCCCTTCAACCGCGAGGCGCAACTTTCCCGAGAACCCGGCATGAGTCTGCTTGGTGACTTTCAGATAATCATCATAGAAACCGACAAAACCAAAGCCCAGCGTCACCATCAATACGACCCATACATAGAGGTTGCGCAAATTGGCCCACAGCAGCGTCGCGACCACGAGGCCGGACAGGATCATCAGGCCGCCCATGGTGGGCGTGCCCTTCTTGGTGACAAGGTGCGTCGGCGGCCCGTCGGCGCGGATCGGCTGACCCTTGCCTTGCGCGAGTCGCAGATGATCGATGATCCAAGGTCCGAACATGAACACGAACAACGCACCGGTCACCATCGCACCGCCAGTGCGGAAAGTGATGTAGCGAAAGACGTTGATGCCGGGAACCGTGCCTGCGAGATCGGTCAACCAATAAAACATGCAACCCGCCTATACTCTGAGATCGTCCGCATCAGCGCCACTCGGAAAATTCCTCTCGAGCGCGGTCACAATCAATTTCATACGTGAGCCGAACGATCCTTTGACCATGATCGCATCGCCTGCGCGAATTCCCGCGGCGAATTGTAATTCCAGCCTTGCCGAGTCTTCGGCATAGCCCCCCTTCTTCGCCGAGGGAAGAACATCCCACAATGCATGCATCAGGGGACCGCAGCAAAAGACCAGATCGATTTTATTAGCCGCAATCGAGGCTGCCAGGCCGCGATGAAGCTCTTGCCCCCTGGCACCAAGTTCCAGCATGTCGCCCAGCACGGCGATGCGGCGGCCCTGCGGGCCGATGGCGGTCTGGCCCAGCACATTCATGGCCGCCGTCATGGAAGCCGGATTGGCATTGTAACTTTCGTCGATCAGCGTCACCACCCCGCCCGGGAGTTCGAGCATCTGGCGGACGCCTCGCCCTGCCGCAGGCCTGAATTCCGACAGCGACAGCGCCGACAAGGCAAGATCGGCTCCCGCCAATGTCGCCGCCGCGAGTACCGCGAGCGAATTCATTACCATGTGCCGCCCCGGCACCCCGATCTTGTACGTTACATCATGATCGAGCAGGTCGGCATGGATGGCGGAATACTCACCATGGAGCGCGACGTTGAGCAGGCGTGCATCCGCCTTTGCGTTCTCTCCGAACGTCACGATGCGGGAGACTCCATTTGCGTTCGCCCTGTCACGCAACCGGGCAAACTGGGGGTTATCGATGTTGAGGATGGCCGTGCCATCAGGCTCAAGCCCGGTGAATATTTCCGCCTTGGCGTCGGCAATCGCCTCGATACCGGAGAAGAATTCGAGATGTACTGGCTCAACGGTGGTTATGATCGCCAGATGTGGACGCACCATCTTCACCAGCGGCTCGATTTCGCCCGCATGGCTCATGCCAATCTCAAAGATTGCGAACTGCGCGCTCTCGGAGCAGCGCGCCAGCGACAGCGGCACACCCCAATGATTGTTGAAGGATGCCGCCGAGGCATGGGTCTCGCCCTGCGATTGCAGTGCGGTGCGCAACGCTTCCTTGGTTGAGGTCTTGCCGACCGAACCCGTCACCGCGATGATTTTCGCATGCGAGCGTGCGCGTGACGCCTTCGCCAGATCAACAAGGCCCGCCAGCACATCCGGCACCACCAAGAGCGGCAGGTCGTCGGAAAATTCTGTACGGTGCGATTGCGCGATCACGGCAACGCCCCCGCCATTCTTCAGCGCCGCTTCGACAAAGGCGTGACCGTCATGCACGTCACCCTTGATTGCAAAATACGCTTCGCCCGGCGCGATGGTGCGGCTATCAATGGAAATGCCGGTCACACCTTCGGGTAACGCACCGGCACATTCAGCGCTCATTGCTTCGGCCATCGCGGCGATGGTCCAGAGGTCTCTGGTCATGTAGCATACTCCGCTAACGCGGCCGACGCAGCCTCGTGATCGCTGAATGGCAACACTTTATCTCCAACGATTTGCCCGGTCTCGTGACCCTTGCCCGCGATCAGCAACAGGTCGCCAGGCTGAAGCGAGGCCACAGCGAAACGGATCGCTTCCGCCCGGTTGCCAATTTCTTTTGCGCCATTCGACGCCGCCAGAATCTCCGCGCGGATCGTGGCAGGATTTTCGCTGCGTGGGTTGTCGTCGGTAACGATCACCGCATCGGCATGTTGCATGGCGATTGCGCCCATCAGAGGCCGCTTGCCGGCGTCACGGTCGCCGCCGGCTCCGAATACCACAACCAACCGCCCTTTCGCATAAGGCCGCAACGCTTCAAGTGCCTTCATCAGCGCATCGGGTTTGTGCGCGTAATCGACGAACACCGGCGCGCCGTTACGTTCGCCAATCAGTTCCAGACGACCCTGGGCACCTTTGAGCTTTTCCAGTGCTGCAAAGACTTCCGCCGCATTACCACCCGTCGCGATCACAAGGCCCGCAGCAACCAGCGCATTCTCGATCTGGAATTCTCCGACCAGTGGCAAGCGCAACCGACAAATCTGCCCGTGATGCTCGATCGTCATCTTCTGCCCGAAGCCGTCGATCGCGACATCGACAAGCCGGATACCCTCGCCCTGCCGCCCGACAGTCATGACATCGAGCTTGCGTGCGCGGGCCGCAGCGATCACGGCGGCAGAATGCTCATGGTCGGCAGCGATCACCGCAGGAGCGCCCTCGTGGCTCAGGTCGGTGAACAACCGCAGCTTGGCCGCGAGATAATGCTCGATGGTCGGGTGATAATCCATATGATCGCGCGACAGATTGGTGAAGGCAGCGGCCGCAATCCGCACGCCATCGAGCCTGTGCTGGTCGAGACCGTGCGAGGAGGCCTCCAGCGCGAGATGTGTGACGCCCTCACCCGCCAATTCATCGAGTTCGCGATGCAGTGCGACGGGGTCGGGCGTCGTGAGCGAGCCGTAGACATTACGGTGGCGCGAAACGATGCCGATGGTGCCGAGGCTCGCGGCATCATGGCCGAGGCTCTCCCACAATTGCCGCGTAAACGCCGCGACCGAGGTCTTGCCGCTGGTGCCGGTAACGGCTGCGACAGTCTGCGGCTGGCGCGGATAGAAGGCGGCGGCGGCAAGCGCCAGCGCCCGGCGCGGATTTGACGTGACAATGACAGGCACGGAGACCGCCCGAGCGTGACCCGCGACGACCGCGACGGCTCCGGCCTCAATGGCGGCGCCAATGAAGCGCCCGCCATCGGTCTTGCTGCCGCCGAGCGCAAAGAACACGTCGCCCGGCTTCACCATACGGCTGTCCACGGCAAGTCCCGCCACTGAAAGCTCACTTGCTTGCGGATCGAAAGTAGCGTCACCGCTGAAAAGTTCGTGTAGTTTCATGGGGTCCTGGTGGTCGGGAGGTCGCGGATGTCAAATCCACGGCCCTAGCCGGTAGCGGGCGGCAACCCGTTGCGCTTACCGATTCTCTCTCGATGCTGCAAGAATAAGGCGCTCGGACGGCGGCAAATCGAAGCGCGGCTTGATCCCCAGAAGCGGTGCGATCCGGGCGATGATCTTGCCGCCGGTGGGCACGGCATTCCAGCCCGAAGTGATGAAGCCATGGGTCTCGGGCAATGCCTGCGGCTCATCCAGCATCACAAGCAACTGATATTGTGGATTATCGGCGGGCATGATGGCCGTGAAAGCGTTCAGCACCTTCTTCTTGGCATAGCGGCCGTTGATGACCTTCTCGGCAGTGCCGGTCTTGCCGCCGATATAATAGCCCGGCACGTCCGCCTTGCGGGCGGTGCCGACCTCGGCATTAAGCCGCATCAGAAAGCGCATCTTGTCACTGGTTTCCGGCTTGATAACCCGCTTGGCGAGCTTCATCGCGTCCACCTCGGTGCGCTTGAGAAACGTCGGCGGGATAAGATAGCCGCCGTTGACCAGCGCATCGATGCCCATCACCGCCTGCAAGGGCGCCACCGCAATGCCATGACCGAAGGCAATGGTGACAGTATTCAGTTCGCCCCAGTGTCGCGGCAGAATCGGCGATGCACTTTCCGGCAATTCGGTGCGCAATCGCGTCAACTGCCCCATCTTGGCGAGAAATGCCTTGTGTGCTTCGATACCCTGCGACAACGCAATGCGCGCCGCACCGATGTTGGAGGAATAAGTGAAGACCTCCTTGGTGTTGATGGCACGGCCGAGCGGGTGGTCGTCGTGAATCCGGAAGCGGCCGTATTGCAGGGGCGTGCGCACATCCCACATCGAATTCAGCGTGGTCTTGCCGGAGTCCAGCGCCATCGCCAGCGTAAACGCCTTGAAAGTTGAACCCATTTCATACACGCCGGTGGTCAGGCGGTTGATGCGGTCGGGATCGTTGGCTTCCTTCGGGTTGTTCGGATCGAAATCTGGCAGCGATACCATCGCGACGATTTCGCCGGTATGAACGTTGCTGACGATGCCGGACGCCGCCTTGGCGCGGAATTTCTCCTTGGCCTTCACCAGTTCGTCGCGCAGCGCGTGCTCAACGCGCAGATCGACAGCCAACTCGATCGGCTCCTGCTGACGGTCGGTGGCGAAGCCGGCCCGATGCAGATCGGCGAGGCCGTTGCCATCGAGCCACTTCTCCATGCCGGCGATGCCTTGATTGTCGATATTGACGAGACCGATCAGGTGGGAGACGTCACGGCCGGTCGGGTAGACGCGCTTGTTTTCGCGTAGAAACCCCACACCAGGCAGGCCGAGTTTGAACACGTCATGCTGCTGCTTCGGCGTCAGCTCGCGCTTGAGCCAGACGAAGCCTTTGCGCGAGGACAGCCGGTCGCGCACTTCGCCGGGATCGAGATCGGGCAGCGTCGCCGTGAGAAGTTCAATCGCTTCATCCTTGTCGATCAGCCTCCGCGGCTCGGCGTAGAGTGAGGGAGCTTTGATATCGGTGGCGAGGATTTCGCCGTTACGATCCAGAATATCGGGCCGCGCGGTCGCGATGGCATCCTGCGCGCCGCCACGGCGTCCGTTATGAGTGTCGCCCATTACCCCGTACATCACAAGCCGCAGCGCGATAATCGCAAAGACTGCCGAGAACGCCAGCATCGCCAGCCCGACGCGCGCGCGCGCTTTGGCAGCACGATCGACATTGCCATACAGCAATTTACGGATCAGTCGTTGGCGGAACGGTTCGACCGGAGCCACAGAAGCGCTATCGCTCATTGTACGCCCTCCGTGGCTGTCGATGTGGAAGAAGCAGGGGCGGGCGCAGGAATGGAACCGGTCGCCTCGTCCGGGCTAACGACATCGATCATCGCTCCGATCGGATCGGGATCGTTCGGCTTGATGTAGCTCGGCGGCCGTGGCGGCAGGTTCTTCAGGGAGTCGAACTGGTGAGCATCGATCGGCCGAAGCTGGAGATGGCGCTCCACCAGACCCTGCAACCGCGCGGGCGAGGACAACTTGGCCCATTCCGCACGTAGCGCGGCAATCTTGTTGCGCTCCTCGCGAATATCGGCACGCAACCGCAGCACGCGCTCGGTGCGCACGGTCGAATCCATCTTGATGCGATAGACATACGCCGCCGAGATCACCAGCGCGCAGATAACAAGGAAATGGATGATCCTCAAGACCGCCCCCCCTTCATCACCGTGCGCAGCGTCGGCCAGTCGAAAGTGGTATCCTCGTGGTGCGAGGCATTGGCGGTGCGCTGCGCCGCGCGCAGCTTGGCGGAACGCGCTCGCGGATTGGCGGCCGTTTCGTTATCATTGGCGACCACAGGACGCTTGGTCAGGATCTCAAAACTCGGCGCGATCTGTTCCATCTCCGGCAGATGGCGCGAGCGGCCACTTTGCCTTGAGCGGGCCGCAAGGAAGTTCTTGACGATGCGGTCTTCCAGCGAGTGGAACGACACCACGACCAGCCTGCCGCCCGGCTTGAGCGTCTGCTCAGATGCGTGCAGCGCGGTCTGCAATTCGTCGAGTTCTTCATTGACGAAAATCCGCAGTGCCTGAAACGTACGGGTGGCGGGGTGAATGTCGTTGGGGCGCGCCCGCACGACGCTCGACACGATGTCTGCCAGCGCCTTCGTCGTCACGATCGGCTTGTCCTGTCGCGCCTTGACGATGGCGCGCGCGACGGCGCGGGAGTGCCGCTCCTCGCCGAAAATGTAGATGATGTTGGCGAGGTCCTTCTCCGAGGCAACTGCGACCACATCGGCGGCGCTCGCGCCGTCTTGCCCCATGCGCATATCGAGCGGCCCGTCATGGCGGAATGAGAAGCCCCGCTCCGCGCGGTCGAGTTGCATCGACGACACGCCGATATCCATCACGATGCCGTCAACCTGCGAGGCCCCTTCCGCCGCGCAAACCTCGGCAAGATTTGAAAACCGGTTCTGCACCACAGTCAGGCGGCCTTCCGCGCGCTCGACCAGATCGAATGCCTCGGCAACCGCCGTACGGTCGCGGTCAATACCGATGACCCGGGTGCCGGCGACTTCAAGAATGCGTTTGCTGTAGCCACCCGCACCGAAGGTCGCGTCGACGTAAACACCGCCCGCGCGCGGTGCGAGGAACTCGACCGCCTCGCGGCCAAGAACGGAGATATGGCGGGAAGAGGCTGTGCTCATGCCGCACTCCTCACCCGGAACCCATTGGCTCCTGCAGGATAACAGTCGTGTCTGCCCCGCGTTTCCATGCGCGCACATGGTGGCTTGCCTGCCGGAAGCCCGCGCAGGCAACGTATCGTCAGGAGTTGAGTTCCGTCTGAATGGCGAGGGTCTGCCAAGAGTCTTGCCATGGATCGAGCGCACCGGGGAACCGCGATTGGGTACAAATCGGGCGCGGTTCTTCACCCTTCAGTAGCGGTAATTATCGTTAAGGAATGGTTGATGGCCGCCGTGAAGGCTCTCAATCAGTACCCGGCCAACGATTCTGACCGGATGTGGATAAAGGGAACCTGCAGATTGCGCCGCGCGTTCCGAGAGCGCGATACTAATCGCATCGCTGAGTACGTCGTGGTCTTGCCTCGTTTGGTTGTCACATGTCACTTGAGTCGTTCGCATCTGCCGGATTCGCCGTACATCGCGAACGGCTGGCATCCCCCCTCGGACCGCAAGTCGACATGGTGAGCTTTACTCCGGATTCGTCCGTCGTCTTCGACGTTCGACCATCCCCGAATTTCAATGACCGCAAGGCCAGGCGCGAGCCTGATATGATTGTGCTGCACTACACAGGCATGTCCGATGCCTCGGGTGCACTAAAACGGCTGTGCACCGCCGGCACCGAAGTCTCGGCGCATTACGTCGTGATGGAAGACGGTAACATCATCCAATGCGTCCGGGAATCCCACCGCGCCTGGCATGCCGGCGCGTCGTCGTGGGGCGGCGACAGCGACGTCAACTCCGCCTCGATCGGGATCGAGATCGTTAATCCCGGCCACGACCTAGGTTATCCAGATTTTCCCTTACGCCAGGTCGCAGCAGTGATCGCGCTTTGCAAAGGTATCATGCTGCGACGGAAGGTGCCGAAGCATCGCGTGCTGGGACATTCCGACGTCGCGCCTGCGCGCAAGAAGGACCCCGGCGAAAAATTTCCGTGGCGGCTTTTGGCCGATTCCGGTGTAGGCCACTGGGTCGAGCCTGCCCCACTCATGCAAGGCGACCGCAAGTTTCTGGGAACCACCAGCGACGAGATCATGGCGCTACAGCGCGCCCTCGTCCGTTATGGCTATGGCGTGCTACCGACCGGCCAGTATGACGGGGTCACGATGGACGCAGTGGCGGCATTCCAGCGGCATTTCCGCCCCGAGCGCGTCGACGGCATCGCGGACCAGTCGACACTGACAACACTGCAGAGCCTGCTCGAAACCTTACCGGACGCCTCCAAAGTCGCCTGACCTGACTTTCGCGCCCTCTTAACCTCCCCGCCAGTTGGATCGCGACAGCGTTCGTTCGGCTTGACGCCGCCCCGGCAAACCGCCATGTGGTCAGCGTCAGTCGGCCGGACGGCCGCTCTTGCAGGATCGAAAGGTCGCAAGGGAGGAAAGTCCGGGCTCCATCGACATGCGGTGCCGGATAACGTCCGGCGAAGGCGACTTCAGGGAAAGTGCCACAGAGAACGAACCGCCGCGCCTCCGCAAGGAGGCACGGTAAGGGTGAAAAGGTGCGGTAAGAGCGCACCGCGTTTCCGGCAACGGCGACGGCACGGCAAACCCCACCGGGAGCAAGACCGAATAGGGATGGCATAGCGGACAGTTCGCCTTCGGGCGATAACTCTGCGGGGTGATGTCGAGCCCGCCATCCGGGTAGGTTGCTAGAGGCGCGGAGCAATCCGTGTCCCAGAGGAATGGCCGTCACGTCTGCATGGTGCAAACCATTCAGGCCCTACAGAACCCGGCTTACAGGCTGGCTGACATCCGCATCGCGACAAGCGATGGTCTATGAAGGGTCCGGTGCTACTGCATCGGACTCTTCGCCATATCAGGCGAGGTCAATGCTCCACACCCGCTCCGGCGCCAGGCCTCGGCCGCTTCACTACGGCAACGAGGAGGCTAAGGCCGATATAAAACACTGTCAGCAGATAGAAGGCATCGGCATACCCCATCACCGCGGCCTGCTGATGCACCCGTTGCCACAACACCTTCAACGCCATCAATTGCGCATCGCCCTGCCCCTGAAAACGCTGCGTCAGCGTGTTCAGCATTTCGACCGCACTGGCATTGCCCCAATTCACCACGTCATGCAGACGGGAGATGTGAAGATCGGTTCGGTTGTTCAGGACCGTGTTGATGAGGGCGAGCCCGACCGCCCCGCCCATGTTGCGAGTCAGATTGAACAATCCCGAGGCGTTCTTCATCCGCTCGGGAGCTAGCGTGCCAAGCGCAATATTGTTGACGGGAATCATCGCCAGCATGATGCCGACCCCACGAAATATCTGGGGCCATACCAGTTCATAGAAATCGTACTGCGACGTGATCCACGTCATCTGCCACGTGCTGAGCGCGAAGACGAGCAAGCCGGCGCCGATCATGCAGCGCGGGTCGATCTTGTTCATGATCCGTCCGACCAGCGGCGCCGTCATGAACATTGCAAGACCGGAGACGAACATCGTCTCACCGATCATCAACGGGTTATAGCCGCGGATCTCGGCGAGATAACGCGGGTAGATGTACGTCATGCCGTACAGGCCAATTCCGACGCAGAAGGAGAAGATGCTGCCAATCGCAAAATTGCGATCCGTGAAGGCACGGATATCGACGATCGGCTCCTTCGCGGTGAGAACCCGATAGAAGAATGCGACGGTCGAGATGACGCAGACGACGCCCATGATCGCGACTGATTCATCATCGAACCACTGATATTGCGGCCCCTCCTCCAGCACGTATTCGAGCGAGCCAAGAAAACCCGCCATCGCCACGAAGCCGAACCAGTCGAAATGATCCAACAGAGCGAAGTTCGGCTGATCGAAATCCACCAGCGCGAGCACGCCAAGTGTCACCATTATACCCGGTACCACGTTGATGAAGAACAGCCAGTGCCATGAAGCGGCGTCCGTGATGTAGCCGCCAACTGTAGGACCAATGGTTGGCGCCAAGGTCGCAACAAGACCGATTGCGGGCGTAACGATCGAGAGCTTGCTGCGCGGAAACACCGTGTATGCTGAAGCAAACACCGTAGGGATCATACCGGCACCGAGAAAGCCCTGCACTGCGCGCCACAGGATCATCTGGTCAATGGTCGAGGTCAGGCCGCACATGAAGCTCGAGATGGTGAAGCCGGCTGCCGAAATCGCGAACAACAATCTGGTGCCGAATGCGCGCGACAGGAATCCCGAGAGCGGAATCGCGATCACTTCGGCGATCAGATATGCGGTCTGGACCCACGACACTTCGGTGGCGGATGCCGACAGGCCGGCCTGAATTTCGGACAGCGACGCCGCCACGATCTGGATATCCAGGATCGACATGAACATGCCGAAGATCATGATCAGGAACGCAATCATGCGGCGCGGCGCCACAGTCTCTGAAGCGACCGCTGCGGCTTGTATCGGTCCTATGGTGCCGGATGCTACGCTCATGCACCAACTCCGCGAGTACTACTCTGCTCTGGCAAGAGCTTGTCTGGCGGACTTCCGTGTATCGACTTCGACCTCGACAGACATGCCGGCACGTAGCAGGTTTTCACGCGCAACGGCTTTCGGCACGCGTACGCGAACCGGCAGGCGCTGCACGATCTTGGTGAAGTTGCCGGTGGCGTTGTCCGGCGGCAGCAGCGTGAACACCGAGCCCGACGCGGGCGACAGGCTCTCGACGACACCGACGATTTCGCTCCCCTTCATCGCGTCGACGCTGATGTAGACCGGCTGGCCGGGACGTATGCGCGCGAGTTGGGTTTCCTTGAAATTGGCATCGATGAACACCTCGTCCAGCGGAACAACATTGGCGAGGCGCTGGCCCACTGAAATATTATCCCCTTCATTGACAAGGCGATTGGAGAACACACCGTCGATCGGCGCACGGATGGTGGTAAAGGACAGATCGCGCTCGGCCTTGGCCAGCGCGGTCTTCAGTTCTCCAAGCTGCCCTTTGGCTTCAGCCTGCTGTGCCTTGATGACATCGATCTGCGCCTGCGCGGCGTCGAGATTGGCCTGGGCTCCCTGCACCGACGCATTGCTCTGATCGCGCGTCGCCTGCGATTGATCGAAGATCGCCTTCGAGGCAAAGCCCTTCTCGCTTAACTGGCTCTGGCGAACGAAATCGGCTTCCGCACGCTTGGCGGCGGCACGCGCGGATTCGAGTTGCGCTTGCGCCTGCTCGACCGCACTTTCTTGCGCTTTCGCCTGACGGCCGATGCGCTGGATGGTGGCTTCCTGTGTCGCGATCTTGGCACGGGCGTTATCGACTGCGATCATGTAATCGCCGTCGTCGATCTGAAACAAGAGATCGCCCGCCTTCACCTCGGTGTTGTCGCTAACCGCAATCTTCGCAAGATAGCCTGATGCGCGCGCGCCAATCATCGTGTTGTTGGCGCGGACATAGGCGTCATCGGTCGAAACAATGAAGCGGCCGACCATGAAATAATAGGTGCCGAACACCGCCAGTGCGATCGCGGCTACCGCTCCTAGTCCTGCGAAAATTTTCTGGCGGCGGCCAAGCCGCGCCCAGCGGGACCCCGCTGCAGCCGGGGCATCGGCTGCGGTGGCGGGGCTTTCCGTTGTGCGGCGTGCGGTCACATCTTCCAGCCGGGGACGGGCCGAAGAATTGGAGGCGGACGTTGCGCCTGCATCTGTATCGATGTCAGCCCTGCGGACAGCAGATTGCTCACGAGGGGCCATCCGGAGAGCCTTTCATTGACCAAACCGTTCGGTCAGCGCCCTTTACTATTGACCGAACCGTTCGGTCAATAGTAGGAAAAGCACAGAGGACAACTTTTTGCGAGCAAAAACCTCTTCCAAGGATAAAACTGCGCCTATGATCCCCACCCAGCCACTTCCCGCCAATGATGAGGACAGCGCCAAGCGCCGCCAGATCGTTGAAGGTGCACGCAAGGTGTTCCGGGAACTCGGTTTTGACGCCGCCAGCATGGGCGAAATCGCCAAAGCGGCGGGCGTGTCGAAGGGGACACTCTACGTCTACTTCGCCGACAAGCTTGCGCTGTTCGGCGCCATCGTCGCCTGCGAATTGCGCGATCAGGGCATCACCAAACTTGCCATCGATCCGAACGAGGACGTCGAGACAACGCTCAAGAAGTTTGGTCAAGGCTACATGGAGATGCTGTGCCGTCCAACGGGCGGCTCGACCATCCGCACCATGATGGCGATTGCCGAGCGCATGCCCGAACTTGGCCGGCGCTACTACGAGCACGTTCCGGCGTCATGGCTCGGCAAGCTTGCGGAATATCTGAAAACCAAGGTGGCGAGTGGCACGCTCGCCATTGAAGACTGCGATCTGGCGGCGGGGCAGTTCATGCTGTCCTGCCAGGCCAGCCTGTTCCTGCCATTCATCTTCCAGGTGACGCCCGCGCCAAGCAATGAGCGGATCGCCGAAGTGGTGGCGAGCGGCACCCGCGTGTTCCTCGCCGCCTATCGCCGCTAATTCCAAGCAGCCCTGCTCCAGTCGCTTATTCCCGATCCGGTTTCAGGAATTTTCAAAAATACCCGCGCGCGCCCGTCTGCAAACGACTGTGAAATTGGATTAGTCTGAGCGTGCCTTGTAGACCTTCGCAAGGAGATCGGGGATGAAGCTGCCGACATGGTCCGAATTTCTAACGATTTTCGTGACGGCGTTCATCACCGCAGTATCAATCAACCTGCTGTGGAACAGTTACTCGCAAGCCACGATGGCGCACACCAAACTGCTTTTTGCGCCCATCATGCTCGACAAGACCACGCAGCTCGGACCTTGAGAGTCCCTATCGAACGCGGCTTTCATCCTCGATCGAGTCGCGATCCTCTTTCGACAGCGGTCCATGGGCGAACGCACGGCGCACCTTCTGCCCGATCGATCCCGTGACTCCGGTATCCCGATTGGCATAGCTGCGGCCACCCGCGCGCGCCGCGATCTCCTCGCCCGACACGGCCGCTGGCTTGCAGATGATGCGTCCGCTCGCGCGGCGCATCAGGTCGACGTGAATGTGATTGTAGTGATAGACGTTGGCACCAGGCGCGAGCACGGTGTTGAACCGCTGACAGGCCGCAGCCTCAACATCACGCAAGAAGCCCTGCTCTTCCGGCAACCCCTTCCAGCCGTGTTGCACCGAGATGTAGCGCCCATCGGCCAGCGTGAATCCCGCAACATCGAGAGCGTTGCCGAATGCATGTTCTGAAATATGCGCATTGGGATTGCCGTTCATGCCGCGGCACGAATAGGCCGAGATCTGCTTGATCTCCACGACGCGCGCCCCGAACCAGCGCACTGCAGCAGGCTGGATAGCTTCTGTAATCCAGCGATCGAGCGCGGAAACAATGGGACATGCAAGCGTCGCAGTCGGCTTCAAAGTGACAGGCCCGAAAGACGACACCGGATTTCCGACAGGGCCAAGCCGCTGCTGCGAATAGTGCGCCGGTTGCTGTGCACCCTGCTGATACGGCGCACTTCGATCGGGCGTGCTTTGATAAGGCGTCGCCGAATGGCCCGGGCGGCCTTGCAGGGCTTCTTCGTGTGCCATGTCGTCTTCACCATCAGCCGGTAATGTTGCCTGAATATTCAAAGGCACCGGCTCACCGGACGGCATATAGCCGCCCTGGGCGGCTGAATAGGCCGGGCGCTGATACGAAGAAGGCTGCCGATAGGATGGCTGGGCAACCGGCCAACGCGGCTGGCCTGCGATTGAACCCGGCGGCCGCAGATCGTCGGCATAACCGAGTGAACTGTTGCTTTCACCAAGCACGCTGACCTTCAGCGGGAATTCCGCGCCACAAACACCCGGCCCGGAAATTGGACTGATGCGCACGACCTCGGCGCTTTCCTTGACCTCCCCCGTTTTCAGGCATGCCTGTTCCGCCTCGGCTCGCCAGGGTTCACGCTCTGCGGTTTGAAAAAAGCCACGACCGCAACCCGCCAGGGAGACAAGGGCAAGGGAGCCGACGAGATACAAACTCACTCCACGCGCCATGCGCGCAGAGTCCGCGAATAAACTTAAAGACTTATCAACGGCTTGCTTTTCAGTCTCTTTTAACCACGATGAGGCTTTCAAGGCGCCATTGCGGGCGAATTCTCTTAATCAGCAACGAACATCATGCGTTTCAAATCCCTTGCGGCTGCGATCCTGATCCTGGCCGGTTCGTTCTTCGTCAGCCTCGAGGCGATGGACTGGATATGGCCGCCTCGCGCGTCGAAGCCGGCGCTCGTCAAGTTGCCGCCTCTGCCGCCTGCAACTCGTAAATCCGAATTCGTGGCACCGGTCACCATCCCGCTTGGTGTGATCGCTTCCGCGCTTGATCGCACTACGCCGCGTGATTTCGGCGGTAAGGCCGACAATCCGGCCAGCCAAATTCTTACCAATGCTGACATCGACTGGCACATCACGCGCGGCACCATCACCGCAAGCGGCGAGCAGAACGCGCTGACCGTATCCACCCCGCTCAACGGAAAGCTCACCGTGACCGGCTCGGTGTCGACCGCCGCGGGCTCTCCCCTCAACAATGCGCTCGGCAACCTGTTCGGCGCAAAGGCCGCGCAGCAGATCGGCAATATCTCGATCAAGTCGCTGAACGCCAGCGCCGCGATCAACGGCACCGCAACAGCCACGGCGCGCCCCTACCTCACACCCGACTGGCACTTCGATCCGAAACTCACCGCGCAGGTGGTGCTCGTCAATAACAGCCTGTCGGTCGCTGGCGCGAAAGTTGCGGTGCCCGCCCAGGTCAAGCCGGTAATCGACAAGACCGTGAACGAACAGGTCGAGCGCCTGCAGCAGCGGCTACGCAACGACGAGAGTTTCCGCCGCGCGATGCAGCAGCAATGGGCGCGCGCCTGCAAATCGATCGTGCTGCCTTCACCCGCGCCAGGCACACCCCCGCTGTTCCTCGAAATGCGGCCGGTCAAAGCCATGGCGACGCAACCACAGATCAACAACGCCGCGGTCAGACTCGCGGTCGGCTTGCAAGCTGAAACACGCATCGTCGACAAGCCGACAACCCCGCGATGTCCCTTCCCTCAAACCCTTGACATCCAACCCGCACTCAATGAGGGGCACGTCAACATCGGCGTTCCAATCGATATCTCATTCATTCAACTCGGCAAGATCGCAGAGACGCAACTCAAGGGCCGTACTTTCCCGGAAACCGGCAGCGGCGTGATCGCCGCCCGCATCAAGAGCGTCGATATCGATGCCAGCGGCAACCGATTGCTGGTCTCGCTGCTGGTGCATGCCAAGGAAAAAGCAAGTTGGTTCGGACTGGGAGCCGACGCCACCGTACGAATCTGGTGTCGCCCCGCGCTCGATGCGGAAGCGCAGGTATTGCGCCTGAGCGATTTGTCGGTTGCCGTCACATCCGACGCTGCTTTCGGCATGTTCGGCGCGCTCGCTCAACGCGCTGCGCCTTATCTGCAGCAAGCATTGCAGGAGCACGCGACGATTGATCTGAAACAGATATCATCCGGCGCGCGACAAAAGCTCTCCGATATTATCGGCAGCCTCCAGACCGAGCAGGACGGCGTCAAGGTCAATGCCAGCGTGACCAACGTGAGACTCGGCGAAGTCTCTTTCGATTCTTCAACATTGCGCGTGATCGTCGAGGCGGCAGGCACGCTCAATGTCATCGTGGCCCAATTACCAGCGCTGTAGGCAATCCTCACACGAGTTCCACTACGATCGATGAGCCAAGTTGCTGGCTCCGCAGCCATCTTTCGATGACATGATATCTCCACATTAATGGAGCATCGACGCCGCATCCGCGCGCCGCCGTTGAGGGACGCAATCGTTCGCGCATTTGGCCATGGGCCTGCCGAACCCAATTCATCGAGCCCAAGGATTTTGACATGAAAAGATTTGCGCTCGCCGCAGTTGCGGCGTTGTCAGCGATTCCGGTTGCTCATGCCGAAGGTGAATCCTATCGCGCTATGGTGGAAAGCCATGCCGCCGCCGAAGGCGTTCCAGCAGAACTCGTACATCGGGTCATCATGCGCGAAAGTCGATATAATCCTCGCGCTGTTCATGCGGGCAATTATGGCATGATGCAGATCAAGCTGCAGACCGCACGCGGTCTTGGCTATACCGGAACGGCACAGGGCCTGCTCGACCCTGAAACGAACCTCACCTATGCGGTGAAGTATCTCGCCGGCGCCTATCGTGCCGCGCATGGCAACCACAATCGTGCCGTCGCCTATTATGCCGGCGGATACTATCATGCCGCCAAACGTCAGCGTTCGATGGAAGCGAATGCAGCGATGCTACCGAATTCCGGGCTTGCGCCCGCCCTGGACATCACACCGGCCCAGTTTGCCACACCGGCGCGCTATGTTCGCCAGCGACATCATCGCCACCATCGCTGACCGATAACAGCCGGTCACCATGACCGGATTGTTTTACGCAGGCTTATGCTGCGCGATGGGCCGCGGCTGGCCCTTTTCGTCAATGGCGACGTAGGTAAAATTTCCATCTGTCACCATGATGATGCCCATCTCGTTCCGCCGCTGGACCCAGGCCTCGACGTGCACGGTGATTGACGTCCGGCCAACGCGCACCTGAGTGCCATATACCGACACAAGGTCTCCGACAAATACCGGTTTCCGAAACGTCATCGCCTCAATGGCGACCGTGACATTACGCGCCAGCGTCGCTTTGTAGGCAAACACGCCGCCTGCAAGGTCCATCTGGCTCAACAGCCAGCCACCGAAAATATCGCCGTTCTGATTGGTATCGGCCGGCATCGCGATGGTACGCACGCACAACTCTCCTTGCGGCACCGTGTCATCCAGCACGATCGATCTGGTTTCATGACCCGCCACAGGGGTATCCGTCATGTGATGCTCTGTTCCTGAAGATCAGCGGAATGTTGCCCAGCCGGCATCCGGCTTGAAGCGTTCGCCATATTTGGCCGCCAGTGCCGAAAGCGCATTGGCTACATTCTCCGGCCCTCGCTCACGCGCATAATTCAGCGGCCCGCCGCGGAACGGTGCATACCCGGTGCCGAAGATCATCGCGCCGTCCACCGTATCCGGATTATCAACGATGCCCTCGCGCAGACATGCGACGCAGACGTTCGACATCGGCAGCACCAGACGGTCGATGATGTCGGGCGTTGGATGAACATGGGCATGGCCTTTCTGCACGCGACCATCCTTCCACTCATAGAAGCCGCGGCCGGTCTTGCGACCGAGTTCGCCCTTGGCGACCTTTTCACGCAACCACTCGGGAGCAGATGGAATGGAATCGCCGAGCTTGGCGCGCAACTCATCGCCAACCGCAAGGCAGATGTCGAGACCGACCTGATCGGCCAACTCGATAGGCCCCATCGGCATACCGAATTTTTCCGCAGCTTCGTCGATGGTGAGCTTGTCGATCTTCTCGTCGAGCATCAGCAGAGCTTCCATCAGGTACGGCATCAGCGCGCGATTGACCAGGAAACCCGGCGAGCTTTTCACCGGCAACGGCAAGCGATCAATACCGCCGACAAATTTCATCGCATTCGCGAGCGCTTCGCGATCCACCTGATCATGACTGATGACCTCGACAAGCTGTAACCGCGAGACCGGATTGAAGAAGTGGATGCCGAGCAGCCGCTCCGGCCGCTGCAACGTGGCGCGCAACTCTTCCAGCGGAATGCTGGAGGTGTTGGTCGCCAGAATGGCTTCCGGCTTCATTACTTTCTCGAGGCCGGCGTAAATCGACTGCTTGAGCTGCAGCTTTTCAGGCACCGCCTCGATGATGAGGTCCGCGTGCCTGGCGCCTTCACCCGTCATATCCGGGATCAGGCGATCCAGTTCATCGCGCTGGCCGATGCGGCTGCGGGTGATCTTTGAAAACAGGCCGGAAGCCCGCTTCATCGCGCCAGCGATGGCGGCGGGCTGCATGTCGGCAAGCGTGACGCACAATCCCTGATGCGCACACCACGAGGCTATGTCGCCACCCATCGCGCCGGCACCGATCACATGGACATGCTTGATCTGGCTCTTGCCGCCCGCAAGCTTCTTCATCTCGTCACGCAGGAAAAACACGCGGATGAGGTTTTGCGCGGTCGGCGTCACCATCAACCTTGCGAAGGACGGCTTTTCAGCCTCCAGCATCTGCACACGGTTGCCGCCGTGCCTTTCCCAAAGATTGATTAGCGCGTAGGGCGCAGGATAATTCTCCTGCGGGGCTTTCTTGCCGGCCTCCTTGCGCATCCGCGAGGCTAGCAGCCCACGGACAGGCCCTATATTCATGACTGTCGTGAGCATCGTGCGCTTGCGCTTCAGGCGACCGAAGATCGCATCCTTTACCGCACCGCGCACGTGGCGCTCCTGCGTCACCGCGTCGACAAGACCGAGCGATTTCGCCTTCCGGGCATCAACAGTCTTGCCCGTCAGCATCATGGTCATCGCTTCAAGTGGATTGAACAGATGCGTCGAGCGTGCCGTTCCGCCGAAGCCCGGATGCAGGCCGAGCAGCACTTCCGGGAAACCGAAACGTGCGCCGTCAATCGCGATCCGCATGTTGCAGGCGAGAACGACTTCCAGTCCGCCGCCTAGACAAAAGCCGTGGATAACGGCTACTGTCGGCAGCTTGATGTTTTCAAGCCGGTTCAGGATTTCGTGGCCACGACCAAGTTGCTGTTCGACGAGGGGCGGATCGGACAGACCACGGAATTCATTGATGTCCGCGCCCGCGATAAACCCGGAGCGCTTCGCCGAGCGAATGGCGAGACCCGTAGGGCGTTCATTCTCCAGCACCGTGAGAATTTGCGAAAACTCCTCCAGCACTTCGGTCGACAGTGTATTCGCACTCGCCCCTTCGCGGTCGAACAACAGCCACGCAATGCCGTCTTCGTCGCGCGTCAGCTTGAAGTGACGATACGGCCCGGATGACGGTGTCGGTCCGAGTTCGAGGACGTGGTCCTTCATCGTATTGAGGATTTTGCTGTCCATCGCCATTTCCTAAACCGCCTCGATCAACATGGCGCCGCCGAGGCCGCCGCCGATACATTCCGTCGCAACGCCACGTTTGGTGCCGAGACGATGCATCGCATTGACCAGATGCAGCACGATGCGGTTGCCGCTGGTGCCGACCGGATGGCCGAGGCTGATCGCACCGCCATCCACGTTGAGCTTTGCCTGATCGATTTCGCCCGCCGCGCCATCGAGGCCCAGAATGTCGCGGCAGAACTTGTCGTCCTTCCATGCGGCAAGACAGGCGAGGACCTGCGAGGCGAACGCCTCGTTGATCTCCCAAGTCTCGATGTCATGAATCGTCATGTTGTTGCGTTTGAGCAGCCGGTTCGACGACAGCACCGGACCGAAGCCCATCACGGTCGGATCGAGCCCCGACCATGCGCTGTCGACGATGCGCGCTTTCGGCTTCAGCCCGTATTTGTTGACCGCATCTTCCGACGCCAGAATGGTCCAACAGGCCCCATCGGTGATCTGCGAGGAGTTGCCCGGCGTCACCTGTCCCCACGGCCGCTCGAAGGCAGGCTTGAGCTTAGCGAGTTTGTCCATCGAGGAATCGGGGCGCACGCCGTCGTCGTGATCGTAGAACCTGCCCTTGCGGTCGAACGCGGTTTCGACCTCGCCCTCGAGAAAGCCCTGCGCCTGCGCGTAAGCAAGCCGCCTGTGGCTTTCCACTGCGTAAGCGTCGGCCTGCTCGCGCGTGATGCCCATCAGATGCGCGATCACTTCCGCAGTCTGCCCCATGTTGAGGTCGGTGACTGGATCGGTCAGTCCGCGTTCCAGGCCGATGATCGGCTTGAAATAAGACGGCCGCAATTTGAAGAACGCTGCCAGTTTCGCAAGCGTCGTGCGCGCCGAGGCCATGCCTGCGAACCAGCGTACGCCCGCCTGCGGAAACACCAGCGGCGAATAACTCAACGCTTCCATGCCGCCGGTAAGGATCATGTCGGCCTGTCCGGCCTGAATATAGCGGTAGGCAGTGTCGATCGACTGCATGCCGGAGCCGCAATTAATCTGCACGCCAAAGGCGACCATCTCCTCGCCCATCCCCAGCCGCAACGCAGCAACACGCGCCGGATTGACCTCGTCGGCTATCACACTGACGCAGCCGACAATCACCTGATCGAACTCGGACGATTTGAAAGGTTGCCGCGCGAGCAGTGGACGCCCGGCCTGAACCGCGAGGTCGACCGGCGTGAACGGACCCGGACCGCCCTGCGCCTTCAAGAACGGCGTACGGCTGCCATCGATAATATAGACAGGACGGGACATCAGCTTGCGGCCCTTTCCGCCGTTGCGGTGGCAGGATGGTTCTGACGGTAGATCGGAGACAGGGCTTCCGGCGCGAAGTCGTCAACCTCAATCACTTTTGCTACGGCCTCTTGCGCTGTCTTGATTGCTTCCACATCCGCCGCCGTGATGATGCCGCGCGAAGCGGCCTCCTGCCAGTCGCGAATATGAGCGGCGCGCATTTTCTTTTCAATCGGCTCATTGGCGGTGACCAGCAGGAAGGCGCGCTCCAACCGTGCCAGCGGCCCATCGTCGTTCGCTCCAGCATGATAAAGGCCCGCCGTGAGGCGATCGCGCTCCGGCGAGGGCGACAGGATCATCTGCGCGCACTGATGCACGACCTTGTCGGACGGGCCCAATGCGTTCGATCCAAATGGCTGCACAACAAATTTCAAAAGCCATGCGACGGGCCGGTTCGGCAGGTTCGCCAGCACTTCAGCAAAACGCAGCTCCATGGTGCGGATGCCGTTCGCCATCACCCAGCGCAGCGCGGGCAGATCGGCGTCCTGACGTCCTTCGTCTTCCCAGCGCTTCAGTGCTGCCGACAACAAATAAAGCTCGGAGAGAATATCTCCGAACCGCGCCGACAGCATCTCCTTGCGCTTCAGCGCGCCACCGAGCGTCAAAAGCGCCATGTCGGCGCACAGCGCGAACGCGGAGGAATAACGCGAGAGCTGCCGGTAATAGCCGGTTGCTGCCCCGGCATCTGGTGCATGCGCGAACAGACCGCCGGTCCAGCTTCGGCCCCACGCGCGGAACAGGTTGGTGAAGGCGTGACCGACATGTTTCCAGAACGATTGATCGAACGCTTCCAGCCCTGCGTCCTTATCCGGGTTGCCGATCGCATTGATCTCGGCCAACAGATAAGGATGCGCTCGCGTCGCGCCCTGTCCGAACACGATCAGGTTGCGGGTGAGAATGTTGGCGCCCTCCACCGTGATTGCGACTGGTACCGAACGGTAGAGATTGCCCATGTAGTTCTGCGGGCCTTCGATAATCGCCTTGCCGCCATGGATATCCATCGCATCGTCGACAACGATCCGAAGCCGCTCGGTCGCATGCAGCTTCATGATGCCGGAAATCACGGCGGGATGCTTGCCCCGATTGAGTGCCGCGCAGGTCAGCCGCCGTGCGGCATCGAGCTGATAGGCCGTGCCCGCGATACGCGCGAGCGGCTCTTCGATACCTTCGAACTTTCCGATCGGCACCTTGAACTGCTCGCGAACACGGGCGTAGGCGCCCGCGTTGCGTGCGCAATAGGCCGCACCCGAAGCAGACTGCGACGGCAGCGAAATGCCGCGCCCTGCCGCCAGCGCGCTCATCAACATTTTCCAGCCCTGGCCGATCCGCGCCTGCCCGCCGATGACGTAATCCATCGGAATGAAAACATCCTTGCCCCAGTTCGGGCCATTTTGAAACACCTGCATCGCAGGCAGATGACGGTGACCGATGGTGACGCCAGGCAAATTCGTCGGGATCAGCGCGACGGTGATGCCAAGATCCTCCACTCCGCCCAGAAGGTGGTCGGGATCGCGCGCTTTGAAGGCGAGGCCGAGCAGCGTCGCGACCGGGCCCAGCGTGATGTAGCGCTTGTGCCAGTTGAGGCGAATACCGAGTACTTCCTGTCCCTCGAACGTGCCCTTGCAGATCACGCCGGTATCGGTCATCGCCGCGGCATCCGAACCTGCATCGGGGCTGGTGAGACCGAAACAAGGTATCTCGCGGCCAGCGGCCAAGCCCGGCAGCCACTTGTCCTGCTGAGCACGAGTACCGAACTTCATCAGAAGTTCACCTGGCCCGAGCGAATTCGGCACCATCACGGTGACGGCGGCGGTGATGGAGCGCGATGAAATCTTCCTGATCACTTCCGAGTGCGCGAACGGCGAGAAGCCAAGCCCGCCGAATTCCTTCGGGATGATCATGCCCAAGAATTTATTCGCCTTGATGAACGCCCAGACCTCAGGCGGCAGATCGCGCCATTCCCAATTGACCTTCCAGTCATCCACCATGGCGCAGAGTTCTTCGACCGGCCCCGCGAGAAACGCCTGCTCCTCGTCAGTCAACATCGCCGGAGTCAAGGCCAGCAGCTTCGACCAGTCCGGATTGCCGGTGAACAGATCCGCATCCCACCACACGTCACCCGCTTCCAGCGCCTCGCGCTCGGTGTCGGACATCGCCGGAAGCGCCTTGTGAGCCCACGCAAAGATCGGACGCGTCAAAACATCGCGGCGGAAGGAAAAGCTCATGGAAGCGTCCTTTTTAATGCGGAAAGTATGACCCATCGGCAGGAAAGAAGGCAGGATCTTGAAATACCGATACGAGTGTGGGCTGGGCTGCCCTTATAAATTCTCACTAGCGGCCCTGAATTGACCCAGATACAGCGTCGAATCTCAAGATCGTGAACAGATTATACGATGTTCGGGATGCTTTCAGGTGACCTTCCCTATCAGCAATAAAGGCATGCCTTCGCATCCTCGCTCTTTCAAGCCGTGCACGCAAAATTCGCGCGCGGCTTTTCCTGTTCCCGCGATTTTTCATTTATTTCAGGTCGTTAGACAGGAACGTACGCAGCCTCCGAGCTTTTTTCCCGCGAGCCTCAACATCAAGGAGTTTGCAATGGGCAGCACTACCGACAAGATCAAGGGCACCGCCAACGAAGCCATCGGCAAGGCCAAACAGGGAATCGGCGAGGCCACCGGATCGGATCGCTTGCAAGGCGAGGGCGCGCTGCAGGAAGCCAAGGGTCACGCCCAGAAGGCGGTCGGCGATGCGAAGGGCGCCGTCAAGGAGGCCGTGGACAAGGCAGCCGCCGCAGCCAAGCGCAACCTCTGATCGCGCAATCAACCCGACGATAAAGCCGGCCTTCAGGCCGGCTTTATTTTGCTTGTTGTTATTTCCCCTCGTCTGATGGCAGGGCACCTGTTTCTTTCAGCACCTCATGTGCGGCCTTGAAGGCTTCCAGACCTGCCGGCACGCCGCAATAGGTGGTAGCCTGGATCAGGATCTCCTTGATCTCATCGACCGTCACGCCATTGCTGAGCGCGCCTTTAACATGCAGCCGCAACTCAGCCGGCTTGTTCAACGCCGTCAACATCGCGATGTTGATCATACTGCGCGTCTTGCGCGACAGGCCCTCCCGCGCCCATGCATGGCCCCAGCACCATTCGGTTGTGATGGTCTGGAATGCCATCATGAAATCGTCGGCCTGCGCGAAACTGCCATCAACATAGTCGGCGCCCAGCACCTCGCGCCTAACCTTCAGTCCACGCTTGAACTTTTCGCTTTCAGTCATTCCAGAATTCTCCCAACCCATCATTCATAAAGTTCAGCCACCGGCAGTTCCGCGAGACAAGGACTTAATTTTACGCCCTCGATTTCGACAACATCGACGCTGCCGAGACTGTTACTGATGAACGCTGCATCCACTGCACTCAAGTCCGCTTCGGAAAGAAAGCCTTGCTCCACGTCCATACACGACATGATTTTCCCGCGTGCGATTCCTGGAAGAATGCCGTCGGAGACGGGCGGCGTGACCCATTGGCCTGCAATGCGCGCGAACAGATTGCCTACCGTGGCGCACACGACGTGTTCCTGTCCATTCAGCATCAACGCGTCGGCGGCACCCCGGGACAGAGCCTCGCGTCGCGCAAGGATATTGTCTCCGTAATTGAGAGACTTGATCCGAGATAACGGGGAATGCTCATTGCGCCGCGTCGATCGTGCAATCACTACGCTCTGCGATTCGGCCATCCGGCTCGATGGTGCACAAGTGATGAGCAAGGTCGGTAACGATGGGCCATCGACCCACAATCCGCGCTTTGCCGCAGGGCCGCGCGTCAGCGTGATACGGATTGCGCTGCGCCCAAACCGGCTATTGCGCAAGAGCCCGATAACTGCAGTCTCCAGCGATTGATCATCGAACACCACACGCAGATCGAGTTGGGACGCACTATCGCGCAGGCGGTGCAGATGTTCGGTAAGCCATATGGCTTTTTCATCTATGCCGAGCACAGTTTCAAAAATGCCGTCCGCCAGCGTAAAGCCGCGATCGGCGATCGACAGCCGCGCATCCACTTCGTCGAGAAACGCGCCATTGTACCAGACCTGCGTCACGATACATGCTCCCCCATTTGGGCTTGCGCTCGATCCGAGAGCCGATACAGGCTTTCATCGAACCGGCCGAACGTGGCCACGACCAGCGCCCTGATCGACGCCTGCGCCTTCAGCAGCATTTCGGCATATTCCGCCTGCGGCGTCGAGGCTGCAACAACTCCTCCACCGACACCGATGGTGAAGCGCCCCTGTCCCGCAACGATCGTTCGAATGACGATGGACAGATCGGCCGCACCATCGTGACCGATCCATCCCAGCGCGCCCGAGTAAATCCCACGCGCACGCTGCTCCAGCCGATCGATAATTTCCAGCGTCCGCAGCTTCGGTGCACCCGTCATCGACCCACCCGGAAAAGCTGCCTGCAACAGATCGATTGCGGCGCAATCGGGCCGCAACGTACCGTGCACCGTGCTGACAAGCTGGTGGACAGTCTCGTAGCTTTCCACGCAGAACAATTCACTGACGTGCACGGTGCCAGGCTCACAACAACGCGACAAATCGTTGCGCAGCAGATCAACGATCATCACGTTCTCAGCGCGGTCCTTACGACTTTGCCGTAAAGATTCGCGCAATTCACGATCGCGGCGCGGATCAGGATCGCGCCTGGCCGTTCCCTTGATGGGCTTGGTCTCGACCTCGCCGCATGTATCGGAGGACACAAACCGCTCGGGCGAGGCACTCAGTACCGCGCCGCCCGGCCAGCGCATGAATGCCGCGAACGGTGCCGGGTTGATCTTTCGCATCACGCGATAAACATCGAGCGGATCGAGATCGACTTCGCATGACAGTTCGTTGGTCAGACAAACCTGATAGCTCTCCCCTTTCCGGATCGCTTGCAGGCATTCCTCAGCGCAGGCGCGATACGCCTGCTCGCCTTTGTCCATGACAACATCAAGCGGCCTTGTTCCGTGAGGCACGACGGGCGGAGGTGCTTGCGACCGCGCGATGGCAGATTCCATTTCATCCAGCCATTGCCTGGCCCGCGCCGCGCATTCTGGGGCATCGACGGCCACCAGATAGCTTTTGCCGTCGATGTGATCGATAGCGATGAATCGATCGGCACAGATCAGAAAACTGTCAGGCGTCGATGCATGGCGGCGAACCCGCGACCCACAATCCTGCTGCAGTTCGTAGCCGAACCAGCCGACATATCCGCCCGTGAACGGACACGGTGGCGGCGTTTGTGGCGATGCTTGCCGCTGCACTTTCAGGTAATCGAAAATGTTACCGTCATGACGGACGCATCTCTCGCCGCGCTTCACTGCGACAAACCCATCCGCGCAATCGTAGCGGACGATTTCCGCATTCGGCCCCGATGCATCGCCGATATACGACCAGCGTGACAGACCCGGCGCGACAAGGCTGCTGTCGAGCCAGAAGGCGTGAAGCGATGCGGCAAATAACGAGCAGAATACCGCCTCGGTATCGAGCGCGCGTGGCAGTCGGCGCCAGAACGCCTTGCGCGTACTGGATGATTGCGACACGTTGCGAGGCCGTCGCGCCGAACGCCGCGCCACGCCTGCACCCCCGGGCAAATCCCGGAAGTTTTCCAGCAAGCGCCGCCCATGCTCGGTCAGGATCGACTCGGGATGAAACTGCACACCCCATTGCGGTCTCTCGCAATGGGCAATTGCCATCAACAGGCCATCTTCGGTCCACGCGATCTCTTTCAGATGCGGGGGCAACGGCCGCTCGATCATAAAGGAATGATAGCGCCCCGCCGCGAAAGGCGACGGCACGCCAGCAAACAGCGGATCGCCGTCATGGCGAACCATCGATGCCTCGCCATGCACCAGCGATGGCGCGTAGGCGAGCCTTCCACCCGCCTCCATCGCTAATCCCTGAAAACCAAGACATACGCCGAGCACCGGAACATTCGCCTTCAGCAACGCATCGCGCGACAGGCCAAAATCAGACGCGCGGTCCGGACGGCCGGGCCCCGGTGAGATTACGATATTGTCGAACGACTCTCTCGAAATCTCGTCCCATGTGGCCGCATCATTCTTCACCACCACCGGCGCGCTCTGATTGATGTCGGCAATCAGGTCGGCAAGGTTATAGGTGAAAGAATCGTAGTTATCGATGATGAGGGTTTTCATCGCCGCCGAGGCAAAACTGCCATTGTGGTTTCCGCCGCACCCGATCCTGACCATGACTTATATAATGGTCGGATCGGTTATCTCCGGCAGGCCGGCGCGCATCATGACCGCCGGAAAGACCACCCAAGATCACGGCAATTATGCGCCAGATCCGTAACCTTCCGCAACACGGCAACAGGCCCCGACCCATGGGATGCAACCCATTCCCGGCTTGTAGCTGCCAAGGAAAACGGTGGCCAAGGCCACCGTCTTTAAGTTGAGAATATCGGATACTGGTCAGGCGGCAGCCACACCGCGCATCTCGCCGCTGCCCGGAGGCGGGATCGGCTGCCCCTCGTCGGCATATTCGTTGAGCTTGTTGCGTAACGTTCGGATCGAGATACCAAGGATGTTCGCCGCATGAGTGCGGTTACCGAGACAATGCTTGAGCGTCTCGAGGATCAGATCGCGCTCGACATCGGCCACGGTGCGTCCCACCAGTGCGCGCGTCACCTGCTCGGCGGCAAACGTCGCATGCGCGACGACTGGCGCGGTCTTGGCGAGATCGAGCCGATCCCCATCCGGTGACAGGATCGCCTCGGGGCCAATCTCGTCGCCCTGCGCCATCAACACCGAACGGTGAATAGTGTTTTCCAGTTCGCGCACGTTGCCTTGCCAACGGTTCGTCGCGAGCACCCGCTTGGCCTCGGTCGACAGCGGACGCACCGGCACGGCGTTGGCGTTAGCGTATTTTTTCGCGAAATGCTGCGACAACTCGAGAATATCCGCCGGCCGCTCACGCAGCGCCGGGATTTTCAGATTCACAACATTGAGCCGGAACAGCAGGTCTTCGCGAAATATGCCCTCCTTCACCGCATCCGCAAGATTGCGGTTCGAGGTCGCGATGATGCGGATATCGACCGGCACCGGCTTGGTGCCGCCGACACGATCAATCACGCGCTCCTGGATGGCGCGCAGCAGTTTCGATTGCAGTCGCACGTCCATTTCCGAGATTTCATCGAGTAGCAGCGTGCCGCCATTCGCTTCCTCAAACTTACCGATACGGCGCGCGATGGCACCGGTGAATGATCCCTTTTCATGGCCAAACAATTCGGATTCCAGAAGATGCTCTGGAATAGCCGCGCAGTTGACCGAGATAAACGGCTTCTTCGCCCGCGCCGAGCGGCTGTGGACATAACGCGCCAGCACTTCCTTGCCGGTACCGGATTCACCGGTGATCATCACCGAGGCATCGGAGCCCGCGATCTGCTGCGCGAGCTTCACCACTTTCGCCATGGCCTCATCGCGATAGATCAAGTCGCGAGAGTCATTGGCGACCGCGGCCAGCACCGCCGCGATCAGTTCCGGCTCGGGCGGCAACGGGATGTATTCCTTCGCACCGGCATGGATTGCGGCAACGGCAGCCCGCGCATCATTGGTGATGCCGCAGGCCACGATCGGCACATGAATGTGTTCGGCCTCAAGCCGCATCACCAGATCGCGGATGTCGATGGCCACATCCACCAGCAGCAGGTCGGCACCTTTACCGCCGCGCACCACTCGCATCGCCAGTTCGATATCCTCGGCGTGCGTCACGCTTGCGCCGTTGTCCATCGCGATCTTGGTTGCGGTTGTCAGCTGCCCCTTCAGGGTTCCGACGATGAGAAGCCGCATGATTTGCTCCTGTCAGTATCGCGCCATTTGCGGCGTTCGGTTTGATTTCCCGCGCGACCTACGCGCGTTCCGCCTTGATGATTTCCGTCATGGTCACGCCAAGTTTGTCTTCCACGAGAACCACTTCGCCGCGCGCCACCAGACGGTTGTTGACGTAAATATCGATCGCCTCGCCGACACGGCGATCCAGTTCGAGCACCGTGCCGGGACCTAGCTTCAGAAGATCGCTGACATCCATTTTCGAGCGGCCAAGCACCGCCGACACCTGCACCGGAACGTCGAATACTGCTTCCAGATCGGAGGCGATGCGCGCACTGCGCTCTTCCTCCTCCGAATAGGCCGCCTGATCGAGCGGCGGAGCTTCGGTCTCGTTCAGGTCCGGCAACGGCACCTGCCCCTGTCCATCAGTATCACTCATGAGTCTCTCCCGGCCGGATCTCCAGCCTGTTGCGAGCCGCCATGTAGCGCTCCACCAATTCACCGATCCTGGCATCCGTCGCAGCACGATCGAGCGTGCAACCGCCGTCCGCCCATTCGATCTTGCAGTCCGAAATATCGACGTCCGGCTCTGCCAAAATCACCAGCCGTCCCTCGAACCCGCTGCGGCGCGCCAGATCTTCGATCCGCGTGCGCGCACGGTCATACAGGGTGTCGTTAACCCGGATCGCGATATGAGGCGTCGACGTCAGATGCCGCAGGCAATCGGCGATGAGCGTCGTCATCTCCGCAAGCGGTTCGGCCGCGACGAGTTCGCTGCACAGCTTGCGCGCCACTGCCACCGCCACATCCACGGCTTCGGTCTCGACCCGCCCTTCGACTCTCCTGAAATTCCCCGCGAGCGAGCGCATGGCGATGCCGATTTCCTCCATCGCCAGCGCCGAGCGGCGGTCGCTTTCCACGCTCGCTTCTTTCTGGGCGGCCTGAAATCCATCGCGGAAAGCACGTGCCTCGGCATCGGCAACCAATTGGGCGACCTCCGCGCGCGAGGCCTGCCGCTCGGTATTCGCCGGAGCGGCAAAATCCATGTCGAACAGGAATTTTGCGGGCGCGCTCATCAGTACACCAATTCGTCGTCGGCGCGATTCTTTTGCAGCATGATCTCGCCCTTGGCGGCGAGGTCCTTCGCAAGATTTACCAGAAGCGCCTGAGCTTCATCCACGTCACGCAACCGCACCGGACCGGCGGCAGCCATGTCGTCCTGCAACATCTTCGCCGCGCGGGTCGACATATTTCCCATGAAGAATTCGCGCACGGCATCGTTGGCGCCCTTCAGAGCGACACCGAGCTTGTCCTTGTCGACATGGCGCATCAGCGTCTGGGCCGAGCCCGCATCGAGCTTGACCAGATCGTCAAACGTGAACATCAGCGACTTGATGCGCTCGGCTGCTTCGCGGCTTTCCTCTTCCAGCGCGGTGAGGAAGCGCGTTTCGGTCTGACGGTCGAAATTGTTGAAGATTTCCGCCATCACCTCATGGGCGTCACGGCGGCGGGTCTGCGACAGGTTCGACATGAATTCGGTGCGCAGCGTGCTCTCGACGCGCTCGATGACTTCCTTCTGCACCGCCTCCATGCGCAGCATCCGGTTGACGACATCGAGTGCCATGTCCTCGGGCAGGATCGCCAGCACGCGCGCGGCGTGTTCGGGCTTCAGCTTCGACAGCACCACTGCGACCGTCTGCGGATATTCGTTCTTGAGATAGTTGGCGAGAACCTCTTCCTGCACATTGGAGAGCTTCTCCCACATGTTGCGTCCGGCCGGGCCGCGGATTTCGTCCATAATGCCGGTCACGCGTTCGGATGGCAGGTATTGCTGCAGCAGCCGTTCCGTCGCATCGAAATTGCCCATCAGCGCACCAGAAGCAGACATCCGCGAGACGAACTCGAGCAGCAGATCCTCGACGACATTGGCCTCGATGGTGCCGAGCGAGGACATCACGGCGGACAGTTCGCGCACCTCATCGTCATCCAGCAACGACCAAACCTTGCTGCCATATTGCTCGCCCAGCGCCAGCATCATGATCGCCGCACGCTTGGGACCGCTCAACGGCGCCGCTGACGGCGCGGTACGCCCGCTCTGACGGGCGGCAAGCGTCGCGACGACACTGGCGATATCCTCAGATTTCTGTTGAGCCGGAACGGATGCCATGTTTTACGCCGGTTGCTCTGTCAGCCATTGACGGATGATGGAAACGGTTTCGTTCGGATTGCGGTCGGCCAATTCACCGACACGATGAACGGATTGCGCATGCACCTGCCCCTGGACCTGCGCAACATCGATCATCTGCGCGGTAGCAGCGGTATGAACAGGCCCTGGAACAGCAGCGGGCTGCGCGGCTTCGGGGAGAGCCGGCACCAGAGCGGGTGGCGGGTCTTCGGCCAATACGCGCTTGACGAGCGGCCGGACCACCATGAAGACGACCACGATGGCGAGCAGCGACATCACGCCAAGCTCGATGAAATACATCACGTCATCCTTGGTGAACTGGAATATGCTCAGCCAGCCGGTCGGCTCCGGCAGCAGGACGGCCGCAGGCGCTTCCGCGAATCGCAGATTGACGACATCAACCTGATCGCCGCGGCTCTTTTCGAAGCCTATCGCCGAGCGCACCAGCGTAGCGATGCGCTCGAGGTCTTCCTTGCTGCGCGGTGCATAGACCATGTCGCCTTTTTCGTTCTTGGAATAGGTGCCGTCCACCAGCACCGCAACCGACACGCGCTGCACGCGCCCGGCTTCGGTCACTTCCGTCTTGGTGGTACGGGAAATCTCGTAATTGTTGATTTCCTCGCTCTTCTTGCTCTGATCCTTGCCCGCATTGGCTGCATTCTGCTGCTGGTTGCCGGGCATTTCGTTATTGACGGTGACCTGACCGTTTTGCCCGTTCGACGTCGCGGACGATTCCTCACGCGTCTGGCTCGAGCGCAGCACGCGCCCTTCCGGGTCGAATTTGTCGGACGTCTCGGTGACCTTGTTGTAATCGAAATCAGCCGAGAGCTGGACGCGCGCGCGACCGGCGCCAACCACCGATGTGACGATGCTTTCGATCTGCTTGCGTAACCGGTTCTCATAGGCGATACGCCGCTCGTCCGCGCCGACATCTCCCATGCCATTGACGTTACCCGACCCGTCCGCGAGCAATTGACCATTCTCGTCGACGATCGAGACACGCTGTGGCTTTAGGCCATTCACGGAAGATGCAACGAGATGGCGGATAGCGCGAACCTGTTGCGGCTCAAGCGCCCCGCGCACGCGAACCACGATCGCCGCCGAAGGCTCCGGCTTCTCGCGCGAGAACAGTGGCCGATCCGGCAACACCAGATGTACCCGCACCGCCTGGATGCGGTCGATCGACTTGATGGTACGGGCAAGCTCACCTTCGAGCGCGCGCAGATGATTGACGTTCTGGACGAAACTGGTCGAACCCAGCGTATCGGACTTGTCAAAGATCTCGTAACCGACACCGCCACCCTTCGGCAGCCCGCCCTCGGCGAGTTTCATCCGCAGGCGGGTCACCTTGTCTTTCGGCACCATGATGATGGCGCCGTCGTTCTTCAGTTCGTAGGGGATGCCCTGCCGGTCGAGTTCCTTCATGACGCCAGACGCGTCGTCGTAGCTTAGATCGGTATAAAGGGTGACCATCTGCGGGGCCGTCACCCTCAGGATGACGAAGCCGAAAAAGCCCAACAGGGCCATGGTCACGGCCAACATCGCCGCGAGCCGCCCCGCACCCATACCACGAAGGAATGAAATCAGCCCTTGCAAAGACCACCCCGAAGATTCGGCCAAATCGGACCGACTGGGCAGAATTTGCCTAGGGATGGTTTCTAGATAGTTAACGCCGGTTAACAGCCTGGCATAAATTGAGACATCCTCAAGCCCCGCTTCATGGAATGAAGCGGATTTTCGGAAAATCCCGACTGCAGGTTATTGACGATATTGCTGGATTCGCGTGGTGCGCAGCCCGGCCAGACCATGCTGGTCGATCGAAAACTGCCAGGACAGGAATTCGTCCACCGTCAGCGTATAGCGGCTGCAGGCTTCCTCCAGGGAAAGAAGACCGCCGCGAACGGCTGCAACAACTTCGGCCTTGCGGCGGATAACCCACCGTTTGGTACCAGGAGCCGGAAGATCAGCAATCGTCAACGGGCTACCATCGGGCCCGATGACATACTTCACCCTCGGGCGGTGGGGTTCTGTCATGGCATACTCACAAACTCAAACTGCACTCGTGGGAACAAGGTACCCCGCGCCGCTTAAAATTTGCCTAAGCCTAAGCGTCGAATGCTGTTCTTCTGAAGCCCGCCTCTCTCAACGACAAATCCCGCCTCCAGATAGACGGGATGTCAATTCTTAAACAATCGGATAACGGTACTTAGGTGCGACTGCCCGTACCACTTCCAGTATCGGACGCGCCACTCCGGACCACCCGCTTGATCTGGTCGATCGTGTAGTTGTTGCCGCCCATCGAGAGCAGCGCCGGGCTCGCCGTCATGTCCACGGAATCCACCACGCCCTGCACTTCGGTCGTCACCGTGACGTCCTTGCCCGAAATGTCCTTGCCGGTCACCGTCAGCTTGTAATTGCCGGCCGGCCATTGCGTCCCGTCATTGCCCTTTCCGTCCCACATAAAGCTCGCATTGCCCGCCGTCAGCGAATAGCTGCCGGTATAGGCGGTTTCTCCGTTCGGGGCTGAGATCGTCACAGCAGCGTTGCAGTTGGCAGCGGCATTGAAATTCCATGTCGCAGAGCCATTGAACGCCGCGGTCGATCCATCGACCGAGATGGTTTGACCGACGAAGCCCAGCGCTTGCGTGGATTGTGCCGTCTTCTGCAGCGACACCAGCGAACTCAACTGATCGTTGGCCTTCAATTGCTGTTCGACCTGAGCGAACTGCACAAGCTGGGCGGTGAACTGGTTGGTGTCGAGCGGGTCGAGCGGGTTCTGGTTCTGCAATTGCGTGGTCAGCAGCGTCAGAAACGTCTGGAAGTTATCGGCAATGCCGGTTGAGCTTGAGCTCGAACCGCTGCTCGACGATGAGGAACCGGTGTTCGTCGCCGGGGCGGGGGCCGATGTAACCGGTGTTGCCGTTGTCGCACCAACAGACATGGCTAGTCCTCAAATGCTGATATCGACGCCGGAGTTCGAACCGGAAGGCCGGCCGTAGCTCGTGCCCGCAGCCCGCGGCGTGGTTAAAACTTCTTCGGAGACGATCAGGCGTTGCGAATGGCGTCGCTGCCCGCTGTCGCCCTGACCTCCCTGCGGCGATTGATCGCGCAGGCTGAACTGCAGCCCACCATCGCCAGTCTTGAGGCCGGCATCCTCCAGCGCGCGCTGCAATTGCGGCGCGTCTTTGCGCAGCATGTCAAGCGTGGCAGGTTGATCCACCGTGAGGTGCGAGGTCACTCGGCCGTGCTTGTCGACGTCGAGACGCACATCAATGCGGCCAAGTTCGGCCGGATCGAGGCGGATCTGGAAACTGGTATTGCCCGCTACCGCACGCGTCGCGATATCGACCGCGAGCCCATTGACCGGCACAGGCATGCTGGCAGCCTGTGCGGAGGCTGTCGGCCCTGCTGCGGTCACCGTGAATTGCTGCTGAGTTTGAGTCTGTTGCGTGGCGGGCGATTGCAGATCGAGAGACGCCTGGAAGCTGATGTCCGGTTTCGAACTTTGGGTATCGGCATCGCGTCGATCATGCATCGGAAGGGCAGGCGCGGTCCCATTGCCCGCTTTCTCCGAAGCGGCATTGCTCTTGCCATTATCCACATTCGTGTCGCCAGCTGAAGATGCGCCAGGTCTTTCGCCGGAAGGCTTGGCATCGTCCCCGGTTTTTGTGCCGACCTCATCCGCATCGGCCGTTTTGTCCGCCGCTTTCGCCAGCTTGCCAGTCCCAACGCCCGCGACAGCTTCGGTCTTCACGGCGCCGGTAGAAGTCGGCGTTGCACCGGCTGTCGTAACCTGCTGCGACATGACGATGCCGGTGGAGAGTACGGTCGCATCTGCACCATCGCCGCTCGTTGCTGGCGCAGTACCATCGGCAGATGCCTGCGCCTGATCGGTCTTCGATTTTTCGGAAGACGGATCGACGCCCGGAGTGACTGCGACTGTCGTTGCAATTGCCCGCGGATTCGTACCGGCAGCGGCGTCCTTGGCCGAAGTCGCTGCAGCGGCAACCGCCGCCGAGACACCTGTGGCAGGTGCCACTGTTCCGGTCGATGTATCGGATGAGTTGCCGTCAGGCTTGGTGGTTGCTTCCAAGGTCGCCGCGGGAGTCGCGACCGCAACCGCATTCGCATCGGTCAGATCGGCAGCCGTTTGCTGAGTCTTGCTCGTGTCGACTGATGCCTCGTTAGCTGCGTCATCCTTCGGCTTGGGTTTGGATTTTCCCTCGGCCAGGCCGGTTTTCACCGTAGCCGACTCCGCATGGGCGTGCGGCTTCTTTCCTCTTTGATTGGAAACGCCGGTTCGCGGCGTAGTCTGCTGCGTATCCGCCGCATCGCCAGCGTCGTTCCTGTCATCGCGCTTGGTGGGGCGATCGTTTCCACTCGCCTGCTGGGCTGCCTGGTCCTGCGCAGGCGGCGCAGAAAGATTACGATCGGCTGCCGCCGCATTGCTATCGACCAGGGAACCGAAATCATCCGCAGACCCACTCTGATCCTGTCTGGACGGGGCACGGTGATTGTAAACTTGAGAATTGACGGCTGGATCATGCGCGACGTTCAACACGGGACTGGTTCTCGCAAAGGTACCTGCATCTTTCTCAGCAAGGACCGGGCCAGTCTCTGCTTCTTAATATATATAATGAAAACAATATCTTAAGTTAGTTGACAGTCTCCTGTCGGAACTTTTCAAGCTGCTCTTTCTGCCTTTCCGGCAAGTTTTGCCGAACGAAGCCGTTCTCATTGCCACCCACCCTCCCCAAATATAATAAAGTACCCTGACAAGGCGCGGCGTTTCGCGCCTTCGGATCAATGTGATGCTCAACAGTCTCGACTTCGAAGGACCGCCGTCTGGCACGCGCGTAGTCGTTGCCATGTCCGGTGGCGTCGACTCCTCGACCACAGCCGCGTTGCTGAAGGCCGAGGGCTACGACGTTATCGGTATCACGCTGCAACTTTACGATCACGGCGCCGCAACTCACCGTAAAGGTGCCTGCTGCGCAGGACAGGATATTCACGACGCGCGCGACGTCGCCGAACGCATCGGCATTCCGCATTATGTGCTCGACTATGAGAGCCGCTTCCGTGAAGCGGTAATCGACCGCTTCGCGGAAAGCTACGCCCTCGGCGAAACGCCGGTGCCGTGTATCGAGTGCAATCGTTCGGTCAAATTCCGCGATCTGCTCACCACCGCGCGCGAACTCGGCGCCAAGGCGCTGGCCACCGGCCATTATGTCGCTTCGCGCCGGCAGCCGGACGGCTCGCGCGCCATGGTCTGCGCTGCCGACGCCGACCGCGACCAGAGTTATTTCCTGTTTGCGACGACGCAGAACCAGCTCAACGATCTACGCTTCCCACTCGGCGACATGACCAAGACCCAGACCCGCGAATTGGCGCGCCGTTTCGGTTTACCAGTTGCCGAGAAACACGACAGTCAGGACATCTGCTTTGTGCCGACCGGCCGCTATACCGACGTGATCGAGCGCATGAAGCCGAATGCGCTGCAGCCAGGAGACATCGTCGATCTGCGTGGCCGCGTTCTTGGCCATCATCCGGGCATCGTGAACTTCACGATCGGCCAGCGACGCGGCATTGGCATTGCAGCCGCCGAACCGCTTTATGTCGTGGCTCTCGACGCGGCATCGCGCAGGGTCATTGTCGGCCCGCGCGCCGCACTGCGCAAAAGCGTTATTACCCTGCGCGATATCAACTGGATCGGAGACGGCTCATTTGAGCACGCGGCAACCGAAGGCCGCGATTTCTACATCAAGGTGAGATCAACTCGCCTGCCGCAGCCGGCCCATCTGCGGATGAATGGTGACCATTGTGAAGTCGAACTTCTCGCCGGCGAGGAAGGCATCTCGCCGGGACAGGCTTGTGTGTTCTACGATGCGCCGGTAGGACAGGCGCGCGTGCTCGGCGGCGGGTTCATCACGCACGCGTTCAATCAAGGCGACAGAACAGATTTTCAGCACATTGCGGCCTCCGCCGCGATCTAGGGGGTCCGATACATCGTGGGTAACGACATCGATCGCGCCGGAGTGGCGAAAGCTTATGCCGCTTGGGCACCGGTCTACGATCTCGTCTTCGGGCAGGTCTTTGATGCCGGACGCAAAGCCACCATCGCGCTGGCCGACCGGATCGGCGGGCGCATTCTCGATGTCGGCATCGGTACCGGGCTGTCATTGACCGACTATTCGCGAACCACGAAAATCTGCGGCGTCGATATTTCGGAGCCGATGCTCCGCAAAGCCCGCGAACGCGCCCGCACACTCAACCTGACCAATGTGGAAGCCCTGTCGGTGATGGACGCCAAACATCTGGCCTTTGCCGATGGCACGTTCGACGCCGTCGTCGCGCAATATGTCGTCACCGCCGTGCCCGAGCCCGAAGCTACGCTCGATGATTTCGTGCGCGTGCTGAAGCCTGGCGGCGAACTCATTCTCGTCAACCACATTGGCGCGGAAGGCGGCCCGCGCAAGCTTTTCGAACTGGCATTCTCCCCAATTGCGCGACGTCTCGGCTGGCGGCCCGAGTTTCCCTGGGCGCGCCTCGTCAACTGGGCAGCCCGCCATGGCGGCATCGATCTGGTCGAGCGGCGGCCGATGCCGCCGATGGGACATTTCTCCCTAATCCGTTACCGTAAACTCTAATTTCTGCCGGAACATCCGCACGCGGGCATCGTTCAGCCGCGATGCGGATATCCATGACTCTCGCGGCGATGATCTGTGCGCTGGCGGGTGCGCCTGCACGCATGCTCGCCCAAGCCGCACCTGCACCCGCGACGCCACAGGCGCAGGCGACGCCACCCAATCCCAATCGTGCAACGACCGACTGCGCGCCCACTCAGATTTCGCCAAAAGAAGGCCGTGTCCAGCCGTCGAATCCGAAAGGCGAAACTACCAAACCGCCTGGTGACACGCTCGCCCAATCGGGCGGTGTGCTGTGCCCTTCTCCCGGGGTCGACCCCGAGATGCACGCGCCGACGCCCAATCCGCCCAGCGGTTCAATGCCAGTGATCCCTCCACCCAGCAATCCGGGCACCGATCCGAATGCGCGGCCGAAATGATTCGTTTTCGGGACTTTCTCTTGCTTGACAGCTATTTGGCTCCCTCTTTATATGCCGCATTCGTGCGGCCTTGGGGGAACCTTGGCAGGCGAATATTTGGCGAGGTAGCTCAGCTGGTTAGAGCACGGGAATCATAATCCTGGGGTCGGGGGTTCGAGTCCCTCTCTCGCTACCACCAAAGAGAATCGAGACATTTCAGCGCCTTATGACTGTCGGAGGTTCCGGCCACTGTGAGACATCTCACGGTGATGTACCCATGGGGCAGCGATGGCGCGCGTCTCCTATCTCGCCCGTCGCGAAGGGCGTTACTACCTTCAGGTTCGCTGCAATCGTCTCGTCGCAGGCTTGCTCAACCAGCAGCTGCTTCGCACGTCGTTAAGGACCGCCGACTATCGTCAGGCGCGGCGGCGCATCGCCGAATGCTTGGGCTGGGTCTACGGGATGAATGACAGCATCGATTTCCCCGCATTGTTCGAAAAGAACGTGCGACAATTGCAGACTTATCTCGCGGATCGGCTGTTTGCGCGCCGCAGTTACGAGGAACTACTAAAGAACCTCAACCGCCGTGCGCAGGCTCGCGATGTCGAGCCCGCCGTTCACGACCCGCACTATCGCGCGCTGTTCGACGCCTTAGTTGCCCAAAATGTCGAAGCCGAGGCGCAGTTATGCCAGCGCGAGAAGATGACGTCCTATGAACGCGGACGCGCCGATGTCACCATGGGGATCGAGTTCGGAATCATTCCTGTCCCTTCAGCGGCGCTGTATTCATGACACTAGCGAAGAGGAAGTTCAATTCATCGGCCGGTTCTTCCTGGTCAGTGCCGTAGCAACGCCATGCATCATGCTCCACAGTCATTTCCCGAACTGCAGTCATCGAGTTGTTTGTAGATCACGGCCGTGTCCATCCCTGCCAGAGGTGCGTACCATCATAATTGCGACTCGATCGGCAGGAGGCCGATGATGGTGGCCGCAATGCGCCGCCAGATGCTCGCTTCAGGTTCGGAATCCAGCACTTTCGCGTTGGCTCCGGACCCATCTTGCCAGGCCATCTCTCCGTTTTGCCACGAGAGCTTGTAGCTGCTTGCGGGCGATATTTCAGCGGCGAACACGGCGTTCACCTCGCTCGTTAAGGCCAAATCCTCGAACAGAATCCCCATTTCGGTATTGAGCGATATCGAGCGCGGGTCAAAGTTGAATGAGCCGATGAAGCCCGAGTTCCCGTCGACGGTGAACGCCTTGGTATGCAGGCTGGCGCCACTCGACCCGAACAGGGATATGTCCCGGGCGACGCGGCGTGGTCGCAATTCATACAGGCCGACGCCGCCGGCCAAGAGTTGCTCACGGTAGTGCGCATAGGCGCCATGTACAGCCGCGACATCCGTTGCCGCGAGCGAGTTCGTCAATACGGTTACGGCAGCACCCTCGCTGACCAATTTGCGCAACGACTCGACGCCCTGATCTCCCGGGATAAAATAAGGTGAAATAATGTGCAACTCGCTCGTCGCCGACGCGATTGCGGGAAAAATAGCGCTCGCCAGCCAGTTTTCCCGGGCAGAGCCACTGGCCTTTTCGGCCGGATCGGCGACGATCCTCGCATGAATCGTCCAGTGGATAGCCTGCTCCTCACTCAGCACAGCTTCAGTGCTTTTCTCCTGCTGCAAGCGCTGCAGGTAAGGCTGCGCGTTGCCACTTGATAACAGGGCTTCCAGATTCGCCTTCGTCCCTAACAGGTCGCCTTTGTGAGATCCTGAAAGCGAGTTGATCGGAAGCACCACGCCACTGTTCCAGTATTCATCGAAGACAGCTTCTGTCTGTTGAACCACCGGCCCAAGCAGGAGGAGGTCCATATCGCGAAAATTCGCGATTTCGGCCGCGTCGAAATAGGCGTCTCCGATATTGCGCCCTCCGACGATCGCCATGCGACCATCGGCGATCCACGCCTTGTTGTGCATGCGCCGCGTCATGCTGAAAGCGCGAAGCGCCATCTCGATCCCGCGACGCAACACGTTGGCGCGGTTGCGAGACGGGTTGAACAGCCGGATCTCGATATTGGGATGGCTGTCGAGAGCTAGATAGGTGGAATCGTTGCCGGTCGTGTTAACGTCGTCGAGCAGGAGCCGCACCCGAACTCCGCGATCGGCGGCGCTGATCAGTTCGTGCGCCAGCAGGCCACCCGTCAGATCGCCCTTCCAGTAGTAATATTGCAGGTCGAGGCTGCGTTCGGCGCTGCGCGCCGCCATGGCGCGGATCGCGAATGCCCGAAGATTGTTCGTCACCAGCATCAGGCCGCTCTGCCCCGCGTGCGCCTGGAGTTTCGGCGCGATCATGCGGTCGAGTGCCGTATCGCGTTCGGTCACCGGCAAGGCCACGGAGGGTGCTCCCCGACCTCGTTTGACGAAGTGTCCGTAGGAATAGATCGCCGCCAGCGATGCCAACGCAAACAGGATCAGAAAAATGATGATAGTCCAGAAAAGCTGCATTCCATTGTCCGCCCCAACGCACGAGGCGGAGGCTAAGTGCCGGATACGGAGCGTTCAAGTTCTTCCGGGAGTGGCATCCCCCGTTCAATCGCCTATATTGTTCGAGGAGCAACGGAGATGGGGCATGGGAACAGTCAGGCGCCCCGTATTCGTGTGCGACAATGACAACTAACGGAGCTTGGCGCCATCGTGCAAACAAGACGTGACAAGAAACCCGCAGTCCACCGCTTCGGGACGCTTCTTGCGTCGACGCTTCGCCAGGACCGGAAATCCTACACCGCGAGCGTCCAGAGCGACGGTGAGGCAAGAGCTCTTATCGCCTCGTACAACATCCACAAAGGTGTTGGCCGAGATCGCCGCTTCGACCCACACCGGACGTTAATGGTGATCAATGAGATCAAGCCTGACGTCATTGCCCTACAGGAAGCGGACCGGCGTTTCGGCGATCGCGCTGGCCTTCTTGATCTTAATATGCTCAGGCGCGAATGCGGCCTCATACCGGTTCCTCTGGAGCTTTCGCAAGGCGGCCATGGCTGGCACGGAAATGTGATCTTGTACAGGCAGGGCAGCGTTACGGGTGCCCATCAGCTCGATCTGCCGGGTCTCGAACCGCGCGGGGCGTTGGTTGTCGATCTGGACCTGCCGCCCGGCCCCTTGCGGATCATTGCGGCCCATCTAGGCCTGCTGCGGCGTTGCAGGGCACGCCAGGTCGCCACACTGCTGTCCTATGCAGAACCCGAGGACGGACGTCCGGTGCTTCTGCTAGGCGATTTCAACGAGTGGCGGCTGGGCGATAAATCCGCGTTGCAGCGACTGGCGCCGTATTTTGGCCCTCTGCACACGCCCATACCGAGTTTCCCGGCACGGTTTCCCATTTTGGCCCTTGATCGCGTTCTCGGCTATCCACACAATCTCATCTCAAGTGTGGCATTGCATGATACGCCGCTAGCGCGGGTTACGTCTGATCACCTCCCACTTAAGGCCCTGATCGATCTTTCGGCCAGAGGCTCAGATCAAGCTTGGGGGTCGGACGGGTTAGCTGCCGCGTAAACGGTGATCTGACGCAAAGAATGATTGGCGCGCTGGGCCGTGTGGTTCGTGTCTGTTCAATTCCGAGGTCAAGTGGAGGGGATCGCTCCTGAAGCGTGGTGGCTCGTGCACCCATGCATTGCAGATAGCTTCATAGAGTATGAGGTCGCGTAGGAATCTTAAGACGTCTGGCGAAGTTGTAGGCATCAAAAAGCGGCGAGATCTTCTAGCTGCTTGTGAGTCTCGTAGTGATATCACCGAACAGTCGCTTCCTTGAGCGTGCGGTTTATCCGTTCGACCTGATCGTTGGGGCGATTAGGCTTTGTCAGACGATGCGCGATGCTATGCCGCTCGCAGGCCCGGTCGAAGGGGTGGCCGCGCCATCTGGCGGTGGGACCATCCCGATTCTTGGACGGTCAGCGAACTGGATACCGTTGTCGGTCAGCACGGTGTGGACCCGATAAGGGACGACCACCACTAGTTCATCAAAGAAGGCCTGAGCCACTCGTAGCTTTCTTCGCTAGGTTCAGGACCCATTAAATTCTTGCAGATATGTTGAGTGATTGATTCAATGGCGGTGCTGGGAGGCATCGCCATGAATGATCTGTTTTTGCTTACCGAGGCGCAGATGCGCCGGATCGAGCCCT
>Ga0209916_1000141_pt1 | contig 155320 bp, 168 predicted proteins | sample ThiBio_1000_plan_FD_183956 | JGI IMG/M metagenome (GOLD analysis project Ga0209916, IMG submission 183956) | Wastewater bioreactor microbial communities from Cape Town, South Africa - Thiocy_solids_2 (SPAdes) | ecosystem: Engineered > Bioreactor > Thiocyanate-remediating > Anaerobic-Aerobic ...
TTCTTTTGTCCATAATACCATCTCCATTGGTATCGGACAACATCACGATATTACCGCTGCCACTTTTGTCTAATGGATATCCATGCATCTCCACTACAAACATGCGTCCGTATTCGTCTATCTCCATGTCCACCGGAGAGGTGATCAGCGGTTCTGCTGCGATCATTTCTATCTTAAACCCTTCCGCCACCTGCATGGTAGCCAGGGCATCTTTAGCTTTTACGCCGCCGGACATTCCTGTTTGGGAAGATGGCTGATTACAGCTTATGGAAAAAATCAGGAATGATCCCAAAAGGTACCTGATCGGGGAGTTGAAAGAATATAACATGTTATTGGTTTTACCAGGGTGTGACTGTTGTGCATCCATCATATTTTCCCGGCACAGGATGGTAATCGAAATATTGTGTCATCCCTATCTCTGATGATAAATAAGCGGATACAATAAGATTTTTAAGCGCTTTATACCCCTCGTGACCTTCTTCCATTTTGGAAACTAATTTCAAACGCTCATTCTCTTTGCATTTCAGGAAATCGTTGCCAAAGGATCCGCTACATACGCTATTGATATCTCCCAGTGTTGCATTAAGTTCTTTCTTTTCTTTATCTGAAAAGCAGTCCTGAACAACCACCGCAATAAATTCGCCTACCCTGGCTGCCTTTGCTCCTGGTGTATCTGTTATTGGAATTATTATTTCACCAATTTCATTGATCATATTCACTTCGTCCAATGAAAACTCCCCATTGAATACAGAAGCCTCATGTGATTGGCAACTGTATATTCCCAGCGCGCCCATGCCAATTGCCCCAATGCTTTTGGTTGCTTTGATGATAAAGGCTCTTCTTTCCATTTACTCATTTTTAAATATTCCTACGATTTAATTCTTTAACCGCATAATCTACCGCTCTTGCTGTTAAAGCCATATAAGTAACCGATGGACCGGGTGTAGTACCTGAAGAAGCCATAGCCGATCCATCTGTGATAAAGATGTTAGGTACATCATGCATTTGATTCCAGCGATTCAAAACTGAAGTTCCGGGGTTATTACCCATTCGGGCAGTTCCGGTTTCATGGATACATGAACCAGGTATTTTATTCCAATTGTATGTTTTTATATCTTTTAATCCTCCCGCTTCGAGAATTTCAGCAGCGCTATTCATCATGTCATCAACCATCGCCGCTTCGTTTTCCTTGAATTCACAGTCTATACAAATAACCGGCATTCCGTACTTATCCTTCCTGTCATCATGTAAATACATTCTATTTTCATAATAAGGCAGGTGTTCGGCCCAGGCCGTAATCGCCATACTCCAATGTTCCGCCGGTTCTTTCAGATTCTTTTTAAAATCGCTGCCAAAGCCAGTACTCCCCTTTCTCCCTCTCCCTGCTCCACCCTGATAAGTAAATCCCCGCAAATAATCTTTACGCTCGGTGGCCTTATTAATATTCCGAAAGCGTGGTACAAAAATACCAGTGGGGCGATTTCCAAAAGTAAATTTATCCTCAAAGCCTTCAAACGTGCCCTGAGCTCCCATTCCATAAGGCATATCCATTAAATTATGTCCTATTTGCCCACTGCTGTTTCCCAGTCCGTTTGGGAAAGCATCAGATTTAGAATTTAGTAAAATCGCGGCAGTGTTTAATGTTGATGCATTCAGAAATATAATCTTTGCATAAAATTCATACTCCTTTAAGGTTTCTGTATCTACAACGCGCAGACCAGTTGCTCTTTTCTTCTCTTTGTCGTAATATATTTCCTGAACAATGGAATAGGGCCTTAAAGTCATATTACCTGTTCGGACCGCCGCGGGCAAAGTGGCCGAATTGCTTGAAAAATATGCGCCAAAGGAGCAGGCATGTCCAGCTCCACAACTCCCCTTGTATTGACATTGCCCTCGTCCTTCACCCATATTCAGCGTATAATTTGCCGTACGGCCATTGATAATCATTCGGTCATCGGAAAATTTACCCCTGATTCTTTGCGCAACCTCGCTTTCAACACAATTCATAGGCATCGGTGGCTGAAATTTACCATCGGGCAGATGAGGCAGCCCTTCCATTGAGCCTGCGATTCCCACAAAAGGTTCTACATAGTCGTACCAGGGTGCAATATCTTTATACCGAATCGGCCAATCCACACCAAAGCCATCTTTGGCATTGGCCTCAAAATCCAAATAACTCCTTCGGTAACTTTGCCGGCCCCAAATCAAACTTCGCCCTCCTACCTGATATCCTCTGGCCCATTCAAATGGCTTTACCTGAATATAGGGATTGTCTAAGTCGTTGACGAAATATTTCTTCGACCTTTCGTTATAATTATATACACCACTTTGAACCGGGCTTTTTGTGCGATCCTCATTTGTGATTCTACCACGATGAGGCAATTCCCAATTGGGCATCATGTCATCATAGTCCTTTATGTGTTCTACATTTCTACCCCGCTCAAGAACCAAAGTTTTCAGACCTTTTTCACACAACTCTTTTGCAGCCCATCCACCACTTATTCCGGTGCCAATTACGATTGCATCAAATGTATATTTCTCCTTCTCATTCATATAAGGTATGTTTTGCAATGATCATTACAGAAAATCCGTTAAGCGGGCCAACTTTCCATTAGCTATCATCCACTCACCACGATTTACGTTTCTGATTTTGAAATAGCTTAATCTCCAATAATCCAACCCTAATACCCTGCGTTCTGAACAATTTTTGGATTACGATCTATAACCTCCTGCGGAATGGGACAGAAATACATTTTATTGGTAAATTGATAACCCATCGCCAAAGTGAATTTTTCATATACCCATACTCCACTGTTATCATTAGGTTTTGAATTGTAAACTTTCATCCCCATGGTAGGTTGATTTAGTTTTGCATCAGCTTCTTTCCACCGCCATATATCAAAAAGCCTCTTTTGCTCATAAGCAAGTTCAATTCTACGTTCACGATGAATTGCATTTCGCATCTCATCTTTTGACAATCCTGCCGGTAGTTCAGGCAGGTCGGTTCCCGGCCTGGTTCTGATAGCATTAATCGCTTCATATACAGAAGCATCGGGGCCTACAGCTTCATTTTGCGCTTCGGCATAATTCAAAAGTACTTCGGCATAGCGGTAAAAAACATAATTCTGTCCGCAATCAACCAAATTTCGAGGGTCATACTTCGATAATTGTTTGGTGAACCAGTACCCCGTTTGTGTTGCATCATTTGCTCCGCTTAAATCAATTTCATTATTTCTTGGATTAACTTTATCAATACGCATCCAAACCGTATCTGTTTTACTCATCCACTCCCTATAATAAGGCGCTCCATCATAACAAATGAAATCATAAAATCTTTTTTCCCGTCCAACATAGGGATTTTGCGGGTTATACCCTGAAGTAGGGTCGGTAATATCTTTCCCATTAGCCATTTGATAATCATCTATAATGCTCTGGGTAGGTTGGTATTCTCCCCAATCCACATTTATTATACCATCAATATTACACGGACCACCATAAGCACCATATAAGTTGGGCATTGTTACCGGCACGAATTGCCTGTCCCAAATTACTTCAGCATTATATTCATTTTCTTCTCTCCAAAAATTCACCATATCAGAAAACAACTGATATATGCCTTCGCCTTTATGTCCCCATGTTTCAATAAATTTTTTATTGGTAGCCGCTGCGGCAGCCCACCGTCCCGGATCCACAGAGCTAAAATGCTGCAAATTGCCAGGGTCTGATGTTATAGCAGGCGCTGACGAGTTATAGGCAGGGCTGGCGGCAAATAGCTGGAGCCAGCCTTTCAAAACCAAAGCCGATCCTAATGTAGCTCTACCAGCATCCGCATCAGAAACTGCATATTTAATTTTCAAATACCTGTTATTCACTATTTCATCCAACTCACTAATGATGAAATTATAGGTTTCTTCAAAAGTATTCCGGGGTCTTTGAAGTTCCTCCGTAGTGGAAGATGATCTGCGTTGAACAGCCGTATCTATCACCACACCACCAACACGCATAAATAGCTCACTGTAGAAGTATGCTCTTAAAAATCGGGCCTCATCAATACGCTTTAAAATATACTCTGTTGAGAAATTTTGAGCATTATTTCTTACATTCTCAATAAATGAGTTTAGATTTCTTACATTCTGATACGTTTTTTGCCAACTATTGTTTCCATTTGACGGTCCTTGGGCTACCCAGCTTCCACCAGGACGGATAGAAATATCAATTGTCCCCTCCTTCCAGGCATAGGAACCAAAATAGACCCTCGCATGCGCATCGTCAGAAAAATTGTCCAATTGAGTATCCGGCCAATCAGCATCCGTAGGATAAAGCTCCGCATAACAACCGTTTAGAAAAATATCAGCATTCTTTTCACTAATCCACAACGTTCCATCATCAAGATTTGCTTTATTTGTTGTGTCCAAGAAACTATCTCTTTTACAAGAAGCGATAATTAGTAATGATACAACGGTTAACAGTATATTTCTGATTATATATTTGCGTTCCATTTTATACAACTTTATATGAACAAGAATTAAAAAGATAAACTCAACCCAAAAATAAATTGCTTCATTGTGGGATACATACCAGCACCACCACCAGATACAATATTTGATTCAGGATCTGAAAACCTTATTCTATTGAGAGTGACCAGGTTGGTTCCGGAAAAATAGACTCTGCTATTAGAAACTTTCAAATATTTTAGAACATGATTGGGTATAGTGTATCCTAATACGATGTTTTTCAACCTGAGATAGTCCCCTCTTTCAATCCAAAAATCCGAATTGGTATTATTGTTATTAGCGTTCGGACCAATATATGCTCTCGGGTATCTCGCATTCTGGCGTTCAGGAGTCCAATGATTATTATAGAATTCATAATCAGTATTACTTTGGGTATTAAACAGGGAAATTGTTTGAAATCGTTGATTTATATCAAATGAATTTCTCGCTACACCCTGGAAGAAAAGAGTTAGATCAAAACCTTTCCATTCAACGACAGAAGTAAAGCCATAAAAAATCTCAGGATAAGTAGAATAACCGATCGGAACCTGATCATTGGCGTCAATTTTACCATCGCCATTCTTGTCTTCATACCTAATATCACCCGGGTGTAATTCCCCGAACTGCACCACATTATATCCATCCGCAGCATTAATTATACCATCTCCGTTCTTATCATCTTCTGTACTGAACAATCCTAATGAGTGATACCCAAACGGGGTATTAATAGGTCTGCCAGTTCTTCTACGATTTGGATTACTAAATGTAGACTCTGTTTCAAATACCCTTATCATTTTATTTTTGGCAAAACTGAAATTTCCACTCAAATCCAGCCTCAGCCCGTTTTTAAATTGGTATTTGCTACCAAGAGTCAGTTCAAATCCATGATTATTCATTATCCCTTCATTTTCATCGGATAAGCCAATTCCGTATTCAAAGGGTACAATAGTAGCAGGCGGGAGTAACATTCCCTTTCTTTTTTCAAAGAAATAGTCTGCCTCTATGGTCAGCAGGTTATTCCATAAACCAGCTTCAATGCCCACATCATATTTGTTGGATGTTTCCCAGGTAATTTCGGGGTTGGGCTCATTATTGGGGTAAGCTGCCGGAACCATATTACCTCCAAAAGCATACTGATTTGGAGAGAAAGCATATCCTGCGAGGTACTGATAGGGGCTTCCAGCCAGGTTTCCTGATTTCCCCCACGAACTTCTTAATTTGAGATTGTTAATAATAGTAAGGGGTTGCATGAATTTCTCTTCAGATAGCCTCCACCCCAGCGAAAAAGAAGGAAAAAGTGCAAATCGTTTACCGGGTGCAAAATAATAATGCCCGTCATACCGTCCTGCAACTTCAACCATATATTTGCTCTCATATATATACCCGGCCCTGTAAACATATCCAACATGAATAGATTCTCTTGTACTTCCTCCTAATGTATAATCACTGGGATTAGAACTGCCAAGATCATACTCGTCAATCTCCAGGGGCAAATTTTTCATAGAAGTAGCTAAATTTTTAGAATTTCCTTGCTGGAGTTCAGCAACTCCAAGGAAGCTAACCTCACCCCTCCCAAACGTCCTCTTAAAATTCACAAATCCCTGATAGGTAAATATCTGCGATTTGCTATACGCCTCATATAAAGATGCATAAGGAGGAGAATTTTGTTCCATGTTTGAGACTTGCTGGGTGTAGGTATAAGGAGTTGAAGTCAGATCTTGCGTCCAGTAATATGCAGGTTTTGAAAAGCCCTTTGTAAAGTTATTATACAAGTCATAACTAAAGACACCTTTAATGCTCAACCCCTTAATGAAAGGAATTTCCTGGTCAACAGTAAACGTACTTAACATACTTGTTTCATCAGTCTTATTATAACTGCCGCTATTGAGACCCCCTACTAATGAAACATTGTTGGAATTACCCCATTTTCCATCTGAATAATACAATGAGTGGGTAGGCTTTACAAAGTAGAGCCATCTCATCATATTGTAACTGGTATACCTTGGCGAGATATCATTCTTTCTCGAAAACGAATTAATGAGCCCTACACTAACTTTAGTTGACTTTGTGATTTTTGAATTTACATTTACATTAAAATTATAACGCCTGAAGTTGAACTGATCAAATAAGCCGTCTTCTTTAAAGTATCCCCCTCCTAAATAATAACTCGTATTCCCTGATCCCCCGCTAACTTTAAAGTTATAGTCCTGAACCGGTATTATTTTATTCAGTAAATCCATACTATTCGCATCCGGATATTTATCAGGATCTGAAGCATGATTTACATTGTAGCTGTTTATAAAATCAGTCGCATAAGGTGGCGTAGTACTACTACTTACATTAGTAGTCGCTTCATTTTGTAATTTCATATAATCAACAGCATTCAAGGGGCTTGGCAGCCATATCGCCTTTTGATTACCTCTATACGCATTAACTGTAAATACAGGATGATCCACTTTTCCTGTTTTTGTTGTAACGAGAAGTACGCCATTTGCACCGCCTAAACCATATGGAGCAACGGCTGCAGCGTCTTTTAAAACAGATATTGACTCAATAATTGTAGGGTCAATACCAGCGATGCTGTTTCTAACAACCCCGTCAATTACAATTAAAGGGGCTGAAGATCCCGTGGTCCCAATTCCTCTGATATGAATTACCGGATTAACACCGGGCTCTCCGCTCACAGGTACTATGCTTACACCTGAAATTTTACCAGCCATAGTTTGTGAAATATTGGAAGCGCCGGCTCTTTCTACTTCTTCCCCTTTTACCGTACTAACTGCACCTGTGAGCGTCGTCTTCTTTTGGGTACCATATCCCACTACCACCACCTGATCCATCTCATTGTTCGCCTGTTGTAGTTTTATAGAGAGATTTTTATTTTGCGTTACTAGTATTTCCTGTGTTACGTAGCCTACGAATGAAATCACCAGGACATCTCCGGGGTTGGCGTCAATAATAAAGCCGCCATCCGCTCCGGTGGTTGTACCTTTTGCTGTTCCTTTAACCCCTACACTAACGCCAGCTATAGGCTCGCCAGTCTCCAAAAGCACTTTGCCGCTAATTTCCAAAAGGGGAATATCCTGCCCGGAATTCACTGTATTTGTAGGAAGCACTTTTTTTTCCTCCAACCGGGGAGTAACCACGATCGTATTGTGCCGTATCAGAAAGCTGACCGGCTGATCCCTAAAACAGTATTGCAATACCTCTGTGAGATCAGCGTTTTTTACATCAATCGTAATGGGTTTGGTTTTTTTGAGCAGATCGGGATTGTATATGGCGTCATAACCCGTTTGGGCTTTCACCATTTCAAACACCTGTATTAATGAAAGATTTTTGCCTGAGAGGGTAACTTTCTGGGAGTAGGTTCTGGCACTTACTTGTACACAGGCAACAAATAGCAACAAAGCAGTTAATTTCATATAAAGCAATGTTTGCGCCCATACATACCTTTTTATGGAAAAGGCATTGCCATAAGCATTTTGGTTCATACTTTTGTTAAGTTTTGATTTACGAAATTGTTTTTTAGCCGAAGCAGTCGCAGTAGTTCAAAACCATAAGGGATCCTGTAACAGCAGGGTTCCCTTTTTGCTTTAATACTTTTTTTTGAAGATGGTTTATTCAATCATAAGCACACTATTGATGATTTATAAATATTATTTATAATCTGGTATAATCTGGCTTTCCCTAATGCTTGGCCATCACTGTAATATTCTTTCCTTGTTTAATAAACTTCACTCTGCCTTCGCTCTCCAATATCTCCAGCAATTTTTCTATATTATCCTTACGGCTTACACCACCTGAGAAACGGATTGCACTGAGATCGCCCTCCGTATTAATCTCCACATCGTACCAACGCGCCATCTGGCGCATTATGCTCATCACATCGGCATTATTAAATTTAAATCTCCCGTTCTTCCAGGCAAGCACTTCTTCTATATCGGGATAACTTTTGTCGAACACGGTGCCGTTAACAGCTATACCTGCCTGCTCACCCGGTACTATTTTCATTTGGACGCCTGCTTTCCTTACCATCACCGACCCTTCCACAAGGGTTGTTCTCATCGCCTCCTCATCAGGATAGGCATTGATATTAAAATGGGTGCCCAGCACCGTTACCTCCATCCCATCTGCCGTACCAGAATTAGAAACAACGGCAACCCTGAAAGGCTTTGACTTGTCCCGGGCTACCTCAAAATATGCTTCTCCTGTTATGGTTACTTTACGCTCACTGCGTGTGAAAGCAGTAGGAAAGCTTATAGACGAAGCGGCGTTCAGCCATACTGCCGTTCCATCCGGCAATACAACCTGGTACTGTCCGCCACGGGGCGTGGTAATGGTGTTAATGGAAATGGACTGCCTGTTCTCCTTCAAAAGCTTCGATGCATCATAAACCAGCCTGCCGCCCTTACTTAATATATCAACGTTTCCCTGTTCCTTAATAACATCCTGTATGGTGCTGTCTAATACTACCTGCGATCCATCCGCAAGAGTAAGCACGGCTTTGTTGCTGCCCGGTAGTATCGTATCAACTGCGGCTATCGGCTTATCTGCCGGATCTTTGGCAGCCGTACCCACAAAAAACCATGCGGTTCCTGCAACAGCAGCTGTTAACGCAGCGGCAACAAGCCATTGTGCTGTTCTTTTGTTTAAAAGGCTTCTTACAGCAGGCTGTTTGATACGTGCAGGGACAATACCGGCACTTTCAAAAATATGCTGTACGTGCAATCCGGTATCTGCCTCGTCCATCTCCAGCAACGCCTCGCCCAACGTTTCGTCATCTATCAGCTTTCTAAATAATACCCGGTTTTCTTCACTACTCTTTTTCCATTCATCCAGCAGTTGCATTTCGTCTTCGGAAATACTGCTATTCTGGTATTTCCGGATCAACCCTGCAATAAATATGGACCGCTGCACCTCTTTGTCTGTCATAGGAAGATGTTGCTTTTATACATAATACACCGCGAAGCAGCATTTGTACCATCTTCCGTTTATTTTTTTACGTATTCTTTTAATGATGTATCTATATTGAAAAAAAGATAAGCAAAAAGGAATTTTTCCGCTTCAACCATTGCCTTAACAAGATCAAAGCTTTACTTTTTTGATTGCGGACGGTTTGGTGAGATAGATTCAGGTGGGCTGCTATGGCTTCATTGCTCATCTTTTTATAATGGCTGAGTATAAATATTTCGCGCATTTTAATAGGTAGAGTATCCACAGATTTCCGTACTTCAACCAGCAACTCCGAATATATTATTTCCGCTTCATCGCTATTTGCGCTTTCATCTCCATATAATTGCATAAAGGACCCCGCCCGTGTTTCTTCCCGTTGTCTGGATCGCAATACATTAAGACAGCCATTACGAGCAGAGGTATACAAAAATCCCTTCACTTCGCCAAAACTGGCAAATTGTGTACGTCGCTCCCATAATTTTATGAATACTTCTTCTATAACATCTTCAGCCTCCGCACTGCTTATACGGGCTACCCGTAAGGCGTACCGGACAAGCACAGGAAAATATATCCGTATAAGATAATGAAAGGCGCTGTCATCACCCTGTTCCAGGAGCCGGAGGCAATCATCATCATTACAGGAATCTACTTTCATGAATAATAAGAAAATTATATAATATTCACAATTTACAACGCATTATAATATCGCGGTCAAAACAGGCTATAGAGGAATATTGTTCAGATTTGTTATTTATGCTACTGGTTATCAGAAATCAGTGATAGCTTTACAGTAACAATTTGCAGACTTGCCGTATCTGTTGTTGCTTGTGCTCCGTTCCCCTCCCCTGTTTGCTTATTCGATTAATTGATCGTATGAAACGCTACAACCAGCCTGTTGAAATTATTATCCGGCAAATTGCTCAAACGGCAGGAAGTAAAGGCAGTATGCTTCCCGGCCATCAAAAGGCAATACAAAAGCAACTGGAAGCTGCAGGGATTCCTGTGCATTCGGTAAAAAGCACGGCTGCTGCGGGTTCTGCTTTATCCAAATCAAGGCAAAAAACCACTGTTCCTGAAAATACATATGTCAAAACAAAAATCAACGACACTGAAGTTAACCCGTGGGATGTGGCGCATATGGCCCGCACTGCCTTAAACAACCACCATGCATTTGTGGAGCCTGATTTCTTACAGGAATTCCCCATTAATAGAAATGTTAGCGCCGAACCGGGAAAAACAGATATCAAATCTTTTGGAAACAGGAATATTGACAATAATTATGATAAAGACTGGCCACCGCATCAAAACATGATCTGGCACTTAGATGACGCATATTCACAGTTAAAATCAGCAAGGGAAAGCGTACAGGCTGCCGGGCCCGTTATACGCATTGCCCACCTGGATACGGGCTATAGCCTTACTCATTTTACCGTACCCGATAGCGTAAAGACAAACATATGGCAACGCAATTTCGTTGAAGGGGAACCAGTAGATGATGGGCACGACCCATTAAAAGATGGCTTTTTAAAAATGCCCGGCCATGGAACGGCAACCCTGGGACTGCTTGCAGGCAATAAAATTAAATTGCCTTCCGCTAACGGTGAATTCGACGATTATTTAGGTGGCGCCTGGTTTGCCGAAGTAATTTGCTGCAGAATTGCATCTTCGGTAGTATTGTTAAAAACAAGTGCTTTAGCAGAGGCTTTGAATTATATCACGCAACTTACTGCCAGCGGCACACCTGTTCATGTTGTATCATTAAGCATGGGAGGCGCACCCTCAGCTTCGTGGGCAAGCGCCGTAAATGCGGCATACAACGCAGGCATTACCATTGTATCGGCCGCGGGAAATAATTTTAATGGCTTACCCACCAGGCATGTAATATACCCTGCCCGGTTTGGAAGAGTGATCGCGGCGTGTGGTGTTACCTACGATATGGAACCATATTTTACTCTGAAGCCGGGTGAAATGCAAGGCTGTTTTGGACCTAAGCGGCACATGAAAAAAGCATTGGCAGCATTTACCCCCAATATGCCGTGGGCAAATACAGCAGCAAATAATATTGGCTTTAACGGAGCCGGCACTTCGTGTGCTGTACCTCAAATTGCCGCAGCAGCCGCTATTTATTATAAAAAACATTACGACCGGTTGAACAAACTCCAACCGTGGCAACGTGTGGAATCCGTGCGCCATGCTTTGTACATATCTGCAAAAAAAACAGTAAAACATGCAACGCTGCCTTATCATCATTATTTTGGCAATGGCATATTACAGGCCAATGATGCATTGAAAATTTCGGTAACAACAGGCACTACAAAAACACCCGATGATCATGTGCCCTGGTTCCCTGTGCTGAGCACGCTTTTTAAAAATAAAAATCCGCAGGCTGTACCTGTTATGCAAATGTATAATACGGAACTGGCACAATTGGTTTACAGTTATCCGGAACTTTCTAAATTAATTGATGATGAAACGCGCCCTTACGAAAGGATTGGCATAAGAAAATGGAAACGATTTACGGATGCGGTAATATCCCATCCCGGTAGTTCCGCGAGCCTGAAACAATTTCTGCAACAGTAATCATCATAAAAATTTTTGTACATCTTTAATACCAACTGCCATGTATGCTAAAAAAATTATTGTCTCTGCCAAAAGCACGCTGACATTAAAGTACGGTACCGGATTTTCCAAAATAAAAGGATTGTTTCAAAAACTGAAAACAGCCGATAAAAAAAGGGGGATAGCTACCCGCATTGTATTTATAGATGATGCCACTTCGGCAAAACAGGCTGGCATTAAACCGGTAAAAAATGTAAATGCAAGGGAATGCAAAAGAGCTGTGGATGATCTGTATAAGAAACATATACCCGATTACATTGTGCTGGCGGGCTCGCAGGACATATTTCCATTTCAGGATATCAATAACCCGGCTGATGCGGATGGAGATCTAACTGTGCCTTCCGATCTTCCCTATGCCTGCGATGCTCCTTACAGCAGGAACATCCAATCCTTTACAGGCCCTACCCGCGTGGTAGGCCGCATTCCCGACGTTCCCGGCGAAAATGATATACAATACTTTACAACCCTTATCAATAACATCATAAACGCCAAACCCCGGAAGGAGGAGTTGTATATGCAGTATTTTGGTGTAAGCGCATGGGTATGGCGTGTATCAACTGAGCTGAGCCTTCAGAATATAGTTGGCAATCATAACAATCTATTGCTCAGCCCCGGGTCAAAAAGTAAGTATACCGCAACTCAACTAAAAAAACTTACTCATTTTTACAATTGCCATGGCGCACAAAACGATATGGCTTTTTACGGGCAAAAAGGAAGCAATTACCCGATAGCACTGAGTTCAACACAATTAAACGGCAAGATCAGTGAGGGAACCATTGTAGCGGCAGAATGCTGCTATGGCGCAGAATTGGTAAACCCGGACTTGCTTCCTCAGCCCGGCGCTTTAAGTATTGCCAATAATTATTTAAAGAACAATGCCATTGCTTTTATGGGCAGCAGCAATATCGCATACGGGCCTGCAGACTCACAGGGGCTTGCCGATTTGGTAACCCAGTATTTTATAAAAAATATCATTGGTGGGGCATCAACAGGAAGGGCATTGCTACAGGCAAGACAACAATTTTTGAGCGAATCGGGTCCTCATCTCGACCCCTATGAATTAAAAACGCTCGCCCAGTTTCATTTACTTGGAGACCCGTCGGTGTTGGCAGTAATTGATGAAAGCGTAAAAAAGGTCGTTTCTAAAAACACAGTGCAAAATACAAGAATGAAGTTGTTCAATAAAGGCACCGACCTAAAAAAGAGCCTTGCCCCCAGCCAGAAAGAAAAAACTGTAATGCCGTCTGCTCATCAAAGAGACATCAATACACTTTTAAAGGAAACAGGTTTTACCACTTACGATAAAAAAGGCTTGTACAAAGCTACTATAAAAGCCAGTACACAGGGCATAGCAGAAAAGAAACTCGCCCCGCGGACAGCAAGATTCCGTACTTTCGTTAAGGAAATTTCCACACCGGGATCAGTAGGTTTTGATAATATTAAAGTACTGGTGGTTAAAGAATCCCAGTACCAGCTACTGGGATGGAGAATATATGAGCGGAGGTAAAAAAAATACGGGCAAGATAAAGGAAGTGCAGCTTTCAGGGAAGGTTGTGATGAAAAAAACTTCTGAGGGTTCCAAATCGGAGCGCAATGCCGTACTGTTACAAACAGAAAACAAATCGTACATTCTAAGAAAAATGGGAGGTAACCCATTTCGCGATACCTCCCTTGAAATACTTGCAGGTAAAAGCATAACGGCTACAGGCATCCTTGACAGGAATTTATTTTTGGCCAGGGAAATAAAGGAGACCTATAGCTGATGGTTTTATAGATTGTACCGGCAACGTTAATAAAACTTTACCGGCCCCGCAAGCCCCAGTGATTGCAGTGGCTGGTCTCTTCTTCCTATGTTCGTCCAAACCTGTGCAAGATTATTGTCTTTTAAAGATTTCATATAATTCAGCAGCACTGTAGTTACCTCCACTTCAACAGTGTTATTTCCCTTTTTCAGAAAATCCCCAACACGGTATACCCTGTTGCCATACCATTGGGTTCCCGCATCCTTTCCATTGATGATTACCTTTGAAGTTCCATATACTTTACCCAGGTTCAGAAATTGGATCTTTTGCGGGTCATCCATTCCAAAAGTATTTTTATACCGTATGGTACCGGCAAAATGTACATACTCCGGAAGTTCCTTCAAATCGGTGAGTGTTTTCATGCTGGTATTTTCTATGCGTCCATCGTAATGTTGCAACTGTACCTCCCATTCATTTGCAGGCTGTATCGCGTTTGGTGCAGCCCGTAAGGGTAAAGGCTGATAAGATAATCCTTTTTTATTTTTATCGAATACAATAATAATTGATGCGGCAGGTCCAAGCGCCATTGTGAGTGTACTGGCGGTTAACTCCAGTTTGAACCGCTCTCCGGTCTCTGCATCCCAAAGCCATGCTTGTTTACTGCCTGCTACATTTTTTGCAAACGTTGCTTCAAGGGTATAATTATGGCTATCGCTGGAATTGGTAAAGAAGAACACTTCCGATTGGCCTGCCTGGTACCTTACCTGGGTTATATATGGTTGTGAATGGGCAATTTTTACATAGGGAGCAAGTTTGTATTTTTCCTGCAATTCCCCGAACCATCCGCAGAAATTTTCCTTTGGTTTAGCAACAAAAATAAACCGTTCAGGAAACTGCTTCAACTTATTTATCCAGGCAATCACCTCCTTATCTTTTTCCTCATGCCCGTACCAGCCGGGAGAATGATCGGGATAGGCTTCTATACAAAATACCCTGCCCCCACCGGAAACAAAATCATATAACTTTTCTGCCGTAGCCGGATTGATGCCCCGGACTTCGATCAGGAAAATAGTATGATACTTCCGGTTACCGTACACCAGCCATCCTTTTTGAATTCCGGAATCATTTATAACCTGTTCCGAAACATAATCGCAGGCATTCCCATTCTGATGCATTGCCTGCCAGATCAACATCTGGTACTTAGGATATACCACGGTTGGAAAGGGTTCGTTCTGTGCACCAAACTCTCCCCACATATCCGGAACAGGAGGTAAAAGCGCTATATCGGCAAACATTGTTCCCTGCTGCAGTAATGCAGAGAGGCGTGTTCGGTAGTTATTGTAAAGGTTCAGATAAGGCCAAATCGTATTTTTTTCATTAAAATATCCGCCCCATCTTATCCAGCCCGGAAATGGTGCGTTGGGCGGGGAATAATTGAATCCATGAAATACAGGGTGCGTAACTCCGGAAATTGTACTCTGGTCTCCGGCAATTTTAAATATTTCCAAAGATTCATTAAACACCATATCTGTATTGGTTAGTTCTTCAGAACTGATGAGCCGTTTGTTCTTCAAATGTGCTGCAGAGGAAACATATTTATTAATCATTGTATTGCCCTGACCAAGGTGCCAGGGATATTTCATAAAGTCGCTTTCCGGAATGTCTTTTCCAATTCCATATTTCAGCCAGGTTTCACATTCGGGAAGATCAATTGAAAAACTACCTTCCAGTAAAAAATATCCTCTGCCATAGGCCTGCGCACGGGATTTGATTTTATTATCTGTACACCATTTGGCGAATGGCTTTACAAACCGCTCCGTAAAAATCTCTGCTATGGTCAATGCCCAGTCATACCTCATGCGAAACAATATCTTTTTCATATCTGCCCCCATATCTACCGTATAATCCGGAAAATAGCTATTGCCCATCCCCCCGATTTTAAAAAGCACAAAAGGCAGATAGGGATAAATATCATAACCCCTTCTTTTTTTAAATTCATCCTGCATATCGCTATTCCAATTGGCGCCTTCCAACTCCATACTATCAACAAAGAAAGAACGTATATATGGCGACAGTGGCCCGATCTTATTTTGTATGGTACCGGTAATATGATTCAGGTATTTGTTTACGGCCGCCTCATTAAAATGATTTAATACCGGGCCCATTCCTCCGGGAGCGCCTACAATAACCCTTTCGAATCCTTCAACCCTAACCAGTGTATACACTGCATATTTCCCATTGGGAACAACAACTTTAAGAATGTCATTTTTTATCTGATCAGAAATATCTTTTACTTCGTCTATATTATTGAGCGGATCAGGAACCAGTTTCACGGATAACATTTCCATCTTACGCCCGGTATACACATTTGAAATCCGCGGATCTGCTTCTTTTAAAAGTTCAAAAAGAGAAAATTCGGTATTTAAAGGCCCCGTCAGTTTTTTTACTCCTATTACAACAATTTGGGAACGCTCCTCATCTTTCAGAAACTCTGCACCAAAAGGGAATCCGGTACCGGCTATCAAATCGCAAGTCATGCTAAGCGACTTTGCCTCTTTCAGCGTAAACTGCAACAGATCAATCCATTCATCGCTCAGCCATGTAACAGATGGAATGCCCATATCATCGGTTTCATTGCCAGGAAATGCTATGGGGTTGATTTCAACCCCTCCGATGCCGGCGGCTTTCAACACCCGCAGTTCGCGGGCCAACTCCTCCTTTTGAATCTTATCTCCATTCCACCACCAGCGTACAAAGGGTTTGTATGCTGTACCCGGATTGCTGAAAATGCTGTATAACGATTGTTCCCTTTGATCGGGGCCGGCTAAAAATGGTGTTCGCTGCTGCGATGAAGCCAGTTGCGATAAAAATACGCCGGACACTGCCAGGGAGCTGTTTGTCAGAAAATCTCTTCTTTTCATAATGAATTTATTTGGACTTATGCTATTATAACCGGTTTCTAAGTTGTAATCCTGTAAGCGTATACGCTATACCGTTACTGACTGATGCACGATGGATAACTTAAGTAACTCTTCTTCTATGATTTCAATACCCAACCCGGGAGCATCGCCAATAGTAACCCAACCCTTCTCAGCAACTATCGGCTCTTTTACAATGTTATACTGTACAGGCCCGGGAATGGGCTTCAATTCAAAAACCATACTATTGTCAGAAGCGAGTGAACAATGCAAACTTGCTGCGGTAGTTATTGCTGTGCTCCAGGCATGTGCATTCACAAACCTGTGACCGGCTGAAATCATATCCTTTATTCTTTTGTATGCCGTTATTCCCTGGATACGTGCCGGATCCACGCCAAAAACGTCTATACAATCCTGTTGCAGCAAGGCCTGATAATTTTCGTAGCACCATTCTCTTTCACCGGAACCTATCAGGGTATTTGTTTGTGATTTTAACAACCGGTAACCCTTTATATCTGCAGGATAAAGTGGTTCTTCTATCCATCGGATATTGTAGGTTTCCATCCTTCTGGTGGTTTTTATGGCTGTTGGCACATCCCATCGCACACCATTTCCAATGTCTACCATAATATCAGGACCTTCTCCAATTGCCTTTCGAAGCTCTTTAATAAAATTAACATCGTAGTCCGGTCCTGTCTTTCCTACTTTAGACAATCCTTTTTTTGCAAAGCCCAGTTTAACAGACTGGAAGCCGGTTTTAAGATATCCCTCAACATCTTTAATTGTATCTGCTATTGTGGGCTGGTTCACGTGGATACTTGCATTTGCCGGCAACTGGTTTACCAGCTTTCCTCCCAGCAGATTAAACAACGGCTGCTGTAAATATTTTCCCCTGATATCCCAAAGGGCGATATCAATTGCGGAAATGGCAAAATTTGCCAGTCCTGAATGGTTGTAGCCGTACCACCAGGTATGCCTCCGCATCATTTGCCAGCATTTTTCAATATCTAAAGGATCTTCATCTTTAAGCAGCGGAAACAATCCTTCCCTGATAATAAGTTCAGCGGCTTTGCAGGCTTCCGGCCACATTGCAATGCCCTCTCCCCAGCCCACACAACCATCCTCCGTTTCTATCTTCAGAAGAAGGGTATAGCGATTTGTTGAAAAATCATTTGGCTCAGGATATTCCAGCACATAAGTGTCAATCTTTTTAAATCGCATACACAAAAGTTTTTCAATCTTGTTTAAAATCTCCCAATCAATGGCTCTTTTCGCACATCCAGTTCCATGCCCGCCAAATCACTTGCAGCTTCCGAAAACAAGTATCTTATGGCCCGGGCGGGATGTTCCGGAGCTGTTAGTTTTTCTTTTGGTATATTGGCTGCGGGAATATCGTTTATTTTAGAAGCTCTTATCTCATCCTGCATTTTTGTATCCACTGTTCCGGGTTTTACACTAAAAACGCGGATGTTGTTTTCCTTTACTTCCTGGTGCAGCAACTGACTGAACATCTTTAAAGCTGCTTTTGCGGTATTATAAGCGCCCCACCCGGTAAGCGCCAGCTCGGCGGCGCCGGAACTGATGTTTACAATGACGCCGTTATTATTTTTGATCATTACCGGCAGCACCGCCTTCGCAAACTGCAAGCTGCCGATCAGATGCGTTTCCATGCATGCTTTCCACAGTTCCACATCCGCATCAATAATTTTTGCCAGAGGTTGAATTGTTCCTGCATTGTTAACCAGCCCATTAATTGTACCATATTTTTTTACAGCCAACTCAACCACTTCTTTCACTTCTGTATTGTTGCGTACATCGCATACTTTAAAAATGCAATCGCCCCCATTGCGGGTTATTCTATGGGCTACGGTTACCAACCTGTCGTGATCAAGAGAGGCCAGTACCACTTTTGCGCCCGCCTTTGCCAGTTCTTCAGCAGTTGCTGCGCCGATCCCCTGACCCGCTCCTGTTACTATAATGATCTTTCCTGTTAAATCTGTCATTTTAAATCTGTTTTACAAATAATTCATTCCTGGTTTGATTGCATTGTTTCATTAAGGTGTTCGTCTGTTCTATGCCTGCAGATAATCATACACAACCTCTCCCCTGACCAGTTTAAAATCGGCGCGCCAGTAATACCCGGCCAGCATATCAATAACGGGCAAACGAAACAATGGAGCCTGCGCATTGGGTCTGATCTCAACAGTACATGGCCCGGCCCAGCACTCATGAATTTTCAAATCCGCTAATTTCCTTGAGGTGAGCTGGCGTATTGCCGGGCGCTCATCTATATGATCAATCGCCTTCAGGTTTATATTAACGGAGAAATCAAAATATTTTTTAAGATCGGAAATATCCCCCCGCTGTTGCTTGTAAGGCATGGTAGCCGTAAACACATCTATCTTGTTTCTTTTAATGACGCCTACAATTAGGTCATCTCTGAATTCTATTTTGGGGCGACCATATTTTTTGGGTTGACCCTGCACTTCACGGCCATGTGAAACTCCGATGGAACTGCTTAAAAATAAAAAAGGAGAGTATCCGCCGGCCAAATCCTTGCCTTCCAGCTTACAATCTATCATTATATTCGACTCATTATAGGGGCCTATCCAATCGGTATCATTCATATTGTAAAGATGTACCATCACTATATCCGACGCCGGTGTTAAAGGAGGTGGCAGGTGATTGCTGACCGCCTCTTCTGTAGTACGGTATACGAGGGTCATTATCTCTGCATTCCGGAATTCAAACGGATAGGGGGGAACCATGGGCGCCCCGATGGGTGTTGAAAACCCGGGCTTCAGGATATCCGCAATGGTTGGTTTTACAAAATCAAAAGCATGCATTCTCTCTGTATTTTATTTTAAAAACTAAATTATCCTTCTGTTCGCTCGTTTTTCCACCCTTCTACCAAATCCCTCATTTTTATCGTTTCACTGAGCACATCATTGTATAGTGTATTCATATAATCCTGGTGAACATATTCAACAGACAAAAAGCCATTGAAACGATGTTCATCCAACTGCCCCAGGATGGCGGGGAAGTTAATGGTTCCTTTCTCAAGGCCTGTTTGCAAACAACCCGGCTTTGCCTGCCTCAGATGCACCAGTTGTGTATAGGGAATAAGAGGATCAACAACCTTTTGTGTGAACCCCATACATACAAAATGAGCATAATCTAAAATCAGTTTCAAACCGGGAACCTTATTCAAAAGTTCCAGTGCCAGTTCGGGAGATTCGAGATAAGAATGAACATGAGGCTCTATTGCCAATGCAACATCTTCCTTCCGGCACAGCTCCACCATTTCTTTCAGGTTCTCTGCCGAAGTATGCATTGCATCAGCAATATGCTGCCCGGGATTTATTATACCCGGTAAAATAAAAAGGGTTTCGATATTCGCTTTCCGGCAAAACAGCGCAACTTTTTTCAGGTCTGATTTGTTTCTTCCGTCTGCATCTTTCAGCGCCAGGTTTCTTTCTTTGATGTCTGTTCCAAACAGGTGGTACAAACACGGTACAGTAATTTCCTGGTTGCGGATAAATTCCGCCATCCCTTCAGGATTCTCAAGGATTCTATCTTTACTTATTGCGGGGCGGTAAAAATAGCCCAGGTCTATCGCATGAATGTTGAGCAGCTTAGACAATCCTACTGCTTCCTGCAAGCTGCATTGCGGAAGAGACCAGGAAGTGAGTGACAATTTCATAATTCACGCATATAAAAAACTGATCCAATAAAAACATACATATCATCAAAGATGCTCTACTTTACCACTTTTTGCAGATTGATGCATCAAATAGAGCGTCTCAACAGAACGGCGGCCAACTGTTGCATCGGCGGGGTTGTGAACAGCCTCCCCCTTACAAAGCTGAACAAAGCGGTTAACGGGGGGTTGCTCGGGATATTTGCCATCACCGGCTACCATTTCATTCGGAGTATCTTCTCCGGTATTACTCATTATTTCCATTCGCTCACGCTCAATATCAAAAACCAACACGCCTTCCGTGCCAAAAATGCGAATATCCATCATATATCCTCTGTGGGCCGGCATGGTAGAAGCGCCTGACAGACTGATGGTTGTTCCTTTATTTGTTTTTACAACTGCAGCATCAAAATAGTCTACGCCCGCAGCCGATAGCTGAAAATTCGAATACACCGTTTCGGGATCTTCATCCACCAGATAAAACAGGGCTGCCAGAAGATGCGACATTTGTCCCCAGCTATATCCCCCGGCGTTTTTCGGATCGGCCCATGTTGAGCTGGGCGGCCTAAAAATATCCGCTTCTGTGCCTTTCATTGGCTGTCCGTTAAACAGATCTGCCGTAGGTGATGCCATTTGTGCGGCAATGTGCTTGATCTTCCCGATCTTACCTGCCTTAATTTGTTCATGGGCACGCAACATGTAGGGCGTAAAATTCCAGCCACACGCCATCATCACTTCCACAGAATGCTGTTCGGCCAGTTTTACCAGATTTCTTGCGTCTTCTGCCGTAGTTGTCATTGGCTTTTCAATGAGCAGTTTAATGCCTTTTTTAATGCACGCAAGGGCAGGAGTAAAATGAGCGGTGTGCGGAGTGGCAACTATAGCGCCATGGATTAATTCTGCATCCAGCATTTCATCAACAGATGTGTATAGGGCAGCTACATTAAACTTTTCCTTTATAACTTCCAGGCGTTCTCTTTGTTTATCCACCACAACAATTTGTGCTACACTCCTATTTTTTTTTAGGGTGGGAATATGGTTATAGTTAGCCCACCATCCGGCCCCGATAACAGCAATGTTTACTTTATCCATATTTTAATATCCTACTCTTTTAACTTTGTTTTTCCTTTTTTGCAATTTTAATGCTCCGATTCCGGCCTTAACAAAAATAGGTTCCGTATCTTTAAGAGGCACATATAAATTATCTTTCTTTTACACGTTTTGCTATTTTCACAGATCAATAAAAACATCCCATTATTGAAGGATTATTACAAATATCTGCCCGTAACAAATACAGAAAAAGAATGGGGATTTTATATCAATACAGTAGGCTATTCCGTTACCAATCCCCTGGAAACCTATCCTCCTTCCAAAGATCATCCATTGCCCCATCAGTTTACCTGGAACAAAGGCCGCATACTTAATGGATACTACCTGGTTTTTATATCCAAAGGCCGCGGCACTTTTGAATCGGCATTGACCCGGTCAAAACCTGTTTCTGAGGGCATTTGTTTTCTGCTATATCCCAATGTATGGCACAGGTACAAACCTGATTTAAATACAGGATGGGAAGAATACTGGGTCGGATTTAACGGGATGTATCCGGATCATATTATGAAGAATAACTTCGGGCATCCGGAAAATCCTTTCTTTGAAATTGGATTAAGCGAGCCTTTTTTAATGATCTTTCAACGCCTACTGGACAATGTTAGAAATGGCTTACCCGGATACCACCAGGTGATCTCAGGCATAACGCTTGAAATGCTGGCTACCCTGTACAATTTCTCTACCAATAAGCACCAGAGCCAGAACAAGGATTTGCAGCTTATTCACAAAGCCAGGTTTATGCTCAGAGAATCACTGGAACGGCCTATAGATATTCCCCAAATGGTAAAAGAACTACCCATGAGCTATGCCAAGTTCAGAAAATTATTTAAAGAACAAACCGGCACATCTCCGCATCAATACTATCTCAATCTCCGCATCAGCAGAGCAAAATCCTTATTACAAACTACCGAACTAAATGTCAATGAAATAGCTTACCAGTCTGGATTTGAATCTGAATATTATTTCTCCAAATTTTTTAAGAAAAAAGTAAACCTTTCAGCCACCCAGTACCGGTTGTTAAAAAAACAACTGAAATAACTTTCCGAGATCCGCAACCACACCAACCCATACCAGAAAACAACAGTTTTATCATTTTTATAAAAGTGAGTTTTATACAATCCGGAAAGTTGATATTTCTTCGTGTATCAGTTCTGAATTATTAATGGATTGTGGTTTATTTCATCATTGGGTATATCCATTGTCATATCTGCCACGGAGAGCTGGCCCTGATTGATATGGTTAGCAGACCCCACCCTGTTAACAGGAATTCCCCAACGCTTGTTATTATAAAACTCACGGCCTTCACCCCACAATTCTGCCCTGGTTTGGAATTGTACCATTTCCAGTGGAGACATGCCCGCCATTGCCGGATAGTTTGCAGTTGTTAATGCAGGTACACCTGAACGGGTACGCGCCGCCAGCAATTTATCCAGAGTTGGTAAAGCATCTGAAGGATTAGAACCGGCAGCCTGCGCTTCGGCCTTCATCAACAATACTTCAGCGGCACGCATATAATAGGTATCCGTTTGATTGGAGTGGATATCCACACCATCTAACCCTTTTGTAGCTGCATATTTAAAATTGATATAAGAAGGCAGTGTTCTCACAATCGCATTTGAAGGATAAGTGAAATTACCAAAAGGCACAGAACCCCCGTAAGCATCTTTTCTGAAGTCGTCACCGGATAATTTATTATACAGCCTTTCGTCTATTCTTTTATAGGCCTGATTCACCCCACCATATCCCTCCCCAAAGATATTCATGAGGTTATTGATGTAGTTCTGTGCAACACCAACACTAAAACCTAAAATCACTTCAGGATTTGCGCTATTGTTCAAAAACCCGTTCTTTGTTGCAAGATATTCAGGGCTGGCAGGCGTTCCTGTATTTTTACCACCATAATTGGCTTCAGCAAGTAAATCCGGATAGTGCAGCAGAATATCGTCTGCAGCAGCGATAACAGCTGAGTAATCACCTGTAACCAGCGCAATGCGTGCTTTTATAAAATTGGCAACCCCCATATCAATATCATCGGGAGTGGCAGTATAACCGATTCCCGCGGCTTGTAATAATTGCGTAGCCTCATTGATGTCGGTCCTGATCAAATTATAGGTTTCTTCCGAAGATGATCTTGCTTTAAAACTTTGTGTTGGATCGAAAGTGGTATACAAAGGCATGCCCGGCTTGCTTTTCCCACCCTGCATATAAGCATCCTGGTAGTTTTCCATAAGGAAGTTATAAGCATAAGCCCTAACTACGAGTGCCCTTGCCTTGTATTCCTGCATAAGGGTGCTGCCGGAAACAACTTCGTCGGTTAGGAAAGCCAGCAATTGGTTTGCCTTAGTAATCAGTTCCCATCCATAATACCAATAAGAAACACTGATTCTTTCATTGGCAGTACCAGAGATATTAACGAGGCTGTACTCAACCGAACCGGCCAGATTGTCACTGATTTCTACATCGCCTAAAACCATATCATTCCCTTCCAAGTCACGCATAATGCCTATGCTTTGATTGGTAAAATAAGAAATGTCGGCCGATCCCATTTTATAAATACCACTTTTGTTGAACAGCAATGGCATATTGTTGGCCATACCTCCGAGAATAAGCCTCTGTTTTGCAGTATCGCCGGTAGCCAGCAGGTCCCTGATCTGCTGATCATTAAGCTGCGATTGCGGTGGCACATCAAGCTTTTTAGAACATGCTGTGAAGACCAGGAGCGCCAAACCCAGAAAGCACAATATTTTACTACTTATATTTTTCATCTTTATTCCTTTTAAATATCTTTTAGAAATTAATATCAACGCCGAATGAAAATGAACTGAGCGGCAGATAATATGCCTGACCTACGTCCATACCACCTACTAAAGATAACCGCGGGTCAAACCCGGAATGGGAGGTTTTAAACAGGATATCCTGACCGGTAACAAAAATTTTCAGATTATCAATTGACATTCTCTCTAAGAATAAATCACTGAATTTGTACCCCAGCGTAATATTTTTCAGATTGAAATAACTGGCGTTAAAAAAAGACATATCCGTATAAGCCCATGAGCCAATAGTTGCCCCTGATGTGTAATTACCATCTCCGTAGAATAGCATCGGGAATTTGGCATTTGGATTTTCAGCGGTAAAAGTGTTATGAAGCAGTTCAGACGATATCCCGTCTGACAATCCTCCATTCCTGTAGTACCCGTTTGAATAGGAGTGCGACAGAAATTTGCCGCCAATTTGATAAGCAACAACAGCGCTCAAATCAAAATTCTTATAGGTAAGCGTTGTTGTTAGCCCTCCAATCCATTTTGGAAGTACACTTCCCATTTCATACTTATTGGCCAGTGAATAGTTAGTGGTATTTACGTAAGCGCCAACAGCATCTCCGGTAAAGCGGCCTGCATCGTGGTCCGCCTGGGTAACAGTATGCTGAAACAAAGGCAGGCCGGTACCAGCATCCACTCCTTTGTATTTATACAGGTAATAATTGTACCAGTCCTTACCCTCTCCCCGCAGGTACACATCTGTTCCGGTAGTACCTGTTCCTGCTTTACCCCAACCATCTGCCGGCGCGGTAAAATTACCGCCCAAAGACGGTATGCCCACGGACTCGGGGTACGATTGTAAAATAGTTTTGTAGTGCGTTCCGGTAAGTCCAATGTTCCATCTCCAGTTCGTGTTTCTTACTACATCTATATTTAAGTCTACCTCTATACCACGATTCAGCAAATGAACACTGTTTTTAACCAACGACGATTGTCCCATTGAATAAGGAAGCGGTTGAGCAAATACTGAATTGTCTGTCAATTTATGATAATAGTCTACCGAACCGTTTATCCTGTTGTCCCAAAGGGTAAAATCAATACCAGCGTCAAATGTATTGGTATTTTCCCAGGTTAAAGTTGTATTGGGCAAGGCTCCCTGTGTGAGGTTAAAGCTTGCAGGAATGCCGGTACCATTACTAACCATTTGATAGTTGGCGCTGTAACTCCAGATTTGATAGCCGGAATAATTACCAATACCGCTTTCGTTTCCAATAACCCCGTAACTAGCCCTGAGCTTCAAATCATTTAACCAGCTTTTGGTACGCTCCATAAAGTTTTCAGCGCTGATCCGCCATCCGATACCGGCAGACCAGAAAGTGCCCCAGCGGTCATTCGCATTACGGAATTTAGAGGAGCCGTCTCTTCTTACAGAACCCTCAAAAAAATATTTCCTGCCATAGTCGTAATTCACCCTTCCAAAATAGCTTTCCATTCTTCTCAGATCCTGAAAATCACCGGGGGAGCCAAATGGAGACCCTGCTGTATTATAGCGGCTGGTAAAGTTGCCCGAACCAGTAAAATCCGGAATCAGGGAATAGGCGCTGGCATAATTTAGTCCGGAAGTCTTATACTCATAATATTCATGTCCGGCTAAGGCGCTTATCTGGTGTGAACCAAAACTGTGCCCCCAGTTCAGTAATTGCTGCGCATCCAAAATGGTAATATTGCTCTGCAGCCTGGCCATTGAACCGATATTTCTCACCGGCCCGGTTTCCATATTGCCATACCTGGTACGGTAATCCTCATACCTGTTGTAAGACAGGTTTGCGGTTAGGCTAAAATCTTTCAGAAAGGTTGCGGTAGCAAAGCCGGTCATGTTCAGGTCGTTGGAAATGGTTCTGTCCTGATCCAGTTCCATTAATCGAATAAGGTTGTATGGGTATCTCTGATACGTGGTGGGCCCCAGGGGTGAATAGCTGATCCCATCCCTGTCAACTACCACGTTATCGCCGTTAGCATCCTTTATTATATTACCCTGTTCATCTCTTGCAAATAAAGAAACCAATGGATTCCCCGCGTTTATCCATCTGAAAACGTTTTGAGAAACAGCGCCGGGGTTACGACCAAACCTGGTGGCCATCATCTGGGTGTTCCTATGGGCAAAACCTGTATTTTGCCCTACCTTCAGCCAGTCCGTTAATTGCGCATTAATGTTGGCGCGCACGTTGTAGCGTTTAAAGGAAGAGTTCATGATATAAGAAGGGTCATCCATATACCCTACAGACAAGTAATAATCCATCTTATCTGTTCCGCCGCTGGCAGAAATATTGTGGTCCTGCCTGAATGGCTTATTGAAGAAGTAGTCGTTATACGTTTGGGCGGGGAAAAGCATTTTTGCATCGGGATTTAATTTCCCATCGGTATTTACAAGATAAGCGCCTGTCATGGTTGAACTGGCATTGGTACCCGACCCTGTTGGTGTATAAGAAGCTCCCGGAACCGAATAGAGCATCCAGTTGCCCAGCACATTGCGCTGAAAGTTAGTCATTGACCCGTTGTAATCAAACAGATGCTGACTGGCAAATTCCGCCGCTGCCTCATGCGACATATTGGGCGACTTAAAATTGGTAGTATATGTTCCATTTGTGGAGCTGCTGCCATCTACGCCATAACGAACAGAATTATAGATTGCCAGCCAGGTATATTCGTAACGGTCCTGAGCTTTCTGAATCAGGCTGGGACGAAAATTATCATTCAAATAGTTGAACCCCATGCGTGTGCTGACCGTTATTTGTGCCTTACCGTTTTTACCTTTTTTGGTTGTTATCAGCACCACACCATTGGCGCCGCGGGAACCATAGATGGCTGTGGAGGCGGCATCTTTCAGCACCGTAACACTGGCAATGTCTTTTGGGTTAATAGATGCCAGCACGTTTTGATAATCGGCAGGAACCCCGTCAATAACGATCAGCGCATTGGAGCTATTCTGCGATGTGGAACTCACCCCCCGGATCCGAATACCCATGTCCAGTCCCGGCTGGCCATCCACGGCGCCAACCTGCAATCCGGGTACCACGCCTTCCAAAGAACGGCTAACGGAAGAGTTGGTTTCGGCAGACAGAATGTGCGGCTTAATAGTGGTAGCCGACCCTGTAAACTGCTCTTTACGTACCGTTCCGTAGCCCACAACAAGCAAGGTGTCCAAAGAAGACCGGGACATTTCCATTTTAACGTTAAAGCTTCTGATTGTTCCCACCCTCACTTCCTGCGTTAAAAAACCTATAAAGCTAAACTGCAGAATGGAGCTTTCGGAAGGGACAGTCAAAGAAAACATTCCATTAGATGCAGTGGTTGTGCTGACTGAAGTGCTTTTTACGGAAACCGTAACGCCCTCCATCGCATCACCATTATTATCAGTAACTGTGCCTGTAACTGATAACTGTGCATTTGCTGCCACGCAAATACACGCGATAAAGGAGAAAAGTAGAATTAGCCTTTTTTTCATATTTCAATCGTTTAAAAAATTAAATCATGGTTAAAGCTTAGTGAATGCCACTGCCGCAGACGCCGGGGAATACAGATGTGCTGAATATAAAACCCTCCTGATATTTTTAACGGGAACATAGTGGCGATCAGAAGGCTGCTATCCTGAATTGGAAGTGAAGATATTACTCATAAAAAGCAGTTTGAAGGTTTTTAATTAAGGCGGCTTAAAAAAAGCGCCAGGCAAAATCGTTAAACATTTCTTAACTCAAATTTAACCCAATGCCCGGCCTAAAAAAAGAATTTCCTTTACCTCATTTGAGATAATGTTTACCTTTTATGCTATAGAAGACGAGAGGCATGTCTCCCTTCTCACACCAGGTTTCACGTTTAACATGGCGCCAGGCAGCAGGAGGAGTGAGGATAACATTTTCACATTTCCTCAGCGTTCATCTGATCTTATCGCTGGTTTTAAAACGTCAATTGATATTTACCCGATGCCAGCAATAAAGTAGTGTGCCCATCCTTGTTACTGAGTATACGAACACCTTTGGCTTTTTGAACAGGAGTACTACCCTCTCTGATCTCTTTCCGGGTTGGAAGTATTAGTGTTGCGCTACTGTTTACCGGAATGGTAATATTATATAAAAAGCCTTCTCCTCTTTTTTCCCAGGACACTTCAATTTTTCCTATAACGGAATGATACCCTCCTTTAGCCCAGGTTAATGATCCGCCCGGTACAGGCTGGAGAATAAAATGACGATACCCGGGCGTCTTTTCATCAGGCCGGATTCCTATTATATGTTTATACATCCATTCTCCCACAGATCCAATTGCATAATGGTTAAATGAATTCATATCAAAATCCTGGAAGCCTCTTCCTTTTACAAAGCCATCCCATCTTTCCCAAATAGTGGTAGCCCCCTGGTCAATGGAATACATCCAGGAAGGGAACCGGTGACTTTCCAGCAATTTGTATGCAAGCTCCGGATACGCGTTTACACTAAGCTGATTCATCAGCCGCTCAGTAGTGTGAATGCCGGTTGAAATACGGTAATCGTAGGCTTTTACGGCATCAATCATCAGGTTTATTGTTTTATTCCTCAGTTCTTCCGGAACAAGATCAAACTCAAGCGCCATGGCGTATCCTGCCTGTGTATTTCCTTTTACCATTCCATCGCTGGTGATAAATGTTTTGATAAAAACATTGCGGATGGCCCCGGCAAGCGAATCATAATATCTGAATTCTTTTTCTTTTTTCAGCACTTTGCAGGTTTTGGCGAGCAGTGCCGTAGAATACGCGAAGTAGGCTGTGTTGAAAACCTCTTTTGGAATAGCGCCACCTGTTTCCGGGTAACCTGCCGCTTTAATGCTGTTACCGTTCAGCCAGTCGCCATAGTTTTGCCCTGTTTCATTTACGCGGATGAGCGTAGGGTTTTTTTCATGAACAAAATCAATAAACCTGCACATGGCTTCGAAATGCTCATCTAAAATTTGCGTGTTCCCATAATTCACAAATGCTTTCCAGGGTATAATTACTCCGGCATCCGCCCATCCGGGAGCATCATAATAGCGCAGTCCCTGCGTTATATAGGGGGCATAGTTAGAAAACCTCCCATCCACCTGCTCATCCCTGATATCCCTGAACCATTTTGTATAAAAAGCCTGCATGTCCATATTAAACATGGCGGTTTGAGCAAACACCTGGGCGTCACCCATCCACCCTGCACGTTCATCCCGCTGCGGACAATCGGTTGGCACACTGTGTAAATTGCCTAACTGGGTCCATAGAATATTTGCCCAAAGTTTATTCACATCCTCACTTGAGGTTTGAAACTCAGCAACTACCGGCGAAGAAGAGGCCAGCACCATCCCGGTTATTTGCGAAAGCTCCGGCGCCCTGGCGAGGCCCGTAATTTCTATATAACGGAAACCATGATAAGTAAACCTGGGCTCATAAAAAAGGTGTTCTTCTTTCCCTGGAATATAAATATCCCGCGCCTTTGCGTTTCGAAGATTTTTTGTGTAAAGCATGCTGTCTTCAGTCAGCATTTCGCCATACCTGAGTATGATTTTCTTTCCCGGATTTTCCGGCAGGGCTATTTTGACCCAGCCTGACATGTTTTGCCCCATGTCAATAATATATCTTAACGGATCATACTTTTCTCTTTTCACTTCAATAATACCAACGGGTTTCAGTTCCTTAACCACTTTTATAGGTTCATTCATCTGGGCATTCAACTGAAGAGAAACTGAATCATCAACCACCACATTCTGCCAGCAACTGATATCAAACCCAGGCTCCATCCATCCTTTTGGATTGAAGCGCTCATCATACACTTCTCCGTCAAACAGGGATGCTTCACGTATTGGACCCTCCTTCAAAATTTTCCAGGTATCATCCGTACAAACCGTATCGGTTGAGCCATCTGTATATTCCAGTAAAAGCTGCGCCTTCAGCCGTCTGTTTATGCCGTATCTTCCCCTGTAAAAATGCGACCAAAGTGATCCTGCATACCAGCCATCAGCCAATGCAGCGCCGATAACATTTTTTTCCGCGTCAATCAAATTTGTTACATCATAAGTTTGGTATTGTACTCTCCTGGCATAATCCGTCCACTCGGGCGCCAAAAACCTGTTGCCTGCTTTTTTCCCGTTTAAATAGATTTCATATATACCCAATGCAGTTGCATAAAGGGTAGCGCGGCGAATCTTACCTGAAATATCAAATTCTTTTCTTAACAGGGGTGAAGGCGGAATAACATATTTATCCTGTTCGGTAACCGGATCTACCGGCGCCTGTCCGATCCATTTTGCTTTCCAGTCCTCTTTATGCAGCAAACCCATTGACCAATATTGTATTTCACTCCAGTCACTAACCTTATTCTTTTCATCCCAAACCCTAACCCTCCAATAATACTTTTTCCCCGAAACCAACGGTTTTCCTGAATATAAAACCTGGTTGTTGTTTTTGTTCACTTTTCCGGTTGCCCAAATACTTCCCGTATTCCCTTTCAATTCCATAGGATCCGCGGCAACCATTATTTGAAAAGCGGTTTGCTTTTTCCCCCTTTCATCTGATTGAAGTTCCCAGCTTAGCAGAGGACTGGCATCATCAATTCCCAAAGGATTTAAGAGATGCTCACAACGAAGATTACTGATATTTATCTGTGCATTTGTGTTCGGGGTCAACATGAAGGAGAGGATGAACACAACTCCGGGTGACAGAAGACTGGCTACTTTCATTATTTAAAGCGTTTATTATTCATCAGGGATTTCCTTTGCCGGAATGCAGGAGTTTGTTCCTAAATGGCAACTGCAATACTATACTCATTATTTAAATTATCCAACCCTGTTCCCTCTCAGGAAATCTTCCACCTGCATCCGTTTCTTGCCTTCCACTTGCAGTTCCTGTATTTCAATGTAGCCATCTTTACCCGCATAACGCAAAAATCTTTTCCCGTCCGATTCATGTTTACCCGGCGGAATAAGTGGCTGAATTGTATTTTTTTTTGCGCGGAAGATTTTTAATGTTTTTCCATTTAATAATGTAAATGCAGCCGGAAAAGGTGATAACCCGCGTATTAAATTATAAATTTCTTCCACAGGCTTGTTCCAGTTTATGCGGCATGTTTCGGTAAATATTTTGGGGGCATGTTTGAGGGGGATGGTGGTGAGTGGTAAGTGGTAAGTGGTAAGAGGTGAGTACTGCTGTACTGTTTCTTCAATTGTTCCGTTTACCAGCCTGTCTATAGTTTGTACTAAAAGTTCCGCGCCAATTTTTTTCATGCGGTCATGCACTTCACCGGCGGTTTCGTCTTCACCGATAGCAAAACGTTGCTGCAATAAAATATTCCCGGTATCTATTTCATGCTGCAGCTTAAAGGTGGTAACCCCTGTTTCTTTTTCTCCATTGATTACAGCCCAGTTAATGGGCGCCGCTCCGCGGTATTGGGGCAGCAGTGATCCATGCACATTTATAGTGCCCATGGGCGGCATATTCCACACCACTTCGGGCAGCATGCGAAAGGCAACTACGATTTGCATGTCTGCTTTCAATGATCTCAATTCATCAACAAACAAGGAATCCTTTAGCTTCACGGGTTGAAGAATCCTTAACCCCTTTTCCAAAGCATATTTTTTTACTGCGCTTTCAGTTAGCTTCATACCCCTGCCGGCAGGCTTGTCTGGTGCGGTTACTACCGCAACTATCTGGTATCCCGCTTTCACTACTGCATCCAAAGAAGCAACCGCAAATTCGGGCGTTCCCATAAATACAATGCGAAGATCTTTTTTACCGGGAGGAACTGTTTGTAGTGCAGGCATGATTGCAAAATTATTAAACCCTTTGTGAAGCAGCGCAAAACGAGAAAAGAGTGGTATTCACTACTGCCTGTTCCCTGCTCAACTTTCTATTCTCACTTTCACATTAAAAATCTTCATACAGCAAATACTTCTTTCTTATTTTTTTGAATGCATACAATCCGGGTTCCCAGCTTTTGCGGATATCCGCTTCGGGCACACCGTTCTTAATTTGCTGCCACAATTGATTGTTACCCGCTAATTTATTAAAGAATGACCCCTCCATCTTTCCTGATTTGGGAACAATAAAAAATTTCTCCTTGTCCGGAAAAAGCCGGTAAGCTTCTATCAGCCATTTTAATTGCACCCTGTGATCAACTTTCTCCAGCACTTCTTCCACTGTTCCGCTTAAATCCCATCCATAGCAAAGCTGCCCGTATAATTTTGAATTTTTTGCCCCTTCTGTTGGATTGGGCGTAAAAGAAAATAAATTGCCGGGCAATGACGGATGCCCGAACACCTGGAAGGGTTTTGCCGTTCCCCTGCCCTCGCTTAAAACCGTTCCTTCAAAAAAACAGGTGGAGGGATAAAGATAGATGGATTGAATATTGGGCAAATTAGGAGATGGACGCACAGGCAGTACATATTTGCTATCGTGCGTGTAGTTGCCGCATTTTATAATGGTAAGACTGAATTTTGATAAGCCAATATTATCCCCCGGCTTTGGATCAATGTAAACAGCAGGCTGAACCTTTGTTTTTACGGAAAGCATATTTTCTTTGAGCAGCATGCAGGCATATTCCCCTATCGTCATGCCGTATACCACAGGCACCGGCTGCATACCAACAAAGGACTTGTATTGCATATCGAGCACCGGCCCATCTACATAAAAACCGTTGGGATTCGGCCTGTCAAGAATGACCAGTGGCTTTTTTAATGTTATAGCCGCTTCCATAAACTCCTGCAGCGATGAAATGTAAGTGTAAAACCTAACCCCCACGTCCTGTATGTCGAAAACCAAAACATCCACATCTTTTACATCTTCTGCAGCAGGCTTTCTTTTACTTCCGTATAAAGAAATAACCTGTATTCCCGTTTGCGCATCGGTATAATTACCCACTTTTTCACCGGCATCGGCGGTGCCCCGGAAGCCATGTTCGGGAGAGAAAATCTTTTTTATGCTGATACCGCTTTCTTTAAGCGTATCAATAAGATGCGTTTGATCAACAACAGAAGTTTGATTGGCAAACACAGCCACTGATTTTCCCTTCAGTAAATGAACGTACTCATCTAATCGCTGAGCACCGGCAATGATATTATCATTTCTGTTGATGTTGTGTGCAGCGGAAAGATAATTTGTGTCAGCATTATTGCTGTATATAGCTGATGCACAGTAACATGAAGCGCCAGTTGCAAAAAAGGTTGCCAGTGCTATTATAGAATGATATGCCGGCATAACAATTCTTTAAGATTGATATATATAATTTTGCCGGAATAGCCCGGCGCTCAAATATCCTTAAACTTTTGTAGAAAGAACAGGAATCATTTATCTTTCCTGATTTTAAATACTCAAAATTTACATTTATGCAACAGGCAAAAAAAGGAGATGTGGTACGCGTACACTATACAGGACGCTTAACCGATGGTAATCAGTTTGATTCTTCTGCCGGCCGTGAACCATTGGAATTTACATTGGGAGCAGGGCAAATGATCAAAGGTTTTGATACAGGAGTTGAGGGGATGGCTGTTGGAGAAAAAAAGCTAATTAACGTTGCACCCGAAGACGGGTATGGCTTGAGAAACGAAGAAGCTATTATTGAATTTCCGATAGAACATGTTCCTGCCGATATGAAATTAGAACCGGGTATGCAGCTCACCCTTCAAAACCAGCAGGGGCAACCCGTTCCTGTGGTGGTTACCGAAGTACAGGAAAAGATTGTTATATTAGATGCCAATCATTTTCTGGCAGGTAAGGATATTGTGTTTGATGTGGAACTGGTAGAAATTGTATAACAAATAAATTGCAGGGCGGAAAGTGGAACGGCGTGATGATGCAAAGGTGAAATGTGAGAGGTGAGAACAAAGCTGAGAGGTGAATGTTTATATCTTTCACCTTTGTCTTCTCACTTTTCACGATAATATACAGACGCCGGGCTCACATCAATTTTGCTTCCCGCTTATTGCCATTCAAAGTTTTCAGAACGTGGTATTTTATTAAATACTTCAGCAAATAGTGGTGGTGGTGTAGCTAAGCGGCGTCTTTGTGTATTCATCCAGGCGCCGTCAACTGTAATTACTGCAGCCAGGGTATCGCCGTTTGTATAGATATGGTGCTGCATGGTCCATCTTGAGCCGTCTTTCCTGGCTTTAAGCATCACAAAATCTATTTCAACGCGGTCGCCAAATTTTATCTCCCTTTTAAAAACGCACTCTTCCCTAAAAAGTATAGGTCCCAACTGATGTTCCTGCATTACCACAGGGGTTAATCCATGTTCGGTTAAAAAGCACATGCGCACATAAGCCCCAAAATCGTAATACCTGGAGTGAAGCATATGAAAATTAGGATCAAGATCCGCCCATCTCACTTCCGGATACTTTTTATACACTTGCATGCCTTATAACATTTAAATGTGTGTATAACCAAAATGGCAGTGGAGGTGAATAGTGAATACTGACTGACAATTCACTATTGCCTATTCACTATTTGCCCTAACATTATGCATTATAGAGTAACCTGTAATATTCATCCGCCATTCTGCCGGAATCGAACCTGAAACGGGTATCATCCATGCCATTCTTCATTACCTGACGCCACAGATCGGGATGGTCGTAGTACAGGGGAAGAATTTCTTCTCCCAATATTTCGTATATCTTTTCAAGGTCATAAGTATCCTGTTCCTGAACCGTCATATGCGCATAATCTGCTTTGGGTACCACAAACCCATTGTGTCCGTGATGAACGAATTCGGGAATCCACCCATCATCTGTTGAAAAATTCACGGCCCCGTTCATTGCTGCCGTCATACCACTGGTTCCCGATGCTTCGCGGGGTACGCGCGGATTATTCAACCACAGATCCGCGGCCTGTTTCAGACGTTTGCTCAGGGTTAACTCGTAGCCAATGCATACCGCCACATTTTTATAAGCCTTGCTCAAATTAACGAGGTAATTAAAATCGCTGATAGCAGGATAATCAACGGGGTAAGGTTTGCCGGCCCAGATGATCTGCACAGGATATTTGGCGCTGCTAAGCAGCGCCTCAAAGCGGTGCTTGTCACGGGTAATCAGTTCAGCTCTTTTGTATCCTGCAAAACGTCTTGCCCAAACAATAGTAAATACATTCGGATCAAGTAATTTGCCGGTTTGATCTGCAACCGTATCAAAAGCCCTTTTTTTCAAAAACCATTTGCGGTCAATAAAATTGTCTTCGTTATTCTCTTCAGCAGCATAGTACAATTGCTTGTCGGCCCAATAGCGCCAGTTTTGAGAATTGGTGATATGAATGATAGGACAAATGCCAGGGTACTTGCTCCACATGGCCCTGCTTACGTGGCCGTGCAGTTCGCTAACGCCATTGGATAATCGCGCGAACCGAAGTGCAGCGAGCGAATGATTAAACTGATCATCTGTTATACCGGTAAGCTTCCGTACTTCATCCAGTGGAATACCACAGAAATAACTCATTTTCTCACAAAGGTGAATTTCGTGCTTCTCATTTCCTGCTTCTTCCGGCGTATGCGTGGTAAATACCAGTCGCTTTTTTACTTCTTCCTTATTTCCAAATTTTTTATAAAGATAAAACGCAGCGGATAGCCCGTGGGCTTCATTCAAATGATATACTTCGGGATTGAATTTCAGTTCATCCATGAGTTTGGCCCCACCCACTCCCAGCAATATAAATTGTGCCACTTTGGTTGCTACATTGGCATCGTACAAACGGTGGGTAATGGTTTGTGAGATGTAATCGTTCTCCGGCAGATCGGTGCTCAGTAAAAACAAAGGCGCACTCTTAAAGGTTTCGGGGTTCAGATAATAAGCCTTTACCCAAACGGGATGATCGTGGATATTGATCTGGAATTTTATGTTATGGTCTTCCAGGAAATTGTATATTTTTTCATTCCACTGCACTTGCAGGGTTTGATCCTGGTTGCGCGACTGATCATAGTAACCGTATTTCCATAAGATACCGATGCCTACGAGATTCTGTTTTAATTCATATGCACTTCGCATATGGGAGCCTGCCAAAAAACCGAGGCCGCCACTGTAAATCTTCAGCGGCTGGTGAATGGCAAATTCCATCGAAAAATAAGCAACCCGTTTGGCGTACTTTTCATCTGTAGCGGCATAGGGTACTTTGAAGTCGGTAAATGAAGTCATAATGTGAATCTTTCCTTAAAAATTCGCCGCAATATAACTGGATTTTTTTAAAAGAGGGCTATTTATCAGTAATGCCATCGCCTCAGCGATTAATTTTGATCTTTCTTATTGAAGACACCCGTGAACTCATTGGTAAATAAAATACTGAAATATTTAACAGACTACCGGTATTAATGGCATTGTTTTATATGCTTGTATTATTTAATTTGGCAGTACGGTTTATTTTTGCGCTTACCTTATCTTTTTCCAGCACTTACTGCCCGATCCATTTTTTTGTTCAACTTAATCAATGCTATATAAATAGAATTCTACATGGTATCATTTTTTACTTAAACCAAACCTACCGATGAGTTCTATTGCAAAAAAAATTGCATGGTTTATGCCTTTTGTAACCTGCAGCCAATTGATATACGCACAATTTTATACGCACCGCTATGAGGCTGGCATTAGTGCGGGCACTTTTGTTTACCAGGGCGATCTTACGCCTTCTGATTTAGGGTCATATCAAACGATTGCTCCCAATATTGGTTTTTTTGCAAGCAGGATATTAAACAGATCATTTGCTGTGCGCGCCAATTTTGCTTTTGGCAAATTAAAAGGCGATGATGCAGTGTATGAAAAACCTGAATACAGGAGGCAAAGAAATTTTAAATTCTCTACCCCCGTAACGGAGTTCTCCGGAATGCTGGTATGGAATATACTGGCAAAAAACGGGATAGAAGAACCTAGGGGATTATCACCTTATATATTTGCGGGAGCCGGATTATCCCTGTTGCATATCAGCCGAAACTGGAGCAATTATAATGCTGCCTATTTTAACAGTGAATCGGTTTCGAACGGGCTGATAGCAGATATCGCGCACCGCACACCACGCGCTTCATTGGTATTACCTGCGGGTGTGGGCCTAAAGTACGCTTTAACTAAAAACCTGTCGCTCGCGGCGGAAACCAATTACCGGTTTATGTTTACTGACTATTTGGATGGATTTAGCCAGGCGGCTAACCCTGGTAAAAAAGACAGCTACCATAGCCATTCTATAGGACTGATCTTTTCGCTGGGATATAAAGACAGATACGATTGCCCGGTAGTAAAGCTATGACAGACCGTACTTGATTTGAGATTGGAGATTTGAGATTGGATTCGACTTCGGATTTAGATGTTTATGGTTTTTAGTTTTTTGTTGTATTTCTTCGGATTTAGCGCTTATGACTTCGGATTTAATTTAAATGCACTTGTTACGATGGCTTCTTTTTTTCCACTATTTTCATGTCAGGGAAAAGCGCTGCCAGCAACATAACCACGGATCCAAGCAAAACAAGGTATAAGCCATACCGTCTTTCAGGACAGGTAGCCATTTCACAACGTGCATATATCAGGAAATTACGTACGGCCCATGCCAGCCCCAATGCACAAAAAAACCAGTTTACTCTTTTAGCCCATACCAGCGGAAGCAAAAACAAAACGAAAGCCAGTACGCAAAAAATAATATGGAGTTTACCCGGTTTACCAAAATTGGTTCCGGCAGCATCCATCCCTGTGAGTATTTTAGATAAAGAAGCAATTTCAATCCACGGTAAATAACAGGCAATAACCACCAATATAGCCGCGGCCAGTCCGATCCATTGCGAATATTTCATTTGCTTATTTATTATTGTTTTTGCCAAATGGAATTCGCCAATAAACATCCGCCGCAGGCGGACAAACATTATCATGGCTCATTTCATGTGTGTATCAATTATCAAGCAGAACTGCTATCAGGCTGCAAGTATACTATTTTTAGTGCAGGCCTGCGATAAACACGGCAATTATTAGCGGCGCTTCAAATTGTTTTTAGCTGTGAATTATGAAAAAGTGTAGATCCGCAAACCATTCTGGTGGCAAAACGCATATTAGGACTAATCGAATAATATCCTGTAAAAAGGCATACACTGTTCTTCCGAAAAAGATGAATAATCACTATTGACTAAATTTGCACAAACAATCCTATGCTTTGCATTTATCATCAATCTACAGATCCTTATTTTAATATAGCCACCGACGAATATATTTTTAAGCATATAGAAGAGGATTGCTTTATGCTGTGGCGCAATGACAACGCCATTATCGTAGGCAAACATCAAAACACATTAGCGGAAATCAATTTCAATTATGTGAAAAAACACAATATTCATGTAGTACGAAGGCTTTCCGGTGGTGGCGCCGTGTATCATGACCTGGGGAACCTCAATTTCTCCTTCACCAAAACAGGCAGGGATTCCACCCTGATGGACTTTGAAAAATATACGCGCCCTATTGTGGAAGTATTGAGAAGTTTGGGTGCAGATGCCAGGTTTGAAGGCAGAAACGATATCACCATTGACGGTAAAAAAATTTCAGGGAACGCGGAGCACATCTATAAGAACAAAATATTGCATCACGGCACTTTACTGTTTTCATCGGAAATGAAAAACGTAAGCGAAGCATTGCGGATCAATCCTTTAAAATACAGGGACAAAGCCGTAAAATCTATTCCCAAAAGGGTTACCAACATAGCGGAACATCTTGCCATACCCCTGGGCATAGAAGCGTTCACGCAAAAGATCATGGAGCATATTATTGCAACCAATGACGATTGCGTACCTTATGCCTTTACCGCGGCAGACATCAGCGCGATTGAAAAAATAAGGGATGAAAAATATGCTACGGATGAATGGAACTATGGACAGTCGCCCGATTACAGTTTCAGAAAAGAAGTAAAAACCAATGGTGGCATGCTGGAAATGAATCTCGATGTTGAAAAAGGGATCATTCAAAAAGTCAAAATATACGGCGATTTTTTTAATGAAAAAGATATTAGCGAAATTGAAAATGCCCTTGAAAGCAAAGCGCACAATGAACCTGTGCTCCGGGAAGTGTTGAGCAAGTTTACTATTGATGCTTATTTTAAGGGGATGACAGTTGATGACCTGGTGTCTGCTCTTTTTTAACCACAGCTATACCCGGTCTCCCGGCTGTGCATCACCGCTATATGCAGTAATTATGTAAGAAAAGCAGTCTCCAGACTGCGTATCATTTATGTTCTTCCGGGACTCCGTCCCGTAAAATATTAATAATTCCGTGAGGCATGCGGTCGGCACGCGACAAGGGAGCGTCAGACCGCATCACGAAAAAGCATTCAATTTTTCATTAAATGTTTATCAAAGCCCAATTCAACCAGTCTTTCATAAGCATCCCATATTTCCACGGGTATTTCCTGGTAAATCTGGAAACCCTTTGAGGGATAGTGTTTGATCCGTTGCAGATCGCCGGTCATAATATGAATTACCCGCTCCAACGGTATTTCATGGGTGGCATACTCATCAAAAGGGATTTGCGGAGAGGTAACCAATACCTGTTTTTCGGGCCAGTGTTTTTTAAAGGTAGCATAGGACCTTCTTTCCATATAAGGCTTCTGCACTACGATGAAGTTGTATGGATCAATTTGCTTTTGATGCAGCAATCGCTGCGTAAACAAAATATTTTCGCCCGTATTGGTTGACCTGTTTTCGATGAGTATCGCTTCGGCCGGCACACCTTTTTGTACAGCAATAGCCGCAAACTGATCGGCTTCCGTTTCCGTCCACATCTCCTGTGTAAAATTGCCCAACCCGCCCGACATGACAACCAACGGCGCCCATCCTTCTATATACAGTTCAGCGGCTCGGTGTGCCACCCGCAGATCATGGCTGCCCAGGGCCAATATGCAATCGCATTTTGCAAGTGCATGGTTCATGTGGTGGTAATCCCATAACCGCCGGGCGAGAGAGAGGGCTTCTTCTGTAATCATACAGACTTGTATTTTAAACCGGTAATTGAATGGTATTCCGGCTGCCAAAGATATCGGCGACGCACGTTAAATAAAAACCGGCATGACATTATAATATCTAAAAGTTGATTCTTTATGAAATTCCTGTCCTGCCCTGTCCCGCTCCGCTCCCTTTTCAAATACAGATCTGCGGGTATAATACAGAGTTTGTGGGCAGAACAAACCGCTTAAAAATAATTTGATTTCAGATAAATTCAAAAGCGTGTGTTTTTTTATTATATTGCCTGAATGTTTGCGTTAATTTTTTGAAAAAAATTCCATAACTCACTAAACCAAATATTAATGAACGAGAACATTAACAAAAGCGCTTTATTTAACGGAAGTTGCTTTGCACTGATTACTACTGCTTTTACCTTTTCAATAAGAGCAGGTATCTTAGGAACACTTGGCAAGGATTTCGGACTTACCGCGGAACAATTAGGATTTATCAATTCTATGTTCTTTTTTGGTTTCCCTATTTCTATGATCCTTGGCGGACTATTGTATTACAAGGTTGGTCCAAAACGGATTATGCAAGTCGCTTTTGTAACACATACCATTGGTATTTTAACCACTATTTTTGCCAGTAGTTACCCTGTTTTGCTTGTCTCTACCTTATTCATTGGCTTTGGTAATGGTTGTACGGAAGCTGCATGTAATCCGATGATCGCGGATATGTATCCGAGGGAAAAGGTGAATAAAATGCTGAACCGTTTTCACATGTGGTTCCCCGGTGGTATTGTACTTGGAAGTCTTATTTCTAAATTCATGACCGATGCAAATATGAGCTGGCAGGCACAGATGTGGGTTACCATGATTCCTACCGTTATTTACGCTATTCTTTTTTACGGGAAAACCTTTCCTAAATCGAAATTTGAAGGCGCTACCCATCTTGGCCAAAACCTTAGGGCGATGGCTACACCAACCTTTATTTTCCTGTTTGTGTGTATGTCGCTCACGGCCATTTCTGAGTTTGGTCCGCAGCAATGGGTGGGATTGATTATGAGTAAAAGCGGAGCAAGTCCGATGCTGATTCTTGCTTTGGTTACAGGGCTGATGGCTTTCGGAAGATTTTTTGGAGGACAGGTTACCCATGTTTTTGGTCAAACGGGTGTTTTGCTGATAGGCGCTATCTTAACAACGATCGGAATATATATGTTCAGTACAGTTACAGGTTCTATGGCTTATGTAGCGGCAATATTTTTCGCGATGGGCGTTTGTTACTTCTGGCCTACAATGGTAGGCGCGGTTGCACAGCGTGTTCCGTTAAGCGGCGCGCTGGGTATGTCTGTCATCGGCGGTGTAGGTATGTTTTCCACCGCAATATGGCAACCCATCATCGGTAACTGGATTGATAAAGATATAGCTGCTGCTGCTGCAACGGGCTTAACCGGCGACCAACTGGAACTGGTTGCAGGACAGGCAACGCTGTCCAAAATGGTTGCCTTCCCGGCTATACTGATCGTGCTGTTCCTTATCTTTTTCTTCTGGCAAAAAAAGGCAAATCCCCGTAGCGCGGCTACCACAGCCGTTGCGCATTAGCGGGGTGAGTGGTGAATAGTGAATTTCATTAAAGAAATAGCAATATCATGCAAAAGTGGTTGTCTTAATTATAAAGACAGCCACTTTTTTTTATGAAAGAATAATATACCAGGGTAAACGTTTTACGTGGTGTGGGTAGCCCACCGAAATACCGAAACGGGTTAATGCCACCCTGTCCGTTCTGCCAGGGTGCAGCCATTATTCCTGGTTTAGGGGTAATCTCGACATCACTACTCTTTCAGCCAGTTCAGCGCCGGCCTGTACAAGCGGATTGAACAGTGTATTAACGCCGGCGGCTCTCAACATTGCCGCCTGTTCTTCGGATTCCGTTACTGCACTGATGGCTCCAACAAACCCTCTTTTACGAAGCGTTTCAATGACATGGAGTTTAGCCGCCTCTTCGCGAACAGCAACCACTACACCCTGTAATTCATCTATATCTAAGTTTTCCCATAGCGTTTTGCTGCTGGCGTCACCATAAAGTATTCTCCGTTTGCGGGCACGATGTTTTTCCAGTACACCAGGATCAGTATCAAAACCCACTACCTTTTTACCGCTTTTAGACAGGTAGTCGTAAGCAGCCGTACCCGTTCTACCCATACCTACTACAATAAAATTGGTAACACCTATAGAATTGGGTTCCGCATCACTGCGCGCCCTTTTCCTTTCAAACCGCTCCAAAAAATGGTGCAGGCGATTGTAAATGCGGTTGGCGTTTTTGTTGATGGGCGCACCCACCAGGAAAGACAGGGCCACCGTTGTAGCCAAGGTAAGGAGCAGAGATTCGGGTAACAGTCCCGCACTAATAACAACCGCTCCCGTAATGAGCGCAAACTCGCTGAAGCTGGCCAAGGATGTGGATGTAAGAAAAGCAGTACGCGCCCTTAGACGAAAGCCGGTGAGAATTGTAAAAAAAATACCCACTCTTACCGGCAGGAACAGCACGAGCACTGAGGCATATGCCAGATCCCGCCAAACCGGGGTTCCCGTAAGCCCTATCTTCAGGAAGAAGCCGATCAGGAAGGCTTCCCGCAGTCCCCACAACTTTTCCGTCACTTCATCCGACTTTTCTTCGCCGGCATGCAGCACACCAAAACAAAAAGCGCCCAGCTCCGCACTAAGGTGCAAGGCATCAAACAGATAGGCCCCTACCAGCGCCATGAAAATGCCGTACAACATCAGCAGCTCGGCATCTTTAATGGAACGAAGCAGCCGTACGGCAACCGGTTTAAGCAGGGGCAGCAACAGTAACGTGAACGCCCAGGGCGATGGCGCTTTAAGTCCGGTAAAAGCCATTATCGCAATCAGGATAATGTCTTCCATAACAAGAATACCTATCGCCAGCCTGCCATGATAGGAATCCAGTTCGCCCTTTGCTTCAAGTCCCTTGGCAGCGATAACGGTGCTGGCTACCCCAAATAAAACCGCCAGCAGCATGATCTGGGAAACATCGAATCCGGATGAGATACCTGCAATAGAAAAAAGAACTGAAAGCATAACTACACTCACTGCTATTTGCAGTAATCCTGAGACGGTCACTTCGGGTTGAAGAAAATTCTTTAAGCGGATCTTCAGCCCAAGTGTAAACAGCAGGAATATTACGCCTATATGCGACAACTGGTCTAAAACAGGCGAACTGCTGTAATGAAAAGCCGCGAGAATAAATCCACCCGCGAGGTATCCCAGCAATGTGGGAAGACCAACCTTTAAAAAAATATAACCAAGAACAAATGCAACGGTGATAAAGAGGATTTCGTCCATAGCAATTGATTTTCCTGACCTGCGGATTATAAAGATAACGCTCTTACCAAATCCGGGGCAGAGGATTTCGGGTGCATTTACCTTCGGTGAGAAAAGTTCAAATTGTAATCCTGCAAATGCCGGGGTACGTACACTGGCCAATATTAACAGTTTCTACAAAAAACGGCGTCTTACCGGCAGTGAAGGACTGTAAAAAAAATAGTATCTTCATCAGGCTGCTGTTTATAAACACAAATACCGGCAACTTTTAATGCACCCAACAAAAATAAAAATATGAAAGCTACCCTCGTATGGTTATTCCTGCTCTTCTCTACACCCATATTTGCACAGTTAACCGTTAGGGAACAATTTGAAAAGATCAACACAAAGGAGGAAGCACAAAAATTCATTGATGCTAACCCTGCGCTCAAACCTACCCTGCTTTATCTCACGCTTGGAAAAGATACCACGCGTATTGACGAGCGGCTGCTGAAACAAAACAAAGGTGATATTTTTTCGGTGGGTTACGTTACGTATAAAGTGCTGGATGGAACTGAAACAATCAACTACCGGGCAAACTATATCTTCCTCGATGGTTTTTCGGTTTCTCCGGCCGAAGTTGACAGCCTTAAAAAAGTTATTCTGCAAAAGCATTCAGAAGGCGTGTCCTTTGAGGACCTTTCTGACCAGTATACGATGGACGGCAATAAAACCCGCGGCGATACCGACTGGTTTTTCGGAGAGCTGATGATGCCCAAAGAATTCCAGGATGCCGTGAGCAAGCATAAAAAAGGCGATATATTTTTTGTAGACGTGCCCGAACGGCAATGGCATTATATCGTAAAAAAAACCTACGACGACCAGGTGAAAAAAGAAATAACGGTGCTGCGGGCTAACGGAAGGTGAGACAGCCATTTGCTGTAGCAGTACATATTCGTTTTATTCAACCCATATTTCATCTATAAAAAACCAGCAGGGATGTCCTACGCCATAATGCCAGTGGGGACAGGTTTTTATAGCCGTTATATCTATTTTAATGTAACGGGCTTTTACCGGCTTATTGCCGGCATAACTGAGATCAATAAATTTTACCTGGGGATTTCTGTCTTCAGGATGATCAACGGATTGAAGTATCGTGTAGTCTTTCCCGTTAGATGAAATGGAATAAGTAACATTAGATGGCACTAATATCCATGCGCCCAACTGGTGCAGGAAATCGGTATGGATGCCGGTAAACTCCTTTTCACTGCCCAGGTCAAGCGTCAGTGCAGCATCTGCACCCAGCCAGCCCACCCATCCTTCGGCAAATGTCATACCTCCATACAATCCATCGGTGAGCGCGGCGCCCATGGCAGCATATTTTTCACCGGGCGGTATTGAAAACCTGACCGCGGCAACCGGTATTGATTTTTTGCCTGATGGCATATACCTGGTTCTGTACAACGCACAATAATCAAGCGGACTATTTTTTCTTTCGTTGAGCGTGGGAACAGAAAACAATTTCACTCTTTCTTCAAACAGGTTCAGCTTGCGGCTGATATCTTCCACCGGCATATCTTTTTCGGTACGGGCAATGTCCAGCTCTGAATATTGCAGGGGCAAGCGGGTACGCCATACTCTTTTCAATAAAACGGAATCTGTTGCAACGGAACTTTCCGCACGATCAAACAAGTTGTTGTACCTGCGCATGAGAGATGGCTTAAGCATACCTTCTTTATGCGATACCGGCGAGTCGTATATCCATAGCCGTTTGCCACTGCCCAGCAATGCGCCTTCCATCAGCTTGATGTACTGGTATAAATAAGGAGCGGCAGCGCCATAATATCCGCGGAGGAATGTTTGTATAAGCGAATCTTCGTTTTGGTTTACATTCCACATCAGCTTCGACACCAGCCATGTTCTCAGCTCGGCAAAATCACCGCCACGGCTGCCGGCTATCTGGGAAAAATGCATGGACACATTGTTCTTACGGAACAGCCGCATATTTTCTCCGAGTATGTGGAAGTTCGGAAATGGTGTAAGGTAATTGTCGAAGTTGATGCCATAGTCCCAAACAAATATGTTTTCCGTTATGGCACTCCAGCCTTCCAGCGCTGCTGCAAATTCCCGCCCTGAAAGATTTTCTTTTAATGACACTTCCCTGTCGCAATCAATGCTGCACAACATTATATTTACATTTTTCGCCGGCTTTACATGGCGGGGCGGCTTCATGGAATACAAATAAGCCAGCGTTGAAATTTCTTTATCAGGAAAACGTTCGGCCAGTTTGTTCATAAAATGGATAAGGCTGCCCGAATGGGCGCCCTCATAATCGTCTACCGCTTTGCATAGATCACATTGGCAAAAAGTATAGTTCCCGTCGTTTTGGCTTACGGAAACCATATGTTTACCGGGATTGGCTTTAAAAACGGAATCCAGTCTTTGCGTTACTATTTCCAGCACCTCCGGGTTGGATAAGCACCACTGGCTGGCTTTGCCGGGATGGCGGCTGCCGTTGAAATAAGAATAGTATTCAGGGTGTGCTTCACCGTATACTTCCGACGGCAGGAAGAAATCGAAAGTGTGTACCCATAAATTACCCGCAAATATCTCCCGGGGCGTTTTCAAGCGCATCCAGCTTCCGTAAATTGAATCGGTTGCCATGGCGTAATGCTGGCTTTGCCTGTACCGGAAGGAAGGTATTTCCGAAAAGTTAACCGCAGGTATTTGCAATGTGGAAGCCGGGGTTAAGCTGTATTCGTTCTCTCCCCAGTAGGAAACCCCGCAGTAGCGTTCAAGCAAACTCACAACGGCATATATAGATCCTTTTCCGCCGCCTGTAACTACCTGTAATATATGATTGTTGTGTACGATGCGAAAGCCATCTTCAGTCAGCTTGTCTTTTTGCACATTTTTATTGAACCCGGCATTGCCTATAACAATGTCATTCGTTTTAATTGGGATGTTTGTTCGGATCGGCAGCTTTGCACCGGTAATTCTTTCCACAAAATCCTGCAGCAGCCGCGCGGCCTTTGCGTCAATGCTATCGTTGGATGTGAGTATGATCCTGCCCGCAGGTTTGCCGTTTTTAACCAGCGCAACCTGTGCCGGCAGTGTAGCATGAAGGCAGGAGATCAGTAACAGCAGGCTAATAAAATGTTTCATGGCGACAGTAAAAATGTGAGCTGAAAAATAAATAATAAAGATACAACCCGTGAGTACAGGCTCCCAAACATATTGCTAAAGAAAGCTGTGGGCAACCGGTTTGGCAATAAGTGCGGAAACGGATACGCCGGGTAAATCAAAAGGCAGACTTGAATTTATATGATCGGTGAAACACAAGTAAGTCTGCATGGAATTTCAACATTCATTTGATTCCATCACTTCATTGCACCAATCAAGCGATTTTTCCTATAAGAATTCTTAACGGCTATTTTGCCATTTTTAAAAGTAAACAAATCACAGCCTGTTACTTCAACTTTACTTCCATCGGATTTCGTTCCCGTAAAGGTCCATTCCGAAAAACCCCTGTTCCCCGAAATAAAATGACGGGCATGTGCCCAATGCGCATCGGGGAATGTTGCAAATACAGCTTCAAACGCTTTGCTCACCGCCTCCTGCCCAATAAATTTTTCACCATTTTTTTCCGCTCCTGCCGACGCTTCAAATATACAGTCTTCCGTCATATGCATCATTATGGCTTTTGTGTCATGCGCATTGAATGCATCCGCAAAAGATTGAAGAAATTGTTCTGTGATCTTATTATTTTCTGATTGCGCCATAATTAAAATTGGAGCCCATAAAGTAATGAGTAAAAGTAATTTTTTCATGTCGAAAAGTTTAAAAAACGATTACAATTACAACCTGTATTCATTGTATATTTTTTGACCTGAGCGTTTCACCAGGCGTTCCTAAGTTTATCAACTGTATAAAATACAACATTTTGCCGCGGATTCAAATTCCCAATAGAAAATGCCGGGCGGCCGATGTCGCAATCAGCCCGTTAAATTGTCATATAGAACCTCTGTCTCTACTGTATCTTCTTGCCATCTTTGCATTGAATAGTCATCCATTTGGTGGCACACACCGTAAAACACATTTAGCATGAACAGTATCCATAGTATGGCCGAACCTGCATGGCCGGCAGGCCCGAATTCGCACAAATCGGCTGGGTGGTTCCCAACATTTATACCGCCCTAAACTTCCTTTCGAACACCCTGGGCATCGCCGGATTTCCACCACCCGAATATATCCGCGCACAGGATCTGGATATGACCTATTATGGCAAAGCCGTAGCCGGCGAATGGCTGACCACCCAAACTTATAACGGGGGAACTTTCATCGAACTCATCCAGCCGCTTTCCGGTCAAAGCATGTTCCATGATTATCTTGCGCAGCATCCCGCGGGCGGAACACAGCACATTGCATTCCGCTTGCCGGTTAGCGATTTCGATCGTGTAACCAGCGTTCTGCGCGAACAAGGTTATACGGTCATCAGTGAAGTGGATCATCCCATTGCCCGGATGGCTTTCTTCGACACCTGCCAAACGCTGGGCGTTGTCACCGAAATTATGGGCATTACGCCGCAAGGATATACCGCCATCGAACAAATGCAGAAGGCTGGGTGAGAATTTGTTATCCGGTTCCAATCCGAAACAAAAAAAACTACCCTGGTGAATAGCTATGGCTCCAATGGTGCTAAGCAAGGCTGTTTATTGAAAGATCTCTATTGCCAAATACTTTTGGCTATTCTTTTAATGAACCGGGTATCACAATTGGTATCCGTCATTTTTACTACCTTATCCAAAATTATTGAATTATGATATTACAATACCTGGCGCAGGAATTCGAACATGAAGTAAACAGCACACGTAAATTACTACACGCAATTCCTGAAAAAGACCTGGGCTACAGACCCTCCGACATTTCCTGGACAATGGGAGAACTGGCACAGCATATTGCCACCATTTACTATTGGTACGTTGGCACATTCACCCGGGACGTTTACGATATAGCAACAGATCAGCTTAAGCGCGGCGACACGAATGACATTAAAGCTACCCTGGCGCTTTTTGAAAGCAATGTTGAAAAAGCCAGAGTTGCATTAAAAACGCTTACCGAAGAAAAATTGCAGGCCAGCTGGACCATGAAAGCAGGAGAACGGATAGTTCTTGGACCCCTGCCCCGGGGAATCGTAGCACGCGGATTTCTTTTTAATCATATTTATCACCATCGCGGTGAAATGATTGTTTACCTGCGTGCTACCGGAAACAAAGTACCGGGCATGTATGGCCCTACGTATGAAGAAAGCAGAAAAAGTTAATTGAATCGCGGTATTTTTTTGACCGTTTATGAACAATAGCTGTATCATATCCGAACACCTTCGTACTTTTGTGCCGCGCAATTCCTATGATTATCAACGAGTAGGATAACTGGCATGTTGTTGGCGTTTTTGCTTGTTACAAAAACCATGGCTTTTTCAATTGTATAAGAGATAAGCATGTTTAAAAATCATTTTAAAACCGCATTCAGAAGTTTGAAGCGCAACAGGAATTACACTATCATTAACATAGCGGGATTGTCTGTTGGTATTGTCGTTTGTTTGATGATCTTCATTATTATACAATTCCAAACCAGCTTCGACAACTTTCACGCAAAGAAAGATCGCATCTATCGTGTGTTAACCGAATATCGCGCTGCAGAGGCGGAAAATATGGCTTATGGGAAAGACGTTCCCTTTCCAATGCCGGCAGCATTAAAAACGGCTTTTCCGCAAATAGAACAGGTAGCCCCCATTTTTGCAAGCCACGATGATCAACTGCTGTTGCCGGACGCCAATGGAACAACGGTAAAAACGTTTAAAGAGCGCAAAGGTGTATTCTTCACAGGGCCGTCATTCTTTAAAATGTTTGATTTTCCGCTACTCGCAGGTTCGTATGAATCATTAAGAGAACCGAACAACGTATTACTCACAAAAGAGATGGCGGAAAAATATTTCGGCGACTGGAAAACAGCAATCGGCAAAACCATTAAGCTGGAAGTTGGCGGCTATTTATTCGAGCATGGTACCGAACTATTGAAAGTGTCGGGTATTCTTGCCACCATACCGGCAAATACCGACTTTCAGCTAAAGGTTGTTGTGGCTTACGGAACCGGTTTTACCGGAAGTTTAATAGCAAAATCTACCGATTGGGAGGACAGAACGAATGCCGGTTTTGGCTGTTATATTATGCTCCCCTCTAATACCTCTGCTGGTAACTTTAACCGGCAGCTAAGGGCATATTCAACAAAGGTTCAATCGCCCGAAAACAAGGATAATCATATCATTCAACCGTTGAATGCGGTTCATTACGACACACAAACCGGCAACTACAGCAGCAAAGCAATCAGTAGTGAACTGCTCCATGTGTTGTGGCTGATTGCAGCATTCATTCTGTTAGTCGCCTGCGTAAACTTTATCAACCTTTCCACTGCACAGGCCGTTAACCGTGCAAAAGAAGTTGGGGTAAGAAAAGTTCTGGGGAGCAATAAATCTCAACTGCAAATTAAGTTTATCATCGAAACGTTTTTGATCGTTACAACTGCTGTTCTGCTTGCCGTTCTTATTACAATTCCCGCATTGTCTTATACAAACCGGCTTTTAGAACTTTCGCTTTCATTCAATATGCTCAGTCATCCCCCGGTTATTATATTTCTTCTGATTGTAGCCATTGCAGTAACTGCACTGGCCGGTTTCTATCCTTCGATTGTTTTATCGCGATTCAATCCTGTTCATGCGTTGAAGAGTAAACTCACAGTGAATACCACAAAGGGCATTTCATTACGAAGGGGATTGGTGGTATTCCAATTCATCATTGCACAGGCACTGATCATTGGAACACTCATTATTGTACAACAGATGAATTATTTTATGGATCAGCCATTGGGCTTCAACAAAGATGCAATTATAAATGTTCCTTTCCGTACGGATAGTCTTCGCATCAGCAGGCTGGATTATTTGCAGAACAAGTTGTTGCAGGTAAAAGGTGTGCAGGCAGTGAGCTTCAGTTCCAATACCCCGGTTGAAGATGGCAACGACACATGGAGCACATTCAAATTCAACAATGCGATAAACGAAGCGGCGTTTAAAGTGATTACTAAATTTGCCGACACCGGCTATGTGCCGGCTTATAAACTACAACTGGCAGCCGGAAGAAATTTGCGGCCTTCCCACATGACAAAAGAATTCCTGGTAAATGAATCACTGGTGAAAAGTTTAGGGCTAAAAAGACCAGAAGACATACTGAACAAAGAAATAAGCATGTGGGGCGACCGGATAAAGTGCCCTGTTGTTGGTGTATTGAAAGATTTTAATGACAGGTCTTTCCGCCATGATCTCGCACCACTGCTTATTACCACAAATATTACGATGTACAGCCAGGCGGCAATAAAACTTGAAACAAAGCACATGTCTTCAACCCTGCAATCCGTAAAAACAATATGGGAGCAAACGTTTCCCGATTTTGTTTATGAATACAGGTTTTTGGATGATAAAATTGAAAGTTTTTACAAACAGGAAAAGCAGTTGTCGCAGTTGTATCAGATATTTGCTGTTATCGCGATATTCCTTAGTTGCCTGGGGTTGTATGGTTTAGCCTCATTCATGGCGCTGCAACGCATAAAGGAAGTTGGTATTCGCAAAGTACTGGGCGCTACTGCAGCCAATATCGTTTACCTGTTCTCTAAAGAGTTTATTATACTCATTGCCATTGCCTTTGTTATTGCTACCCCCATTGCATGGTATTACATGAACCAATGGCTGGAGGATTATGTTTACCGCATCAGCATCAGTTGGTGGTTATTTGCTGCAGGCGGATTTGCTGCCATAATTATCGCCCTTGCAACGATAAGCTTCCAGGCGGTAAAAGCAGCGGTGGCAAATCCGGTGAAGAGTTTGAGAACGGAATGAACTGGCTGATATTATGTTCATATATGGCATAAAAAAACCGGCAATGAAAAAACTTCCCGGTATTGTTAACTCCACAATAAACAACCGGGAAGCTTCGAAACTCCTAAATAAAAATGTACTCAGATTTAGCTGCCGCCAATTATCTCCACACCATATTATTGAGGCTCACATAATGCCTGCCATTGGCCGCGTTCTTCCAAATACTATATTGAGTAGGATAGTAATTGTTTGCCGGATCAAAAAACTCAGGTTGCGGAAAATCCTTTTTAATCGTATTGCCACTTTGAAGAGTTGCCAGGGTTATCATCGGTTCGTCAAAAATTACATGACCATTGTAGGTTCCGTAAATAAAAGTGCTTGTAAAACCTCCTCCCTGCCATTCAGGGGAAGTAGGATCAAACCAGTGGGAACCCATTTGAGGTACCCCACCCGGGATTTTGACATATACCGGAGGCATATAACCCGCAGGTATTGGCACATTAAATCCGGTAGAATCTACATCATAAGGAGGAATAGCCATCTGTGCATCCACTGAAATTTTATAAAAGTGAAAATCAAAATGCGGAACATCATAGATGCCGTCCGGTTCGTGTCCGTGTACATTCCAATCAACAACCGCATGATCGAATGGTGTAACCGCCTTGGCCTTTTGATGCAGCTTAAGCGTGAAGGTAGCTGCAGCAAAATCAGTAGGGTCCTGCGGAAGATTGGTAAGTGCACCACCATTCATTTCAACACCAATGGCCAGGGGTTTACCGCTGTGCGTAATATTTACCCATGTTCTTATATGGCCATTTCCCATTTGTACCTGGGGGCCGTAAAAAGTATTGTACTTTTCCGATGCATGTGATTGCCTGAGTGCCGTCTGTGAGCCAACCGGAACAACAATTATTGCATTGTCATTTTCGGCAAAGCTTTCAATTGGAGAAGCGGAACGCGTAAAATCTGTTTTTTTACAGGAGATAACAGTTGTCATCAATGCAATCATGATAATGCCGGGCACTATCAGATTTACCGAAAGTGATTTATATTTTTTTTTCATGATTTAATCTATTTCTTTTATGAATTTAACATGATCCTGGGTTACTTATGATCTCGGGTGAAATTAAAAAATATTTGGGCCATCCCTGCAAAGGGAACTGCCGTAAAAATGGTTTTTTAGCGCCAGGTATTTCAATAATGATGTCACCACGGGAAGGTAATTTAATTACTGAATGAAGTTTCCGAAGCACAATTGCTTACCCTGTTATCCCAAAGGCAGAATAATCTGAATGATAATAAACTTGTTATCTCAGGAGAAGAAGTAAGATGATTTTAGATAGGGAATTTTAAACCGGATTGCTAAGATAAACATTTATTTTGATTTTAACTAAATAACGTCAACTTTATTGCCATTACCATTTTTAATTTCACGCTCCGGCGGGATAAGCTTCCCGTCCCTCGTTTTTGCTAGCGCAAAAAAAAAGCGACACGCTAACGCGTATCGCTTTGGATCACTTCGTGATCCCGCTGGGACTCGACAGCATCAAACGTTAAACCATCATTCTTTTACTTATCCCTTGTAAAAGCCACTCCTATAAAGCATTTTAAAAGATATTTCCATTGATTGTAAAATACTTTTATCTTCACGAAATGTAAAAACCGACACCATAACCGACACCAATTTTAAAAATCAGTATGGCGACACTGAACTTTAACTTAAAGCCTTTTGGCAATAATACAGCACACATCAATGCTTTCATCAGGCATCAGGGGGATTTAAAAAGAAAATTTACCGGCTTCACTATATCAGATGAGGTTTCATCAAAAAACAATTCCAATTACAAATATTGGGATGTTGCCAAACAACGAGTTAAAAATCATCAGCAAGCAGAAATAATTAATCCCAGGCTGAATGAATGGCAAAAAAAATTTGATGATTATATTTCAGACTGCAATCGTTATGATCGTTCCCCGGATATTAACGAAATCCTAAATCTGCTTACGCGGTCAAATCACAAAAAAAAGCCGACAGCAGCCAACTTGCCTGAAGCCGATGCCGGCATAAGAGACATGCCATTAATATCGCCGGGTCGCAAACTCCTCACTGATGCCTATGTATTATTTATCCGGGCCATCAGGAAGCAACGAACCCATAAGGAACCCACGATAAAAAAGTATGAGGTAATGCTTTGGCAGGTTGTAAGTTTCCAGGAATATGCAAAAAAGAAAGTGCTGATGTCGGAAGTTGACAGAGATTTTTTTTATGAGTTTGCAGAATATTTGATTGATGAGCATGATAATGTTAATAAAACCATCATCCGGAAAATCAAAAATATACGAACTGTAATGCAATATGCCTATGATAAGAAAATGGTTAACCACATCTTTTTCAAACAAAAAATTGATTATAAGGATATCGAGGATCCCAACCGTGTCCCTTTGGAAGAAAATGAAAGGCTGGCTTTCTGGAAATACAGAACTACGGACCTTATGAAAAGAATGGTTTGTGATGCATTTCTTTGCGACATGTATTTAGGATTGCGGTTTGGTGACCTACAGGCATTAAAAAAATCACACCTACACCCTATCAAAGACGGCGATTAAACTTTTTACTACCTCAACATTAATCAGGAGAAAACATTGGGAAGAAACAGCGTTCCAATCCCTGATTTTATATATGAAATCCTTGAAAAGTATTTTAACGGTTCGGGAGTAATATTCAATCTGTCAAATAATCAGGTGGCAAATCGCGTATTAAAAGAAATAGCCGAGGATTGCAAACTAACGCGGAAAATTCAATGGAAATTTATTCAAGGCAAGAAAATTGAAGAGGAACCTAAACAATTGTCCGATGTTTTATCTTTTCACTTTGCCCGGTATACGTATACTCGGATTTTGGACCAATCTTCCCTTCAGGGAAGAGATATTCAAAAAAACCTCGGACATAAACGGTTTGCTACCACAGAGGGATATTTGGTAAGTGATGATATGAGGCGTATTGTATCCACATTTAAAGTGGTAAGTAAGTAGCATGGTTTTTTACATTCGACCTCTTATTAATCGAATTGCCTACAGGCTTAGGGTAGAGCAGGTAATGATTGATTCCGTAAAAGAACAATACAGGATTTCCGGAAGAAACAAATCTATAGTTCTGCAATCTAATAGGCCGCTTTTTCGCAATAAAGGCATTAAGCACAGAAAACCAAATTGGAAACTTGTAGAGGGGTCAGTTCACTACCATTCGGATATGGAACCAATCATTGCAGAAATTATGAAAATTATTGATTAAATAAAAAAATAAGCTATATTAGATTTCGATGTTAGCAACAGCTTAGCCTCCGGAGTGATGTCCGGGGGCTTTTATTTTGGCACCTTCAATATCCTTCCCAAAAAGGTTTAGGGTTGAAGCTAAAAATGATCTCTATTTCTATACTTTTTAAACCACATTATATTCCACATCCACCAGTCCCAGCCGTAGCACAGTAGATTCGGTCAACGCTGGGCCTTCCACCACAAGTACCCCCTTGCGCGAAGAGAGCACTTTAGGCGTGATGCCTGTCTCGGCATTAGGATCTGGCAATACGGTAACGGTTACCCTGCTTATTTCCGTTTTACCATCCGGTGCAGTCAGTATCAGGTCAAAAGCATATTCACCCGCAACGGTTAACCCGGTTACAGTAACCCCTATTGAATATGGATTGTTCATTACCGCCTGCACAGGTCCAGAAACTTGTTTCCAAACGTGTATTAACCCTTCTGGACCAGTTGAATTGTTGCCTCTTAATATAACAGATTCAGATGGCAGCATAATTGTTTGGTCATCCCCGGCATCTGCTTTTAATTCTGTAGTCATTATTTTGATTTTTGATAGAAACCATTCGTAAAGGTTCAAATTGTTCTGTTTGAATTTTGGGTCATACCGTTCAGTCCAACAGCAGTGCCCGCCGGTATAAATAGTAAGGTCAATCAGATCTGGCGCAACATCATGTATTGTCTTATAAATCCGTCTTGTGTCAGCGGTACATGTCTCATCCTTATCCCCGCAAAATAGCCATATCGGCAACTTAGCTGCAATTGCCTTATTGAACGTATAACCTTCCTCACTTGCAGCCATGTAAGTTGAGAATGGTGCTACTGCAGTCACGGTACTCGCTAAATCTCCGTCCCTTTGGTCAAAAAAATAGAAAGATGTTGACTTTGCACCCAAAGAAATGCCTGTAACAAAAATAGCTGCGAGGTCAATTCTGTCCTTCAATAGCGAGTCATTTGCCACAATGTAATTGACATGGTCCGGAGTCGTAAATGACACTGTACTACGCTGCGGAGACACCACTATAAACTTTTGAAGTTTGCCGGTATTCGGATTAATGAACTGCATTTTTTCACCCGCGCCGATTAGTTTTGGGGGTCCGTGCACCAGTAGTTTTTTTAACCCGTCTGCGGTTTCGTTTCCGATTTCACCAGCACCGTGCAGAAAAAAAAGTATCGGGTACTTTTGCGTAGTTGCGTAAAAATCGTCTGGCAGGTGCGTTAGCGACCAAAAGGCCTGCGTCTTTGCCACGTGTATTTGCCTTGCAATCTGATTGCCAATTACGGGGTATTGTTCCATAAATAATTATTTTGTGGTGGCTTATTTCCACCTGGTTATTGAATAAGTTGCGTTGTATGATCTCTTTTTTTTGTACACCCCATCACCTTCCCGGCTGCCAGCTACATTAGTATTAGCCTCTACCGATTCATATACAGAGCTATTTATTTGCCTGTGATAAAAGAAAGTATGCCCAATGCGTTTTAAAGATGCGTAATACAAACAGCCAACATCTCCTGGTTCGGGATCCTTCAAAAATTTTTTACCAGTCCAAACAATGTTTTTTGCATTGTGCGCCGATGGTGACCAGGCGGTAACGGTATTGGGTATGCCGGCGCTATCCAAGGACCAATGCACAAAAGCGGAACAATAGGCGTATCCCTCACCCAGCCCAACAGATCGCAAATACATTCGGATCTGCGGGCCATCGTTTCTGCCAGTCGCTTCCCGCACACCTACCTGGGAAAGATAAATCTCTGACAATTCGCAACGCCTGAACGCAATAACAGTATCCCGTATTACAACCGTATCCACTGTTACGGGACGTATAGGCACAACAATAATAGTATCCGCCGGCAATTCTGCCAGCGTATCCCCTTGCATTGTAACTACTACACCAGTTTCAGGTAGACTATTACAACTGCCCAAAAAAATGAGAAGAAAACAAGTAAGGATATTGCGAACTGTTGCCACGACTGAAGATTTTTCCATTTTAATTTTGAATAATTAACTCTTGTTCCATCCTGCCTCTTCTGTCCATATAAGAACCGATATAACCCACGGAAGGAAAAATAAATTCCTCCCAAAGCAATATTTGCAGCGCCGATAACAACAGCAGCCGATAGGAGCAGGGGTTGAATAAAACTAATATCATAGGTGCCGGTTGCCATCCCCAGTAAGGATAACGCGACGCCTAATCCCCAAAACCCAAAAAAGGCAAGTGGCACACTCCATATGCCATCAAAGAGCTGAAGAAAGTATTTTAATCGTTTCATAAAAACCTTTTGAGTAAATAATTATATCCAATGAGCAGCGACATGCAGACGCATAATTCAATGTAACCTCCCTTTCGGCCGAATATCCTTCGTGAAGTTTTATCTATTGTTCCATTTCCCTCAATCAATCGCCATGGCCTATCCCGGAATATCTTTAACAAAAAATCAAAACCCGTTCTCCTGATTGGAAACATAGCCGGCATACAAAACAATAACCTCCAATCCTGTGCAAAATATGCTGTCAATCCAACGATAGCCGCACCCACTGAAATCGAATAAACAGCGCTCCATTGATGTTCCAACCTATCTATGCTTTGGGACACATCAATCTGCTTACCGGCAATAACAAACTGTTCCAGCTTTGCCTCAATTATGCAGATAACGAAATATGTAATCTGCATCTCAATCATTTTTTTTAGGCGGCTTTACTCCAACCAATCTGTTGTTCATATATAGGCTATCCCAAATTATTTCTGTACTCCCTTCTCTGGTCATATGGTATTCATAAACAGACTTTTCAATTTGCTTTGAATTATTAAGCCAGATATTGCCAGGCTTCGGAAAAATAAAAAGAAGCGCCGCGGCGCCAATCACAAACATTACATAATTGGTATAGCGTGCGGGATCATGACCGGGGAGAAGATTCTTAGCACCTAAAATTAGAATAGCTATTATTACAGCAATGAGCAAAACACCAATGCACAGGTTAAGTATCCACCCGTCTTTCACGGCATAATGTACCGCCTGCCCGTAGGTTGGTGAAATGGTTACATATTTTGTAAAAACTTTCTCTCCCATATACCAGCCGGTATGAGTGGAATCTGTGCCTTTAATTTCATTGTCTGGCTTATTGCTACAGGAAAAAAGAAACATGGAAATGATAAATGCAAAAAGGAAATATTTCATAACTGCTGATTTTACTGTTTTGATAATTGGTTTGCGGAATCGCCATATGACATAAACCAGGTTAATAACCAATAACCACCAGCACCATTTTGGTGTTTTATATTTTATTACCGGAACAGAAATGGTTGTTACTTGTGAGTGGTGAACTTCTTTTGTTTTAATGATGTTTGCCAGGCTATCAATTGTCCTGTTTAGGCTATCCGTTTTACATTCCACGTCAATTTTGCCATTATTGATATCAATGGTGGCACTGGTCCTGCCCGATTTGGATTTTACTTCTCTGTGATATACCACATCCTGACATGGAATGCTATCATGGATCCTAACGCTGTCACCGGGAATGGTGATCGTTGTATCCTTATAAACAATCACCTCTTTTTCAATTATGCTATCCTTTGTCTCAATCTGAGGTGGATAGCGATCATTGCACTTCTTTTGCGATATGCAGGAAGTGAATGAAGCGGCTATAATGATGCACAGTACAATTCGCATAGTATTATTTTAAAAGAGACACCAGGGTTTTAAGTGCATCCCAAACCCCACCAGATGCAGGTACAGCCATAACTATGAGAATAACAACCAATCTATCCTTAAGCTTTTCCAGCTTTGCTAATCGCTGTCCATGATCGGTTATTACCCCAATAACCCCTTTATCATCCTTATTCAACTCGTGGCCTTTTAAGATTTGTAAAATGCTGGTAACCTTTGTGCGTATATCCCGTAACTCTAATTGTTCTGATTCCATCATAAACACTTTAATGAGATCAATGATTACTCCGCGTTGCTGTCAGGATTATTAGCGGTAAAGATTTCCAAAAGCTGTGCTTTAAATAACACAGTGATGTTTTCCATTTTTTCAATGGTTTCCTTTAATAGTTGTGTGTCGCTTCGGTCAAGATTCAGCGTTTCCCCGTTATACATCTTTTTGGACCAGTCAAACATTTTAAAGGCATCGCCCTTTGTGAGTTGCGAAAGCTGTATAGCCAATTGCTTACCCAGGGTAATTGGTTCCCCTTTTTCATCTTTTGCCGAGACACCATCCAAATGCAGGATGGGTTTGTTAAAACTTATTTTCATTTTTATAGTTTATGCCAGTGTGAACGTTTTAGTTGTACCGCTAATTCGCATGTATACATTAGTTCCGTCATACCAAACATCCCCATCATTGGGAGTGGTGGGAGCCACGCCGCTTGTTAAGCACAATTGCGCCCTTGTAGTATCTGAAGCGGGCAGGTGCAATGCAGCGATGGGAGCTACTTTGATACCTACATTTCCTTCCGCATCTATTGTTAATGCAGTACTGCCTGGTGAGGTACCATATTTGATTTTAAAATCCCCGGATTCGTAAAGAATAATGTTATCGTTGGTGGAATCAATACCAAACAAAAAGGTTGATGTTTGGGCAATTGTATTGTAAACCTTAATAAATGTATTTTGAGCATCCTCATTGGAATTGACAATAAAATCAAAATCTCCAACGGAACCTTTCTTTATCATGTAGGATGTACTGGTTAATTCATGCCTAACGCTATTGCTTCCACTTCTTAATGACATAAGACCAGACTCATAACTCATTTGATAACCACCAGATGCATTATTACCAATTCTTAAATTCTGCGTTCCAAATAAATTGAAAGTAAAACCAGTAGTCGCGAAGGTGAAATTATCATTGCCGCTAAAATCTAATGTAGTTAATCCCGTCATGCTGACTGCACCCGCATCACTTCCAGTTATATAGATGCCGCCATAAGTGGACAAATCCCCGCTTAATCCTACAACCCCATCCCCTAAATCCATCAACCCATTATCGAAAGTATAGGTAGGACCTGAAGCCAATAAATCTATGCTGTCTGTTGTGTTTCTGAAATAAAGATTTGTGCCGTTATACCAAACATCCCCGGCATTTGGCGAAGTGGGAGCAACACCTGTCCTTATACGCAGTGAGGCTCTGGCTGTCGTTGAAGCTGCAATGTCCACGATTGCACTCGGGTTTGTTACACCAACGCCAAAATATCTATCTGTGGAGAATCGTGCAGCTTCTCCCCCTTGAGAGTAGAAAACGGGGATATAACCGCCACCTGTTCCACCTATCTGAAATTCACTCCCAACAAGCTTCACTATTGCTCTTACGATGCTATTATTTACAGACCTAAAACCAAGCCCGTAAGATTTGCCGGTACTTGTTCCCGTTTTCGGTTCAAAAATTATATCGTTATTCGAGTCCCCAGTTAATAATATATTACCTTCTGCATGAATTGCTTCTAATGGTGAGGTAACTCTAAGCCCCAATCTATTATTCACCTCATCATACGCACTTGTACCAAAAAGTATTTTCCCTTTAGTGGCGTGACCTGTAGATGTAAGTGTAAGATTCTCACTGACAGAAGTCCCGCCTTTAATAGTTTGACCCCCACTTTTACCGGTAATTAAGTCGTTGGTAACAATCCCTTCGTTAAAAGCAATACCATTCTGATAGTCATCAGGTATATCTACAATAAAATCCAACATAGAATTGAATATATTATTGACATGCTCCTCCTTAATACCCCGCTCATTATTTTCTACAATTTTGGACTGGATATAATTACGCAAAAGCGTAGTGGTTTCAAATGTTTCTGTTGGAAAAGACATATTATTTCCGCATTAAAGGAATTAAACCAATGTTTTTACTTACCGCTTCAGTTCCGCCGGATGAACCGCTATTACTATCATAATATAACCACTGCGTGTTGTCATTATCGGTATCACCGCTGCCAAATTTGTTGTTATAATTATTCGGCATTTGTTCCCTTTGGGGGGCGCTATTTACGCCACCGGATTCCGGATAATACCGGTCGCGATAGGTGTGATTATGCGATTTATTGTTATCGGCTTCATATCCACCCGCAGCGCTGGAGGTTCTGCCATAGCTCAACCCACGGGAACTATCCAACCCCCGTATAAATTGGGACCGCAGATCCGGAAGGCGTAAGGTTGTACTCTCGTTGCCTTTTGAAAAAAAACCCCGATAATTTAAACTTGAAAACCACTGAACTTCCGTAACTAAGGACGTAGCGCCGGCGGGATCATTTGCAAACGTCCATATCCTTGCTTCATCTGCCCGGTTTACCAATTGTCCATGTAAAGCAATCGTACCAGGCAGAACACGGTATGAATAAAATATTTCACCAACATTTTGCATTGCAAATTTTAGCGGCATCAGCGTCCAATCACTACCATTAGTAATAAGCCAAATCTGTTCAGCCTCATCCAAATAAATGGTTTGGTACAATGTACCCCCATATTTTATTTTGGTGACTCCGGGTGCACTTACCGCAACCTGGGACTTATTTACATTGATGGCTGTTATTGGGATAATGCTACCATTACGCACACCCGAAGCAGGGGGTAATGTAATGGCAATAGTTGCGTTGTTGGCATCAATAATAACCGCTTTTCCAATTACAGTATCATCCAGCGTGGAGGTAGCCGCTACAGGCGCAAAATCATCAAAATGGGTTATTACGCCTACTTTATCTTTCAGCCAGGCAGTGCGGTTGGCAAGCTGCTTGGCCTGAGTATTGGATATACCATCTTCTCCACCAATTACCAAATCAGTTTGTTCAAGCTGGTAAATACCCGCTTCCCAAAGTATGTCCTCAATTAAATTTGCCATTAGTTGATAATTATTTTCCAGGTGCCTACAAGCCGCACCGCGGATGTTTTAACAATCTCACTCCTCACTTTTCGCGCAAACAACACATTGTCGGCTGTCAGTAGCCCAAATTCCTTTATACTCATACCATTGGCTTCCGCGTTATCAATGGACCAGCTAAACAATACTGAATTGGATTCGGGGAATGTATAGCTGGTAATAGCCTTTGTATAGGCTCCTGTAAGTCCTGTATCTGTAATAATAGGATCAGCATCGCCTGTACCAACAGAAATTTTGCTAATGATCTTCCCCGCTGCATCCCCGGCAAGCAGCTTTGCAGTATTGGTTTTTCCCAGGGTAACCACTAAATTATTATCCTGGTAATCTTCCAGCACTTTGCCCGTTGCAGCTTCAATTACCTGCATCGAAAAACTACCTTTTACTATAATTGAATCTTTGTCCATTATGTAATAATTTCAATTGTAAGAATGTCAGTATCCAAACTATAATTTCTGCTTCCGTTATAATATTCCTCCCCGTTGTACCTGAAATCTCCCCCAATCACCAAGGCATCAGAATCATCCACGGAAGGATTTTCGACACTTGCATCAGTCAGGATAATGCTATCATCAAAAAAGACCTGGTAAGAAATATCTTCCAAATGGCTACGGACGTTCTTATATTCCATCACCATTTTTACAATTTCTTCAATCATTGTCGCCGAAATCACATTATCCCCCGCATTGAGTTCAATGCGAAAAACCGCCCAACCGTTAGCACCAGCCCCCACATGTTCAGTTAATACAGCATCGGGGTACCCAATCGTTTTTAATGCTTCCTTTACCGCCCAAACTGTTCCTTTAAACCGGTGTAATTCAATGGCGCGTTTTATTACCTCCCGTTGCTGTTGCTCTGTTGTTGCCAGCCGCATACCTTTAAAACCCAATACATCAAATTGGGCAGCCAAAAAAGGTAAAGCACTGGCCGAAACGGTATCAATCAAATAAATTAAAATCGCATCCAACTGAATTGCATCCAACCTTTTTTTAGCCATCAGATCAAACTGCAGCAAATGCGGAATATCCTTTATACTATCCGCCAATACGCTATTGAATTTGTCACTCATCACTGCTACCGGTTACGTTTACTGTAATTGAAGTACAGTTTGAAAACTCGTTTTCATCAACAACAATATCAGATTCCGGAGCCGTTACGGTGGCTTTATATACGCCTTCAATATTAGCCTGCTTAATAATCTGGTTAATCACCACATCAACACCCAGTCGCCTTTTTCGTTCATTGGCATATGCCTGAAGATTATCCGTAACCTCATTAACAATATTTGTCTGAAGCGCATCGCTAAGTAGTATTAAATCAACTTCAATGGCATAATCAATCTTAGTAGGCGCTTCGACATAAACCGTATCACTAAGCGGCCTCCTTTTATCAGGATTGCACGCCGCTTTTACTGCATCAATTATTTCCGTAGATGGTATTTCACCCCCTTCCAGCAATGGGAATATTTTTACGTCTCCGGGATCCGGCGAAGTAATTGCCACATCTATAATTGAAGGATGTGCCGATTTTGCAAAAAATTCATATGCTCCTTTGCTTCCTGCATTAGAAAAAGAAGCCGGGGCAAGTTTTATCCGGTCCCTTAAGGCTTCGTCTGATTCCTCATCCGCTCCACCTGCAGTAGCAGTTGCATTTACTGCTGTGGATATATATGGCTGCGGATCAAGAATTACAGAAACGTGTCCTATTTCATATCCATTACCAATCACGCCATCAAGAGTACACTCAGCAAGTATTGCGGTGGCTAAAACTCCTGTGGCTACGGTTTTAGGCTCCACGGTTATAAAAATGGCCTTGCCGTCAATACTTTGCACCCTGATACCTTCAGGTATTAAAATTCCAGTATGGCCAGGAACCAAATTAAAGGTTAGGGTTGTTTTTGCCCTCGATGCTGCAAGCCTTGTAACACCAAGTAGTTGCCCCAAATAATCTAAAGCGGGGAAAGTAGAAAACTCCACAAGGTTTTGCAAACCAGTTTCATTTATCGCGGTGCGCAATAAATATTCACGATAAGCGAATGCATTAATAAGTAACCGCTCTACCTGGGCCGGGGCCAGCTTTTTCCCGGTACGCGCTTCATAGTCCGCAACCATTTCACTAATGATTGCCTCAGCATCTACACTTACAAATTGCGGTTTAATTAATGCCATTTATTTATGCGTTAAAACCATTTGAAAAACCAAGAGAAAAGCCACCAATACTGTATTTATCTACACTAAGTGTTATTGTCGCCTGCCCCTGCGTTGTCAATACCAGATTATTACCCTCAATGCTCCATGTGCCATAGTCACCCCAGTTATTATTTACCCATGTAAGAATTTCGCCGGCGGTATACACTTCATATGCCGGAAATAATGGTGTAGCAAGGTTGCCATTGAATGTAAATACAACCCCATAATATTCCTCAATCTCTTTATCCGGAATAGCAGCGGCAAATGCGTAATTGATAGTAGTGTATGCATCAAGGGATGCAGTTTGAAATACACCACTTTTTAAATACAGGATGATTTTATCATTTGCCAGGTACCATGTTCCATATGCTGCCCAGTTAGCCACAACCCAGTTATATAAATCATACACAGATGCAAAACCGGCTGAAGGGAAATTGGGAAAAACAGGATTTCCATTTCCAATAAATGACAGAAAGTATTTTGATCCGCCGGGAGCCGCGGGGATAATAGCCTGTAATATGATATGCCCTGTGCCGGCTTCCGCGTCCGTACCCTGTCCTAATGTATAGGTAATGGTATCAATCAAATCATCATCGGTAAGCTTGTATGTTATTGGAAACTTAAGTTGCGATTTATTATCCGTTGTATCCAGGCTATGGGTAACAGTTTGAACCTGAACCCTGGGTTCCCACATTTCAATTGCTTCAATTATCGCTTTTATGATACCAGGCACCGCTGTACTTACAGGCCTGGAAACAAACTGATAAATATTGCTGCCAAATTGCGGACGAAGGGGATCCGTACCCGGAGTAGTTCTTAATGCAAGATCAATACATTGGCGCACATCTGACAAGCCTTCAGCAACAGCGCCAACGCCTAACGTTGAAAACTGCCAATCTGAACTTTTTATTTGTGATAATGCCGCCAAGTTGCCAATTTTTGGTAATTAAAGCGGAGGTGATGTTGCACCGCCTCCGGAAGGTGCCGTATGTGTGTGCGTTAAGAAATCTTTGCCGCCAATTGTCGCGCTATCCGCTTCCATGCTTTCCGCCTCGATACTTTGTGCACTAATGGGACCTGCTGTTTCAATTGCTCCTCCCCCCGTTGTTGCGATTGTTGCTGCAGTAAGTGCGCCCGTTACAGCCACTATGCCGGAAAAATTAGAAACAGGTGCATCAATGTTAACCACCGGGGCTTTCATTGTTGCGGTTGTAGTTCCTTCTATTTCCACGGTCAAGGCCTTTACAGTTGCAGCGCCTGAAACTTCTACATTTGCCTGCTCACATTCCACGTCAACATTCTTCGCTATTACCTTAATGTCACCCACACAATCAATAGTCAAAATTTTAGCATTATTGTCATATTCAATAGCCGTTTTATCGGCAAATACAACCCTGAATTTTCCGACAGCAGCGGCATCTGGTTTATCTGTCGTATTATAAATGGCTCCGCCAATCACCCCAAATTCATTGTGCTCATCCATCATACACCAAACATGCTCATTAATATCAAATGGAAAAGACCATTTATCATTCAAGGTTTTAGGCACACTCATCGGAATCCAATTGGTTGTTACATCATCCTCCTGGAGATATACCCGCGCCATCCCCTTACCCGCATCCACATCGCATATCAGCCCGAACTTTAAGACTGCCATCCTTCTGGTTTTTGAAATAGATTAAAATCAACTGTAGGAAAAGAAGACGTAGCTAAATTTGCTTTAGGCACCGTAGGAATAACAGTGGTTTTGGGCTTTTGTACTTTATTCGTTTTATTTTTTATTGCAGGTATGGTACCAACCTTTTTAATTTCCGCATCTACAGTATAGCCGCCCGACTTATCAATATTATGGGTTGAGTTTAATATATGATACTTACCACTTAAAAGCCCCAATCCGGTTAATTCAATATTATTTCCAGCTACCATTAACACATGTCCGGGACCAGCAATAGAACCGGTTTGCATTAATGTATTAGCACGATGAAGCGCCGCCTTTGCTTTTGCTTCAGCCTGTTGCTTGTTTTCAGCTTTCGTTTTAATTTCCAAAACATCATCTGTTGCCGTGTCTGCGGAGAATGTTTCTGCATGTTCAGATACTTGTTTTGTTTCGGGGTTATGGAATTTTACTATTGCACTTTTATAGATACCAGATGTTTTGTCCTTGATTGAATAGCTAATCAGATCAGAACGATCATAAATGATTGAGGCATTTCTTTCTTCAAGAGAATCAGTACGGGTAAATATCAAAACCTTACCACGAATACTGAAGATATGGCCATACTCAGCGGCCAGGCGGGAAAGAAATTGCAAATCATTTTCCCTGTGTTGGGCAATTCTTCCAAACCTAATATTTGCAATCGTTCCCTGGACAGTAAAATTATTCACCGCAGCTACTGTATGCACAATTTCAGAAAGCGTTTTCCCCTCATGGTTGCGGCCGCCTTTCTTGGTTTTCAATTTTCCATGGATGCCAATAGCCAGCCCGCGAATATTAACAATATCCGGAGGGCCGGATAATTCGATTTCATCAATCATGAAGGACCCGCAATCCAGTTTCAACCCGTTTTTATAACCAATTTCCGCGGAAAGTGTGCTTCCTTTTTCGGGGTACCATTCGTTTTGCCAAAGCCGGTCTTTATCTTCTAAAGAAAGTTGTAACTCATCGGATTCCCCTTCCGTTTTATCACTGTACTGTATGGATAATAAATGCTTAGAAATATCTTCAGTGATATCCCTGCTATTATACAGCACTTTAATATATGGTGATCCAACAAATTCCATTATTCAGGACGTTTCCAAGGAGGAAATAACTGTAAATCTGTTTTAGTTTCTGTTTCGGCAATTATGGGAATATCCAGTACGGTGCCGGCTGTAAGCCTTTCCTCTATAAATACTTTAGGGTTGGCGGCAATTATAACATGGGCAAGTATAGGGCTGCCATATGCCTTTTGTGATATATTGTCCCAGCGATCACCTTCTGTGCATATGTATTGCGTGTTAGCCATTGCGCCTCCTTGTTATTACCGGGAAAAATACAGCCGTAGCATTTCGGTTCATGCTTCGCACGCCGCTTTGTAAAAAAGTATTTGCGTTCTGCAAATCAGCAATATTTGAAGGAGGTAATACAGAATCTATTGCAGCAAGCATGCTGACAACATAAGCCACAGATGCAATTAAATTGGTGGCTTTGGTGCGAACTGCATCAGCTTGAGCCATTTTGCTATTGAAATCATTCAATGCCTTATTTGCCTTTTTGCTTGCTTCATCAATTTCCTTTACAATCTGATCTCGGCGGGAAGGATTGTTCTCATACTCACTTACCAGGTTGTCAATCCGTGCTGTTTGCGCACTGGCCGCTTGTACATCTTTTGCCGCTCCTGCATACTCATTATCTTTTTGTGGTGGCTGCCTGATGATTGGCTTTTTATCCCCCACAGCAAATGCTTTTTTTCTGGCTGCCTGTTGCAGAACTTCCTGTTTTGATATGCCTATGAATTCCTTTAATAGTAAAGTAACGGTAGCCTCTATAATGGTACCATCCTTTAGCGTGGTATCAATGGTATAATTAGCGCTGGCAATAACATAATCTCCCCGGTACTCACCATTCCCCATCACCAGGGGAAGAATCTCACCCGTGGTTTTGCTTTCATTTAATTTATTCAATTCCTGGGACGGGTTGCAATAAGAGGCGAATAGCTTAATAGTAAGGCTGATTTCTTCAAGGGTGTCACCAGTTTTTTGCAGGCGCGGTTTTCCTTCAATTAAGGCATGCTCTGCATATGAGGCTTCATTGCCGGAAACATTCCAGCTTTCCGGGCTGCGGATGGCATCATATACTGCTGTACCCAATTGAAAAAACATAAGCAATTTTCCAACATCGTCAGCATTTTGAATAGCCGGGATTTAGGCAGGGGGTAAAATAATATGAATTATGACAAATGATAACGAAAACGTTATAATACCTATTTGCAGATTATAACGAAAACGTTATCTTTGTTAAACAAAACAACCCTTACCCTAATGAAATTTTCAGAACTACAGCGAAAGTTAGAACGGGATGGATGGTTTATAGAACGTACATCAGGGCATCATATTTATGCCCACCCTACCAAACCCGGTAAAATTCCTGTAGGAAAACATGGCACCAAAGAAGTGCCTACGGGAACGGCAAATAAAATATTAAAAATGGCGGGGCTTAAATAAGCCCTGCAAAAAAGCGACAACATGAAAACAAAAAAAGTGATCGCAATTATTGAAGCATCCTCAACCGGCTTTGGCATTTATGTGCAGGATGATACCTTACCCTTAACCAGCTATGGCGATACTATTGAGGAAGCTAAAGCGGATTTGCAAAGCGTGTTAAAAGATATGGTGGATGCTTACAAAGAAAGCAAAGAAGCTTTACCGCCCGCCTACAACCAGGGTAATATTGCCTTTGTTTACAAATATGATATTGCCAGCATTTTCCGGCATTTTGGAATGTTAGATATAAGCGGCTTTGCCAAAAAAGTGGGGCTAAACCCTTCACTTTTGCGACAATACAAGGGGGGGCATGCCATTGCGGGACCAAATCAAAAAAAGAAAATTGAGGAAGGGCTGCACGCCATTGGCCGGGAATTGTTAAGCGTAAAGCTGTAGGCTAAAATCTTAACCTGTCTTTACGCGCTTCACGATCTTTATACATTTTATCAAATTGCTTTTTCATTGTATCAGTAATAATATTAGCATCAGCCTGGGTTGCGCCACCGCTTAAATTTATCACTGGTGCAAAATTGGTTGTTCCACCTACGCGACTGCTTGAAATCATAGTTGGCTGGGGCATACTCATGCCATTACCATTTATGGGAATTGGCTGCATACGCATTTGCGCAATAGGCTGCATGGTTGCAGAAACCGTTTGAGCAACTTTCATTGTGGTATTCTTATTTTTAAAAAAGTCAGGCACCAAACTGTTAACTTTTTCAAACAACCATTTAATGGGGCTGGTGGCCAACGTTTTTAGGCCCTCCCATATATTGCTGACAATATTTTTTCCCAAATCAAAAAACATGCTGCCTAATCCCTTCACCCAATCCACAAAACCCCAAAAGATATTTTTCACTTTCTGCCAAGTATCGGTAAAAAACTCCTTAATCTTATCCCAGTGTTTTATGATTAAACCTTGTGGCGTATAGTTTAGGAACATATTTTTTATCCAGTCCCATGCAGCTTTGAATGATTTCTTTACAACTTCCCACATCCGGATGAACCAAGCCTTTATTGTATCCCAGTTCTTATATACAATAAAAGCTGCAGCAGCGATAGCCGCAATAATTAAAATAATGGGATTTGCCAGTAAAAACCGTGATGCGGCGCCAACAGCTTTGCCAATGGAAGAAAACGCAGTAAGGAACCCACTCTTTAATAATCCTCCAAACTTTGTGATTCCGGAAATAAAAGGGCCTCTAATCCATTGACCAAAAGAAATGAAATAATAACGGGCGTTTATTAATTGATCACTTAAAACAGCCCATATTCTTTTACTTTGTCCGATTGTTTGGAAAAGTGTACCAAAAGTCATTTTAAAAATGCCAGTGGCAATTTTTAAACCTCCAAATGCCGCGATAGCTATCAATATACTCTTAACCAGTTTAGGATTTTCCCCAGCCCATTTTGTTACTTTTTCTATTATAGGGGCCAATGATTCAGCAATTGTAGTGATTGAAGACAATAATGTACCTCCAGACTGTATTGCAAGCGCATTCAATGTTTGCAAAAGTCTGCCTAATTGAAAAGAAGTAGTCTTAGTCCTATTTTCAAATTCCTGGCTCGCGGATCCCAAATAATTTTGTTCATCTCCAACGAACTGCATCATTTCGCGGAGCTGGTTCATATTCCCGGACATTAAAGCCATCTGTGAGGCATACTGTCCAAATTTATGCTCCTTAAACCATTTAAAAGGATCTCCGCTTTTCCTGGCCACTTCAAATACTGCGGCCATCCCTTCACCGCCGCCACCGGCTTTATTAAATATTTTTAAAGCTTCCGCATTATTATACAATCCCAAACGGAACCGCTGCATTACTGTACCTGCTTCGCTTGCCGAAACACCACTTTTCATTAAGGCACGGCCAAATACTTCCATCTCGGGAGCGGTTGCCTTTAATGTGCGTGCAACAGAGGCTCCGCCCTGGGACATGAATTCCAATATTTCCGAAGCACGACCACCAAACTTATTGGTGATGGCATTGGTAGCGTCAAACGCTTTTTTGGTATCAGCAACACTAATGTTTAATGCGTTCTTCATGGTCATGAATGCATTACCTGTTGCTTCAGCGTTCATGTCAAATGCTATTGCACCCTCCCCGGCAATTTTCGCCACGGCTTTCAATTCTTCCTTTGCTGTTCCACCGGCTAAAAGAGAAGCATATAATTGTCCTACTTCAGAAGCATCTTTATTTAAATATTTACTTAATTCAAGTGCGTCTTTAGAAAGTCCCTTAAACTCTGTAGATGCCCTATCCAAGTTTGCAACCTTGGCCACATCCGCCATAGCATCTTCAAAATTCATTGCCTTTTTCACTAAACCAACAACAGGAGCCATAGCGGCAATGCCCGTTTTAATATCACTTAATCCGCTATCCCTTATAGCCTTCCCTTGCTCAACCATCTTCTGACCGCTGGCATGCATTTCTTTTAGTTTTCCCGCCATAAACCGGGTAAAACTGTTTATTTCACCACGTGCCCGACCTGTGTTGGCAGTTAGCACCAAAGCCAATCCCAGCATAGTTGTAGCACTTGCCATTATAGATTTTGTTTATTATATTTACAGTATGAAACAATCATTATTCAAGCTTGAAATACAATTCATTATTTCTGCGGTTGTTACAACAGCGGTTTGTTTATTGATTATCAACTACTCCAACAACTTTTGGTTTAAACTCTTAGCTTATGGCGTAGTTTGGTATTCCGGATGGTATACAATCTATGGCGTGTTTTATATGGCTTACCATTTGTTAAAAAGGATTATCAACTACCCTGTGAATCACTCCCATTAATATGGTTGTGCAGCGCCACCGCTTCATTATGCCACCTTCTAATTTCTGTACATGTCCACGCCTCAACTATTATCGGGCTTTGCCCATACCAGTGTGCCGTAAAGGCGATTTCTTTACGGCTTATGAAAAATTTAACCTGCCTACCGGTATTAATAACTTTGAAAAATCAGAAAGCTTTAAATCATCCATGAAAAATTCAGGAGGATAGCCTTCATCATTAATTTTTACCGATAAAGACATTGTAGCGGCTTCCATTGATATGCGACTTTCGCCGCCAATTATATCCTGGATGACATTAAAATCCCTACCACGCAATTCCCGGATGATTGCAGTACGATTTTTTGAAAGTTCTACCTTCTTAACCCGAGATTCATTATCATACATTTTAGTCAAGATACCTGCCCCTTCGTCGTCTTCATTCTCATAATACCATCCTTCCGCATCTGCTGCAGTAGGATAAATTTTAGTCGCTGTTTCGCCCATAATTGAAAAATTTTATTTGTTTTAAATATCGCCGTTAAAAAAAAGGCATCATAAATTAATATGATGCCGGTCTTAATCCCCAGGCGACTAAAGAAATAAGACCAAAAATTTATATGCCCAGATTTGCACGGTATTGAGCCAGAAGGTCCTCACCATCCACTTTATAAATATTTGATTCCAAATCAATTTCAACAATTTCAACGCCATCAATCTCAAGCTTACAAGCCGTTAAGCTCATATTGCTTTCCAACTCCACGTTATCCTGTTGTTTAAAAGTTCCTAAAGGGAGATCACGGAACTGCCCGGTAAAATATACCACTACCGCAGCCTGTGCAATGCGGCTTCCACCTTCGTAAGTTTCAAGGCTGGAACGTACCTGCACCTTAACCGCCTGATATGGGTTTGCGGCCATCTTAAGCAAATCAGGGTAAAAAGAATTCCATTTAAATTTAGCTTCCAGCTTATCCACTCCGGAAAAATATTCCAGAGCGCCCAATAGCCCCAATCCCTTATGTTCACTCATCTTTGCCTTGATCTGCGGAAGCGTAACCTCTTCAGCTCTGCCCAAATATGAATTTCCGTTAATCCACACGTTGGCGTTGGTTACCCTGTTGATACTGATTTTAGTGGACATTTTTTATAATTAAGTGATTTTAAATAGTCTTATTCCTGCAAAAAATAAACATTAAGTTTATTGCAATACTTTCAACAAGTTTAAATCAATAAAGCTGTTGAAGGTTATGCGTTCAGCAGGGGTGGGCGGCATAAATTCAATATCAAATACCAGATGCCCCGCGGCAATTTCTTCATTGGTATTTTTATTGCGATCGAATATGCATTTCCCATCAACCAGCGCTCCGCGGCCCACCAATACACGAATGAACCCGTTCACTGTCTCACGGATGGAATCAATCAGCGCCTGGTTAGCCGGTTTATCAATAAACTGTAATGATGCCTGCTCCACACTTTCTTGTAATACATCCGCTGTGCGTCGTACAGATAGAAAGTTATCAGGAAAGGTGGATGTAGGAAACGCGGCGGACCGGTTACCCCATGTACGTATGCCGGTACCAAAGCTGTTGAAGATGGTAGTAATACCTTTTTCATTCAACAGGTTTGCATCGCTGGTGACATCACTGATACCTGCTGTAATATCCCTTTCAGCCCCTACTATGCCTTTTATTTCCTTATTTGATGGACTATTCCAATAGCCATCGGCATTATCCGTAGCGGCGATAACACCAGCCATAAAAGATGAGTATGGAAAATCAATATTGCTATCCGTTGCCTCATCATATGCTTTCAAATATGGGTAAAGCAAGTAAGCACGTTTGCTGCTGGTGTTGAAATTAATTTCACCAGCTACACCACGGCCCGCAATAGCTTCGGAAACAGTTGTACCATAAGGGGCATCAAGCAAAGCAATAGCACGTAATTTATCGGCTATTGAAATCATTTCCACAGCAACAGCAGAAACTGTAGAATAGCCAGGAGCTATTAAAATTTTAGGCTTGAACCCAAACAAATTAAATGCAAGATCCCAGGCCTTCATACCTGTGCGGGCGCCAGTACCGGAATCAACCGTTCCAATAATGTGGGTTCCTATTACTCCCGCGCCGTTCAATTTCTTAAATGTGAATTTCAGCGCTGTACCATTGGCGATGGCGGCTGATATAACAGTAAAATTCCCAAATTCATCCAGGGTGTAATCCGTGTCCTTAACAAAAGTAACCACCGCATCATCTGAATCTTTAATAGTAACCGCACCAATAGGGGCGGCTGATAGTGCTAATTTGCCATCGGTTACCGTTTTCGCTTCATCGGTTACCTGCGTAGTGTGGTCTGATTCTTTGAAAACATTAACCACAATAACGGTGCCTGCACCCTGCTTAAAAATTGCATCCAGCGCCTGGGGAATATTAAATCCAGGTATTTTTTTACCGAATTGCGCGGCATCCCTTTCGCCTGATACGAGGATTGGCGTTTGCGCCGTACCGATAGGAGCAATACCAACCAAACCAATAACGGCTGATTTTACAACAGAAATGGGCCGGGAACCCTGTTCGATCTCAATAACTTCTACGCCGTGCAAGTAACTCATTTTGCAATATTTTTAGTTCTTTTATTAAAAGTTGGTTTTGGTGCTTCCGATGCACTTTTAACAGGAGGAAGGTATTCAACCAATTTACCCTGTGCGATAAGTCCGCGAACGTAACCGGTATCTGGTAAAAAATACTTTTCTTCCGGATAAAGTGCATACTCAATGCCTTTGTGGCTAAACCGGGAAGGTGTGTAATCCGTATATGTGTATTGTTTATCCAAAGCTTTCATCCAATTTTATATCTGTTATTGGGGCTGCTGTTTCCGGTTCAAATATTTCCTGAACCCTTAAAGTTTTACATTCAAAATCAACCGCGTGTTCCCAAATGCCACTATCGTATTTTACAAAATCATGGCTGGTGTAATACAATCTGCCACAATCAGTGGGCTCATACCCTATCAAAATTTTTTTTACGAGTTCAGCCAGCTTATGTATCCCGTTTTCACCCCTTAAAAACCTGCTTTGTAAACTGCAGGTAAACGTTAAGGTTACATGCTGCGACACATAATTAATACTCTGAACAGTAGCGGGCTTTTCTCCGGTAAAGGCAACGGTTACTTTTCCCCGGATAAATGGCTTTAGAAATTCGGATTCGGTTTCCGGCAATGGGACCGCATCAAAACCCAGGGGCGTTAAATTATCCCGGAGGTAATTTGCGATCTGTATTTCCAGGTTACCAATGTCCACATCAAATATTTATTTCAATCAAATATTCCGGGGCGTTAACTCAGCAATCAATGTGTTACCGTCATACTTCGTTAATACCTGCCTTACATAAAATTCATTACCAGAAATTGTTACAAACTCAGTTGCACTCTGATCTACCTTACCTTTTAATCCAGGAAAACCGTCCGCGCGATATTCCATAGTGTATTTAAACGGATCGTATTCTCTACCGTCCAATTTTTCCCTTTCCGTAGGTTTATTAAAAAGAACTCTTGCCGTTAATGGTTCGGCGCCATCTTCGCTATCAGATGGAAGCCATGTTGCAGAGTAGCCCATTGAATTAGTTACAACGTCATAAGCTACATCCCGGATACCATCAAAAACATTTTCAGCGGGCATTACTGTGCAAGCCTGATTAAAAAGGTTGTGTCAGCACTTAGTGCATCAGCAACAGCATGGCCTCCTTTAAAATTGTCGGTTGACGTTTTATTGAAATTACCATCAGTGACATCCCAATACACGGTATCACCCTGGCTAATAGCCAGCGATCCAGCTTTAGGAACACTAAAAACACCGGTGAGTGCAACGGGATATGTTTCTCCTGATATGGCATCAATAGTTGCAATACCGATTAGATCACCAACTTTAATCACACTACCTGCGGTTACAGTGCCTCCGGCAACTACATCAATAAAATCCCCCTTTTGTATGAAATTTTTCATTGTATAAATTTTAATACAGGCTTTTAAAAACAGGCACCGCAAACGATGCCTTATTACTTTAATAAATTTTACTGACCGGGATCCTTATATAAACCACGGTGATCCCAAACCACGCCGGCAAAATCCAAACGAGCTTTAATCTCAACCCCATCTACTTCCCAGCCGTTGCGGGATTCGGTAAATAAGCCCTGACCATTGAGGTATGCATAAGCCAGCGTATCAATGGCACCGGGAGCTGCCGCCAAATACCATGCTTTGGCATCGGTAAGACGGCCATCTGTTATAAGCGTATATGCACCGTTAAATACATTCACATCTGCGGTTTTACCGGCGGTAACGGCCGTCATCAGTTTTTGAGCGGTTATATACAGTTCAATGGGAACGATTAAATACTGTGCCGTTACATTAAGCTTTTCATCGGCAAGACCAGTTTGTTTAAACATGGCTGTCCTTGCAGTGCTTAGAGTAGTCTCACTGGGGGGGGCTCCGGCGGCCGATAAGTTTTTATGAGTTGCATGAAAAAGCGCGACACCATCACCCATTGTTGGGTTACCTGTAATTAATCCCCACATGATGTCACTTTCCAGGTTAGCAGCAGCAGCGCCAAACAATTGGCTAACCCGTGCAAAACCATTCAAATCATCATTAACAAGCGCCTGCCTGGTGATTGAAATTATTTTTCCGTAGGTATCCAGCTTGAAAGCTTCCTTACTTTCTGCCAGTTGACCATATTTGTATTCACCATGTTCGGCAACTTTTTCCAGTTTAACACTTCCTCCGAACTGCACTCCTGTGATCTGTTTAAAATCACTTGCACTTACCTGTGTTGCCAAAGGCTTCCAGGTTTGAGGAGCCAGACTATAAGCACGGCGCAAAAATTTATTTACAACACCCGACAACAAAGCGGGGTAATCGCTGGTTGCCAATGCACGGGAAACAATTTCATCCCGCGTAAAGCCAGTAACTTTTATTCCGGATGCTTCCAAAATGGAGCGCCCAAAATCAGACAGCGAATGCCCACGGTATTCCTTGGCCTTATCGGTTTTTAATTCGAAAGTACCAGGCTGTGCGCGGTGCAAAATAGCTTCCTCCATTGCATTGCGCGTTTGCACAGTTTCATCTGGTCCCGTTACTTTAGCGCTGTGGGTGCTCCGCGTTTCAACCGGGGGTTGATCTGCGGCCAGCTTGTCAATAATTTGTTTGCGGGCTTCATCAATGGTAACACCAGCGTTGATAAGCTTATGGGCAAAAGCTTCACCAATGTTTGCCGCACGAACTGCTGTGCGGATATCTTCTGAACGGGTACGTTCAGCAGCAACCGCAGCGCTACGAATAGCTTCAGCGTCAACAGGAGGGGTTGCAGGTTGTTGCGCCGGTGTGGCTGGGGCTGCAGGAGTTGTAACTTCGCCGGCCCTTTCTTCGTTTTCTTTTGCCATTTTGTTGGTATTTGAAAGATTTGAGTTTATAATTTCTGCATCATAAAAGCGGGATTCATCTGCTCTAACTGTAGCTGTATAATCAGCGGGAACGGGTACCATAGATATTTCCATTGGCTCCCAATCCAGTGCCCTGTAAGTAGGTACTTCGTCTTTTTGTCCTTCCTTCACTTCATACTTGTATACCCTGTAGCCAACAGAAACGTTTTTGATAATGCCAGCTTTTATATCAGTTATAATACCGGCAAATTCTTCACGTGTAGAAAAGCGGATTGTTGCCCGGCAAGATTTTTTTTCAATCCATGCCCGAACGACAACACCCAATTGGCTTCTTAAAGAATAAGTAGAATGAGAATCAACAACCGGGGCCCCGGCATTTAAACGCTCAAGACGAACGGAGGGCTCCTTACAATCGAGCACTTCAATAAATTTACCATCCCAGCTATTGCGCAAAACTTCCGCCTCGCTGGCAAACACAACATCTACTGTGTTATCAGCATCATTGAATGTTTTCGCGTCTAACGCTGCTCTGAACAAATTATCACTTACCCGAACTTTTTTCATGCAGATCAAAATGAATCTTGGAAACCAAAACTATTTTGGTTGCTAAAAAGTGAATAGGCGATTATTAGGCAAATGTTTGACAATAAATCAAAACCTACTTTTCATCATCGGATGATTTATCTTTTGACTTACTTTTATCAGGAGTTTTTTCTTCATTTCCGCGGTTGGTATCAAAGCGCGGATCGCATGCGGGCATTAACCCTGCAGCATCGAATGCTTTTGCATCCTTTATCATTTGTGCAAGTATTTCAGACGGATTTTCACCCATTGATTTAACAGCATTATGCCATGTTATAAATCCATTGCGTACCTGTTCAGATAGCGCCTCGGTTTCTTTCACGGGATCAATCATTTCCCTGCGGGGAGCTGTCCAACTTACCGGAATTGTTTTACCAGGCTCTGCATTTCCTTTAAGTGCAGCGGCTTCGACAAACCAATCCCATGCCCGATCACAAAACACAGGGATGAGCATCATCCATTGCCAGTCTTCAATATTGCGCTGAAACTCTATCCAGCCCATGCGGCCGGAAGAAAAATTAACATTGGAGAGATCATTAGTCAGCGCCTCATAGGACGTGCCGATACCTGCGGAGATTCCACGCAATACCTGCTGGGAATATTTATCGTAACCTTCAGCAGGCGGAGGCGTAGCAAAAGAAACTGTTTTGCCGGGTGGCAAATGTTCAATTATTCCAGGTTCCACCCTTTCTAATTGTTCTGAACTTGAATTGGTGGATATTGGATTAAGGTTTTCATTTTCAGTAATGAAAACGGAAAAACAGGCTGCAATCTTTTGGCGGAGCAATTGCGCATCTTCATACTCATCAAAATCTTTCAAACGAAGCATGGAAGACGTAAGGAAAGGAATGCCTCTGTTTTGCCCCGGATCTTCAACATCAAAGACGTGAATAACATCGGCGGCGGGCACAAATGCGCTTTCGGTAGTGAACTCTAAGGGATGCCTTTTATATAACCAGTATCCGGCAACTTTTCCCTTTGCATTATATTCAATGCCATTCAGGATATAACCTCCATCCACTTTTAACTGATCATTTTTTGAAGTATCAATAAAATCTGGTTCTAATACTTGTAATTCGAGAGGTATTTTATCTCCTTCGTCTTTTAATCTCACACGTCGTATAATGCATTCACCGCACTTAGCTACGGTACGCATCACTAATTTTTGCAGCCCGTAAAAGTTAAATTTGCCATCAAAATCACAACTAACTTTTTCACCCCACAAAAGCCATGCAGTCATTATTTTTTTGGAAACGGCATCTGTCACATTCAATGGCGTAGGTAATATTCCGGTACCAATTACATTGTTCGCAATGCGCTTAATACCATTGCGTGCATAACCGTTATTTCGAGCAAGTTCTTTGGAGCGAGACCGCAACTTTGGAAGTGCGGCGGAAATTTCCATATTAGTAGAGGATCCGGATGCTGCCCAACCATCGGTGCGGCGGCCGCCTGCAGCAGCTTCAAATTTGCGGCTACTCTTTTCAAGTAAACGTAAAGCCATGCGGCTTGCAACTCTGCGTCGGCCTGCTTCTGGATTTACGAAGGCAACAACTTTATCAACTACATTCATAACAACCCCTTTTTGAAGGCTCCAAATCGCCTGTTACCATTTACCAAATCCGGAGTTACTACTTCGCGCATTAAATCCCGGATTCGTAACATTTCATTAAGGCTGCGATATTCAACCCTTTTATCACCATATTCCACCACCAACGCACCCTGTGCAATAGCAGCTTCCAGGGCTGTTAACTGATCACTTGTGAACGTTTGCCCCATTGCTTTTTTTGTTTTGAATGTAAGTTATAGACGATAACCATAATATCATTGATTTGGTCTAAAACTTGCCTATAAATATCCTTTTCACCTTCGACTTTTTCCAACGCACTTTGTAAGGTCGTGCGGCTGTGGCCGGTAATTCGGGATATGGCAGAAAGACGAAGATTAGTTTCCTGTTTAATGATATAAAAACAAATCTGTTTTTTATCAATAGTTGCCTGAACAGCGCGTTTGGCGAAAAGCTCCTCCCTTGTTATTTTGTAATAAATACATGTAGCTTCAATAACAAGTTCGTATAAAGGTTTTGGATAATTGTCATTCATAGCCATACTATCATTTATCCCAAAAAGAACTTTTCTTTTTCTTTGGGGGGCTACCTATATTACTATTTTTCTTTTGGAAAGAAACATTTGTGACCAAATAATTCCAATGTTCATCTTTAAAACGATCCATACCAATAACGGAAGCTGCAGCCCTGGCAATAACTCTGCAATCTAATGGCTCATTCCTTTCATATTTTTTTACCCACTGAAATCTGTCAAAGCCCCGTATCTTTTTACTTTCCAAAACTTCCGCAGTCAACCCTTTAAAATAATGGGAATCATATTGTGGAAAATGGCAGTACCCATTTGGATAAGTACCATCTTCATTTTTTTGCAGGCGGAGCCAACCATATAGTTCTGATTTCATCAGCGAAACACCTATATGCCAGATTTTGACATCATTTATTTTTTTCCCTGACCGGGAAGTATCAACAGCACGAGGAGGAGAGATCATAACACTTTGTGCATCTTTCCCCTTTGTTGGTATTACACGGGATGGATCGTATTTCCGGCAAAAGGAATACACTTCAGAAGAATTATACCCGCTGTCAATAGCCATCAGGCGAACAGATAAAAGAGCGCCATCTTCTCGTTCCCATGTTTCATCCAACACCTTCGCCAAATGCCCCCACACTTCCGATGTTTCGCCGGAGGTATTACCAAGCAATACACGGTAATCAATAGAATATGATTGCTTACCATGGGACCATCCCACTATTTCCAGTTCAATGCGATCTTTTTGAATGTCAACTCCACAGGTAAGAAATGCAACTTTAGAACCCGGTTTATTTTGTGGATACATTTCGCGCCGGTTATAAACGCTTTCCCATGGCGGAGCGTCACCCTCTTCTTTCCAGGTTTCGCCTAATACGGTATTGGTGAATGTTTTTAGTTTGGGAATATCGCCGGCGGCCTTTTCATAATCCTCCGCAGCCTGGGCCCAGCTATACCAACCGAATGGAGAATAAAGGGAACTGATATGATAACCGAAACGCCTGATGCTATCCATTTCAGGAACCGTTGACATCCATAGCCCTGCGGCAAACATTTTAGGTTTAAAGCGTTCTTGTATTGATTCATTACAGTGTTCACATTCATAAGTTACCTTGCTGAAATCTCCCGGCTTCCAACGAAGTCTGTCAAATTTTAGTATCTGCAACGCTCCGCAGTGCGGGCAAGGAACGTGATAATATTTTTGTGATGTGGTGAGAAATTCAGCCTCTATAATGGAGCCTCCCTGAATGGTTGGTGTGCTGATTATAAATATTTTCTTTTTGGGAAATGTGCGGGTTCTTGCTTTAGCCAGATCAATTGGGCTACCCTCACCATCCAGATCAAGGGGGTAAGCATCCACCTCATCAAGGAATAAGTTTCGTGCCGGCATGGACCGTAATCCAGCGGCGGCATTAGCACCAGGCATAACCAGCACTCCGCCGGGGTACTCTTTTTTAAGAACCGTATTTCCGCTATCCCGCGAACGGGCAGGCCTTACCTTGGTTGAAAGTGATGGGCATGAATCAATCATTGGTTGAATACGAATTTTAGAATTTCGTTCAGCCATATCTTTGGTAGGTTGCACTGCCAGCATCGGGCATGGAGCAACATCTATGGTATAACCGATCCAGTTACATCCTGCTTCGGTAAGCCCAACCTGTGCACCTTTCATTACAATGATCTCCTGTGCGGGATCATTGACACTTAATTTATCCATTATCTCCTTAAGATAAGGGGTCCGCGCTGTACGCCATTTACCGGGTTCCGCAGAACTAACAGTACTTAACACCCTGAATTCATCAGCCCACTGGCTTACCGTTAGGCGCTGTTCGGGCCGCAATCCTTCAATAAAGCCTTTGATTATTTCGGTGTTAAGATTCATTAAAATTCGGAAGGGCTGCCACCGTGAATACCGACAAACAAATAAGCCATTTTCAAAAATATTTCGGCATTGATGTGTACCGTAACAATACGTCCATCTGGATCTGTTTTAGCCTCTTCTTTGCTTTTTTCTATTTTATAAATTTCGCCTTTCAGAAAATCTGCAATTTGTTCGTTTGACATAGTATAACTTTTAATTAGATTTCAAGTTTGCTCAGGGCGGTGAACGCATAGCCGTCAACCGCTGGTGGCTATGCTACTGAATTCGGCTCAATCAGTTCGACAGCAGCAGCCATTAAAAACATTACTGCCATTCCGTTTTCTTTAACTGCATCATCATTACTCAATTTCATTACAGCTTCAAGCACTTCTAACTCATGTTTTTTTTGACAAGCCCGAATCAAGTCTTTATACCATAAAATTTTTTCATCATACTGTTCTGCAAACAATACTTTAGCCGACGATTGACACTTATACATTAGTGCAGCTATTTCAACTTTCGTTCTCATAAAAAATATTTTTCATATTGCTTTCAGTTTTTCAATTTCAGCCAATAAAAAATCAATGATCAGTAAACTTTTCTCCACGAACTGCACGGGTATATCATTTTCAATAAACTCTTTTCTTGATGAGGTACAATCGTGGCTTATTAAACCAAGAGAATGAACGCAACCTTTATTATCCGGAGAGGTTAAAGCCCAATGCTTCTTTATAAATTCCTGACCAGTCCGGGTATTTATGTACCCCAACTCATAACATTTGTGCCACATCCAGTTATCTGGAAGCTGGTTTCTTATTTTTAGAATATCATCCAGGGTCAATATTTCAGGAATGGGGGCCTTCTTATTTGATTGTTTCATTTATATACAATTATGTTCTAACTCAAATCGGATTAATGTATGCTTTTCAGGCAATGTAGCGGGCCGGATTTCCTCTATTCCATTTCTCACACAATACTCTTTTTGTTTTCTAAAACTTTCATACCCATTCCAATAGTGAAGGATATCAAAAAAGTAATGATTACAGGCATCAGACCCTTTATACCTGCCAACAATTTGGGTATTAATACCAAAGCTGACAAAGTATATTTTGCCAACTTCCATTTCAAAATTCTCATCCATGCTTAAAAGTTTCTGTATTTTGGGGGTAAATAATCAACCCCCAGCCAGGAAAAAAATACTTCTTCACTTTCCCACACCGGCGGAATTTCCCCGGCTGAATTAACACATTTCCACTTGCTTTTTCCATCAGGCGTTTTGATTTCCAGACAATCAATCATTTTTCTTAAACCCAAATCAGATCCACACCATCCCTTTCTTTTCCAGGCAGCAGCGATTACCTTATAAGAATAATCAGCCGAACCGGTACGGATGGCATATTGCCTGAAATAATCCGCAGCCTCTGGCATGAATAAATCAAGGTTTACGCCTGATGGCAAACTGATCTGCATGTATTTGCCACCCGGATTCCCTTTAACCGAAGTGCCTAACTTTTTGCATTCATTAAAAAACAATTCACTGCGTTGTGTTTTAATAACAGCACCAAATAAATCTGTCATTTCGGTTACAATTGGCAGACAAACAATTTCAATGTCCTTCACTTCAGCCTTTTGCCGGCGAATGCTTCCGGCAATATTGATTTTGCTGCAATACGGTTGCAGCAGATAACAAATATCCACAGCTATCCTCCTGGCTTGAAGTAATTGCATATTACTCATTAAGACTGCTTAGTTAAAAATTCAGCCTCATCACCTTCTTTGTATGGATCCATTCTTATTGTGGACCCCGATACAACAGTTATTTTTTTCAAGGCGCTTTTTGCATTATCCAAAATGTCTTTCATGTCCTTTCTTGCCTCTGGTGTGAATGGAATTCTGGCATTCTTGCATACTGATTCTGTATCATCAATAAGTGATTGCAATGCCATATGGATAATGAAAACTTCTGAAGGGTTTAATTTATTCATACATTTGTTCTTATTGCGTTAAACTTTTGAACTTGTTTAAAAAAACACCTTTAGCGGTAACGGGAATGACAGGCACTATATCGCGGTACCATCTGCCCTTTTTTCTCAGCATGAGCTGCTCCCATTCCAACTGCAGTAATTCTTTATCTATATTTTTAACTTCATCATCCAGCGGATATTTAAACCCAAACTTTTCGGCTATCAACTGCATTAGCTGATCCTCAATTTCTTTGTAATTGGATAGTCCGGCCTTTACCGGACTGGGTATGTCCAATAGGTACGCTTCACTTGCATCATGAAGCAAAGCGGCCAACTTATGTTCTTTGGCAACCCATGACGCACAATAAAAGCTGTGTTGTGCCACTGAATAAAATTCTGGAAGATGTCCACCAAACCGGCATTGGTTTGAAAGCGAATGGGCAATATCTTCAATACAAATTAACTCTGGATCCGGATTGAAAACATTGATGTACTTGCCGGTAAATGTTCTTATGCAGGATGGGGTATAAAGATTTTCTATCATGACCTGTTTTTATTTTGAGGTGGGCATAGGAGCATGCCGCGGGCAGCATGCCAATTTGCGTGATTGAGAGTGCAGTAAATTACCTCTTCCATATTGCTACAAAAACTAACAATCTCATAAAATACATCGCACACGCGGACCAATTGCGTCCGGGAAGAGTACCGTTCTACCATGGCATCCAAGGCGTCCGATAATTCATTTGCTCTACTTTCTGATATACCAACAGCTTCATGAAATGTTGGGGCTGTTTGGTTAACTATGTTTAGTTCCATAATGATTTTTATGTAGGTTTTTCGGTTTTTTCAAAACTGATCACCCATACCCACGGGTTGGAATCCCAGGACTGTTGCCCATTTATTTTTATCCAAAGAGATTTGAATGAATCTATTGGCAAAACCTCCATGTATCCCATAGGCAAATAATTTTCAAACATTTGGCGCTTCGATATACCGGTACCAGATTCAAATGATTGAATAGGTTTGATCCCCTCTGCTACAGCATCTTCCTGTGATATATCATGCAGGCACTCCACATGTATGTCGGTTACTTTGAGGAATATGCGGCTATGCTTGCGGAACATGAACCTGGCAAGACGCTTATACCATCCTGTACCCCTATATGAATTTTCTTCAATTTTATTTGGCGGGTCATCGAAATACCTAACCGTTTCGAAACTATCATCAGGTTTGAACTTCCATTTTTGTTTGCCGGTTTTCGTGAGTCCGTCCTTAACCCAGCACCCATAGCTGTAATGCATTTCCCTTACCCAAAGCACATCGCCTGACTTACCATATGGGCACATACTGTTTTCGGGTCGGGCTACAAATTCAGCGGTGAACATATTTGGCTGCAGCCAATCCAAAGCCTTGCCCTTCACTATTCTTCTGGTCTTGTTTTTTCTATCATCCTGTATAGCCTGCACCATTGGCGTACTGTATAAAATCGGTATTAGTTTCATGCTGTAATTACTCAGTGTCAACAATCTGTGTTTTCTTCAGGTGCTCAAACAAATCTTCAATTGTTTTAAAAACGCTGTTTTCATCTTCACGCAATTTCATTTCATCATTGGGAGGAAACAGGTCATAAAGTATAACCACCTCCCCGTCATACGTTTCGACATGCACATTATGAATTGTGGACTGAATGACTTTGTTGCCATTCATGTAGAAGACTGGGTCACCAATGTTGAATTTTGTTTCAATTTTCATTACTGATTAAGTTTTAAATCGCTTTCACCGACCCCTGTTAATTCATCCAGGACATCAGCAATTGCATTAAATAAAATGGTGTGAGCTTCGTTTCTTCCTGGTGCGGCCAGTAGATCATCAATTATCCTATCCGGTACACTTTGGAATTTTATTCTTATTTGTTTTCCAAAAGAAAATAACTCTTTAAAAACCTTTTGCTTTTCTACCAGTTCACCCTCACGCATTCGCAATTTCAAAGCATTGGTATTTGCTTTAATTATTGTGTCCTTTCTTAGCGCTTCAGCATAAGAATCATTATCCTTTGCAAAAAGCCTATCCTCATGGTCATTTTTATGTTTTCGCTTTGCCGGCTTTTTTTTAGGAGGTGGATCTTGCTTTGGTGGTTTTTTTACTACAGTGTTGCCATATTCCTTATTGGCAATGGCGGGTATAATTTTTTTCAGTTTAGGGTCATAGCCCTTTTTAATTTTTGCAGATTCGATTGCCTTCCGAATGGCTTTTTCATCAACCCCCAGCCGCCTTGCATATTCCCTAACTGATATTTTAGTGTTATCAATTTTCTTTATCATTTGGTAATCAACGCCTGCGGACTTAAAAAAACTCTATCGCTAACGGTTTTCTGCGGCTCCGGGTAGCCGCAGAACATTTAGATTTAGGGGGAACCGATGCCGGGGGCCTTACCATTTGATAATTATTGTCATAGGTCAACAACCTGCCAGGTTCCTTCACTATACCAACCTCATTTAGATTGACTTATGATATAATTTATCTCATGCTCCATAGTGCTACTAAAGTGCGGCAATACAATACGTTTGATATTACCCAATACCCTTTCGTTAATAACAGCACCATGCACAGTAACAGATAGTAAGGGCTTAACAGGAATATCACTCCCTGTTTTATTCACTCTTTTATAACGCCTTATGAATCCATATGATCCGCCACCAGTCTTATACTGACCCCTGGCAAATACCCTGGGTTTTCCCCCCTTTATCATAAAAGCAAATGGCACAGTCTCCCTTTTGCTTTTATACACCTCAATACTTACACCCATAGCAGGGGATTTCCTTTTACGCTTAAACTCCTTGGTACGCTGTACCCCTTTTCTTGATACTGACACACTGGATGTAGCTGTTTCAAACTTTGGGGAAAAAGCATCCATTGGAATTGGTATGGTGCTGGCTTTTATGTAGCCCTCCAAAAAGGAAGGTTTTGAAGTAATCCGGCGAATACCCTCTAAGTTCTTTTGAGGGATATTGTAAACATCCTTGACTGCTCTGCGCGCTTCAGTCCGTGCCTTCAAAAGTGTTTTATTGATAGCCCTTGACGTGGCTTTATCAATTTGCTCCCGTTGTAATTTTTTGAAATTCCGGGATATATCTTTCATAGCCCGATTTACATCAACTGTGATCATATTTTTTAAATTTAAAAGCCATAAACTAACATTGCGGCGTCACGTGCATGCTGGCTTGTCCGTTGAGTAATGCCAGTATGTTTTTTAAAATTGGACGCAGATAATTTCGTTATATTGTTTTTGGGTGGCACCATCTCAAATGGAATTCCATGATCGTTTAAAAAATCCTCCCAAATTGTACAATCCCTTTTTATACTACCGGCACCCTGATCTTTTCCAATGGTATTTTTACCAAACCACTTCCTTTGCCTGGCATCTTCAATCCTTATAAAGACAGATTGACTATAATAGTCTGACACTCTTAAAACAGACGCCATTGCTTCATGAATCTTAAATGTTTCGATCTCGCGTATTAACTTTGTTTTTTTGTTATAAACACAAAAACCTGTATTAACCCCCGGATCAATGCCTATCATAACTCTTGCCTTTACCATACTTTTATTTTAATGATGCTATTACTTGCCTTACCAACCATTCCATTACAGGAGGGGTAACAGCGTTTCCCAATTGCCGAACTTTATCTTTCCCGGATCCCAATACAACATAATTTTTATCAAAGGCCATTGCCAATTGTATTTCATGCGGCTTGAGCATTCTGTAATAGCAATCTTCAACAGACGGCTTTTGATAGCTCAATAAGCTCATCCTCTCTTTAGTTGTTACTGTATCACAGGCTTCGGAAATGTGGCTAATTTGATTGCCATTATAATTGTAGGCAATGAAACTATTCCATTGATCAGTAGTAAGAATACCCGAATGAATTCCTCCGGCAGAAACGGTATTTAAGGCATCAAAGGCAGATATGGACATACTCTTCCCCCTGGCTATCGGAATAACAGGAACAGCTAATGCATGATTTATCCCTCCGGCTGTAAATGTTGATGTTGGTTGAGTTAATGGCTTAGCTTTTCCGGTTCTGTTCATTTCAATTAATAAAGGATCGCAAATCAATCCCATACTTTGTCTTGTGGTCTGCGTTTGAAACGGAAACATAGAACCGCGAACATTTGTTTGATTAGAATGTTCAGCCTTTAAAATGAATGGTTGTATAATTTTAAAGTGTGGAGTTGTGGTTACAGTGTTTAATATATCTCCCATACCCCTAACTCTGAAATCTATACCAGTTGAATGCTGGTCATTGATTACAAAGGGAGTTAATAACCCACAACTATCCCTGGTCGTAATCGTTGCAGTCGCTTCGCCCAATGTTTTTGTATAACCAGGCGTATAATTTACAATTTGAAGCGGCTGCCCCCCAAATTTGTCAATTCCGTAATTAATCCTCTTTATAGTATTGGGGCTTAGTGGTTTTTCTCTGTCACCAATTTTTTTTCCAATATCGGACCAATCTATACAATTAAATGCTGCATAATAATACGGTTCAACTACTGTACTACAGGTTGGGCAACAATATTGATAACCGGTTTTATACTTAAATGATTTCTGGTCTGGCTTCCAGGACTGTATTGCATTTACATTTTTACAACATTTTTGACAATTAGCCAGGGGCATGTAATTAAGATCAGGAGCTTTGTTGCCTCTTTTCCAAAAAACCACATACATTCTATCCCTACTTTGTGGTGTGGGGTGAAAATGCATGCTATTCCTGTATACACATTTATGCATATATCCCAATGAATGCATTGCCTTTAACCAAGCGTCAAACATTACCCATTTCCTCGCATCAACTACATTTTCAACAATAACACCATTATAATTGTGGTATTCTGCAAAGCGTGGCACATCCCACATTGTTGCCCGGCTTCTTTCCGCGGCGGGATCCATTTTACCAGATGCAAACAAATCCATTTGCTTTTTAAGGATTTTCTTTCCCTTGGCTAAACTGTGATTAGTACATTCTGGTGAAGTAATTAATATATCGGTGGAAGGATAACGCCGCGGATCACTTGCAGAAATATCAGTGCAATCGTGCATTGTATCAGGAAAGTTTGTGCTATGGGTTTCAATTGCCAGTTTCCAATGATTCATTGCTACTCTTACCTCAGCTCCGGCGGCCTTAGCTCCTTGACTGCTTCCCCCGCTTCCGCAGAATTGATCCTTAACGGTTATATATGATTTTTTTCGTGGCATACTACTTTCTCCTATCGCTTCCGGCTATTTGAATAAAATTGAAAACTTCTTTCATACGGCTGGATACCCTTTCACCGTAGAAATCTTTTAGCTGATCCGCCTTTAAATTTGTTGTCGCGTGCAGTAACGGACCTGTATACCTGGTATCATACCGCACCTGAATGATATCACCAATCACATTGCTTTTATTGGCAAAGTTTTGTCGAACGTCTTCAGTTCCTGTATCATCAATACAAATGCCCGCAATGGGGTGAAAAAACGCACCAGCATCATTTACTGGGTTTTTTACTGGCTCCAGATATTCCTGTATGCCATCCCATCCCCCGGATGCGTAGCTTTCAGAAATCGCCTTTGCATTTTTCATAAAAAACACCTGCCTTTGATTTTTGGAGAAAAGTTTCATCAGCCAGGTTTTTCCAGTACCAGGGATGCCGGCCAACAGGATGCCCTTTTCTAATGACGGGTTTTTCACTCCCATATCTTGAGCTAATGGAATAAAGCCGGATGAATTGCTGAAGTAATGCGTGAGCAATTCAAACACAGAAAAATTTTTTTCATCCAGCTTAAATTTTCCTTCAAACAGCATATTGGCACGGTACTGCATGAAAGATTTCGTTTGCTCATAACTCCACTGGTAGCCGGTAAGATATCTGCGATTGGCTTCCATTCGTTTCAGGTTTTCCTGTTCTTTTTGCAAATTCTCCTTTTTGCGTTTAGCTGCTATGAGTGCCGTCGCTGTTTCTTCCTCAGATAGCATTATGTGGCTATAGCTGTCCAAAATCTGCATTTGGGTTTGTTTCAAGGACAATTTTTCCGTTTTTTCCAGTTCGGTTTGAAATGATGTCATTGCTGTGGATTTTGTTGTTCAGGCGCTGCCATTCGTTGTTTAAATCACTTATGGACCGTGTACTAAACCATGCATCTGCTTTCGCAAAATCAAGAATTTCGCCCCATCGTCGCTTGATATGTTCGCCCGGATCATTGTCAACAACATGGCTCCGAGGGAGTGGCAATCCATCGGCAATCTTGTATGCAATCTGCAGCAAGGCAGGATTATCCTTGCTTTTATCGGGCGGATACCGGGGAAATCTTCGCTGGTAAAGCTGCAACATCTGCACTACGATTCCGGAATTTTCCTCTACTTCAGGCAAAAGGTTTTCAGACTTTCCAAAAATTTCATTTCCCTCTTCATTTTCATCTCCATATTCATTTTCATTTCCATTTTCTAAAGGTATGTTTGAGGTAATACCATCTTGTAGGCTTGGTATGTGTTTGGTATTCTTTTGGTATTCTTTTGGTACAATATCTGCATTATCATTATTCCACCGCTGTGCGATATTCACTATTTGCTTTTTTGAATGCCGCCGCATTTTTTCAAGAGAATTCTCAAGCCATTCTATATAATATCTACCTTCAGCATCCTTTTCCAAAATCCATTCAATCGCATTCCAACATATTTCAAAATCACCACCCAACACTTTCTTAATATCATCTTTTGAAAGGTGTCCGCGCTTTCGTTGAGCAGAAATAAGGTCATAATAAGCGCCGCGTTCCAAACGATTCATGTGAGCAACATCCTTTGCCGCATCGCCATCATAAAAAGTGAAACAAAAATCAATTTTTGCCATACCGCCGGTTGCTGATTAAATTACTTTTACTTTTCAATTACAACATACTCAGAGAACGCCTTTAATTGCGCCGTCATAATTTCATCCCGCAGTTGAATTTCAATATCTGCCAAATCAGAAGAAACCAACCCGCAAAGAATAGTACCATCTGTTGGCTCTACATCAATTTCCACGACAAAGGTTTTTGCGGCAATTCCTTTATATACTGGAATGTTCAGGATAAATGAAAGGTCAAGGTTGGATTTGGCTTCAACCAGTTTTTGAATGGCGGCATTACCCTTTAAATCGTTGGCGCTGGTAAATTTAACCTGGGTATTTACTTCCAACTTTTGCAATTGGCTTAATATCCTGGCATGCTCTTCTCTTGTTTGAAAATAAGCCCGTTTGAGACGAAGCACTTTAAACAACTCAACAATACTAAATCGTTTTGGATTGTTGATACAAAAGCTTAAGAGGTCCGGGAACTTTTCCAGCTTCCCGGTGATAATACTTGCAAAATGAACATCCTCATCAACTGTTAATTCTATAGAAAGCTTATCATAATCGAAAACGACATTGGTTTTATTAGCAGGTATTTCTACCTTTCTCTTCGTGACAAATTCAAGCGGCGCAAAAATATTACCGTTAAGTTTAACTGCCCTGGGAGGGAAAACTTCAGGAGCAGCCCCCTCCCTTATCACAACTTCCTTTGATTCGCCGTCAAGGAAAAAATTTTTTTCTGACATGTTTCTTGTTTGAAGATGGTTTAAAATTTATTATCTGAATTCAAAATGCTCATTCTCTTCTACAATGGTTGCCTTAAAAGGAAAATCAGGTTTTGGTATTTGCTGAATAACTTCTATAAGAAAAGAAGAACCCGTAAACACAACATGTTTAGTGCTATCCAGTTCAATTTGCATATGGAGGCACTTTCCATTACCCTTTGCGAACTTTGATTGTTCTATTCGATAATCATGAACTACTATTTCGCGATTCAAAATCCTGTTAATTTTAATTTTATCCCCGGTAAAACTTTGACTAATGGTTTTTATTCCAAATTCTTTAAACTGCTTCATTAAGTAACTTTTTCATTAAATGCCTGCTATCGCAATGTTTCGCCCAACCATAATAAGAAGCAATGGATGCTCTATTTTTTCTTTTAGCTAACATTCTTGCAAAATTCTTCTTTATGTTTTTCCTTAATAATGTGTGAGTATGGTAAAAGCGGTACCCAACAAAGTCAACGCTCCTGCTATCAACTGGAAAAACCTGCCAATTGCCTTTTACAATTAATTTCAAATTTTGGAGTAGGTAAATACTTATTTCCTGCAACAGATTATGCAGATCCTTCTTATTTGACGAAAAAATAACCAGGTCATCCGCGTAGCGGAAATAATATTGGACCCTTTTTACTTCCTTCAGCCAATGATCAAAATAGGTGAGATAAAAATTAGCGAAGTACTGACTAAGGTAATTTCCAATTGGCAGGCCTTCCGCACTATCAATTATTTCATCCAGGAGCCAAAGGAGTTCACTATCCTTGATTTTCCTCCTCAGAAGATTTTTTAAAATGGCATGATCAACACTTGGATAAAACTTCCGGATGTCCATCTTAAGGCAATAAGTTGTATTGCCGGTATCAACTAAAGCTCTTTTCACCGCCCTGGCTGCTCCATGTATTCCCTTACCTTTTATACAGCTATATGAATCCGCGGAAAACACAGAAACAAATATTGGCTCCATTACATTCATAATGGCGTGATGCAATATGCGATCAGGATAATAAGGCAAACGAAATACAATCCTCTCCTTGGGTTCATAAACTTTGAACGTAGTATATTTTGAAGTCTTGAATGTTTTATTGATCAAACTTTGCTGCAGGGAAATGATGTTGTTGGACCTGTTTTTATCATGTACTTTAATTCCATACTGATTGCTTTTTCCTTTCCTGGCAATCTCATCCGCTAAATTGAGGTTGTCAATACTGCAAACTTTTTGATATAAATTATTCAATCGTTTCATTATTAAGCCTTTTCTTTTACGGGTCATATTCTCTACCTAACGGGATACCAATGCCCCATATTAAAAATGTCATTTTTTGCCAAGAGGCAAGGTTTGCACTTATAAAAATTTGCCAAAGGTGGGAGCTGACGTTCGAATTCGTGTTATCGTAATTCGCATCGTTCAGACCGAAGCCCGAAGCTGAAAAGAACACCGCTCAATAAGTGCACAACCCACATACTTAAGACACGACCATCAAATCCTTATACAAATCCTCAAATTGTTTCCCCGCATATTTTGCCAAATCCCGTGTCCGATAGCAAAGGCGGGAGCCGACGTACGAATTCGCGTTATCGTAACCCGCAGCGCCCAGACCGAAGCCCGAAGGGTTGTCATCAGTTACCTCCATATCAAACCAGGGATACCACTTATATTCATCATCGTTATTCCAATCAAACCTGTGCCCCTCATTTAATACATCGTTAATAATGAACAGCTTCGCAGTAGCGATCAGGGCCTTTTGATGCTGAACGGGATAAGCCGATACATCAGGAAGTACCTTTTCCGGATCTAAGCCTTTTATATTGCAGGCCTCTTCAAATGTTTTAATCAGGTCCATATGTTTTATTAAAGAGTAAAAAAATCTTTATAGATGTCCACAAATTGCTTAGCTGCATATTTGGCAAGCTCTTCCGTTTTAAAGCAAAGGCGGGAGCCGACGTCCGAATACGCGTAAGCGAAATTCGCACCGTCCAGACCGAAGCCCGAAGCCGAATCCATGTAAAACCAAGGATACCATTTACGCTCGCTGCTATTATTCCAATTAGGAACCCACAGTTCATTGAGGGCTTTATTAATAACCTTAATCTTTTTGTAAGCGATTTCATCAGGAGTTCCCTCCTTAAACCTGTTATCATTGGGATCGTCCCCGGTTTCTAAGCAGGCATCTTCAAAACCTTTAACCCGATCGGTAATTTTTTGAGAGAAAAAATCTTTTCCAAATGTGCCTTCAAGAATTGTTTTTATTTCAGCAATAGCTGAGGGGTATATCTTTCTTGCTTCTTTGTCGCTGATTGTTAATTGTTTCATGTGTAAAATTTATTGAGGGAAGTTAATTTCTGCCTGAAATTCACTCATCAGCATTCTACGTTCCCCCACCTTGGCCCCTGTGGCTTCGCTATAGAATTCCATAATCTTATTATCATAGTCAGGAACCAACAATACCTCCATTTCAACATCCTTAAAGCCGGTTACCACATCTTCCAGCAATTCATTGTTTTCATGGTTAAGGGGTTTGGTTTCTGCTTTTATGATATCCTTAAAGTCCTTCAGCTCTTTGGATTTCTTTTTTAGTTTAACCAGGTTTTGAGCAATAGTATCTTTCATGATCATCAGTTCCTCCTTTGTGAATTCATGACGAACTATTTCCTTTGACTTCTTTGTAGCAAGACTTACAAGTGTGTTTGGCTGTCTGTTGGTAGTGGTATCCATTTTAAAGATTATTTTGTTTTATAACGAATGGCAAATTCTTTCCCTTTAGTAGCACTATACACACGCGTTCTGGATCTTGCTCCGCGAGATGCAACTTTATGGGAGACATACAGGTAACTTCCGGCTTTGCGTATACTGTCAAATTCAATAGCTGAATCCTTTCGCTGGGGAAAAGGCAAACTCATATCATAAACTACCACGGGGGTATTATTGGAGATAACAGGATATGTGGTAATCATCGGGTATTAGTTTTAAAATGGCAAATCATCCGGCGCGCCTGGATCGTTAATATTGTCAGTAAAACCATCACTATGGTGAATATTTTCAACTGCACTATTTCGCTGCACAACCTTACCTGGAATAAGCAGCGGACGAACTTCTTCGTTTAACACCTTCAATAAAAAGTTCATCCGTTCGGTATTATCCCAACCATCAACCAATTGCCCTGCCTGGTTTCTTATTTTACATGGGACCAATTCCGGCATACCATTAGGGGTATCATTTTTAAAAAACCATTTCAGCGCGGAGCCATCCTGCCTTATTATCATTCCAGTTTCCTTTACGCCATCCTTTTCTTTATAGGTAGGTATAAAGGTGGCCGGACTGGCAGGAGCAATATTTTTCGCTATGCAAAGGAACGCCCGAGCATATCCGCTGTTTAACTGCATTTGAAGTTGATACGCATCAGTTGAATCTGTAATGATGAGATGCAATTCCGGTCCAAACTTGCCATCCGCTTTTACATAAGCATCCGTAAGCTGCCCGGTTAGATCATGATGAAGTTCTACCGTGCTTTCGTTAATCCTATGGGCAATTTTGCCCGCTTTGATGCCGCAATAAATACGCTTTTGTCCACCATCGCCAAATCCCATTGTAGTGTAGTTAAAGGAGGGGCGATCCTAATCTATTTGTTTAAGCCCCTCCCGGTTAAAAATTATTTTCCTTTCTTAAGATACTGCTGTGAAATATCCCGCATAAGCTGGGAAACTGAAACATTTTGCTTTTTTGCCTGCTTTGAAATTTTCTTTTTAAGTGAGGCCGAAAGGGAAAATTCAATTTTTACTTTTCCGGATTTAATTTCTGCTGCCATGATATAGGTGGTTTTAAATTAAGCGCTAACCAGTTTCATTTGCACATCCGCTACGGCCGGTGGTTTATCTTTATGCAGCTCATCCCAGGCAAGACCGGCGGCAAATACCACACCTTCACCAAGATCAAAAGACCGGTCTTTATCAATCATTGCCGTCATTACTCCCAAAGCAATTTTTATTACAAATTCTCTTTTCAAAAAATCATCAGTCGCCATGATGTTTCATTTTTGGTTTTTAAAAATAGCCCCGGCAAGAATGTCGGGGCTTTGTTCAACCCTAAACCCTTGAGAAAGATGATACCAGAACCGGTATCGTAAGGAGACCGGGATTCGAACCCGGACGCTGGTTGCATCATCCAGCGGAAACACTATGCGATTTACGTCTCCTGCGTCTGCGTGAGCTTACCAATTTCGCCACCTCCTTATTTACCGGACAAACTTGTACGGGATGCCGGCTTTTTGCTAACATATATGCACTGTAAAGAACTACCGCTATTTAAAGCCAGCGGTGAGGCTTATAACCGTCCTTAAATATTTAATAATCCTCTTCCCTGCACACTGCCCGAAAAATTATATACACAAATATTGCTGCCACTATATTCCATAAAAAAGATACATCCATAAACAATTAAATCTTTATCGTTTAGAATCAATCAGCTTTATATCCTGCACCGGAAACCACCACTCCCCCCCCCGTTTGCGGCCGGTAACTCCATTTTCCGTTAGTATTTTCATTAAGCTTCGGTGACTTTTGACGCGGTATCCTTTTTCCTGCAGTATTCTCTTTGCACCCGGCGCGGCTGTTTCTTTAGGTTCCTGCACAGGCATTGCTGCAATCAAGCCTTCAGCTACTCGTGGCAACATTGGAGCAATAGCCAGCCGAACGCCTTCAATAATAGCGGCCTGAATAGTAGATTCTGAAATATTTATCTGAACAGGCATTTTTACAGTTTAACAATTGAAAGAAAAGTTTTGTAACCAAGCATGGCGGCCACTACATCGGGAGCATCATGGCATTGGCTTTTAATATCTGAAATAAGCTGTCGAATAATAACAGGGTGAGGTTTGGCCATTACATTGTTGATCATAATTCCAAACACGGATTTACTATCAACTTTTTCAAGCTGCCCAACTACTTTTAATTCATCGGGGGTTAACTTTTCTACGCCTGGGAATGTTTTCATATTTCGTTACAGTTACAGGTTGAATAAAATATTTTGATGAACCAAAATCGCATACCGCTCGTTTTACATCTCATTACCGTGTATCCTTTCAAGTCCCTCCATCTTAATCGCTGCTGGTGGATTTCAACATCATTACGGCCACAAACACACTCATGATGCTCCTGGATTGTTTTAAGGGTTATGGGGCGCGGCATACGTTTATCCTTTGGTAATTAATTGAATAGGGTTATGAAATCGTATTTCTACACCGTATTTTTACGATGCACTAAACCGCTATTGGTAATTGGTCAGCTTGTAGAAGCTGATCATCCGTCAATCCGGTATGATCCCTTATGCATTTGAGTGCCGCAATTGTGGTGAGGGGCCCGTTTTCTTTATTATTCTCCAATACCCTACGCATCCATTGTTCAGAACGATCCAGTACCAAAGCCAATGCAAGTATTGTTTTCCTTTCCGCTTCAATAGCCGTTATTGCTGCGTTTGAAAGTTTCATTTTATATTTGTTTTAGTGATATGGACGTAAAGATACAACCTTTTTGAAACTGTGCAACTTTATTGAAACTATTTTGAAATATAAGTATTTATAATATTTAATAAAATGGGAGACTTACGAAAAGAAGATATAGAAAGGTTTTATCAAGATTTTGAAAAATTAAATTTAATAACTCCTGTTGCTACTATAGCAGAAGCCGTTAAAATGTCAAAAGGGAGTGTTAGTAAGTATCTAAATAAAAAGCTTGACCCATCTGAAAATTTTCTAAATAAATTCTACGAAAAGTTTTACAACACAGGTTTCAATAAAGTTTCACGTGAAACAACACAAGAAGGAAGCAAGGATATTGGATCAGGTATAAATCAGGAGAAATCGGATAATAAGAAATACGTAGAATTGTTGGAACGGGACCGCAATTTGCTTGAGCAAATGCAGGAAATAATAAAAACTAATTTAACAGAGTTGCTATTGGCGCAACGATTGAACCGGGCACAGCTAACGGTTTTAACTGATCTGGGTTCAAAAACACTGGCAACGGTTCAAAAACGAAACCTTGAGATGGTGAGAGAAGAAACAAGCAAAGCGCTGAACGATATTGTGGTTCTACAGCAACAAGCGGGCAACGCCGCAAACAAGTAATACAAGGGCTTTCTTTCATTAGAAATAAGGGTTTTGGTTTATAAATCAGCAATGTAAAATATTAAGCCTTATTACCCATTTGACATTTGATAATAAACCCGCTCCTATTATAATTTAAAAATATACAAGGGCGTTATGGAAAGAAAACCCTTGTATATGAAAAGATTTACATTGGCATTATTTCTTTTTACAACGCTTCATTCTTGCAGCAATACCGAAATAGAGGTTACAAAGGATACCCCCGCAGATACAGAGGTTAGAGCGGCCCAAATATTTAAAGATTATACAGAAAACGAAGTAGCGGCTAACCAGAAGTATAAGAACAAAGTGCTTTCCGTTTCAGGAATTATTGCCTCTATATCAAATTATGGCAGCCAAACAAAAGTTGTATTAAACGATGGCAATCCCGAAAATGTGGGTGTTATCTGCTATTTTAAAAAAGAACACGAATCTGACATAGCACAATTGAAAAAGGGAAGTCAAATTAAAGTGAAAGGAATTGGACAGGGGGATCTTTCAATTGACTTTGATATGGAAAACTGCATTCTCGAACAATAATCATTAACTATTTTATATGAAAAAAGTACTCAAAGTTTTCCTTTACTGTTTCATCGCATTTATTGGGCTTATGATTCTTGCCGTGGCATCAGGAGATGAGGTAAAAACAGATGCAGAGCCAACAAAGGAGGCTCCAAAAACAAAACCTGTGGAGCTGGTCAGTGTTCCGGATGAAAAAATTTTGGATTTTGAAGTTGTTCAAAAAAAGGAAGATTGGGGAGGGCGCAAACTATCGGACGTATATGCTACAATAACTGAAAAGCCTGCCAACAAAACAGAGATTGACGCCACCGTAAGGCGTATTGCAAAAAACTACCTGAAAGAAAGTAAACATATTCCCGACCACTTAACGGTTTGGCTGTATACCTCAAAAGTACAGGCAGCAGACCAAAATTTACACTCCGAATTTATTGCTCAATACTGGAAAAATTTTAATTCAAAAGATGAAACAGTAAAGATTAATGATCAAAAGCTGGATATGCTGTTGGGCAAAGGAGAAAGGTTTGCCGCATTTAATAAGGTGAAAAAAGCACTTACGGATAAAGGGATAGACTTTTGCCAGTTACACGTTCTCCATAGAAATTGGATGCGCTGGAGTGATGAGAAATCAAAAGAAAAGTATGAGCCAGGAGATGACAGGCGAATGGATTATATGGATGAGCTATACGATAGGGAAGTGAATGAATTCCGGAAAAAGTTTAAAGTTTCTGAAGAATTATGGAATGAATCAATGACATATGGCGATTATGCCTGCGATAATAGCCCAGAATAACCGCCTATCTGTAAAATTACATTATATGCCATTTGAAATACCTGCTGCTGGCTGGGCCGCCATAGCCAGTGCATCAACGCTTTTAATAACCGGGGGGGTGGCTCTTATCCGGGAAAAGGTTGTTCATAAACAAGCTTTAAAAAAAGAGGTATTTCTTAGAAAGTTACAGACCTATGAATCAAATATTACGTACGCTTCTGAAGGAATAAGAACCTTCAGGAGCATATGTGACAATATTAGGAAAGCATCCAACTCTCAATCTTATAACAACCTGGAACAGATACAGAAGGATTTTGAAAATATATCAAAAATAGTCATTCCTTCTCTGCACACAATTCAACTTTATTCAAAAATCAGTTCGCTGACTTTAGGACCACTGGAAAAGGAATTGAAAGAAGAAATTGATAAACTACCCAACTTTAAAGACGATATCAATACAATTGGACTGGAAAAAGCACGGGAAAAGCTTTACGACAGGTTGGGGAAAATTGATGATATTTTACGCAAAGTAGAAAATGCATATCAATCGCTTTTCAAGGAAATGCAAAAGGAGATTGCCGAATATCTGTAAGTATACTAATCCGACACCAAAAGCGACACCAAAAAATATTTCGCAAAGAAAAACCCGCTGCAATAGCGGGTTTTGTGTTTTCCGTTGTGAACCCTGTGGTACAAAACTCGAACCATTTTTTAGCGGATTTAAAGCTGTTGATAGATATTTCAGCAACATAATGAACTGGCTTTCAGTATGGCATTGTGATTTGGCAGACGCACCACCTTACTGAAGTACGTAATTTTTTCAAATCAATATGTAGTGGAGAAGTCTGCTAAATATCAATTAATGTCACAGTCTGTTGTACGGAAGCGGATACCGGATATGTGATCGGTGGAAATCCGGTTGCGAACAAGTGGCTGTACCGCTTCCCGCACAGCGGCGTTCCGCCTACGGGGAAAGGAATGCCGATGTGCCGCCTGGGAGGGCTTTAGGCGACCTTTATAGGTTGGGTAGTGAAGTTATCAAGGTTGTGAAAGAAGCCTTTATTTTCGGTCATTCCGTGGCGGAAAAGGTTCCATAGCAGGGAGCAACCCATTTGGGCAAGAGAGGAATTAATGTACAGGTCTTGCTTTTCCAATGCTTCAGCCAGTGAACAGCTTGGGGTATTATCTGTTTCTTCAGACCGTTTCAGAAGTTCGCCATACTCATCCGTAATAAATGGCAGACTTGCCACCGCATGATATTTTTCAGACTGCGGTTGCTTGATTTTTCCAATAGTGGATAGCAGCACCTGCCCTGTGGACTGGCTGTTGCCGAAATCCATCCAGTATTTGGCCTGGTTGCGGTAAGCCCTGTTATTATTTAATCCTTTAAGTATTTCAGCTATTTCAAACCGTGCCTTCACGCTGTCAACGCAGGAGATGTAAATACCTGCCTGTGCATGTTCGGGCAGCCTGTCCAAACTATCCCGTTCAAACTTTGTGGTTTCAGCTTTCCAGTTCGTGCCAGCCCATCTGTTGGAACGGTTTATCAGGGCAACGGACTTATATAGCCCTACCTCACATTCAGCAAACCGTTGTCTGCCTAAATTGGCATCTGTTACTATATCATCGTCCCAAAGCCTCACCGCTATCCCTGCATGTCCTAATTCATTCAGGCTGTAATTCATTTCTACCAATGCCGTTAGCACCTTTGAACCTGTGCCTCCAGCTCCTATAAGGTTTACCTCAATGGGGTTGGTTGGGGCAATCAGGTCATTGTCTGTAAAATGCACTTTTACTTTATCCGTTTTCATCGTAGTATATTTTTTATTGTCCTGTCTGTCTTTTTCAATACTTCTTTCGGAAATGGCTCTCCAGTCTTCCGCAGCTTCTTCCATAGGCTCACACAATTACCGTGTATAGGGTTATGATTTTGCATCAGGTGGCTGAAATAACTGTTAAAGAAATAGGTTTCCCATGCGGCTGTAAATTCTTCCAATGATGCTGACTTTCTGATATTGACATCCACCGTACCCATACATACGCTTCCCTCCGCATAAACATTGAAAAATGGAGCATGATAAAGTGGTGTGTTTTCGGTCGGTTTCCTGTCGCTTTTTAAAGCATAAACATGCAACTTTTCTTTGTTGGCTATCCAAAGTAAAGCGGGTACACCTGCCATACCGTTTGAAATGCCTAAACCTTCAACGAAAAAGAGATTTTTACAGGTTGCTTTTGTAAACCACATCACAAAACCGTTTTCCGAAGAGTCTGTATAAAGGACATTTGAAGCAATGATGCCTTTAGGCTTCAGAAAAGCCTTACAGCCTTCTCTTGTTGTGTCTAAAGCCTTTGACAAACGCTGTGCTTCCTTAATGGTTAAGGGATGGGCATTTATAGGATTGCCATTCTTATCCATATCAAAATATTCTACATAGACTTCTGCATTCATTCCTTTCGCTTCATAAAATACCAAAGCTGTCTTAGGATGGTAAAGTGTGCCGATATTTTCCATTATATCTTTCATGGTAATTATTTTAATCGTTATTCAGCAGGTAACATAAATCGCCTATCAATGGGAATAACCTGTTTTCAAATTCGAGGCTGCAATCGGTCATTGCTGTACCGTTAAACTTTTTTAATATGGTAGGTTCTTCTGTTGTGCCACATTCATTGAACTCATTGTTTACACTTTCAGCAAGCGTTTCATAAAGCCATCCCTTTGCATCTGCTATAAAGGAGATATACTTTCTCATTGCAATTACTTCGTCCTCCTGTTGTTCATCATCCTGTACATATTTTGCGTTTTGGAAAACCGTTGTTGCAGGATAATCAGTATAAAGTGCAAACATTCCCTTCGCTACATTCAGGCACTCCTGTTCAAAATCGTCTGTAGGTTTGAATGCCTTTATCCGTTCTGCAAACACATCGAGATTTTTACGGTTGAATATTTTCTGCTCCATCTTTTCACCGCACCGTTGAGCAACCTTCAATTCTTCTTTACGGCTGTCCAATTCTGTTTCATCATCCTGCTCTATCCAGTCGGCAATCATTTCGTATTGCCAATAGATGTAAGCATCTTTCTGCCTGTAATAAGGTATATCAGCTACATGATACAGGTAAGCGAATACTGATAACAATAGCCGGGCTGCTCTTTTTGTCTTCGGGTCTTTGAGCATTTTATACAACGGTAACACAGGGATATAAAATAGGGTTGTTCCTGTATTGTATTGCTCTTCGCTTATGAAAAAGGTCTTTCCCTTATCATCCTGTGCCAAACGCAAACTGTTCCAGTTTTTAATATTCCGCTTTAAATGGTTTTCCACTTCCCATACAGAAAGGGCGATATTGTAGGGATAGCCGAACGTCCGAGTATCCATAGGCTCGAAGCCGCTGTAATGCCTGGCAACTGCACATAGGGAACAATAAAAATCAGCTTCTATTTTCTCCCCTTCGGTAGCAGGTTGTACCGTTTTCATCGCTTCCAGTTTAGGCAGAAAAGTGGTTCTTAAAAAACCATTGGCAACATCTGTTGCGGTACTGACCTGCGTTTGTCCTTGCTTGTTTCGTGTGCGTCTTTTGTCCTTTGTACCCATGCTGTGAACTCGCCCAACTGTTTGTAGAGCTTTCTTTGCCTTTGCTTTTGGGGCATTTGGATGATGCCCGATATAATATTGTGCTGCATATTCCATTGCTTTAAATTTTAAGATTAACCTTTTGTTCCCATCACGCTTTCAAAACGATACTGTACGGTATCATCTTCAATTAGTGGTGCGGATATTTTGGCGGTGGTGAGTATGGGATAGGTATTGGCATAAAAGTTCATCACCGCTTCCACGCTCCATGAAGGTTCAGGGTCTGTAAGCCTTATATCCGTCCCGTTTTCTTTGAGCAGGAAAACCCTGTCTAATTGCTTTGCTATTAACATGACTTTTTGTTTTACAGATTATTGATTTGTTTCCTCATCTTCCTCCCAATCTTCTTCGGTTGTTTCGGCATTTTCTTCGTTCCCATCTTCTTCCGCATTCGCTTCATCCCTTTGCGGCTGCCCGTCAGCTACTGGTGTTGCACTGCTACCAAACAGGTCAGGTGCAAACTTTGCGGATAAGGATGATTTTCGTTTGCGGATGGCTTCTGCCTGTTCGGGATAGTCTGATGGGTCAGGCACTTTCATCCATGCGTCCCTGTATTTTCCCTCTTTCTCCAGTTCATCCACTTTCTGCATTGCTTCTTTGTATTTTTTCTCTCTGGCTTCTTTTTCCTTTCGCTCCCTGTCTGCCTTTTCCTTTTCCATAGCAGATTGTTTTTTTACTTCTTCCAACTGCTTCATAAAGCCTTCCATGTCCACCATTAAACCTGAAGCGGTCTGTATTGGTGTGGCTATCCGTTCAAAGAAACCGTTATCCAGTTCTTCGGCACTACCTCTAAGATTAAGAGGCGGTATCAGTTTCCTTGCATCGTCACCGCATTGCTCATTGTTGAGCATAACCGATACTATCCAGTTACTTTCTGCTCCCTTCCGTATAGTTACTTGCAGGTCGCCTGTTATATTCAATGCAGCTACGCTGCTGAAAAAGTTTGTTGTTTCCATTGTTCAAATATTTTTTTGTTATAAGAATTTCTGTACAGCCCTGTACAGTTTTGTTCCTATGCTGTTTTATCGAAACAGCCATCCCCACAGCCCCCACAGCATCAGGGCTAATGCTGCCCACTTCAATACCCATTCTATTGCAAGTGTTATTAAGCCCTCGAAATAGTTATTGAAATGCTGTAACCCACCTAAGCCCCTGCGGTTGAACTGTCGCATACCAACAAACAACCTGATTGCTAAACCGACAAAAAACATAGTCGGATATGGCATAGTTTCTAATAGTTTTATCAATGCTTCCATAACCTTGTATTTTATGGGTTAAATAATAGATCAATGGCTAATGTGAACTTAGGATTGCCGTGCTTCCTTATAGTGGTGTATGAGGTCATACAATGCACCATATACAATGCGACATAGCCATCAAAAAGTTGGTCGGCAAATAAGCGGCTTTGCGTATGCAGTCGTTTCCCATACCTGCTCATCTTATTCCTGACTTCTTCAACAAAGGATAACCATGCTTCAATGGTCAGCAAGCCGTTTTCCCATTGGCTGCGTATCAACTGTTCGTCCTCCTGAATAGTAAGACACATATTGTTAGTGTACTCCAATAAAGCGGGTATTTCCTGCGGAAATAGTTCATGCAGCAACTTTGCTTTCTCTACGTTTATTAAATTATTTAACGGTTTCATATACCTGATTTGTAAGTGGATAATAAGGACAGGCATTGCTGCCTGTCCTGTTACTTTAGTTCAATGCAAGCACATCTGCACCATCCTTTGCAAACTGGCTGCACAATTCAAATGCTCGCTGTGCTTTACCCTGTGCCGTGCCACCCATCACAATGGATTGCAACTTGCTTTCATCGTCCTTGTAGGTGCGTACATTCTGATAGTAGCCTGTTACCGCATTGTATGCCCCGAATACTGTTCCTTTGGTGGTATTCAACTGTTGTGTATCTGCCATCATTGCATAGGCAAAGGCATCTTCCACCGTATTTTTAAAGACAGTTGACAGTTCATCATCAGCACCTTTTTTTAGTGCGTCCAATGTTTCCTTATTGGGGCAAAGTGCCAGTTGAATAAGTTTCTTTACTTCTTCATCACAGATACGCACCTTTGTCCATTGGTTGAATATTCCTTCCAGTTGGACACTTAGCTGATTAGCCAATCCCATTACTTTATGGGCGTTTTCCAAACGTTGTTTCGCACCTGATGTATGGCGAATGCGTACCACGTTAGACATATTGCCTAATGCAGCATTGAGGGTATTTTGACAAACGATACGCACAGGTGTAAACGCTGCGGTAATACTTCCCGTGCCATCGTGTGAAGTGGTCAGGAAGATGTATTTCTCGGTAACATCATCACCGTTACCTACACGGATATAATCAGGTAGTTTAGCCGTAATAAATATGCGTTCCCCGTTGCCCAATGCTCCTGCGGTTTCGTACAGGATACCATCATCTCCACCCACAATAGCATCGAAAAATGCGAAGGCATCTGCATTCTGTACTATCTGGTAATCCTTTCCCACTACGCCAAAAACAGTATTGGTATCGGTACGCATGGTTGCGAAATTGTCGGGCAGTAAGATGTTGCCACCTTCTCTTATTTCACCGTCATTGCTTATGCTTATCCCTGTGCCACGGGTGTATAAGGGTGATTTGACAACCTCGAAATCAAGCCCTGCATATTTGATAGCTCCGGCACTGGTAGGATATTGCTCTACTATCTGTCCCAAATTGTGCCATGCTTTCTGCTGTACGCTAAAGAAGCTGTATTTGCCTGTACGTTCGTTATAATTAAGATTATGTGCCATGTTTGTAATTTTTAAAAGTTGATAAATGAAAATGAATGATTAGAAAGGCAAATCGTCTGTGCCATTGTTAGCAGGTACTGCGGAGTTGTTTCTGTTACCACCTGCTACGGTTTCAGACCGTTTACCACCTCCATACAATTTGATTTTTGATGTATGGAAATTGAGTGCTGCGTGTGCCTCACCATCTCCACCAATCCATGCTCTTGCACTCACCCTGCCATTGAGTTCTACCAATGTCCCTTTGGTAAGTACCTTCGCTACATTTGTTGAAATCCAGTAAGCACAGTTGAAATACTCGGTGTGTTCCACCCGTTCGCCTTGTTTGTTGCGGTAACTTTCGTTGACTGCTACAGAAAAGTTCACTACCTGTTTGTCGCTCGGCAAGGTGCTGATTTGTGCATCCTTCGTTAATCTGCCAATGATGTTCATGATTTTTAATTTTAATTGTGAAACCATTTTGTTTACTTCTTTTTTCACCCGCCTGCCCTAAAAGCATTTTTCCAAAAGAAAAAACGGAAAAAAAGAAAGCAGCGACAGAGTTTAGCCGCAGGTGCGGAGAGCTATAAGTCCCGAAGGGTGCAAGCGCAGCGCAGCATTATGCGCTCGTAGCAACGAAGGCGTAACTATCTTAGCTGCCTTTTTGCCCGTTTCGATTGGAAAATGCCGAGCAGGCTGGTTGCTATTTCAGCCAATGCAGACTTGATGGTAGCTTGTGCAACGAAGCATGAGGGGGATGTAAGGCGGTGAGGAACGATCCGGTCACGACGAAGAAGGGACGGAAGCGAAGCGTACCCTGGAATGACCCGGCCCGAAGGGACATGCCCTAAAAAATAAAAAAGCCGAAGACAAAATCTTCGGCTAATATCAACAGCTATTCCAATTTTATTGTCCTATATTTTCACTAAGTTCTTTTATTTTCTCTCTTAGTGGTTTCGCATCTAAATGTTTGTTTATCTTATCTGCTTTTTGGTAGTATGGTAAAACGGCTTTGGGTAATTTCGCTTTTCTGAAATGGTTTTGCTCATTTTTCCATTCGTCATATTTTTTGTCACCAAATTTTACCAGCAGCTCAATTAACCGGGTCATTTCGGTATTAAGATTTCTTTGGATTATTTTATCTTCCAGATTAAAAAATTCAGCGTCACTTAGATTGATCTTGTCTTTCTTTTCGTATCGGGTGAGTTTATCTTCAATTTCTATTTTCTCCTTGTCAACCGGATTCGTAGTTATATTCCAGGCTTGCCACATATCCCATTCCTTATTATAAGTAATACTTGTATCTGTCCATTCGCCATAGAATTGCGCTGTCTTACGTACAACAAATCCAACCAAGCCTTTCTCACTTCCTTTTATTTCAACATCTCTAAGGAATGGGAAAAAGCCTTTAATAATTTTATCCTCCTTATAAGAAGCAAAACTATCCCGGTATAGATTTCTGAAGGCATCAAAAAAACTGATTACATTATCTACTATAGGATATAAAAATTTGTTCACGTCAAAATAATATCTACCCACCCCTCAATTATAATTGGCTCTGAATCGTGCAAATTATATGCATCTTCATTTAGACTGTAAGCTGCATGAAAAAAAGTATTTCTAATAGTGGCATGATGGTTATCGTTAAAAAACTGGATAATGTGCTGCTTGCCGCAATCGTTCAATATTTCCACCACGAAATTTATTTTTTCTCCAGTCCCTAATAATCTGTCCTGTTTCCTTGTTTTCCAGAAAAAATAAGACGACCCCCTGTAACCCATTGTAATATTGCAAAGGCTTCCTAAAATGTTATAAAAATCACTGTTTTCAAAAAAAGTCGAGTATAATAAGCAAGCAATTCGGGTTTTCTCTTTCCCGTTAAACTCAGTATAAAGTCTTTTGTACATCTCTATTGCATCAAACCATTCATGAAGTGTATCTTCTATTGATGCCATGCCCTTAAAATTTATTAAGGTCAGTATAAATTCAAATTCATTCGTGGATCGGGCTTCTTCAAATAAAGAAGTCAAATCTTTTATAGCGTTATCCATATTCAACGGGGCTGTATTGTAATCAGCATTTTCAAGATAAAACTTTTATCATATTTGGAATTAGATTTTTGAGCAAGCAGAAATGCTTCTACATACTATCAAACTCCATAAAAATCGGGTAATGGTCAGAGGCGAAATCAGTTTTATCTGTTCTGATAACATCAAAACTCTTTAGTTTTTTTGCCAGTTTCTCACTTGCCATTGCGTAATCACATCGGAATGGAACAAACTCAGCGTTTAAATAGGACTTAGTTGGAACTGTATGTTGATTTGTTGTATTTGCCTGATGTCCGCAGTCAATAAAACCTGCTGCCTCAAATTTTTCTAAAACTGTCCGGTCAGCATTTTTTGAAAAGCCTTCAAAATATCTGGAACGATAATGTGGGCTAAGCGTTTTCCAGTTTTCCGGCTCATTATCATGTGGCGATAATGAATTAAAATCACCGGTTATCAGAGAGAGCGTAGCAGGGTCTGCTAATTGCATCAAGTACGATGCTTCCCTGCGGCGTACTTCAACGCCTGTTGGGCTAAGATGAACGCTTGCAAATTGAATGGGTAAAGAAAAACCAGGAATTTCAACACTCACAAAAGTTGCTGCATGATGAAAGTGAATATTGTCATAATTAAAATTATATACTTGGTAAGATGGGTCAATAAAAATGGCTGTATTCTGCCCGGTATGAATTGCATTGCCGAGAAATCCGCGCATATTGATTTTGCTTTCGGTTTCAAAAAGCAGCTTTTGGCCATTTAAATCAAAAACTTTGGCTTCCTGCATGAGAAATATGTCTGGTTTCAAGTCGTTGATGACTTCTATCTGAAACGCTCTTCTTTTTGCGCTGGCCGTATCAATACCGGCGAAAAGCGTATTCCAACTTAATACTTTCATAATGCGTTTTTTTTGAGTTGTTTATTGAGGAATAAAAATGACAGTACCGATAAAACCTGAATGCAGGAAATAAACCATAAAATGGAGCCGATGCTTATTTCATAGAGCCAACCAATGGCGGCACTCCCCATGAACCATGCTAAGCCATAAGCAGTATTGAAAATGCCATAAGCAAATGCCCGGTTATTCCTTGCTACCATGTCAGCGATGGCGGCTCTCATGATGGTTTCATGAATAGCCATTACAATGCCCCATAACACCACACCCGCTAATACTAAATTGAACGAGTACGTGAACGTGAGGAATGCAATCGGAGCAGATAAGAGCGGAAGCAGGATTAAGACTTTTAGCCCACTTTTATCGTATATCTTACCTACCAGCAAAGCGGCTACCGCATCCACACCCATAGCAATAGCATAGAAAAAAGGAATTTGCACATCGGTGATTATGGTATTAACCTTCAGGTGAAAAGCTATAAGCTGAAAATTGGCAAAGCCTAATACGCTTAGAAATGAAAACAACATATACCACCAAAACTTTGCAGGCAGCTTTTTTGTAGGTGACGAAGTATTCTGTTCTTCAACATGATGTTCTTCAAGTGCTTCGGGATTAGGCACTTTAATCTTTGCTGTGAATAGAAACACAAGTGTAAGTATTGCAGGTATCCACAATAGCGTAAACCCTTGCTTGTATGTGCCATGTAAAAAGAAAACCGCTGAAAAGAGTAAAGGTCCAATAATGCCGCCGATCTGGTCTATAAACTCATGCACTGCAAACCCAAACCCTCTGCCTGTATTAGATGTGGCAAAGGAAAGCATGGTATCTTTTGCAGGAGATCTGACGGCTTTACCAAAACGTTCCATAACAACAAAAAATGCTGCCAACTGCCAATTGTTTGCAAGTGCAAGCAATGGTATTGATACGAGCAAACCATATCCGATAAAAGAGATGGCCCAATATGATTTTGTTTTAGCAGCTACATAGCCAGATAACAGGCGAAACGCATAGCCGACAAATTCGCCTAAACCACTCACCAGCCCGACTACTGCCGCACTTGCGCCTAAAATGGCAAGATAAGGTGAAGCAATACTCCTGCCACCCTCGTAAGTAATATCGCCGAACATGCTAATAATACCAAATAGGAGAATAAAATGCCACGATGCTTTTTTTATGTTATTCGACATTGTATTATGAATAGCTTTTGTATAAACTGATGATAACCCAAAGAAGTAACAGCCCACTAATGACCCAGCCCAAATGAAGCCAGACAAGTTTTTCTAACCTGGTCAATGTATCTGTAATTAGCCTTTTCCAGTTAGTGATTTTCATCATGGGCGTCATACACTTTTTGAGCATAATCATCGAGTATTCTTTGGCATTCTTTAAATTTTTCTATTGAAGTAGCTGCAAGCGTTGCACCATAGAAATCTAACCTTTTAATCTTTTCAAGCCATGTTTCCAGCTTCTTTAAATCAACATCGTTTTCTTCCAGTTCTGCGTAGGTAAAATGTTTGGCTTTGGTTTCTTTTTTAATCTCGGCCTCAAAGTCAGCGCATTTTCCTAAGAACTCTTTGTATTCTTCATCCCTATCAGATTTAAACCTGTTGACGACTTTTTGTTCCTGTGTCTTGTCTAAGGCAACTGTTTCTAACAAAACACTTTCCCCATCCATTTTAGCAATATCGTTTTCTATCAGCTTTAACTGCTTGATATGTTCTGTTGTATTAGGCAAAAGACAAATGCTGTTTTGCAGATATACAGCACCCAACCCTTTCAATTTTCGCCATAAGGCAATCCTGTGTTTAGACGGTTCTGGCGGTACTTTATACGTCAATAGCAGCCAGGCATTTAATTTATTCATGTTGCAAATATAATGTAACTACCGTTACATTTTAAGTGTAATAACATTTTTTTGAGAATTTGGTTAGGTTGATGGAAAAGTTTTATCCTTTCTTGATTACCAGATGGCCTAATCCTGGGTCATTAAGCAATCGCTCCATTTCAGATTGAATAATGTCCTGTATATCCTGTTTTATCTGGAAATAGTTACGCTGTACCATGCCGTTATCCAACTTGCGGATCACTTCAATCTCCTTGTAACTTTCTTCTTCTCGTTTCAGTGCTTCATGGTCGTTGATAATTTCACAATGGAAGGCTTTCAGATCTATTTTATTATCGGGATCATCAGCCACCATGCCCACAAACTCGCCTGAACTTAATGCCGATATTTTTGACGGGGGTATAGCAGCCTCCAGTTGCTTTGAGCGACTTATAGACGTGTCTCCGCTGTTGATGGAATAACTTTCCCTGTCCTGCATGATTTTCCCAAAGCGTTCGGAGAGCTGCTTTGCAGTATCGCCCGTGACCTGACCAGCTACGATGTTGCCCGTGATATTCATAATTACATCTGCTTGTTCCCTGCCATAATCTTTGCGAAGCTGGCTGAAATCCTGGATGCCTACGCAGGTGGAAACCTTGTTGCTCCTTGCAGTGGCTATTAGGCTATCCATGTTGTTCAAATAGATAGTTGGGAACTCGTCAAAAACTAAACTGCTTTTCAATTTACCTTTCTTATTGACCTGCTTCACCAGACGGGTTACATAAAGGGAAAGCACTGCTCCATAGATCTGTATCTTTTGCGGATTATTGCCCATGCAAACTACTTTTGGATCGTCAGGATTATTTACATCGAGGTTGAAATCATTGCCGGATAAAACGTAGTATAATTGAGGGGAAGAAAGCCTTGCCATAGCTACTTTTGCAGAGGCTATTTGTCCTTCAAGCTGCTCCATTACGTCATTCAAATAAGCATTCAGAAAGGGATTAATCAATACCTCACACTCTTTGGCGGCTTCTGTTCTGAACAGCGTAAACAGGCTGTCATAGTCTGCCTGCATCAGTTCTATGACGTGCGGTAATGTGCAAAATTCTCCGTCCTTGTATTTCTTCAGATACCATATAACAGCAGTTAGAAAGTTAATTGGAGATTCCACGAAAAAATCGCCCTGACGCTTTATCCACTCTCTATTTAATCCCATTAAAATGGTGCGTGCAGATTCAGCAGCATCTGTAATATCGGTCATGGCTGATGGCTCCAACGGATTGCACCGATGGCTTCTTGTTAAGTCGTCAAAGTTGATCACATAGAACTTTGGTGGCTTGGCGTATCTGTGCTTGTTTTTCAACCAGGAATTGTAGGCAATCCTTGAAAGGTCGTCGAACTTAAAGTCGTACACGAACATTGTAAATCCCTTACGGATATGTTGGGTTATCACATGCCTGATAACAAAATAGGATTTACCTGCTCCCGGCGTACCCAATACCATAATCGCCCTGAAGGGATTGATAATATTTATCCAGCTATTGCGTACCTTATTTTTTAAGTGATAGCGTGCCGGCAGGTTAATAGAAAACTCATTCTCCAGTAAACGTTCTTCCTGCGGGAACGTCTCGTTTTCTTTGTTGAAAATGTCCTTGTTGTTGAGCCTACTTTTAATGATCCGGGAGAGCAATGTGCCGCCAGAAAGTACCAGCAAAAAGCCTATTGCGGTGATGCTTACATAAACAATTGCCTTCTCTTGTGCAGGCAATTGAAGCATCATGGAAAGGTAGCTGGCAAAATAAAGTAACAACCCCGTTATGAGATAAGCAAAGGCAGTTTTATAGTTCAGTTTCTCATCCTTCCGGCCTTTGGCTCCGAGCAGGGAGATCACCAGAAAGCCTAAAGCAATCAGCTTACTTTTAACGAAGTTGCTGAATATACCTGTCCGGTAAATGTTGCCTAAAATACGGTCGCTAAAAGTGCTGCTCAACTCCCATTCCTGGAATGCGGCATAGCAATAATAATAGAAGTGTATCACTAAAATAACGATACTGATCAACCTGGTCATGTCCAGAATTTTCCTCAGCGCCTGTTCATTTTCACCTGTCTGTACAGCCATTGTTTTAAATTTTATTGGTTATTGGATATGTTTTTTCTCTTTCTCTTTTTTCTGCCCTTTTTCTTTAGTTGTCCGGGTATATAATCAGCCGCCTGTTCGGGTTGTAAAAGGGAATCGAGTATGCTGCCGGTGGATATTGTAACCGGGACCGTATTAGTGCCCTGGAGAACGGGGGTAATGTCAGGCTTGGCAGTTTGTGTAGGCAGAGAGGTAGTACCGGATTTTTGAGCTGGCTGAGGTCGTAAGTCAGGTTTCACGGCTTCTTTGAAACCACATCTTTCCTGTACGGCTTTAGCACTGTATTGCTTGCCTAATGCACTTCCGTTGAAGACACTTTTGGTTTGGTGATCCACGTAGGTTACGCCGTATATCAACCCGGCATCATTTTGACGCAGGGCAACATGTATGCCCTTTCCTTCAAGCTGCTTTACCAGTTCGTCCAGCGTTGGCGTTTTACCAATAAACAACCTGTCTATCTCATTTTTTACACGGGTTTTAAAAGGCTGTCGTTTGGTATCATTCAGGATATATTTTTCTTCCAGAAATTTCAGTGTGGGCTTAGCATAAAAGTCACTGGCTTTTATCGGTACGCCTACCGGCTTTCCATCCTCGCCCAATATGCGGTAAACCAATCCGCCACCCTGAAAAATTCTTGAATGTTCGCTGCCACGATCTGCGAGTACGTTGTACTGCTTCAATACTGCATTCAGCTCCGGCAAACTGGTGTAGTTATATTTGTAGAGTACCGCATCGAGCACATTGGTGATCGCTCTTTTTGTTTCTGTACGTCCGTATTGCACCTTCTTTACATCAATAGGTTTTAACCGGAATGCCTCACTTCTTGCATGGGCATCGGCCACTACAAGACCAAACATTTTTTCAATCTCTTTTCTTGCGGGTTCTGACTTGCGGATGCCGAGGTGATGCAGGTCAATACGATTGCCGTTAGACTGGATATTAGTAGTGACTATATGGATATGCGGGTGGCCTGCATCGTGGTGCTGATAAACAAGGTAGGGCTGTTCGCCAAAGCCTAATTTCTGCATATAAACGTTGGCAATTTCCATCAATCGTTCCTTGCCCAGATGTGTTTCTGAAGGGTCGAAATTGAGTGAAATATGTAGGCTGTTTCGTTTAACATTCTCTCTCAGTTCCATCCTTTTCAGCAGATAGCCCAACTTAATTTTCAGGCTCATTTCATCTGCATTCAGCGGAAAATTTTCTGCTCCTATGCACTCCGCTACACCCTCTTTGACCTTGTTCTCATTGTAGTTGAAAATACGGTGCATGGAGTGGCCGGGCTTGATCACTGCAACCATATTTCCAGTATTTTTTTTACGTTATTCCTAACCTCATCTACCTTATTGTTAAGGATTTTTTTCTCCACTTCATACGCTATCAGCCAGCTTCTAAACTCAGCAATCTGGCTGAGTGTATGAAGCTTTTTAACAGCCTGATTGAAGTTATTTCCGACTGCATTTAGCTCGCTGCGAAGGCGGGTGAGTTCTGCCATTAAGTCATCCTGTGAGCTGCTGCGGTAGGTTGTTACAATAGGTTTATCGAACAGGCTGTGACGAATATAATCGCTCAGCTTACGACAGGTAGAAGCCTTCCATTTCTTTTCGATTTTTGCATACTCATCGGGTGTCAGACGCAACCCGACAATGCGTGTCCTGTTTGAATGTTGTTCTTTCATCACCGTTCATTTTCACGTTTTCAAGCTCATTTTCACATTTCATACGCCCTGCCCACGAGTTCCGAGTGATGGGCAGCCAGATCCGGTTGTTTAACAACCGTTCATCTGGCCGATTGCGGGAAAGTTGCAATCTTTCAGCTTTTAGAACCTCTTTCAGACATTGAAAGGCTCTAAAGCGTATAAGAGGCTACAGCACTTTAAAGAAGCTAAAGCGGCTCTTATAGTTCTGCTATTACTTATTTCAATTTCTGTTTTTGATGTTTCTTCTGCTGCTTGCCGAAATTCACCATCCAGTCATTGAAATCCTTGTGGTTTTGATAAAGGCTACTTTCGTCCTTGTATTTACTGCTTAGAGAAAGTGCATACCGGCTGCAATTTTGTCCGGTAGTATCTCTGTCCAGATACAGCCGGATGGCATTGTGTTTTTCCAAAAAAAGGCGTGCAGTTTCAAAGAAGGATACAGAGTTCAGCACTGCAAAATCAAAGCGGTCTTCGGGGTCTTGTTGATGGATGGCCTTGAAGGAAAGGAAGTCTGTAAAGCCTTCAAAAACGATAACCTCACCGGTGCTGTTATCGAAGGTGGTGATGCCCTTTGGCGAGCTGCTGGCTTTGAAGTAAGGATTGCGTATTTCAAAGCCTCCGAGGTCATTCCTGAAGCCAATTCCATAATACACTTTCCCATTGAGTTCGTAGCGAACTTCCCGGCAATAGCGGTCAGCTATTTCAACAGGTATGCGGCGTTGCTGCAAGTAACGTAAAAGGGCAGTCGAGGAAAGTATGAAATCCCCTAAAATCTTTATTTGGTTCTTAGGTTCGGATCTGGTAAAAGACTGCTGAAGTGAGGGCTTTTGAAGGGAAAGATTACCGCTTAAATTCTGTAGTAATTCGGAAACAGTACAGCCGTGATACAGCATGGCAAAATCAACAAGGTTACCACCTTTGCCCAGGCCATGATCGTACCAGCGGTTCAACCTTCGGTTGACTTTGAAGGAAGGCGTTTTTTCATCCCGAAGTGGTGAAAAATACCAATAATCGTTGTTCCTGATTTTAGCAGGTTCATGACCTAAACCTGACAGGAAATACACTAAGTCTATTTCTTTGGCTTCTCTAACGGAAAGCCTTTTGTTCCTGAAATCCATAACCACACTTTTTCAAATACACATTCAGTTCTTCGATGCGAAATTAAACAGGTGGTATTGCATTCACCTATCCTCATCATATTTTAATGAGGATGTGGAATCATTTATGACTTGAGACAAAAAATTTGTTTTTAAATAATTGTATCGTAATATTGCGATACAATTATAGACATGGGGGCAACGAAATCATCAGCGTTTTCAATAAAAGACAATACCATAGCAAAGGTTGCTAACGCATTGTCGCATCCTGCGCGGGTAGCCATTCTTAAGATACTCATTAAGAGACGGGCTTGCATTTGTGGGGATATAGTAGACGAATTACCCCTGTCACAAAGTACCATTTCACAACACTTGAAAGAACTAAAACACGCGGGGTTGATTAAAGGAGAGGTAGAAGGTGTAAAGATCTGTTATTGTATTGATGAAAAACAATGGAAAGCAGCCCAGGTATTGTTAAACGACATATTTAAGAGCTACAAAGAAGCTGGAAGCGATTGCTGTTGATTTTTTTTAATTATATCCATCGTAATATCACGAAATAATAACGACAAAATTCAGTTATGCAAACAGAACAAGAATTAAAAGAAATCGTAAGGCAGAAATACAGTGAAATAGCCTTACAGGAAAAGGAAACCAACGCAGCATCCTGCTGCGGTTCCACTTGTTGCAGTACCGAAGTGTACAACATCATGAGTGATGATTACACGCAGTTGAACGGGTACAATCCTGATGCAGACTTAGGATTAGGTTGCGGCCTGCCAACACAATTTGCCAAAATAAAGAAAGGCAACACCGTAATAGACTTAGGCAGCGGTGCAGGAAATGACTGTTTTATAGCAAGGGCGGAAGCAGGAGAAGAAGGTAAAATCATTGGTATAGACTTTACCCTGGCAATGATTGACAAAGCAAGAGCCAATGCAGAAAAATTGGGTTACAACAATGTTGAGTTCAGGCAGGGTGATATTGAAAATATACCGGTAACAGCCAATACAGCCGATGTAATAGTAAGCAACTGTGTGTTGAACCTTGTACCCAATAAGGATGCGGTAATAAAAGACATCTATCGTGTATTAAAGCCCGGCGGACATTTCAGTATCTCCGATGTGGTGTTATAAGGCAATCTCCCAAAAGCCTTACAGGAAGCGGCAGAAATGTATGCTGGTTGTGTAGCAGGGGCTATACAGAAAGACGTTTATTTTGAATTGATACAAAGCAATGGCTTTACCAATATCATCCTGCAAAAAGAAAAAGCAATTGTGATACCGGATGATATTTTAGGGAACTATCTCAAAGCGGAAGAACTGCAACAATTCAAAACAGGAGCTACAGGCATATTCAGCGTAACCGTATATGCAGAAAAACCAACCGAAGAAAAGAAAAGCTGCTGCGGCACGGATTGCTGTAAATAATAATAAAACCACAACACAAAAGCATGTCAGCAAACAACTGTGCCCCGGCACACGACAGAAAAAAACTAAGTTTCCTTGACCGGTATTTAACCGTATGGATATTTGCTGCAATGGCGTTGGGGGTGGCAATAGGGTACTTCATACCCGCCGCTCCCAATTTCATTAATTCCTATTCCAGCGGCACAACCAATATCCCTTTGGCAATAGGCTTAATACTTATGATGTATCCACCGTTGGCTAAGGTACGTTACGAGAAAATAGGCGAAGTATTTAAAAACACAAAAGTGTTGGGAGCATCGCTATTACTCAATTGGGTAATCGGCCCCGTTCTCATGTTCATATTGGCAGTAGTGTTCTTACATAGTTATCCCGAATATATGATTGGCTTGATACTGATAGGCATAGCCCGTTGTATTGCAATGGTTATCGTATGGAACGAACTGGCAGAAGGCAACAGGGAATATGCAGCAGGGCTGGTAGCACTCAATAGCATTTTCCAGGTGCTATTGTACAGCGTATATGCCTACCTGTTTATAACCGTATTGCCGCCCCTATTCGGGCTAAAAGGCTTTGATGTAAACATTACCATTACACAGATAGCCAAAAGCGTAGCCATCTACTTAGGTATTCCCTTCGCAGCTGGTGTACTAAGCCGTTTTATTTTGGTAAAGCTCAAAGGGGAAGAATGGTACAGCAAAAAGTTTATACCAGTTATATCACCCGTTACGCTCATAGCATTACTCTTTACCATCATTGTCATGTTCAGTCTCAAAGGCAATCTGATCGTACAGATACCCTTAGACGTGATACGTATAGCCATACCGTTAGCCGTTTACTTTCTTATCATGTTTTTAACCAGCTTCTTTATAGGCAAAGCATTGGGTGCAGACTATTCTAAAAACGCTTCCATAGCATTTACCGCAGCAGGCAACAATTTTGAATTGGCAATAGCAGTGGCAATAGGTGTATTTGGCATTAATAGTGGACAAGCATTTGCCGGTGTTATAGGTCCGCTGGTAGAAGTACCGGCGCTGATAGGATTGGTGAACGTAGCATTCTGGCTTCGTAAAAAATATTATCTGAAAACAGTAAAATAATAAAAAATGAAGATTGCATTATTCAGCGACATTCACGCCAACCTTCCTGCATTGGAGGCGTTCTTTAAAGACCTTGACAACCGTAAGCCCGATGCTGTTTATTGTTTAGGCGATCTGGTAGGGTATAATATATGGGCGAACGAAGTAGTAAACGAAATAAAAAAACGGGGAATACCCACCATTGCAGGCAATTACGATTTTGGCATAGGGCGTATGAGCAAAGAATGCGGATGTGCCTACAAAACCGATCACGAAAAAACCAATGGCAACATTTCCATTTCCTACACCAACGAAATAATGAAACCCGTAGAAAGGGCATACTTACGCACCTTGCCAGCACACATCAAAGTGGAATACCAGCTAAACGAAGACAAGCTGAACTTGCTTTTAGTACATGGCAGCCCACGAAAAATAAACGAATACCTGTTTGAAGACAGAGAAGAAAAAAGCTTGTTGCGCATCATGCACGATGCCGATGCAGACATCATGTGTTTTGGTCATACACACAAACCCTATCACCGCACAATACCGGAAACAACAGAAGATAAAACACGATACCGCCACGCCATTAACATAGGGTCGGTAGGTAAACCAAAAGACGGTAGTCCGCAGGGTGGTTATGTAATGCTGCACATCAACAACAATAGCAACGTATCCGATAAAGACAGTATGCAGGTAGAATTTATCCGATTTGATTATGATGTAGAGAAAGCTGCTAAAGCAGTAGAAAATAGCCCTTTACCTGATGCGTATGCAGACATGCTTAGAAAAGGTTATTAACTAAACACAAAAAACAATTGATATGAACTTCCCCGAAGAGCTGAAATACCATAAAGAACATACATGGTTACGGATAGAAGGCAATACAGGCACAATTGGTATAACCGAATTTGCTCAAAGTGAATTGGGTGAAATTGTGTACGTTGACCTTCCCAATATTGGCAACAGCTACAGGCAGGATGAAATTTTTGGAACCATAGAGGCATTAAAAACAGTAAGCGATTTGTTTATGTCAGTCAATGGAAAGGTAACAGCTATCAATCTCCGTTTAAAGGAAGAACCAACACTGGTTAACAGCGACCCTTTTGGTGAAGGTTGGATGATAAAGGTGTCATTAGATACAAATAATGAAATCGTAAATTTGCTAACTGTAATTGAATATAAAGGTCTTTACAATAAAGACTAATGGGTATAAAAAGGATATAAAACTGAGATGACATTAAGTAAACTTTTCAATGAATTTTTTTACAGCGAAAAAGCAGGCGGGCTTATTCTAATATTCGCTACAGCATTATCACTTATTCTGGCTAACACAGGTTCATCGGTTGCTTACATTTCGCTGTGGCAACATAACATTGCCGGGCATAGTATAACCCATTGGATTAATGACGGGTTGATGGCTATTTTTTTTCTGCTTATCGGACTGGAATTAGAACGGGAAATTTATCATGGCGAACTGTCTTCAATCAAAAATGCTGCATTCCCTGCTATTGGGGCATTAGGAGGCATGGTGTTGCCTGCTTTAATATTCCTTCTTTTTAACTATGGCAAACCAGCACAGGCAGGCGCAGGTATTCCGATGGCGACAGATATTGCATTTGCAGTAGGTATCCTTTCATTGTTAGGAAACAGAGTGCCGCCGTCCTTAAAAATATTTTTAATGGCGCTTGCGGTTATTGATGATTTAGGTGCGATAATAGTCATAGCTATTTTTTATACGAAGACCATTTTGTGGACGAATTTACTGGTATCATTAGGAATATGGCTAAGTTTGTTAGCGCTTAATCGCCTTAAAATACGCAACCTTATACCTTATTTAGCCGGAGGAGCAGCTATGTGGTATTTTATGCTGCATTCAGGAGTACATGCGACCATATCGGGGGTGTTACTGGCTTTCGCAATACCTTTTGGTAACGGCAATGAAAAATCTACATCTTACATTTTACAACATAACCTTCATAAACCTGTTGCGTTTATAATACTGCCCCTCTTTGCTTTGGCAAACACCAGCATAATGTTGCAAGGAAATATTTCAGATAGCTTAACAAATGCCAATAGCGCAGGTATAATAACTGGGCTTTTATTAGGTAAGCCATTGGGTATATTCTTATTTACACTTGCTGGAACATTATTCGGCATCTGTTCTTTACCTGAAGAGCTGAGTTGGAAACAAATTGTTAGCGTTGGTTTTTTAGGTGGAATAGGATTTACTATGTCTATATTTATAACAATGTTAGCGTTTACCGATGAAGCCCTAATTGACATTTCAAAAATCTCTATTTTAATTGCATCCATAATAGCTGCCTTGTCCGGATATATTTTATTGAGCAAAAGCCTGCGGTGAACTTTTTTTTCAAAAAAAGGATTTGAAGATGGCATTCACGTATCCTCATCATATTTCGATGAGGATACGGATAGTGCTGTTACTTACTTTTGTGCAGTAAGTATTTACTTAAATTAAAACCGTGTGATTATGCTAACAACAAGTGATGTAGCCAAAGTGTATGATACGATTCTCAGTATCCCCGGCATGAATGAAACAGTGAAGATCGACATGAGGATCTCCCGAAAAAATGTATTGTTATTGCATAGCGTTCTCAAACGTGGATTAACAGCAAAAGATGATGATAAATCGTCTGCCTTGCTGGAAAGTATTCCGCAGGAAGCTTTGCAGGAACTGCATGTAATTGCTGATGATTATCTAACTAAAGCAGGGCTTACTGAACTCAGTGAGAAACTGAAAGCGTTTAATGCGAAGTAAAAAGACTGCACTAAAAGCCACTTGAAATGATGTTTTGCATTATAAGATACAAATTGTTTCAAGTGGCATTCCTATTAATGATCCAGCCTTCTTCTGATCTGATGTCCTGAATCTTATTATCTAATAGCCATCTCTGAAAAGCAACCACATCTTTTGGAGTAAAATGAACAATATCACCGCTTTTAAGCATAATAGTGAAGAAGTCGCTTGCAGCAAGGAATTTGGACAATTGCGAGGCGGGGTAATTAAAGCCCGGATAATTGTTGGCAGAAGTCATAATACACAGATTTTAAAATTTACCTTCCACTTGCAGCCCGGCAAAAAAAATAGCGCAGGCAACAACTCACCGCACTGAGGTCTTAGGAAACCTGGCAACGATAAGTGCGCCCACGCCGTAGCATGAGCGTTCTCCACTTATGTCCCATTGCCATTTGAAAGTTCCTAAGTTTCAGTGCGGGACTTAAAGCAAAAACGCTTCAAGAATATTTTGGAGCAAAGGTATATTTTTAATGTGATTTGTTGAAGTTTACACTGCAATTGCTCCTAAACACTTAAAGAGCTGCACTGTATTTAGTAATTTCGGATAAAAGCACGGTTTGACGGGTCTAAAGGATCATATTAAAGCGCTCCAACAGTTAGCAGCTAACATTGCCAGGGAAGATTATTTTGTTGAACTGAGTTGGCTGGAACTGAAGCTTGCAGCAGAAAAGCCTGTATCTGCCCACGATGGTCATACAGAAATTCTACAACATTGAACAGTTAAATTGCGAGATGAAGATATTAATCATTGAAGATGAAAAAGAGCTTGCCGAAAACATTGCTACCTACTTAAAGGGGGAAAGCTATGTTTGTGAATTTGCATCAACATATCATGATGCCATATCTAAAACAGGTATTTATGACTATGACTGTATTCTGCTTGACTTGATGTTGCCAGATGGGGATGGTTTGAAAATACTGGAGGCGCTGCGTAAAGAAAATAAGCAGGATGGCGTTATTATCATTTCCGCAAAGGATGCTATTGAAGATAAAATAACCGGGCTGAAGCTGGGAGCTGATGACTACTTGCCCAAACCTTTTCACTTGTCCGAACTGGGTGCAAGAATATATTCAATTATCAGGAGAAAGCATTTCGGCAGTACCAATAGCATTCAAGTAAACGAACTGAATGTTGATTTATTGGCAAAGACAGTGAGGGTGAATAATCTGTTGGTACAACTGACTAAAAAGGAATTTGAACTTTTATTATTCCTACTCGGGAATAAAAATAAGACCATCTCTACAGCAGCTTTAGCGGAACACCTGTCAGGCGATATGGCTGACATGCTGGATAATTACGATTTTGTATATTCTCATGTAAAGAACCTGAAAAAGAAACTGACGGAAGCAGGATGTAAAAATTATATAAAAACTACCTATGGCATGGGGTATAAATGGGAAGCATGAACCGTTTACTTAACAAGACACTTTTATACTACTCATTCTTTGCCACTGTCATTCTGTTGCTAAGCGCTCCATTCATTTACTGGACAATGGAAAAGTTGTACAAGGATGATGTGGACGAGGCTATTTTATTACGAAGAGACGAATTTGAAACCAATAACCGGAAGTCTCTTCACATCAGTGATATACCTGTTTGGAATCAGTTTAACAGGGATACGCGTATTTTACCTGATACAGTTAAAACCAGTCCTAAAGACAGCATTATTCAACAAGTATTTTATGATGCTTTAGTTCCTGAATGGGAGCCATATCGTGTTTTGTATAAAGACGTTGCCATTGAAGGAAAGCCTTTTGTACTGATGATCCGGCTCAACCTTGTGGAATCGGATGATCTGATAAGAACTATTGTCTGGATTTACATAGGGATATTGTTTGTGCTGCTTTTGGTCATTTTTTTCATAACACTGTTTGTGTCCAATAGGCTTTGGAAACCCTTTTATGATACACTGCATAAAATAGAGCAGTTTAACATAGAACTTCACAACGCACCTGGATTCTCGCACACAAAGGTTACGGAGTTTAGCCAGTTAAACAGCAGGCTTACAAAGCTCATACAACATAGTCTTCAATCTTATGTTACACAAAAAACTTTCACGCAAAATGCTTCGCATGAATTACAAACACCGTTAGCGGTCTTTCAATCTAAATTAGATTTGTTATTGCAAGACAATTCGCTACGAAAAGACCAAGTTATTATTTTGCATTCGTTATACGAATCGGTGTCGCGGCTTACCCGCATCAATAAAAACCTTTTGCTACTTGCTAAAATAGAAAACAACCAGTTCGCAGACGTTTCATCGGTAAGAGTCAACGATATTATCAAGGAGGTAATTCCCTATTTTACGGAGCAAGCGGAAAGCAAAAAGCTGACTATTGAAATGGATTTCAAAAACATCATAAGCCTAAACGCCAACAAGGTGCTTGCAGAAATAATGATCAACAACTTATTACTGAACGCAATTCGGCATAATATCGAAAACGGAGAAATCATTATCAAACTGGAAGCAAACAGTTTATCAATCGCCAATACCGGCGCAGAGAAAGCATTGGACGGCCATACAGTCTTTGAGCGGTTCAGAAAAAATTCAACGGATGCCCGGAGTAGTGGTTTAGGCTTAGCCATCGCTAAAGAAATTTGCGATCGTAATAGTTGGGAAATTAGCTATAGTTTTAAAGCCTCTGTGCACATTTTTACCATTGCCTTTTGAAATACAGAAATTCTCCAACATTGGGTGTACAACTTTATCTGGAAATAAGTTGTTCACTTAAATATTATTGGAGATGAAAATTTTCGACGTTTCTGTTTCGCTCAGCTTTTTAGTCTTTTCCGTTATAGTTTTATCTGCCTGTAATGGCAGCAATACGGGCAATACAGTCAAAATTCCTAAAGGTAAGCCTTCAACCCTTACGCATGGTTCACTTTCGCTTATATCGTCGATTAAGCTGGATAATGTCAAAGGTGGTTTTGATCTTATGGATATAGATGTTGCAGGACAACGCTTATTTTTAGCTGCCGAGGATAACCATACGCTTGAAGTGATAGACTTTAAAAACAGTAAACTACTAACCAGCATACCAGGCTTGAATGAACCTAAATGGATTGTTTATCGCCCAGAAACAAACCGCCTGTATGTTTCAACTGCTGGCGATGGAAAAGTAACCATATTAGATGCGATTACATACAAGCCTGTCATGTCTTATTCATTCAGGGAAAAATGTAATAATCTCCGGTATGATGCTGTTACCAAACAAATGTATGTTGGGGTCGGCAAATCATTTGGAGCTTTGGGGATTATTAATTGCAAAGATGATAAAATTACAGGGCAAATTCCCTTAGCAGATTTCCCCAAACAATTTGAACTGGACAGCAACCGTATATATGTCAATATTCCCTCAAAAAATGTGATTGAAGTGATAGACCGATTGGCAAACAAGGTAGTGGCAGAATGGACAGTGACAGAATCAAGCGAAAATGTGCCGATGGCATTAGACAAAGTTAATCATCGGCTTTTTGTTGCCTGTGAGCCTGGCAAATTTATAGTGTTCAATACAGAAACCGGGAAAGCTGTCGGTAATATACCGATTCACAAAAATGCAGACGGCATTTACTTCAACCGAAAAGATTCAATGATTTATATATCCTGTGGTGAGGGCTTTATTGATATTATTAGGCAAAAAGGCCCCGATAATTATTCTCTTGGCGGCAATATCCCAACGAAAAAAGGTGCAGGAACTTCGTTGTATTCGCCGGAAATGAATCGTCTTTTTCTTGCTGTTCCGCAAAGAGAAAATGAACCCGCTGAACTAAGAATTTATACAGCAAACAAATAACAAGATTTAGTCCTCTGGGGCTGGCGCACCTCATTTGTATTTGCTATTTTCTTAAATCCAGAAATTCTCCAAGATCTCCCTGATAACTTCGCTCTGCAATGTATTAATGCCGCCTGGGATAGGTTTTGCGATGAATATACGTCTGCATATTGTAGTATGAAGTTGAATGGCACCATGGATATTTAATACGCTATGCGTTCATCTAAGAATAGGTAATCATGAATAAAAAATTGGTATTTATTATTGTATTGGCGGTAGGCTCGTGGGGAGGTAAAATATTTGGGCAAAAGCAGCTGTCTGATTTTGTTAATCAGGCGTTTCAAAATTCGCCGTTGTTAAAAACAAACACTATTCAATCGCAGGCAAACGATTTAGATGCACAACGAATGGTTGCTGCGCTCACCAAACCCGTAGTAGGCGCCGAAGTGAATTATTTGCTTGCGCCCATGTATTCCAATGATCCGGGAAATTCCGGGTTTAAATTAAACCCGTCTAAGACCATTAAAGATTATTACGGTTACGATTTGTCGGCAACAAATGGCGGGCTTTACAGAGGCGTATTTACCCTTGACCAGCCATTGTTTAATAAGCAAAGGACTAATGCAGTGAATGAGCAGGCGGTAATTCAAAACCAGGTTTTATCCAATAGCTCCACGCTTAGTAAACATGAACTGGAAAAGCTGGTAACAGATCAATATATTCTTTGCCTTCAGGATGTACACCTGCAGGAAGCGGTAAGCCATATCATAGATATAATCGGGCAACAAATAGGTATTACAAAAAAATTGTCAGCAAACGGGCTGGCAAAACAAGGCGATTATAAAGTGCTGGAAATTGAAATGAAACAACAGGAAACGAATAAACAAGCCTTACGTAATAGCTATAAGATGCATTTACTCGATTTGTATAGCATTTGCGGCATATCAGACACTGTAATAGTGAATCTTGCAGCTATTAACCTCGATCTATCGAATGTTGCCGATGTAAATAATTCCGGGTTTGTAAGGCAATACCAGTTGGATAGTTTAAGCCTTAGTGCCTCGCAGAAGTTGTTTGATGCGCAATATAAACCGGTAGTGTCCCTTTACTCATCGGCAGGATTAAATGCAGTGTATGCTCCCGATATATATAAACGCCTGGGATGGCAGATAGGTATCAGGTTTACACAAAAATTCTTTGACGGTCATCAAAAGAAACTGAACGATCAAAGAACCAAGCTGCTACAACAAACTACAGCTATCAACAGTGATTTCTTCAATCAGAAAAATGAAAGCCGGAAGAATGCTTTGTTGCAAGCTATTCGCTCGATAGATGAACAGCTACAATCTATACAACAGCAAGTCGGCGATTATGACACGCTGCTGAGTTACTATCAAAAGCAGATAGCAAATGGACAAAGTTCGGTGATAGATTACATAACCGTGTTGCGAAGTAACGCAGCGTTGCAGTTCAACCGGATAGCACTACAAACAAATCGTCTGATCGCCGTAAATAATTACAATTACTGGAATTGGTAAATATCTTTTAAATAAAGCTACCATGCGTTTTATACTCTTTTCAATATTGATCATTGCGTCCTTTACCGCCTGCAACCGCAAGCAAAACAACCAGGATGATGTTACGCCCCGTTCAACTGTAAGCGTAACCACCATTCAAACAGGAACAATGATGCAGAGCGAACAATTATCCGCTACTGCACAATACCTGCGGCACAATACCGTAACTACCCCCGTGGCAGGTTATGTACGTTTCGTAAAAATCAATTTTAATGACCGTGTTACAAAAGGACAGCTTCTTTATACGCTGGAAACAAAAGAACGTAAAGCATTGGGCAATTTTAATAGCAATGAAACTGATTCAAATTACGGATTGATCAACATATATGCGCCTATGAGCGGTGTTGTTACTGCTATACCTCAGTCGCAAGCAGGTGTTTTTGTTGCAGAAGGTGGTGCGCTTTGTAATATTTCAGATATCAGTAGTCTTTATTTCCAGCTAAATATTCCGTTTGAATATAGCAAATACGTGCAGTCAAACACATCATGTATCATCACCCTGCCCGACAATACAAATATCAATGCCAGGTTGCAAATGCCCATTATACAGGCTAACACAGGGTTGCAAACTATTCCCTTTATGGCTAAACCCGAAACAAACAGATATATACCGGAAAACATTATTGCTACCGCAAAGCTGGTTATTTATAAAAACAGTAACGCTGTTATGCTCCCCAAAAGCGCTGTGCTAAGCGATGAGCTGATGCAACGTTTTTGGGTAATGAAGCTGATAAATGATTCAATGGCTGTAAAAGTGCCTGTAATTGCCGGGGCGCAAAACGACAGCTTGGTAGAAATAAAAAATCCAACATTCAACAGCAATGACCAGATACTTATTTCCGGAAACTATGGTCTTAGTGATTCGGCTTTGGTAAAAATATTGAAATAGTTGTTTTCAAAAAGTTCAAAATACAAGCCTGGTTATATGGAACAAAGAAATTATTATAAAAAATACAGTAAACCTTTCCTGTTCATCGGGCTGTTGCTGGTATCGCTTGGGTTGTTTACCTACAGTAAAATGCAAACAGCATTATTTCCCGAAGTAATGTTCCCTAAAGTAAAACTCATTGCTGATGTAGGCTCAACGCCCATAGACCGCATGATGATAACCGTAACAAAACCTATTGAGAGCGCAGTTAAAAGAGTAAAAGGTGTAACGGTAGTAAAAAGCGTTACAAGCAGGGGTAGCTCAGATGTGCAGATTTATTTCAACTGGGGCGTGGATGTAGATAATGCAAAATTGCAAATAGAAAGCCGCCTGAATGAAATAAAAAATCTGCTGCCTGCGGGAACGAACATAGCTGTGGAGGGCTACAACCAGTCCTTATTCCCTGTGTATGGATTTACACTGGAAAGCGATGATGAAGACGTTGGGCTGATAGGGCTGCGCGACCTTGCCATGAACACCGTGCGCCCCCTGTTTTCTCAAATCGAAGGTATTTCTACGGTTATACTGCGGGGCGGCAAAACAAAAGAATTTGAAGTTGTACCCGATGTTGTTAAGATGTCTTCATTTGGCATTAAACCAGATGACCTGGTGCAACTCTTCAAACAAAATAACTATGTTCTATCCAATGGAAAAATGTCCAACTTCCGAAGGCTTTATCTCACTTTAACTGACAACCGCATTAATGATCCGGAAGAACTCGCTAATGTAGTAGTGAAAAATACGCCGCAGCGACTTATCCGCTTACGCGATTTTGCCAAAGTAGAACTGCAACAACAAACGGAATTTAATATTATCAATGCCAATGGTCGCCAGGGCGTAATTGTTGACCTGGTAAAGCAACCTGGTGTTAACCTGATACAGTTTGCACATGCAGCGGATGCCAAGGCTGCCGAAATAGGAAAGTTACTTCCCAAAGGTATTAAGCTGCGCCCTTATTATAACCAATCAGCTTTTGTAAATGATAGCATTAACAGTGTGGTGCATACCATACTGGAGGGCTTGTTGCTTGCCATCCTGGTAGTTATCCTTTTTCTTCGTTCATGGCGGGCAAGTACAGTAGTCATTCTTACGCTTCCCATAACCCTTGGCTTTACCTTAATAGCATTAGGATTATCTGGCATTACTATTAATATTATGTCACTGGGGGGCATTGCCGCTGCCGTTGGCCTTTTTATTGATGATGTTATAGTAATCATTGAGCAAATTTATCGTGGGCATGAAGACAATCCTGGCAAGGATAGGTTTGAAGTAGTGAAAGACGCTATCAAAGATCTGTTTCCTGCAATGGTAGGTTCTTCATTGAGCACCATCGTTATTTTTCTTCCTTTCGTTATGATGGGTGGTTTAGCAGGAGCCTTCTTTAAAGAACTGGCGAAAACAATGGAGCTCACGTTGATTTGTTCCTTCTTTGCCACCTGGATTGTAACGCCTGTATTGCATTTGCTTATCGGTTACAAACCACATAAACATTCGCATGTTCATACTGAGCAGGAAAGTTTAAATAAGTACAAATGGTTAACCAACCTGTATAAAACACCCTTGTTGGCATTTGCTTTTATCATCGTCTTGATTATTGCAGGATGGTTTGCTGCTGGTAAATTACAAACCGGCTTTCTACCGGAGTTGGATGAAGGAACGATCGTACTTGATTATTTCTCTCCCAGTGGAACAGCCATTGAAGAAACAGACCAGTTGTGCCAGAAAATGGAGAAAATCATCCTGGCTAATCCTAACGTGGAAAGCTATTCCCGCAGAACCGGGCTAAGGCTCGATTTCAGGAATGTAGCGCCCAATTACGGGGATTATTTGATCCAGTTGAAAAAAAACAGAAAACAAAAAACAACTGATATAATTAGTGACCTGCGCAGGAGCATTCAGTCATCTGTTCCCGTAATGAATATTGAATTTGGGCAGCGCATACAGGATTTGCTCGGCAACCTGATGAGCACACCTAGCCCTATAGAGGTAAAAATATTTGGCGATAATCAAAAGCAACTAGAATTGCTCGGGCGCAAAGCCGATAGTATCATGCGCCATACCAAAGGCTTGGTAGATGTTTCCAATGGCATGATATCCGCTGGTCCTTCGGTAATCATCTTACCTGATGATGTAAAGCTGGCACAATATGGCATATCTCTTTCTGATTTTCAAAGTCAGCTAAAAATGTACACGGAGGGGATTGTATTGGGCGACAATGCCACAATAACAGAACCTTCCCCGGTTCAGGCTTCCATGTTGGGCAATCTTCAGGTGGGACAGATCCAGGATGGTGAACAGATGCGTAAGATACGCCTGCGCGTTACTAATTACCGGGATAACGACATTGATAAGATAAAAAAGCAGATGATTTTTTTGCCGGACGGCAGTTTAAAACCACTTTCCTTTTTTTGCGATATAAAAACTGAAAAAGGTGAAATTGATTATAAACGTGAAGACCTGAAATCCTGTGTTGTCCTTACTTCACGGCTTTCAGGCAGGGATTTGGGAAGTGCTGTGAAGGAACTAAAAGAGAGCTTTTCCAAACAGCTCAATTTGCCACCGGCATATTATGTCAATTTTGGCGGAGCGTACGCAGAGCAACAGCAGTCCTTTAAAGAATTACTTACAATTCTGGTCGCTGCCTGCTTACTTGTATTCACTGTGTTGTTGTTCTTGTTCCGGGAATGGATTATGTCATTTTTGGTACTTGCTATTTCTGTCTTAGGTATTCCGGGCTGTTTATTCGCTTTGTACCTCACAAATATCCCACTCAATGTAAGCAGCTATACGGGTATCATTATGATAGTAGGCATCATTGCTGAAAATGCGATTTTCACGGTTAACCAGTTCCGGTACAATATGCGCCTCTCCAACGGGGATGTGAGTAAGTCGGTCAATTATGCTTTGGCACTTAGAATCCGTCCAAAATTAATGACAGCCATAGGAGCTATTTTAGCACTCCTTCCCCTTGCGTTAGGCATAGGCATGGGAGCACAAATGCAACAGGCGCTGGCAATCGCGGTTATCGGCGGATTTGTTACAGGTATTCCTTTGCTGCTGCTCGTGTTTCCAACCTTCATACGCCTCATTTATTCAAATAAAAAGTAACAACACATGTCATGATTTTTATTAGAACGCATATCATCCTTTTGTTTATCTGTGCTTGTAATGCAGAAGGCATGGCGCAACGTGTTGACAGCAACTTAAAAAACTTTGACAGCACACAAAAGATAAGGCCGTTGCGATACACTTTTAAACAGCTTAAGATTCCGGTGTGCCTCGTGGGCTTCGGTTTTGCTATAAATGGGAATGGACGGGAATCTATTAAAAACGAAATAGTAGAAGAACGAAATGAACATTTACCCAAGTTCAAAACAAGCCTCGATAATTATTTGCAGTTTTCTCCAATTGCGTTAACCTATGGCTTTGAAGTAATAGGTATGAAACCCAAAACAGATATTGTAAACAGATCCGTCATTTTACTTAAGAGTGAAATAGTGATGATAGCTGCGGTTACTGCTTTAAAAACTTCGTCACACATTTTACGCCCAGATAGCAGCGCATATACTTCTTTTCCTTCCGGTCATACTGCCCAGGCATTTGCTGCTGCGGCTATGTTATCAGAAGAATATGGCTACCGGTATAAATGGGTTCCTTATCTATCTTACGGATTGGCTTCAACTGTGGGAGCGCTCCGCCTGATGAATAACAAGCATTATTTAAGTGATGTATTGGTTGCTGCCGGAATCGGAATATTATCTACTAAAGTTTCCTACTGGACGCATCAATATAAATGGAACAGACATAATTCACATAGATATCCAGTTCAGTTATAATCAATCATTTTAGCTATGTTAACAAGAATAGTCCTGAATAAAAATATAAACAATCTGAGAAAGTGGTTAATAGCACTTGAGTTAATGCTACTGGCTTTATACAGCAACGCACAGCAAATCAGTAGGCTACCTAACAAGCCAAAACTCGTCATCGGTATCGTAGTTGACCAAATGCGTTATGATTACTTGTTTCGCTACAGCGACAAGTTTAATAGCAATGGGTTTGCCAAACTGTTAAAGAATGGCTTTATATTCCGAAATGCCCAATACCCTTATGTACCTACCTATACAGGTCCGGGTCATGCAGCAATATATACAGGAGCAACACCTTCAAACAATGGCATTATTGCAAATGACTGGTATGAAAGATCGTTGAACAAAAGCGTGTATGTTACAGAAGATACCACGGTACAGGGTGTTGGCGGAAGCGGTAAGGAAAGTCAAATGTCGCCACGGAGACTGTTGAGTACAACTGTTACAGATGAATTAAGGCTTGCCACTAACAAGAAATCAAAAGTAATTGGGATTGCTTTAAAAGACAGGGGAAGCATATTACCTGCAGGGCATATCCCTAATGCCGCTTATTGGTACGATAGCCAGAGTGGAAACTGGATAACCAGTGACTACTATATGGGCGACCTTCCTAAATGGGTAAAGTATTTCAATGAGCAAAAATTAGCGGATAAATATCTCTCGAAGCCATGGATAACTTTGTATGACATCAGCACTTATACCAATGGCTTGCCGAATGGGGCGCCCTATAGAAATGCTTATAAAGGAGAAGCAGAAAACCGGTTCCCTCATAATCTGCCTGCATTAATAGAAGCTAACGGATATGAGTTGTTGAAGAAAACGCCGTTTGGTAATTCAATGACGCTTGACTTTGCAATAGCAGCCATTAAAGCTGAGAATTTGGGTAAAAATCAAAATACAGATTTCCTTGCCATTAGTTTTTCTTCTACCGATTATGTGGGACATCAATTCGGCATTCAATCTATCGAAGTCCAGGATACTTACGCCAGATTGGATAAGGAATTGGAGCGCCTGCTTGCTTTTATAGATCAGTATATCGGAGCAGAAAACGTTTTGTTGTTTCTTACTGCCGATCATGGTGCAGTTGAAACACCTGCTTACATGCAATCCATGAACATTCCCGGGGGCATATTCAAGAGCAAAGGGATTAAAAAAGAGCTAAACAATCATATTTCATCATTATTCGGAGATGGAAAGTGGATTTTAGATTATGAAAACCTTCAATTCTATTTGAATACGCAACTCGCCAAAGAAAAGAAAGTTAACATAGCAGAAATTGAAAATGCCTGTATAACATTTTTACAATCAAGAGAAGGTGTGTATAAGGTCTATTCAAGTGAGGCATTGTCAATAACAGCCAACGATTATTATAACACTGCTTTAAAAAAAGGACTTCATCCGTTACGTTCAGGAAACATTGCAATACAATTACTTCCTGGGTGGTTTGATGCAGACTATGCGGCAACCGGCGGCACAACACACGGCAGCGGCTATTCTTACGACACCCATGTGCCGCTTATCTGGTATGGTTGGAAAGTAAAAGCAGGTTCTTCGGGTGATAAAGTTTCAATAACAGATATAGCACCTACTGTTGCAGACATTTTAAACATTAGTTATCCCAATGGCACGAACGGCTCCGTTTTGTCGGATATTTTCTTACATAAATAGCACTTTTTTGAAATGGATTTACAAAAGCTAATCGGATATGACAGGCACATGGTTGAGTGGACAAATCAACACCGAATAAAATCATTAGACATTTATTTTATAGCGATTACTGATACAGCTTACGTTACTGCCATTTTAATCACAGTAGCAGTATGGTGTGTTGCGTTATATAGAACTAAAAGAACGCTTAAAATTAAAGCTGGTCAAATGTCAATGGCATTAATAAGCAATACCATTGTAGTGACCTTATTGAAATACCTGATTAATAGACAAAGACCTTTTGTAAATGACCCCCATATCATTAAGCTCACCTCAGGCGGTAGTCCATCATTTCCATCTGGCCATACTGCGGACGCATTTGTTATAGCGATGTCTTTTTCTTACTTATTTCATGAAAAAATTGGGCTGAATATTTTAATATGGCTATGGGTATTTACTGTGGCTTATTCACGGGTAGTCCTTGGTGTTCATTATGTAAGTGATGTTTTCGCTTCAGCAATAATCGGAAGCATTGTTGCAATAATCGTAAATATTTTTTTTAGAAATAAATACCACAATAATATGGATGCCTTATGATGCAATGCTTAAAAGATTGGGATATTAAGTTTTTACTCGAAATAAATAAACATCATACTTCTCTTTTAGATAGTGTGATGTGGTTTGCAAGTGAAACATTCAGTTGGATACCATTTTACGCTTTACTGCTTATGCTTATTATTTATAAATACAAAAAGCAAAGTTGGTGGGTCATAATTTTAATTATACCATTAATTTTCCTAAGCGATCAGATTGCATCAGGCATTCTAAAGCCGATTGTTCATCGTTTGCGCCCGTCCCATCAACCTGGCTTACGGGATCTGCTTCACTATGTCAATAACTACCATGGAGGCACATACGGGTTCGTGTCATCCCATGCTTGCAATGTGTTTGCTTTTGCTACTTATTTAACGATTGTAACTGAGCAGAAGATAAAATGGCTACCCTATCTGCTATTTCTTTGGGCAATGCTGGTGGCGTATAGCCGAATATACCTGGGTGTACATTATCCATCTGATGTTGCAGTTCCTGCCGTTTTGGGGATTGGATTGGGGTCACTGTTCGGGTGGATATTCCATCGTTTCAAACAAAAAATTTTCACGAATAACTTATAAAATATGTGGTGGATATACGCTTTGCTTTCTGCTTTGTTTGCTTCTTTAACAGCCATATTTGCCAAGATTGGCATTAAAGGTGTAAATTCTAATTTGGCAACAGCCATACGAACTATTATTATTTTATTAGTGGCATGGGGTATTGTGCTTGCAAGGAAAGAAGCCAAAGGCATAACTACTTTATCCAAACAAAACATTTTATTCATTTGCCTTTCTGGCTTGGCCACAGGTCTGTCATGGATATTTTATTTTAAGGCATTACAGTTGGGCAAAGTGTCGCAGGTGGCTCCGGTAGATAAGCTCAGTGTTGCATTGACAATTGTTTTATCAGTCTTGTTTTTAGGAGAAGCGCTGACCCTTAAAACTGCTATCGGCGCAATTTTAATTATTGCAGGAACCGTAGTGCTCATTTTTCCATCATAAAACGTATCCTGATCATTGTAGTGTGCTGTGTTTATTTCAGGATATCAAAAAAACGTAACAATGCAGGAACAACCAACTAATAAGCCGAAAGAGGGAACTAACTCTGAAGGTATAGAAGCCGCCGTTGGGCTAACAGGGCTTACTGACGATCAAGTACAATCAGCTTTGACGGAGGTTGGCTATAATGAAGTCACAGAAGAACCTGCTCACCCTATTTTCGGTTTATTAAAACGTCTGTGGGGGCCTATACCATGGACGCTTGAAGCTGCATTGATATTAGAAGCATTTCTCGGCAAAATTCTCCAGGCATCTATCATAGCAGTCCTCCTGCTTTTTAGTGCTGTTGTTGGGGAAACCCAGGAACGCAGAGCACAGAAAGTAGTGAGTTTTCTAAAGAAGCATTTGCAAATCACCACTCGTGTACTTCGCAATGGCATTTGGAAGTTTCTTGCTGCAAGAGAACTTGTTCCTGGTGATAATATTCACATTAAGACCGGCGATATTGTGCCGGCAGATTGCACGGTCACTCTCGGAAATGTGGAATTAGATCAGTCTATACTTACCGGTGAATCTACATCGGTCGCCCGTGTTGAAAATGAAACGATCTATTCGGGTTCTGTTGTACGTTCTGGTGAAGCCGTTGCATTGGTAACGGCTACGGGGCGGCACAGCTTTTTTGGCAAAACTGCCGAACTCGTTAAGGTTGCCTCTGCCCCTGGTCATCTTCAGCAGCTTTTATTTACAGTAGTACGTTATTTGGCAATTGTTGACGTTATGCTTGCCGTCATACTTTTAATTGCAGCTTTGTTAAACGGGTATGCCATAGTTCCGCTTTTGCCGTTTCTTATTGTATTGGTAATTGCTACTGTTCCTGTAGCAATGCCAGCAAGTTTTACCGTTGCTAATGCCGTTGAAGCCCGTGTATTGGCAAAAGAAGGAGTTTTGGTTACTGGTTTAACGGCCATTCAGGAAGCGGCAACAATGCAGGTTCTTTGCATAGATAAAACGGGAACATTGACTCAAAACAAACCTTTAATTGCTTCTATATTATCTCTTTCCGGCAGTAGCGAAAATGAACTGCTGGCTTATGCGGCGGCGGCTTGCGACCCTTCTTCGCAAAATCCTATTGACATTGCCATTTTGCATGAATTGAAAAAGCGTTCTCTTACTCCGTTTGCTTGTGAACAATACATACCCTTTAGCCCGATTAAAAAAATTTCCGAAGCTCACATAGAAGAAGGCGGCAAGGCAAAGACTGTAATACTCGGTTCACCGACTGTCATGGCACAATATGCAGCTTCTGCTACACAGTTAGAAGAAAAGGTAGCTGAAATGGCGGCGGATGGCGGCAGAGTTTTAGCTGTTGCCGTTGGCGCTGAAGGAAACATTACAGTGCGTGGTTTATTAACGCTTGCTGATTTACCAAGAGAAGATGCAGCTACACTGGTGCAAGCCATTAAGAACTTAGGCGTCCGTCTGCTAATGATTACAGGCGACACACCTGCCACAGCAAAGGTCATCAGCAGTAAATTAAATATTGGGGAACACATTGGTGATTTATCGGCTGCGCTTCAATCCCCGCTTGATTATGACGGCATCGCTAATGTTTATCCCGAAGAAAAATATCAAATCATACAAGCCCTTCAAAAGTTGAATTTGATCACCGGTATGACAGGAGACGGTATTAACGACGCCCCTGCGCTTAAACAGGCAGAGGTCGGCATTGCAGTTAATTCAGCTACCGATGTTGCCAAGGCTTCTGCAAAAGTAGTTCTGACAAATCCCGGTCTTCAGGATATTGTGAAAATAATTCATGCCGGGCGGCGTGTGTACCGCAGAATGATGACCTGGACGATTACTAAAATTACAAGAACGATAGAGCTTGCAGTGCTGCTGACATTCGGATATATCGTCACTGGAGATTTTGTAGTCCCATTGAGTTTAATTGTGTTGATAGTAGTATTCAATGACCTTGTAACCATTACACTCGGGACAGACCATGCTTGGGTTTCACCATCGTTGGAGCAGTGGAACGTAAACACAATTTCCAAACTTGCCGGTATTTTAGCAGCGGGCTGGCTCGTACTTGCATTTGCAATTCTTTGGGTGGCACTTAAAATATTGAAACTGCCATTCCCCGAAATACAAACACTGATGTTTCTTTACCTCATTTACTCAGCGCAGGCAACTATATACATTACGCGGGTGCGGGAACATTTTTGGTCTTTTCTTCCAAGCCGTTTGGTAGTCACGGTTACTATCGGCAATATAGTAATATCGTCACTGCTGGCATGTTTTGGAATCTTGATGGCTTCAGTTCCAACATGGATGATTGCAGGGATTCTTGCTGTTGTTGTTGTTGCCAGTTTCTTGCTTGATAAGATAAAAGTCGCTTTTTATAAACGAAATAGTGTGTTTGAGGAAACAATTCGATTATAATTGCGGAATATTTAATTCTTTCCATAAAATCTATGGGAAATAGAAATTTTTGGCAGAAAAATATTATTTTTGTATTCTTACGGTAACAGGAAATGGTGTCTTCCTAATTGAACCGCTCATCTTTTTGAGATAATGGCGCCTACAAATTATTGGATTTATCTAATATTCAATTTATAATTTGTAGGAATGAAAAGGCTAAAAACTTCCTTTGAACACGTTTTTATTGTTTCTTACCTCTTCAGGTGGACTTGTTTAGTGTTTCCTGTTTCAATAACGGTAGGTTCACTCGTTGCACTCTTTTTATGGCTATTAGACAAGGCCATGAACTTCCGGTTTGCTTATCCCTGGCTCCTCTTCCTTCTGCCCCTTGCGGGAATATTGATCTATTTTGTCTATAAAATTTCAGGTAAAAATGCCGAAGGCGGCAATAACCTCATTATGGATGAAATCCATGATCCGGGAGGTGGCGTCCCGTTCAGGATGGCTCCTTTGGTATTGCTTACTACTGTTATCACACATCTGTTCGGAGGCTCAGCAGGTCGCGAAGGTACAGCAGTTCAGATAGGCGGCAGCCTTGCTCAATTTTTTGCGAAAAGATTGAAATTGTCAGAAGAGGATGTTAAAACCCTGTTAATGACCGGTATTGCAGCTGGATTTGGCGCTGTGTTCGGGACACCCATTACTGGTGCTATTTTTGCGTTAGAAGTGCTGGCATTGGGTAGAATAAAGCACGATGCGTTGATGCCCTGCTTTATTGCCAGCGTTCTGGCAGATATTGTTTGTTCTGCCTGGGGTATTCATCATACTCATTACACCATTAGTTTTACGGAAAAGGACGTTGTTTTCTTTCGTTATTTTCATTTCAATTTCGTTTTGCTTATCAAGGCGATTATAGGTGGTGTAGCGTTCGGACTGGCGGGCTATATGTTTGCTGAACTCTCTCATACAATTAAAAATTATAGTAACCGATGGATTAAGATAAAGTGGCTTATTCCAGCAATAGGCGGGCTTGCCATCATAGTATTTACTTATGTGTTAGGTACGCAGGATTACCTTAGCCTCGGTGTAACTAATCCTGATCCCAAGGCCGTTTCGATAGTATCCTGCTTCAGTGAAGGGGGTGCTACAAATTTTAGCTGGTTGTGGAAACTCTTGTTTACTGCCATCACACTTGGAACTGGTTTCAAAGGTGGTGAAGTAACGCCTTTGTTTTTTATTGGTGCTGCTTTGGGCAACACTATTGCTACACTCACCGGTGCACCGGTTGATCTGATGGCGGGACTTGGTTTTATAGCTGTTTTTGCCGGAGCTACCAATACACCTATAGCATGTACAATTATGGGAGTAGAGCTGTTTGGAGCAGACAATGCACTATACTATGCGGTTGCCTGTTTTACTGCTTACTATTTCAGTGGTCATTCTGGAATTTACCACGCACAAAGAATTGGGTCTTCTAAGGTCACTAAATTAAATCATCATACAAATGAAACGTTGCATGAGGTAAGGCAAAAACGTATCAAAAACAGAAAATTATGGTAAAGAAAGTCAAACATCATTCTTTAGGCAAGCTGGAAATCTATATAGCACCGGCACATAAAGTACAACATGGCACAAAAAGTTTCTTCCGTAAGTTGTTTCCTAAATCTACCTACATGTACTTGATTCAGGAAGCAAAAAAAGAAGGGATTATTAACGCATCTGCTCACAGTACACATACAAGTTTCACGACCGATGGGAAAATAATTTCTTTCAGTGTCGAAGGTGATAATTCAAAGCTTGCTATGTGCGTTGAATTAGTAGATAAAAGAGAAAAGCTGGAAGCGTTTTTTTTAAAGCACCAGGATTCTTTACGTGAAAAGGTTGTTATTTTTAAAGAAGTCGAATTTTGGGATGTTGAATAACGTTAAATAAAAGAGAGTGAAAGCAATACTGATTATATGGCTTGGTGGAGGTATCGGTAGCGTATTCCGCTACCTTGTTCAGCTTGGCGTAAGTAAACTTGTTCATGTTACTTTCCCTGCGGGTACTTTTCTGATCAATATAACGGGTTGTTTTATTATTGGTCTATTATATGGTCTTGTCAGTAAATATTCGGCGATTACGTTGGAATGGAGGCTTTTCCTTATAACAGGTTTGTGCGGCGGTTATACCACTTTCTCCAGCTTTTCATACGAGGGCATCAGTTTATTCAAGCAAGGGAATTACACCTATTTCATTTTGTATATATTACTTAGTGTTGTTGTGGGGTTGTTTTCAACTTTGGGAGGAATGACTATTGTTAAATAAATAACTGGATAATTATGGAAATGAAATATAAAAGAATACTGGTAGCCATAGATAACAGCTCATATTCAATGAAAGCAGCGAAGGTTGGTTTTTCATTGGCACACAGTTTGAGGGCTACCATCGGGCTATTATATGTGGTAGATAAGTCAAAAGAGGTGATTAATGCAGACTTGGGTATTACTCCACAGCAAAGTGGAACTGTTTTATTAAACGAAGCGGAAAAAACAATTGAACAGTTTATTCGTTTATACAATGGAGTTGAGAACATTGAGCGTTTTACCCCAGAAGGATTCCCGGAACAGGAAATTATTAATATTTCCAAAGAATGGGAAGCAGATGTGATTGTTATGGGAACGCACGGGCGTTCAGGAATTGGGAGAATGCTCACAGGTTCTGTTGCGGAATATGTTATACGCCATGCCACAATGCCGGTTTTGATAACACCGCCGAGAATGGAATGATTTTTTTATATTTGCTAATGGTGATGGTGTCCACCAAATCAACCGCCTTATAGAAGGACGATGGCGCCTACAGGATAGATTAAGTAATTAATTTAATTCAGTAGGCATGAAATTAACTCAGCAATTTACAGGCAATTGGTCTGTTATCAAAAAAGTCCTTCGGTGGTCACTTCTGACACTACCTTCCTCCTTTGTCATAGGCAATGTTATTGCACTCCTGCTCTGGGCAATTGACAAAGTAACCCTTATTCGGTTATTACATCCACAGATTATTTGGTTTCTTCCCGTTACTGGAATAGTCATATATCTTATCATAAGAGCATTCCGTGAAACCAGTAGCAATATTGTATTGCAAAACATTCATGATGCCAGTAATGGGGTTACTGAAAGATCTTCACTTCCCGTTTTCCTAACAACAGTCATTACACATCTATTTGGCGGCTCTGCAGGCCGTGAGGGTACTACTTTTCAAATAGGAGCAAGCATTAGTCGTTTTTCTGCAAAACTGTTTAGATTAAGTGAGCCGGAATTTAAAGTGGTATGTACTTCGGGCATTGCTGCGGCATTCGGAGCAATTTTTGGTGTTCCCATTGCAGGCGCTTTCTTTGCACTCGAAATAGTTCGGGAAGGCAGGTTTCCTTATAATGCCCTTATACCTTGCATGGTCGCCAGCATAGTCGGCACACTTACCTGTAATTATTGGGGTGTTCATTCAACACAATTCCAACACATTTTTTCTTCCCAAAGCCGTCCGATGTTCAATGGCAATTTTACGCCTGATCTTTTACTACTGGCAAAAGCAGGAGCAATTGGTGTGATAATGGGGTTACTATGTTGCCTATTCTATCTTTTATTGCAATATATAAAGCATTGGATTGATAAATCAATATCTCCTAAATGGGTAATTCCTTTTGTGGGTGGGATACTCCTTGTAGCTCTATATTATGTTTTTGGCACACAGCAATATTTAGGGCTTGGAGTAGCCGGCATGGGTCAAAACGCAGTAAGCATTGCATCAGCGTTTGGTACTGGTGGAGTTGATACGTGGAGTTGGTTGATCAAGCTACTCTTTGTTGTAATCACATTGAGCTTCGGCTTTAGAGGTGGTGAAGTTATCCCTTTGCTTTTTATTGGTGCTACGTTAGGAAGTGTATTAGCTGTGGTTTTTCATGCGCCTGTTCCATTATTTGCCGCTTTGGGTTTTATTACTGTGTTGGGCGGGTCCGCCAATACACCCTTTGCGGCTACCATTTTAGGCATGGAACTGTTCGGAGCGGAATACACTTCTTACTATGCTTTTGCCTGCTTTATCGCCTACTTCTTTAGTCCAACAAGAAAAAAGATTGAACGTCTGGAAAGGCCGACTGTACCCAAACTCTTTGATGCAGATTATTTGAAAGAATGGAAGTTGGACAGAGAGATAGAAAATGAAAGACTTGAAAGAAGGAAAGATAAAAATGAACCCAATTATTTGGAAGAGGGAGACGAAAGAAATAATGCTGATTTTGAAATGTTATAATAATGAATATGGATAATATATCAAAAGAGGAAGTGGAAAAAATGAAAGCATGGCTGAAAGTCCATGGTATGCTCGCGAACATTACTTCCGAGGACTACATTGGTTTTATACTGTATAAACTATTTGAATTTGAAGAACGGCTTAAAAAAATCGAATACAATCAGCAAACACATTGGGCGAACTAAATATTAGACGACCTACAATTTTATTAAATAAAGAAAAGAAAGTTAAAATCATGAAGATTACAAAAATTCACGCAAGAGAAATACTTGATTCAAGAGGCAATCCTACCGTAGAAGCCGAATTGGAACTGGAAGATAGATTTACAGGTCGTGGCATTTCACCATCCGGTGCAAGTACCGGTGAGAAAGAAGCTGCTGAGCTACGGGATGGCGATAAGAAACGTTACAATGGCAAAGGAGTTACTAAGGCAGTGGATAATGTCAATTCAGTAATTAATGAAGCATTAGTCGGCAAAAGTGTTACCGATCAGCATGAGATAGATAAATTGATGATTAACCTTGATGGCACGCCTAACAAGTCAAGGCTTGGCGCAAATGGCATATTAGCTGTCTCTATTGCTTATGCCAATGCGGTTGCGGCATTCAAAAAAATTCCTTTGTACAGGCAGTTTTGCAACCAATCTATATACACGTTGCCTGTTCCCTGTATGAATGTGATCAATGGTGGCAGACACGCTGATAACAATGTGGACTTCCAGGAGTTTATGATCGCTCCGCATAACGCTCCCTCTTTTAAAGAAGCTATACGCATGGGAGAAGAAACATTTCATGCACTTAAAGATATTTTGAAAGCAAAAGGATACTACACTGGTGTTGGTGATGAAGGCGGATTTGCCCCCAATCTCAAATCGAATGAAGAAGCGGTAGAGGTTATTCTTGAAGCTATTCAAAAAGCAGGATACCAGCCAGGGAAAGATATTTCCTTGTGTTTAGACCCAGCCAGCAGTGAATTATGGAAGGACGGCCAGTACGTGTTTTTTAAAGACACCACAAAAAAACACATGACCAGTTCTGACATGATTGACCTTTGGAAAAGCTGGCTGGGCAGGTATCCCATTGTTCTGTTGGAGGATGGTTTGGGAGAAAATGATTGGGAGGGATGGCAACTGCTTACGCAAAAACTTGGCGATAAAACGGAACTGGTGGGCGACGATATTTTTTGTACGAATCCTGCTATACTTAAAAGAGGTATTCAGCAGAAAGTTGGCAATTCGGTACTGATCAAATTAAACCAGATAGGAACTGTAAGCGAAACATTCCAAACCATTGAACTGGCTAAGAAAAATAACTATAACTGTTTTATATCACACCGCAGTGGGGAAACAGAAGACACCACTATTGCAGACCTGACCGTTGCATCCGGTGCAGGGCATTTGAAAACAGGTAGTGGTTGCAGAGGAGAGCGCATTGCCAAATTCAACAGGCTTTTGCGAATAGAAGAAGAATTAGGAAGTAATGCAGTTTTTGCAGGAATTAAAACATTTAAAAACCAGTAGCAGTATGGAACAATTCCAGCAAGTGACACATCCCTGGCATATCAGCATCGGCGATAATGCACCGGAGATAATAAAAGCTGTCATTGAAATTCCCAAAGACAGCCGCATGAAATACGAACTGGATAAGCCGTCAGGCTTATTAAAATTAGATCGTGTTATTTATTCTTCCATGCACTATCCATTGAACTATGGATTAGTTCCTCAAACATACTTTGATGATGGAGACCCACTCGATATACTGGTCATGTGCTCTTATGAAATTGTTCCGCTTTGCATTTTGGATGTTCGGGTAATAGGCATCATGCACATGGAAGATGAAAATGGCATTGATGATAAAATATTATCTGTCGCAGCACATGACCCCGCTTACGAGCATATACATAATCTTGAAGATCTTCCGCAGCATCAGATGGACGAACTAAAAAATTTCTTTGAAGGGTATAAAGCGTTGGAACATAAAACGGTTAAGGTGGGCGATATGTATGGTAAGGAACAGGCATTTGAATGCGTGAAAAGAAGTATTAAGATGTATAAAGAAAAATTTAAAATAGTCTGATATGCGTATCGCAGTTATAAGTGATATACATGCTAACCTGCCTGCACTGGAAGAAGTGTTGAATGGAATTGATTCGCAAAAAGTCAATGCCATTTACTGCCTGGGCGACTTGGTGAATCAGAATGTATGGAATAATGAAGTCGTTGAAATCATTCGTAAGAGAAAAATACCGACAATAAAAGGCAATCATGATGAAGGTATAGGAGAAGGAAGACATTTCTTTCCATTTTCATATACATTTTCTGAAGCAAAGCAATGGGGCAAAGAAGCAATTGAATATACGCTTTCACATATAACTGATGATAACCGTAGCTTTCTTTCTGAACTTCCTTTACACCTTCGCCTGAAGATCACTGGTAAAGATGGAACATCATTCAGCATAGTGCTTACGCATGGCAGCCCAAAAGGTATCAACGAAAAGATGTATCATTTTTCACCTAAAAAAGATTTTGCTGAATTATTGAAGCTGGCAGATGCAGATATGCTTTTAATGGGAAACACACATGCCCCGTACCATCACATAATTCAGGTTGAAGAAAATGGCTGTGTGATTAATAGGCATGTGATTAATCCCGGCTCTGTTGGTAAACCCAAAGATGGAGACTGGCGACCAAGTTATGTGCTGTTAACTATTGATCCAAGCAAACCTTTATTAATAGATCCCGAAGCAATTCATGTAGATTTTTACAGAATTAAATATGATTTGGGAAAAGCAGTAAAGGCGATTAAAAATAGTGGTTTGCCTGTTTACTATGGAGGATGCCTTATAACAGGATGATAGACATGCAAACAAAAAAAGAAATGTTGAACAGTAAATTATTAATGTATGAAACTTGCATTTATCAGCGATATACATGGCAATCTTCCGGCTCTTACAGCCGTATTGAAAGATATCGAAGACCAGCAGCCCGATGATATTTATTGCCTGGGAGACTTAGTGAATTTTGCCGGTTGGGACAATGAGGTAATAGACCTTATCCGTAAACTTGATATTACCTGTATTCAGGGTAATCATGACGAAGGGATCGGTTACCATCGCCATGATTTTCAATTTTCTTACAGTAATGATGCACAAAAGCACTTCGGGCATTTATCCATTCAGCGTGTAAATAAAATTATCTCAGAAGAACATAGGCGTTTTCTGTCGGAGTTGCCTTTTATGCTGCAACTGGAGTTTCGTTTCCCGTTTCATCATGTAAAGCTGGCAATGGTGCATGGAAGCATATCAAGCAATAATGAATATGTGCAAAAGGATACGCCTGATGAATACCTGCTGGAAATGCTGGACAGCATTAACGCTGATGTTTTGCTGATAGGGCATACGCATGTTCCCTACCATAAGGCAATTTTCTGTGAAGAAGAAAACAGGAAAATTTATCGGCATGTCATTAATGTAGGTTCCGTAGGTAAATCTAAAAGCGGTAGTACAGATGGCAGCTATTGCATTGTTCAGATTCATAGTAATGCCGACCTCACTACGCCCGAATCAGTACAGGTTCAGTTCAGGCATGTGCCTTATGACACTAAGCAGGTAATTGCCAAGATTAAGGCAGAAGGCTTGCCAGATGCGTATGATGACTACTTAAATAACAACCAAAAATCATAAAGCGATAAAGCTACCTATGCAGTTTCAAAGCATACTATATAAAAACGGTCCGGCAGGTGAAATCAGGGAAAATATGCCAACGATTTTTACCGATTTGCATTTGGATCAGGTCATTGATAAAATGACCGAGGGGAAAGAGGAATATCATCTCAAGCCGTTTTTCTATACATGCTTAAAGGATGGCGATTCCATTCTTTACAGGCAGAAAGTAATGCAGGAACTGGAGCAACAAAATGTCAGGGCATGTATTGACAGCTTTGCACATAGTATGCAGCAGATGCGCCAGATGTCACAGCGTTCCCGTGATTGTCTTCATCAATATCAACGTGAGCGGCTATTCCTCGATGCTGTTAACATATACTGCAACAGTGTGCGTTTGTTACAAGAGCAGCTTTATGCTTCGTCCGTAACTTCAGAGGGATTATGTTCATTTAACGAATTTTTGTACGCTTATACTGCTTCAGAAAAGTTTACTACAATTTCTCAGATAAGTGAAAAAATATTAGCCGGGCTGAAAGAAGTTAAATATAACATCCATATACAGGAATTAACGGTTAGGATACTGCCTTACCAGCCACAATCTGATTATAGCGATGAAACAGAGCGCCTCTACGATAAATTTCGCATTGCAGGAGTAAAGGATTACAAGAAGGAATTTCCCTTTACTACAGATATGAACCATGTAGAGGCAGAGGTACTAAAAGGCGTTGCTACCTTATTCCCGGAACTGTTTCAATCACTTTGTGAGTTCTTCAGCACCTACCAGGATTTTACCGATAAGACCGTGAAGGATTTTGACAGGGAAATACAATTTTATGTTACCTGTTTAAGCTACTGTGAAAAAATAAAGGTGCATGGCTCACCTTTTTGTTATCCAGAAATAGCTGCCATTGTAGGCAATATATATGCCCGTGAAACTTTCGACATCGCATTGGCATACAAACTGGCTGAGCAAAACAAACCACCTGTAAGTAACGATTTTGCGTTAAAAGGAAAGGAACGCATCATTATCGTATCAGGCCCTAACCAGGGTGGCAAAACCACCTTTGCCCGCACTTTCGGACAGCTCCATTATTTAGCTTGCTTGGGTTGTCCAGTGCCTGGCAGCAAGGTTCGGGTTATGCTGTTTGACACTATCTATACCCATTTTGAGCGTGAAGAAAATATAGAAACGCACAGGAGCAAATTTGAGGAAGACCTTGTGAGAATCCATGCCATTTTGAAAGAAGCTACAGGGCAAAGTATTATCATTCTTAACGAGATATTTTCTTCCACAACATTGCAGGATGCGCTGTTTCTCTGCCGGAATATTATGCAACACCTGATCCGGTTAAATGCTTATTGTATTTGGGTCACCTTTATTGACGAACTCGTATCGCTTAGTGATACAGCAGTAAGCATGGTAAGCACAGTTGTATCTGATCATCCTGCTACCAGAACTTTTAAGATTGTACGAAAAGCACCGGACGGTATGGCTTACGCCCTGTCCGTTGCCGAAAAATACCACGTTACTTATAACCAGCTAAAAGAGCGTATCCACCCATGAAACCGCATTTGTTATATAGCGATAAGGATTTCAACATCAAGGCTACCTTGCCCTGGAATGCGGCTATAGTAACAAGTGACTTGGAACTACAGGTTTTATTTGATTGTATGTCTGCTAAGGATGACTTGCTGGCGGAAGTAGTACAAAAAGTAATTCTAACATCGGCAAGTAATAATGTGGCAACCATTTTATACAGGCAGGCAATCCTTAAAGATTGTATTTCTCATCGTGAAATTGTGCAGGAAATTTTTAACCTCTCTATTTCAGCCATTGAAAGCAGAAAAAGTAGTTGGCTCGGCATCTTTACAAGTCATCCCACGTCTGTATTATCCGCTTCAGTAGGTATGATGCGGGTGTATGCAGACTACTTACGACGACTACGGGCAATAGCAGATGAGCATTACAGCAAATTCCAGTCTGAAGGTTTCCTTCAATTTATGCGCATCTTACAAATTGAGCTTGACGATAAATATTTTGATGCCATTAATGATAACCTGGATCAATTATCGCTCAAAGGTGGTACCCTTTCCGGAGTACACTTAGTAGAGGCGAACAAGGGAGCTGACTACAGTTTACAACGGTATGAAGGAAAAAAGCGTAAGTGGTGGCATCGGTTTTTCCCTCCGAAAATAGAAGGCTACTATTTTAATATTCATCCACGAGATGAAAGCGGCGTTCGGGCATTGCAACAAATAGAAGATGAAATTGTGAACAGGGTTGGCAATGCACTGGCACAATCCAACGATCACATTCTGCAATTTTTCACCCTACTCCAGCAGGAGTTAGCGTTTTACCTGGGCTGCTTGAATCTTTACGATCGTCTGAAGGAATTACGAGAACCTATTACGTTCCCGATGGCAGTGCCACCGGGCAGCTTCGCGCATTACGCTAAAGATCTGTATGATCCCTGTCTTGCTCTTAGCATGAAGAAACAAGTTGTAAGCAATGATCTGAATGCAGACCAGCGTAGGCTCGTGATTATTACCGGTGCAAATCAGGGCGGTAAATCCACTTTTTTACGCAGCATTGGTGTAGCTCAGTTTATGATGCAAAGCGGCATGTTTGTAGCAGCAACGGAGTATTCTGCCAACATCGTAAACCAGGTATGTACACACTTCAAAAAGGAAGAAGATCATACCATGCAAAGCGGAAAGTTTGATGAGGAACTAAGCCGCATGAATGATATTGCCAATCATATCAGTGCGGGCAGCATGGTATTATTCAACGAATCTTTTGCAGCCACCAACGAAAGGGAAGGCTCAGAAATAGCTGCCCAAATTACAACTGCGTTGATTGAAAAAGGTATCAAGATTTTCTTTGTTACACACCTCTATGATTTTGCACTCAATTTTTATGAAAAAGAATTACCGGAATCCCTGTTCCTGAGAGCAGGAAGACTTGCTGATGCCAGCAGGGGCTTTAAGCTGACAGAAGCAGCACCCTTACCTACGAGTTATGGTCCAGACCTGTATAAAAAAATATTCGCTGATACCGTTACTGTAAATACGCTTTTAGAAACTGTAAACGGAACTAAATAAAAATGATAATATGGGAATAAGACAAATCTTATTAGACGTAGATAAAGCACGGGAAAGGCCGGAGATAGTTGACATTGCAACGGCAATTGAAAGTGTTGACTGTGTGGAAGGGTTGAGCATTGTAGTTAACGAGATAGACATGGAAACTGTTGGAATGGAAATTACTGTTGAGGGCGAAGATTTAAAGTATGATGAGATAGTCGCTGCCATTGAAAAGACTGGCGCAGTGGTGCATAGTCTTGATCAATTGCTGGCTGGAAAAAAAATGATAACACCAGTTCACCGATCACGATGAAGAAGTTATTAAAAGATCAATTATTCGCCTTGTTGCTGGGACTGATTGACGGTATTTTAACCGTCCTTGCTCTGGCTACCGGGCACGTATTAAAGCATGGGGAAACACCGATTACATTATCGCTGTCCCTGAAAGTTGCTTTTGCCACTGCTGTATCTGGTGCGTGTATCTATTTCTTTTCCGAATATTCAAGGCAACGACACAGGCTTATTCATGCTGAAAAACAGTTGAACCTGGCTACACATGGGAGGCTTGCTACTACTCATATAGGTAGGCAAATACTAAGGGAAACACTATGGGGCGTATTAATATCCTCAATTTTCAATTTTGCTGGTGGTATGTTGCCGCTTAGTACAGCTATGATATTTCCACAGGCACAATGGGTTGCCATTGTCATTGCATTGTTAATGTTGGTTTTACTTGGTATCGGTATCGCATCGCTTGTGTACGGGAACGCTCTTGCATGGAGTGTTTCGCTGGTACTTGCTGGTGCGTTCGTCGCTTTTATCGGATACAAGTTAAATGTTGTTTAACCTCAAAAAGTATAAGCATAATATGAATCGTTGGAACGAATACATTGTCAAAAATAAGAATCGGTTTCTTGAAGAACTGAAACAAATACTTTCTATCCCATCTATCAGTAATGATGAGGAATATAAAACGCAGATGCACTTGTGTGCCACTAAACTCATCGAGTTGATGATGCAGGCTGGTTTTGACATTGCCATAATTGAAGAAACATCACATCACCCTGTAGTTTTTGGTAAGAAGATCATTAATCCAGAATTGCCCACCGTTTTGGTTTATGGACATTATGATGTGCAACCACCCGATCCTATTGATTTATGGCATCATGATCCGTTTGATCCGCAGGTAATAGATGGTAGTATTGTTGCTCGTGGGGCAAGCGATGACAAAGGGCAAATGTTCATGCACATAAAAGCGTTGGAAGTAATGGTCAAAACAGGTTCGCTTCCCTGCAACATCAAGATGATTATCGAAGGAGAAGAAGAAATTGGATCTCCAAGCCTGCCCGAATACCTAAACAGCCGGAAAGAGCTTTTAAAAGCTGATGTGATATTGGCTTCTGATACGGCTATGATCAGTATGGAACATCCATCTATTGAAACAGCATTGCGGGGTATGGCATACATGGAAGTAGAATTAATCGGTCCTAACCGGGATCTGCACAGCGGCGTATATGGTGGGGCCGTTGCCAATCCTATCAACGTGCTTTGCAAAATGATTGCTTCCATGCACGATGAAAATAACCATATTACTATTCCCGGCTTTTACGATAAAGTCAAAGAGCTTTCAAAAGAACAAAGAGGCGAAATTGGTAAACTGCCTTTTGATGGAACTGAGTATAAAAAAGAATTGGGAATAAAAGCAGTATGGGGTGAAGATGGTTATACTACGTTGGAGCGTGCAGGCATCCGTCCTACACTGGATGTAAACGGTATATGGGGCGGATATACAGGAGAAGGAGCTAAAACAGTGCTACCTTCTAAAGCCTCAGCCAAAATATCTATGCGGCTCGTACCTGATCAACAGCCTGAAGAAATTGCCAATCTCTTCAAGGCATATCTACAACAGCGATGCTCCCCAGGAGTTACTGTTAATGTAAAGTATTTGCATGGCGGTAAGCCCATTGTTACTGACACTGAAACCAAAGGCTATCAGGCTGCGGTAAAAGCTATTAAGGCAACCTTTAACAAAGAGCCGTTAAAAGTATATAGTGGTGGCAGCATCCCTATTGTGGCTCTTTTCAAAGAGATACTTGGACTGGATTCTGTATTGATGGGCTTTGGGCTTGATAATGACAATATTCATTCTCCTAACGAAAAATTCGATCTGGTAAATTTTTATAAGGGAATTGAAACAATCCCTTTTTTCTATAAATATTTTTCAGAAAACAAATCTTAACGTAGCCGAATATGAAAAGAGTATTAGCCGCTGGTGGTGTGGTCATTAATCAAAGCAACGAGTTGCTGATGATTTTCAGGCGTATCATTTGGGATTTACCTAAAGGTCACCTGGAAAAGAATGAGACATTGGAGCAGTGTGCCATACGTGAAGTAAAGGAAGAAACCGGGTTACAATCTTTAGAATTAGTACGCTTTATCGGCTTCTCTGAACATACCTATTTCGATAATAAATTAAATGAAGAAGCCATTAAAGAAACACATTGGTTTGAAATGAAAGGTGATAAAAATGAGGCTTTGCATCCGCTGGAATCTGAAAGTATTGAAAGGGTATTATGGGTGAAACCAGGATTGGTGATGCGTTACTTGGAATACTCGTTTGATAACCTGAAGCCAATAATACAGAAATCATCTTTGTTCTCTGGGTGAAATTTGGGAATGACTTTATACTAATCCGATTGCTAACAATAAAAGACAATATCATGAAGAAAGCCGAAAAAAATGACAAGCCGCTGGTCATAGAAATTCTTACCAAATCCTTCAATAGTAATTCCAGCGTGAATTATATTATTAAGCAGGACAGCAAACGGGAGAAGAGAATCCGGGCATTGATGGATTATTCTTTTGAAGTGTGTTCAGCATTTGGCGATGTATTTCTTTCTGATGATAAAAAAGCATGTGCACTCATTGTTTATCCTGATAAAAAGAAGACAACGCTGAGATCCATATTGCTTGACATAAAACTCATTTTTCAAGCTGTCGGTTTGGGTAACATAAGTAAGACTTTGAAAAGAGAAAAGCTCATAACTACCATCCAGCCTAAAGTTCCAATGTCTTACTTATGGTTTATCGGTGTTGATCCTTTAACACAAGGCCGAGGAATCGGAAGTAAGATGCTTCAGGAAATTATTGACTACAGTAATAGTAATAACCGCCCTATTTATCTGGAAACTTCAACGGTTAAGAATTTACCCTGGTATGAGAAATTCGGATTTGAAGTGTACAATGAAAAGGAATTGACCTATCATTTGTATTTCTTCAAAAGGGATGTAAAGTAGTTTGGCAATGCTGGTATTTGGAACACAAATGCACATTGTCACATTTATTTTTGTGAGCATAGAAATTGTTATCTTTTTCTATCTGGCACTTATTCGCTTAGCCCGACCGGATGACAAAATAACTACGCTTAACTTAATCCTTATTTTTTTACTGCTCATCTATAATATCACTGGAGGTTTGCTACCTGATCCAAAATTACCGGGGTCTTATTTCTTGCAGGAAGCAATTGCGTATGCAACTGGTTTCATTACTCCCTGCTACTTCCCATACTATGTGTATAAAGCCTTCGGTTTGGTAAGGATGAAATTCCATGCTTATAAGGGTGTTTATTTATTCCTGATTTTGCCCTACTGCATCTTTGTCTTTGTTTTTTGGTTTACCGGAGATCTGAAGGATACACAAAATCTGCTTATCATTCCCGTACTTTATGCCATTTGGGTAATTATCTCTTTATGTAAAGCTATCCAGTACAAATACAATTATGTTTTTTCAAGCCTCGAAGCCCGGCAGGAAATGGTTGTATTGTTATTTAGCATAACGCCCTGGGTAGGTTTGCCCATCATCACTTATTTCAATTTAGGTCAATCAGTTGAGGCGTTAATCACAAACATAGGATTTCTATTGTTGTTCGGATTACAGGTGCTAAGGCATATCCGGGAGGTACGAAATGAGCATGAAAAACTAATAGAATCAGAACAGCGATTGAGAACCTGGAACGCTGATCTTAAAGATGAAGTGAGTAAGCGTACTAAAGAACTGGAAAAAATTAATGAGCAAAAAACGAACAATTTTATTAACCTTGTTCACGAAACCAAAACACCGCTGACGCTGATAAAAAACTACTTGGATGAATATATCGGCAAGTATGGTGCTGTAGAAGAATTGGATGTAATAAGAGGTGGAGTTGATAAGCTGACTGCTGATGTAATAAATTTATTCGATATCGAACGTTTCTCGAAAGGAATTGATACATATACTCATAACCAGGTTTCTGACTTCAGCGGCATTCTTAAAGACAGCCTTCCTTTGTTTAAGAATTATTGTACTAAGCATACAATCGAATGCTCTACGTGTATAGATGAGAATATTTTTGTTAAGGCAGATCCCAACGCCATTCATCGCATAGTAAATAACATTATTGAGAACGCCATTAAATTTACAGATCCAGATGGCGAAGTGCTCATTTCGTTGACGGGTCAGAACGAAGAAGTCATTTTTTCAGTAGTAGACACCGGTATCGGCATTCCGGAAGATTTGCAAAAAAAAGTTTTTGAGCCATATTATCAAATCGGATATAAACATACCAGTTTGCAGGGCATGGGACTTGGCTTGCCGATAGTAAAAAAAGTAGTAGAAGGCATTGGTGGTACTGTTCGTATCGAAAGCAATCCTCCTAAGATGCGCGGGACAAAAATTATCATTACTCTTCCCCGATATCAACCAACCGAAAAGGACGAACCTGTAAAGGGAGCAAATAAATTAAATAAGCTCCATTATAGCTTCAATAACGATGAACTGGCCGACAGCGATTATGATGCGAAAAAAAGAACAATATTGCTGGTAGAGGACAATGCGGCAATGATTAATTTCCTTTCCAACAAACTCAGACTTAACTATAACGTATTTGGTGCTCACAATGGCAGCGAAGCATTGAAGAAATTGTTTGAAATGTCCGTGGTTCCTGACTTAATACTTTCAGATGTTATGATGGACAAAATGGATGGTTACGCTTTTGCCAAAACCCTTTCAGAGCAAGATAAATATAGCCATATACCTTTTATATTTTTAACGGCTAAATCTACGCCTACCGACCGTATAAAAGGGCTGCGGCTTGGCGCAATAGATTTTATATCAAAGCCCTTTTCATTTGATGAACTAAGTCAAAAAATTGAAACCATACTTGATAATATGCTAAGGCAGCAAAAGGCGATAATCAGCACGTCCATTGCCGCCCTAAAAACCGGGAAAAGCCTGGAAACTGACAATATGGCTCAATCTTCACTCTCGAAATTTGAGCAGAGCTGTAAGCTATTTCATTTTACCGCAAGAGAAACGGAAATAGCTCGCCTGATATTCAAAGGGAAAACGTACAAGGACATAGCGAAAGAGCTATTTATTTCCGACAAAACCGTGACGAAGCACATCCAAAACATCTTTGGTAAAGCTGAGGTTTCCAACAAGGTAGAGCTTATAAACAAACTTACGAAATAGGATACAAGTACATGATTTACTACTATTTGAGTACGGAAATAGTAGAAATGCCGTATAGGTTTCCCTTGTTCGCAATCATACCTTTGCTTTGGCGAATAGTCGCAAACCTAAAGTAAAGGATATGTGTGAAGGTTATGTATTGGAATGGCTGGATACTTTGGTTACAGTAACATTGAATCCGGTCAAAAGCAAAATAAATGCTGCCGTACCTGGCGACATAGCAAAAATCAAGGATCAGGTGGTCTCTCAAAAAGACAAGGTTCAGACTGCCATTAAGTCCACCGTGTTTACTTTGAATGACGAGACGAAAATCCGGTGTTTAATAAAGAAGTACCATTCAAGCCTGATTTCTTTATTAGACCAGGCATTGGAAGATCTGGCACTAATTAAGGAAGGCAATCCTTTTAAACAGGTGTTAGAGACTATAATTGTCTGCATTGATGAGCTACTTTCTTTAATTGAACACCGATTTACAAGTTATTTAAGTGGGGATGAAAGAGTTCCCGCTACTTATCTTGCCGTTCTCAAAAAGGAATTGGCAAAGCGGCTATCATCGGTTGAAAAAAAGATCCGTGCTTTTGATGCTTATCTACCGACCTTCAAAATATTAAAACAAGAATTGGAAAGGTTTTTAACACAGCCTTCCGATAAGCATACTTATGTTTTTCAGGAAATACTCTATGTGAAGGAGCTGTGCTTAGAATTGGAACATCTCCAACCTGTTGATGAAGTCGTCATTTATTCCAGGCTTGATGAATTGCTGATCAATATGAATTTTAATAGTAAAACTTACATCTATTGGTTAACACAACGATTGGCAGCAAGCATTAACGACCTTGAGCAACCCAGTGAAAAAATGGATAGACTACTGTTCTATCTTAAACTATTTAAGCAATATCATAAAAAACCAGCAGTAACTTTTAATCGTAAGGATGTCGATTTGCATAAACAAATTTCTAATTGGTTCACACAAGAAGTATTTTATTTGGAAAAACAGATCCATTATTCCATAGTACCCTTAAAAGGAATTGAGGCGCCAAAACAAGTAGTACAAAAGGAAAAGACAAAACTCCTATCTGTCCTTTCCGTTGATCAAATGGCGCTAATTCTAAGAGCGGCGGACGATTTAAAAATTGTCATGGCACGCTCTCTGAATAGTGTCTTCAAAAATATCGTTCCGTATCTATCTACTCCTTACCAGGAAAACATATCGTATGATAGCATGAGAAGTAAGTCTTATTCTGCGGAAATGAGAGATAAGGAAATCGTAATAGAAACCCTTAAACAAATGATCAAAAAGATAAATGAATACTGAAATTTGAATGGCACTTTAGTAGGATTTAATAGAATCTGCTGAAACTATCGCAGGCTCTTATCACTGCTTATCCACCTTCCACCCTGTATCAAAATAAGAAAGGGTTGCACGTTGAGTTTCCTTTTTAGAAAGGTCACGTTTCATCAGTTTGGCAAAAGGCGTTATATTCTTATAGATAACTGTATATTCCACGTTAGCACTTTTATTATCTTTCTCTAACTGAATACCTGTAACTTCTCCTAAGTCCATATCGGCAACTTTCACAACCTGTACATTATCGTATTTCTCGTCTGTGCGAATGAGGTAAGGCTTAGCCTTTTCCGTAAAATGTACAATCGGCTTTCCAACATCTTTTAGTTTCTGTGTCTTGTCCACTGTTACCAGTCCATCTGCCTCTAAACCTGCATCAAGCAATTTCCTGGCACTCGCCGGGTCCGTCATGTTGATTTCATACTCGTATGCTTTAGGGTAATTCTTAGAGGCACGGATGGTTGTAGCTGCTTCTTCCTTATTTGGTTTGGGCTGACTACAAGATGTCAGCAAAAAAATAGCAAGTCCTAATATACCTATTGTTTTCATAACAATCGCTTTAAGCTATTCAACAATAAAATCCATCAAATTTTTCTACTGCTAAGTTAAAAAAAATAATCGGTTCATAGAGCATTATAACCCTGATAATCATGGGGTACAAGGGGTACAACTTTGGGCACAAGCAAAAGTTGGACTTGAAACACCTTTGCAGTCGTTGCATTTTTGCTATCGTAAACAAAATGAACAAACGGCTTGGCGGCCAAAATGAAAAGTGTTAAACGAAAAAAAACAAGCGTATGTTAAAGAACATTTCATGGAGTGACTACATTATTGCAGTTGCCATACTATTAGCGATCTATTACCTATTTGTGGGTGTACGGTATTTTTCCGATGAGATCAAAGATCTACTATCAGGGAAACGCAAACCAAAACTCAGGACAATCTCTCCTGATGGCAATAGCTTACCCGATCTTGACGATGAACACCGTCAGCAAGAAATGGGTGGCTTTGAAAAAACTACAGACGATGAGTTTACAGACGTGGAACACCTCATTGAACGTCTGAAAACCGTTGTTGCTGATGCCTCCCGCCGAAAATTAATTCCACAGGAATTTAAACAATATCTGAGCATGGTACTGAAGGAATATCCTTCCGTGCGATACTCGCCTATTCGGTCGTCTGTCAACGAACTGATCGTGTCCGAATGTCAAAAATACGGTGCTGTTACACTCAAAGAGGATGAAGTGGAACTGTTGTGGAAAGAAGCAGTGTAGCAGCCCATTAACGGGGCGTGTTTCCCTGTCCCTCCTGGTGCGTAAGGGCAAAGTGTGGTAGGAATAGCAGGTTGTGTGACGGCGAAGCTGCTCCGTTTTTTTAAAGAATTGATTTTAAATTTTAATAAACGTGTGTTATGGAAATGTGCAGCAGGAAAACAAAAGGAAATAACCGAAAAAAGGTTATGATGATCTGTGTCGCTCTGGCACTATTGGCTATCCATTACGGGGCATTTGCCCAGGATGGCATACAGGGTATTAACGAAGCCAACACCAAAGTGCGAAGCTATTTCTCGGCAGGTACAAACCTCATGTACGCCGTGGGTGCATTACTCGGGTTGATTGGTGCAGTGAAAGTATATCAGAAATGGAACGCAGGTGATCAGGACACCGGCAAAGTTGCCGCCGCCTGGTTTGGCAGTTGCATTTTTCTGGTAGTTGTTGCTACCGTTATTCAATCCTTTTTCGGTGTTTAAAAATCAGGATGTATGCAAAGTATGCTAACAGAAAAGTTGTGGGCGTATATCGTCCACAACAATCCTGACCTCATGCTCAGCTTGCAGGAAGACTATTCAGTCACCCGCTATCGGGAAGAAAAGGTAAATGCTGTAATGCCGATGGTTGAGCAGCTTCTTGGTGAAGGAAGGCCACCCTACATAATCGAAGAACTATGCCTTAATGCAATGACGGATGAATTGAAGCCGTCCCGCTATCAGTATATACGCTCTGTTATAGAAGAAGAATTTAATGGGGACTACGAGCGGATGAAGGAAAACGGAACGCTCACCTATGAAGTGGTAAATCTTATCGAAACATGCAAAGGCATTTTTAGTGACTTTGATTTTAACAGCGAAAATGAAGCAAACAGGCATTTGAGATATGCCATCATTGGGCAGGTGCATGATTACCTGGCCTAAGCCAAAAGAAAAGTGAAGAAAGAAAATGTGTGATTATGGCTTACAATGTTTCCCAAAAGCTGCATGATAACCTTCGTGCTATCCGTACAGCGTTGGATTATCAGAACGGTCGTCCGCTTACTGCGGAAGATGTCGCCAGCCTGAAAAAATATGCAGGTTTTGGCGGCATCAAGGC